>Ga0209915_1002832_pt1 | contig 16607 bp, 14 predicted proteins | sample ThiBiot_750_plan_FD_183952 | JGI IMG/M metagenome (GOLD analysis project Ga0209915, IMG submission 183952) | Wastewater bioreactor microbial communities from Cape Town, South Africa - Thiocy_cont_750_plan (SPAdes) | ecosystem: Engineered > Bioreactor > Thiocyanate-remediating > Anaerobic-Aerobic... | reverse complement strand
TAAAATATAAAAATCTTGACTTCGACGATAGTGATATGCAGTTTCGAGAGTATTCGATTCAGGAATTAATTTTACTTGCGGAGATAAACAATCTGCAATTAACATTTATATCTATTTGTTTCATTCTTTTAAGATTTACTTTCAACATTATTTGACTGTGTTGTTGTATTTGTTTTTATTATTAATGTCGACATCGATGCAGTCGAAGATATAGTTGTTCTTAAGATTGTAGACACTGAACCTCCTGTCTCACTTATTGACGCTTGAACTGATGAGACTGTCGTGGATTCGACTTCAATTATTGAAGTTTGATCTGATGAGACTGTCGTAGGTTCTGCGTCACTTATTGGAGTTTGATCTGGTGAGAGTGTTGTAGGTTCTGCGTCACTTATTGGAGTTTGATCTGGTGAGAGTGTTGTAGGTTCTGCGTCACTTATTGAAGTTTGATCTGGTGAGAGTGTTGTAGATTCAGTTTCACTTATTGACGTTTTATCTGATGAGACTGTCGTGGATGTTGACATTCTTTTTTCAATTGTTGATGGGGTTTCACTTGTAATTTGCACATTTTCTGAATATAAAAACATTTTTCCTTCGGTTTTTTCGCTTAATTATTAATTAACCTGTTGTTATTGTTGTTGAATCAATTGTTGACATACCTTTAGTTAAGAGTTGTTTGAATATTTTTGGTAACAGAAATGAATGAAAATATAAACTTACTATAACTAATTTTTTTAACGATTTTTTGGATTCGATTATTATACTGATCGGTAACATAAATATTTCCATAACTATCAAATGCCATAGTGGCAGAAAGATTTAATTTATCGTTTGTTGAACCTGCTGAAGCAGAACATCCAAAAATACAATGAAAACCATATTCATTCGAACCAATTAGACGATGTTTGCCATGATCGACAATAAAAAGATAGTGATCACCATCAAACGCAAATCCTGTTGGATTCTTAAGATCGATTGTGGCTGGTGATGATCCTTGCCCAGCTACTGTCACTCCATTTCGTTGATTCAATTCAAATAATTGAATTCGATTGTTGCCGAAATCTGCTACATATAAATCTTGATTGGTATCAACGAAAATTCCACAAGGACCACTAAGCTTATCCGATGTGGCTCCTCCAGAGCCTGTTCCAGCAACGATTGTTGTTGTTCCATTCAACCATTTTTTATCAACTTTATTACTCATAGCCATTGAACAATATACATTCTGATAAATATCGATTGTCAAACCATAACATCGTGATGGAACAGACATAACCGATATCCATGAATCGTTTGCTGAAATCCATTTCTTCACAAATCCTTTGTCTCCATTGTCAGCATAAATATCACCATTCGTTGTCACAATCAATGCTAATGGTTTGGATAAATTACCCGAAGTCATTTTTGATGGATTAATACTTTTATCGTTTTCCCAAATTAGAATCTCGCCTGTTTGTTGATTTGCAAAATAAATTGAATTGTTTAAAGTGACAGAAATAGCGCACGGCTCTATACCCGCAATACTTTGATTGGCAAAGTTAATTGCATTGATCTCCCAAGTTGTATTTGGATCGAATCTCGGTTGATTAAATGACAAAGCTAAAACAAGTAAATATTTTCGAAAAGACGAATTGAAATTATTGATCAACAAACCAATGATGTTCTCAAAAAGAAGAAAATAAACCGACCTCGTCCAAAGCATCCTTTCAATTGAATAGATTCTTTTTCTTTTAAAAGTCAGTATTTATCAGAAAAACAAATGAATTAGTCAAATAATCGTAAATGACGTGTATTTATTTTTATTCCAAAAGAACATTCAGAATCAATTTATTTCTCAAATAAAAACAAAATCTCGAGTTTAGTTTCAAAGTCACCTAATCAAATCAAGCAAAAAACAATCGAATCTTTTTCAATTTTCGAAATGAAATTCTCTCGAAAGTCCATTTTAACATTTAAATTTGAACAAAAAAAGTCTTGTTGTTCTCTGATTAAATATTTAAATAACAACGATGGAGAAATTCTATCCGACAGGATATTTTAAAAACAATAGAAAAAGAAACAGACTAAAGTCAATAAAATTCTATTTTATTTTATATTTGATCCTTTTTCAACTAATTCTTTGATGAGAAAGTCTTCTCTCACAAAAACTGAGTCGATACACAGGTTTAATTTTGAGATAAAAAGAAAGAACATATATTTCTATTACGAAATGCAAAATACGAACTCGATCGGATGAATTTTTAAAACGATTGTACTGCACAATGATTAGCTAATGAATAGATTCGCAACTGATAAATTCAGTTCTCGTAAACCAAAAACGAGAGATCAAATTTATAGATCAACAAATATGCAAGACTCATGTAATATAATTTAATGGTTTAATTTCAATATGAACTGATATTGAAAGTGTACTTGCAAATGTTAACATAGTGAAGAATCATCGATGGATTTACTTGCCATCATCCACCTAAACATAGTTCATTATATTTTATTAATTGGTGGATTGAACCTCGAACTTATATTTATTTCGTAAGAGTAATATTTAACATCATTACAGAACGAGGTCCTATTTCTCCTGATGTAAAACTACCAGTAAAAATACCGAGATCTTGATGTGCCCAAAGATCTCGAACAGTCGCTGAATGATCACTAGGAAATCCAATATCAGTCCATTTCACTGCCAATTGTGCACTATCACCATCACCTCGATTAAATAAAATAACAGCTTGTGAACCACCTGTAAGTGGACCAGCCCATATTTCGAGATTATCTTCAACCGTTAAACATCTACCACTATATTTACTTCGTAAACTTCCATCAGTACTATTCCATATCCATTGTTCGTTATCTTGTTGATTACACGGATGTGATTGAATATTTGGTCCGCGTTTTTGATAAACATCGATGCTATATAAAAAGATCTTTCTTCAACAAAAAGAACAACTCATTAGTATAATACGAACCAATATTTGTTCATCTGTGAAACAATCGTTTCATCAGATGTATTTGCTATCCATTGTTGATTTTTGCCTTGACATTCAGCTTGTGGATTGTTGATTTGACAATCGTTGAGAACAACAGGAACTTCGCCAGGTTGACAATGTAAAATAGATAAACATCGTCCATCGAAAGCTGAACGAATGCTACCATCTTGTGGATTATAACTCCATTGACGTCGTTTTGGATCAACACCCGAAGGTGTTGTACAATCATCAAGAAGAATTAAACCAGAAACATTGGGTGATTGTGATGATGTTACAATGAGTCTTCTTCCTTGAACTCCTAACGGATCTTGGTTGACAGCAATAACTTCTGGATTAGTTAGAATAGCTATTGTATCAGCAGTCATATTAGTAACATCACAGCCGATGATTAAAGGTGCCTTCGTAAGTGCCCAAAGAGAAAAATGAGTAATATATTCGGCTGTAGTCATTCCACCATTACCAATTTCCAACACTATTGATCAGGAAGAAATAGTTAATTTCATAAAATAGTGAGAAAAGGATGTTTTTACTATCGGGATCATTCCAGCCACCGGGACCAGCAATGTTAGCAAATCCATCATTCTATATAAATAGATAATTGACAACAGTACACTCATATTGAATGCTCTTACTAAAACGATATTCGATGTCATTGATGCCCAAAAATCAGCAATATCTCCAGTTGTTCGCCAGCTATTTCCAACATTCGGTGGCCAAAGATCTCCTCTATCTACACCACCTATTGTTCATCAAAATAAAAGGATAATAAGAAACTATGAAAAAAGTGCTCTTTTTGAACTCACCACACAGTGAGAAAAATATAGGTCTACCAGTTGCATTCAATGCATCTCGCATTTTAGAATATTCCACTACAGCTGGTATACCAGCTGTGTTGTGACACGTATCCATCTTTAAATAATCTACACCCCAACTAGCATAAGTTTGCGCATCTTTTATTTCATAACCCAATGATCCAGGTCGACCTTGACAAGTCTCATTTCCCCTAGCTAAAAAATTCACGATAACAGTCGTTTGTAGATGGGTATACGTATGTATATGCTTTACCAGTGTATAGGCCAAATTTGAGTCCTTTCGAATGAACATAATCAATCAACGCAGGAATACCACTTGGGAAAACAGTAGGATCTGGTTGAATTGTACCATTTGCATCTCGACTCATTTGCCAACAATCATCCATATTCACTTTAAGCGTAACAAGAATAAAATGAAACGATAATGTATTTTATTTCGAAATAATTTACCATATTGATAACCAGCTTTTAATAAACCTGACGCAACCATAGCATCTGCTGTTTTTCGAATAACAGTTTCATTAATATTACAATGGTAATGGTTCCAACTATTCCATCCTTTATTCAAAAAATCAAATGTAAAAATAACCCACGAGAAATTCAGGTTATAGTTATACCCATTTGAGGTGTTCTTCCCAGTCCATTATTCAGTGCATGAGCACCTTGAATGAGAACAAGTGTGTATAAAACAAAAACTAAACCAAACATTAATGTTATTTGAATAACAAAACGAAGCGAAGAACACTTATATTTATATGTGTAGTGATTGTTGTCAGTATGATAAGAAGAGAGTTCACGTTCTTATAATATCAAGAAAAAAAGAATTTTTATCTTACACATACGATAACTGATTACGTTCGTTGGCAAGAAAATGATTTTTATCAATTATTGATTTTCTCTTTTTTCTTTATTAATCGTTCTGATCGCAGTTACAATGTACACAAATAGAAAAGACGTTTTTTCATGCAAGTTTACATGGATGAACGCCGAATTGGATTGTTTTCAAATTGATCTGGATCTAACTTTAGTAGCCGGGTTCTTTTCTCGGATATAACAAATATTATTGTGAATACAAAATGAATACCAGTAAGAATTAAGAAGAAATATAAATAAGACCAATTATAACCGTTAGTTAAACACTAAAAATAAATTTGAAATGTATAGACAGATTGATATAGAAAATTTCGTGAGTGTGAAAGAATTACATTAAATAGCAATTGATCTGAGAACATGTGCGTGTATCCACGACGAATAAGTGATGCTGCTACTATTGAAAATAAATATAAAGTCATAAAAAATGATCGAGCCGAACGAGGAGCAAGAAAAAAAGCAAATTCATAACTAGCCAACGAAGCTAAACTTTGAGCAAAGCCCAATCCCAAATTTTGAGGTAATTGAAAATAAATTGTTAGATTCGATACATTATTTTCTAAAAATAAGACGACTCCACATTTTTATTCAAGTCAAAGAAATTCCGTATCTTACCAGCACCATCACAACCATATTGTCGTGCTACTTCCACACCACTTACTATAAACATGGTAAACAATGCAAAAATCATGCTAATAATAAATTTATTCCCTATCGTGAATAGACGATTTCGAACATCACGATATTTATAAACAATAATATTGAAAATGATCACACCAGCTAAATTATACGGATTCAATGATAAAGTCGTAAATTTTGAGCTCATATACGTACTTATAACTGCTAACGGTTGACTTAATGAAATCATTTCATCTCCTTGTGTATGTGCCATATACTTAGCTTGTGTTTGAAACGACGAGTAAACCTAACAGTAACAGTGTAAATTGAAATACGAAGAATGAAAAAATGAAATTTACTTGAGAATAAATAATTCTATATGGAATAAGAAGGAGAAATATGATAAATGCATTACGAAGTAATTTAACATCATCAACAAATCGATCTTGAAATTTCCCATTATTTGTCACTTTAGCAAAATCAAGAAATGTTACAGTTTGATTCAATGTTTGAAATTCTTCATTTACAACGTTGTTCTTATTTTTCTTATATTCGTACCATATACGAAAAGCATTGCTTAAAACTGGAATACAATTTAATAGAGCACTATCATATGGTTCCACATGATTATAAACACGCCAACCAATGAAGAAGAAGAAAATCGAAACCACAAGCATTGAATTTGCTAGAAGAAAAAGTTTGAAATATGAATGTGCGTTTAACAGAACTGTTTCAGCTAATATTTCGATAATAGCTGAAATATTGACGATTATGACCATTTTATCACCATATCGTGCTGTTAGATCTAATGGTTGTATCTGTTCTATTCCCAAAATAATCACATTCGATCTTACAGCCGCAGAACCAATTGATCTTATATAGAAACATGATCATTTTCTTTTGTTGTATGAAAGTGAAAAGATAGTTTAGTTACATAAGAAGCACACTAATTAAAACTGTTATATGGCATTGTTCTTCATCGATCTGTCTATCATCATAAGTACTACCATTATTGAAACATATCAACGATGAATTCTTTGAAATAATTAACATCAATATGAATCCAATTAAATAAATAGGCAAACCTATTTAGAAACAAACAACTTTGATTTTTTGAATCAAAATGAATTTTAGGAGTAGATTACCGATAGCTATTAATTTTGCTCGCTTTACTTTTGCATCACTGACTATTGCAAAGAGAAGCATTAAAAAAATTCAGTGCCTAATAAATAGCCTTGTTATACTCTGAAGAAAGTAGTGATGATTCAATTTACCTTTGAAAACATACAGAACAATAAAACTATTGTGATCAGTCCAATTAAGAGTTCTATTATCGTGTAGAATTTCATCAAGTGCACTGTCCAATATCAAATAAGCCGTATTTTGAAATAGAATACTTGCAAGAATAAGATATACGGCTAGTTTCTGTTTGTTATACGATCGTAAAACTACTATTGTTTCATCGTTAACTGATGTATCCATAGATTTCAATTTCAACTGTTGTTTTTATTTTCAAAAAAAAAAGTATGACATGTGTTCTGTCCTTATCACAGTTTATTTTAATACATAGTGAGAATTAGATAAGTATATTTGAAAGTCGTTTTCATGACTGAATTATTCGAATGAATAAAATGTTCTTGAAAATAACAGTAAATAATCGAATATTTTTTTTTCAATTGAAGGACATTTATAAAGAAGTTGTTATCAAATGTGAAGAAAAATACGAATGAGAATCTACTTTCCCTTGCTTTTTCATAATAAAAACATCTTTTCATATAATTGACATATAGATAAACCGCGGAGAAAAGAAAATAGAACAAATTTTTTTCTTGTTCTTATACGTATTTTTTTCATTCGAAGACAGTTGCACAAATGTATGGGTATAAAATATATTGTGAGTACATCTTCAAAAAAATATATCGATATTTATTATATCATTTGCTCTGTAGTCGTAGCAGTAGTATTGTTTCTGGTGTTAAATCTAGTTACTGGTAAAATACTTTTTTCTCAAGTAAACGTATATCGTTATTGATTTCATCTACTTCAGGATGGAATTATACGACTAGTATGACATATGGACGAGCATATCATACTGCATCAATTCTCAGTGATGGAAAAGTATTAGTAGTTGATGGAGATAATAGTAAAACTTTGAACAGTTCTGAATTATATGATCCATCAACAGGCAATTGGACACGCATAAGTGATTTAAAAATACTAAGAGCAGACTTTGCAGCAACTTCATTATTGAATGGAAAAGTGTTAGCAACTGGTGGAATGGGAGATGATGAGGGTGGAATCACGAATACTGCGGAACTGTCTGATCCATCAACCAATAATTGGGCTCATTTACCTCATTTTAAAAGACTGCGCATGGGCCATATAGCCACCTTATTGAGAAATGGGCGAGTCTTAATTATTGGTGGAGAAGGTGATGCTTGTGAAAAAACTGCTGAAATTTATGATCCACCCAAATAGAGCAAAACTCTACATGAACAACACATTGAAAATTTCAACAATCATTCGATTAAAGATGTTTTATTTATGATTTTTTGACTATTATAATGTGCATTGAAACTGATATTCATTCTTTTATAGATAAAAAATGAAATAAGGTTGCTATTTGACAACATTCGACCGTAAAGGGTTATCGTTTTCCTTTTCCTTTTCCTTTCGCTCAAACTTTGTTAATTGATTTTTTTAATATTTTCTTATCTTCTCTCGAGTTTTTTTTGTCGATGAGCAGATGGAGTGTTCATCTGCTGCTGGTAATATATTTGATATATAATATATAAAAAGTTTAGAACACATCAACAAATTGACTTGATCGTTAAATCATATAAGTTTAAAACTGATAATGATATCTTTTCTAATACTAAACTGTTTATTATGGTTTGGAGTTGGAATGAAATTAAATATGTATAATACTGATCGTAGTCTAGATATTGGTAATTTGCAAGTCAATTGTCTACACTACTATGTTCGAAGGCTAGAGCCCAGGATGGAAAAGGTTGAATATTGTTTTGGTCCAATCGAAGACAACAACTATTTATTGAATGATGATTCTCTTCATCTACATGGTGAATACTTTACATTTGATCAATTACATCAGTTGAATGTAACTAGCAATAATCTTCTTCTTTGGTCTTCTACGATTGATCTTGCAGAAAAATATCAAGATTATCTTAATCATCAAACGAATTCATCTTTATCAAAAGAACTTTTCTTCAATTGTACACCAGCATGGTTTGGACCACGATGTCAATATTCAATCGTATTAAACAGCATTTCATCATTTGAAGCAGTTATTGTAAAAGCACATGCAGACCGATATCCATATGAAACTTCTTATAGCACAAGTAATGCAACATGTTATATTCACTTATCATGTAATCGTGGTCAATCAAATATATGTTTGGATTGGCGTGAAGTATGTAATGGAAGGATTGATTGTACTAATGAAGCTGTCGATGAAGCACAATGCTTTGAATTAGAAATGAATGTCTGTCATGAAAATGAATATCGATGTCATAATGGACAATGTATTCCAACAGAATTTGTGAAGGACGCATTTGCTGAATGTCTTGATCTATCAGATGCACGAAACACGTCACCAGATATATACCATTCTCCTTTTATATTTCTTTTTGAAGAGCATTGGTGTGCATTAAATTATAGGCATTTTTTTTGTATGATTGAAGAATGTTTAATAGAAGTTGATCAATGTGAGAATATTCGGTATCGTTTATCGATTGAATCAATTACTATTCAAAATAATTCATCAAACAACTGTTGGATGCTGATGATATGTTTAACGAAAATTCTTAAACAAATTCATGAAGCTACATGTCAACAATTTTCAAATTCATCGTATATTAGGAGTGTGTTAGAAAATTGTGATGATGTTATTGAATTTCCACGCGGTCCTGTCATTTTTGGTCATGTGCGATTTTTATATCATACCAAAGAAATAACTGATGTCAACACTTATTTAGTTCGAATCCCTGATGCTATATGTTACGATAATCAATTATGTGATTTTCTTATTCCAACATATTATTATAGAAATTATTCTTGTCGATATTTTCATCAATTTAATTTTAATTCCAATAAGACACATAACATATGGGATTCGTTTATTAGATTAATTGAAGGCTATTTTCAAAAATGTTCGCTTAATTATCATCAAAGTATGATTACAGATCCTACTGATTATCCATCCTTATATTGTTGTCAAAATTCTTCAAAATGTATTTCCGAACATCGGATTCTTGATCATATGTCGGATTGTTATCTAAACGATGATGAAGAACAATATGAGCTTAGTTGCTCAATTAATGATATATTACGTTTGAAATGTGCTCTTGACAACAGATGTTATTTCTCCAATGCTTTTTATGAAATATGTATAATATCACACTTGCGTACATTTGATAAGATCGAATTCGGACAGATTTGTGATCGACATATAGAAATGATTCCTCAGATTATTAATGGAATAAATCATACAGATGAAACGGATTGTGAAGATTGGCCATGTAATAATTATTATACGCGATGTGATGGTTTTTGGAGTTGTCCAAATGGAGAAGATGAAGAGAATTGTACGACACAGAAAATCTGTCCTTCACATTTTCTTCCTTGTATTGATCCGTATAATTCAACAATGATATGTTTATCGGCAAATAGAGTTAATGATGGAAATATCGATTGTCTTGGAGCGACTGATGAACGAGAACATTGTCGAAATTTTTTACAGATCGATTTAGATCCAAGTGGTTTTCGTTGTTGGGATGATGACGATTGTCTGCAAGAAATTGCTTTGTGTGACCACTTTCGCCAATGTCCAAATGAAGAAGACGAAAAGTTTTGTCAGAACTATAAATTTTTTGGCGAACTATCCTGTAAAATGGACTCGTTTAATCTTACTGATATCGAAAATGCCATTTGTCAAACTATTTATTTGAAGAAAATCCCTTTTACTCTCGAAACATCATTAGCATATTCTACACTTGATAATCAAACAAATCAACAAGTTGTTGTTCGACAACCTCGACAGGAACATAACATTCCGAAATTGGTCAGTAATGAACTTAATTATCGTCAACAGTTACGACATTGTAATCGTGGTCTTTATGTTCTACATTGGTTGGGAAATAATCAAACTACTCACAAATGCCTTTGTCCACCTAGTTATTATGGTGATCGTTGTCAATATCAAAATCAAAGAGTTAGTTTAACTATACAAACAAGACTAATGAATATTTCTAATTTATATGCAGCTTATATTAGTTTGATAGATGATGATGATTATCGTCAAAAGATTATTTCTTATCAGCAGTACAGTTTCAGCACTCCTGACCCATGTATGCATATTTCTGACTCATGTATATATACTTCTGGCTCATGTATGTATACTTTTGATGGATATCTTACTTATGAAGCAAGACCTAAAAATCGATCAACAAACTATGCTATTCGTATTGATATATATGATAGAACGTCTCTAATATATATTGCTAGTTGGCATTATACAGTTCTTCATTCTTTTCTACCTGTTAATCGAATGGCTGTCGTATTATATATTCCAGCTGAACAAGTACTCAGTGTAAGTAGTTGTTCATTGGAATGTGAAAATGGTGCATGCATGAAATATGTGAATAAAGACAAATATTATTGTCAATGTGATGATGGATGGTCGGGTATGAAATGTACTATTCCTGTTCGTTGTAGTGATTGTTCATCGGATTCAATATGTATTGGTATGATTTATAATCGATCGATTTGTGTTTGTCCATTGAATACGGGTGGTCCACGATGTTTACTCACATTTTCGTATAATCATCTAATTATGAATAATACTAAATGGCTGATAGTTGATGATGATCTACATGGTTTGAGTGGAATACGTATTTGTTCCAAAGGATTTTTTGGAACTGAGTGCGATATTCCAGCGAGTAAAATTACAATATCATTTGAAAATATAAAAATCTCGCCGATTGTATTAGTGTATACTTTATATTTTTCGATTGATTCCAACGCGAATGGCTTGGTGATAGAAAACGCAGTCATAGCACAAAAATTGACGATATTTCAAAGAATTCTATCAGTGTTTACTCCGAATGTATTTCAATTAGTTTTCGTCAAGACTGATTATAGTTATTATTTAGCGTTTGTCCAACAAAAAGAATCAACTAATATTTCAACATCGATCGATTCTAGTCGACAATGCACATCTATTGATGATCTATTCACTATAGAACAACAAAGATGGCCTCCAATTCGTCGAATGAAATACTATAATAAACTATGTCAAATTCATTTGAATACTCTATGTTTCATCGATGATTCTTACGCATGTCTTTGCACTGTTGAACATCATGCTAATTGTTTCTTATTTCGTAGTACACCTCCGAAATGTCGAGATCAATTTTATTGTCAAAATGGAGGTAATTGTGTACAAGATGTTGCCGAATGTCCAACAACATTCATGTGTAATTGTACGGATTGTTTTTTTGGTGATCGATGTCAATATTATGCAAAAAGTATTGGATTAGTACTTGACGATATTTTACGTTATGAAATTCGACCGAATGTCACATTATCTCAACAATCAACGATAATTCAATGGAGTTGTGGATTGATAATGATTATATTTGTCGGTGGTTTAATCAATGGTATACTCTCAGTAATAACATTTTCTACTAAACAAGCAAGAGAAAATGGTTGTGGATTGTATTTAATGGCATCATCGATAACTTCACTGCTGACAATAAGCATTCTCGCAGTTAAATTCTGGTTTCTTCTATTAACTCAAATTCATCCATCTGTTAGTCGGTCGACATTTCGAATAGGTTGTATATCATTTGAATTTCTATTGAAAACTTTTCTCTATACGGATAATTGGTTGAATGCTTGTGTTGCTCTTGAAAGATCAATGACTGTTCATAAGGGAATCAAGTTTAACAAAAGGTCAAGCAAACGAGTTGCTCAATGGATAATATTTATTTTGCCATTCTTAATTGCTATTTCTATTATTCATGAACCGTTATATCGTGAGTTATTTGATGATACAGATGAACAACGTTTCTGGTGTGTATTTCATTATTCATCATCAGTTCAAATCTATAATATATTTATCATTTGCATTCATTTTCTGGGTCCATTTTGTGCTAATCTTCTTTCTGCTTTCTTTATTATTTTTGCTGGTACTCATCAACGGACAGCTACTCAAAGACGATTCACTTATAATCAACATTTACGCAATCAATTCCGCGAACATAAAAATTTAATTATTAGTCCTATCATCCTAGTTCTTTTGTCAATACCCGGTCAATTTATTGCAATATATTCGAATTGTGTAAAAGTATCACATAATGCATGGTTATATCTTTTGGGTTATTTGATATCTTTCCTTCCGTCAATGAGTATCTTCATTATATTTATTATCCCATCAGTACATTACAAGAAACAATTTAAACAAGCAATTCGATGTCATACACAACGATGAATTTATTTGTCTTATAAGAAACAAATGCTTAATTCTTTTATTTTGTCTTGCTTTGCTTTGCGTGTTATTGTACAGCTTATATCCAGCTAACAGTTGTTGTTGCGTAATACACTTAACTTAAATTTTTATTTTCAAAAAAAGTATGACATATGTTCTGTTCGTATCACAGTTTATTTTAATACATAACGGGAATTAGATAAGTGTATTTGAAAGTCGTTTTTATGATTGAATTGTTCGAATGAATAAGCCTTACCCATTCGACCACAAATTGTGTAATATGATATGTCAATAAAAATATTTAACTTGTGGTTTTCAAGGTCCTTGAAAATAATCGTATATTGTACGTATATTAATCGAATATTTTTTTTCAATCGAAGAAGAAAAAATGTCATCCGACAATGCACATCAACGTCGTGATACGTATTTTGGTCCGATGGTTCAATATACATCGACAATGGTTGTCAATCTTCATCAACTTCAAACTGATCTTCAAGAACAACATCAATATGAAAAACATGCTCTAACTGAATTAAATCAACGTTTTCATGTATTCATCGATCGAATTCAATCATTACAAACGCAAAATACTCAATATCTTCAAGCCATTGAACATTTACGTCGAAAATTTTCCATTGTCGATACGAGTGATATTGATAAGAATTATTTGTCATTAAAATCAAATTATTTGTCGATTTCTAACGAACGTGTTGATTCTCAATGGAATTATAAACTATTTCAATTACAAGCTGATATCTATAAACAATTAATTCAAATTCAAGAACAATCACGTGACAAGAAAATTTTCTCATTAGAAGAAGAATTTAAACAATCGAAATTAGCTCTCAACAATCTACGTACATCCTATGAACAATTACAAAAAGATATTGACTATACGCATATTGAAAATCGAAAATTATCTGATCAACATTTGCTGTTAACATCCGATTGGTGTCATATAAAAAAACAACAAAAGAAATCGAGTCAACACATTTCATGCTTGAAAAATTCGATTGTTTTCTACAAAACTATACAAAAGAATTCTGTCGGTTCGAGTTCATTGATTGTTTCATCGGAAGATATGACACAATTCTGGCGAACAGCATGGACTGATATCGTGCGAAAGATTCGGTCCGATTTCGAAGTTCACTATCGAAATAATCAACAACAAATGATTGAATATTATGAAACGAAAACAAAAGAATTAGAAGTCGATATTCAACATACATTACACTATCAACAAATTGAAATGGAAGAAAATCAAAAACATTATCAAGTACAATTAATTGAATATGAAAAAGTACAGAAAAATCTCGCGTATGAAAAAGAAATCTTTAGCAAACTTGAGTTCACATGCTGTAAGAGAACATTTCTCTTTCGAATTCATTTATTTATCTTTTTTAAATAGCTAAATTAGAAAGTGAATTTCAATCGATTCGATCCCAAAATCAAGGACAATTCGAAAGACTATCCAGTGAATTCGAACAAATCCGAGAAGATATTCTAGCAATTAGTTATGATACCGAAGAAACACGTCGAAAGTTAGTACACACTAAAAAAAACGAGCATCATCGATCGAATCATTTGTTTCCTATTATATTTTCTAGTAAAACAAATTTAGAATTGGAAATTCTCATCTATCGTCAATTATTACAAGAAGAAAAACCGATTGTTTTAGAACGAAATGAGATTGTCGAACAAATGATTTCAAAAGAACCGATTAAACTTAGTGAGACGATAATAATGTAATTTTATATCAGATCAATATTATTCATCGGGTTTTTTTTGTTTGCAGATTGTGCATCCGATGGTACGTATATTAGTTTAGTTAATACATCAACAAATAGGACGATTGATCTGTCGAGATGGGTATTAACGCAAGATGTTGATCGAAAAAAGCAGATTCGATTTATTATACCTGATGGAATTAAGTTAGTTCCTAATGGAGAATTAAAAATCTATTCGAAATCTATGAATAATAATGTAACTCGATCATCATCAAATAAGAAACTTGTTATTGCTAATAAGAATATAGTTTCATGGGGTAAGATGTCAACAGAATATGAAAAAAAGAAAAGATTTTTTATTTATTTGTGTTTTTCTTTTCTTATTTAAGGTATTGGTAAGACGGTTGATACGTGTTTATTCAATCAAAATAATGGCGAAGAAGCAATCGTACATACATAAGAAATAATCATGACTTTTTTTTACATTAAAAATCGATCTATAATAAAAACATACAATTTTCTTTTTGCTTACAATGACTAAAAAATAAGAATGCACTTTTCTTAATGAGATTTGACCTTGAGTTATATGCATGTATAAAAGAGGGTGTTATACTGTTCTTTTGTATGAATATACGTCTATGTATGTCGTGTACAGAAACAACTACTGATTTTTGGAGTTACGATGAGCCATTTGAATGGTCAAAACATTTCCCATCAGCTGCTGGTCTTCATCAATCTCCGATCGATATAAATACACATGAAACTATTCCAGAATCATATCCATTATTCATCTTTTCTTCGAAATATAATTCGAATGAATTATTTAAATTAATAAATAATGGTCATCAAGTAACAGCTACATTAGCTGATCGTACATTTGGACAAAACGAAAAAGATCTATGGTTTGTAGGTGGTGGATTAACAGGACAGTTTTATTTTGTTAATTTTCATTTACATTGGGGACGAAATGATCGACATGGTTCAGAACATGAAATTAACGGTCATCGATATCCTGCCGAGGCACATGTTGTATTCAAAAATAAAGCAACTGAACAATTAGCCGTATTTGCATTTCTATTTACGATTACTGATGATTCATCTCGAGAAAATAAAGAATGGAGAAAATATGCCGATGCAGCAAGTGAACTAACGAATATTAATGATACAATACAATGTATGTTTAATCTTCATGATCTCATGCAAGTTAATGAAAGAAAATTCTTTCGTTATATTGGAAGTTTAACAACACCACCGTGTACTGAAGGTGTTATTTGGACTGTATTTACAGAATCAATTAAAATCAATGAAGAAAGTTTAACTGAACTTCGTCAAAATATAATGAAGAAAGTCTATCGACCTGTTCAACCGATAAACAATCGCATGATTTTTAGAAATAACTAATAATAATTGAAACTCACTACGATTTATTTTGTTTAATGAAGGAGAAAAACTTAAATACTTGAAATTTTTCATGTATAATATTTATATACGGAGAAAGCATGAATTCAAACGTAAAAGAATAAGAACACATATTCTTTCTAACGGAAATTTCTTCTTGAATTTATATTTTGGTAACGATACAGTCGTACACGTATTTCTCCTTTTCTTCGTCTTGTCTTTTTATGAGGTAAGTTCTTCTTCTTTATTTTATCAGGCAATAAATATTTTCAAAGTACAATCTGTCATATTATTTTTACAGGGATTCTTTGATAGCATTACGCGAGCTCACATATATGCAAATGACTTATTAGTGACAGTCGATAGAATAATGTTAGAAATTAAATTTATCGATCATCGTCAATACAAATATACTTTGGAATTATCTACAAAAAAAATTTTTATTTTATTTATTTTAATGTCGCTTTTTTCAATAATCTATTTGCACATAAAAACGCCTTATCGTCTATTTTTACTATCTCCAGCTGTAACTTCAGTTTCGTTTTCAAATGATTCAATATTTGAAATTCATTCACCAGACTATTATTCTATTCCGATGCCATGTATAGAACCACATTGTCATATTCAATGTTTGAAAACATACGAAACGGATCAACAACAGAAAATAATTCATCAAGATTCTCTAACAAAATTT
>Ga0209915_1002829_pt1 | contig 16619 bp, 17 predicted proteins | sample ThiBiot_750_plan_FD_183952 | JGI IMG/M metagenome (GOLD analysis project Ga0209915, IMG submission 183952) | Wastewater bioreactor microbial communities from Cape Town, South Africa - Thiocy_cont_750_plan (SPAdes) | ecosystem: Engineered > Bioreactor > Thiocyanate-remediating > Anaerobic-Aerobic... | reverse complement strand
GCAGATCCACGAGCGGCTCTGCGGAGCGCAGCTCCGACACGATCCATGCGGCGAAGGCCGCGGCGGCGAGTCCGAACAGCGCGAGGACGGCAGGAGAGGTCCAGCCCCAGCGGGCGCCGGTGCTGAGCGGCACGAGCAGCGCCACCAGCCACAGCGACAGCAGCACGGAGGACCGCGTGTTCACCCGGCCTCGGGCGCGCACGCCCGTGTCGCGCACGACGGCGAGGGTGAGGAGAGCGCCGAGCGCGGCGACGAGGAACGGCACGGCGAACGTGCCGCGCCAGCCGACCAGGTCGGCGAGCGGGCCGGCGAGGACGGTGCCCGCGGCGCCGCCGATGCCGATGACGGCGCTGACGATGCCGATGGCGCCGGTCACGCGTTCCCGCGGGAGGGCGTCGCGGAGCAGTCCGTAGGCGAGCGGGAACAGCGCGCCGCCGATGCCCTGCAGCACGCGGGCGACGATGAGGATCTCGAGGCCGGGTGCGACGGCGGCGAGGACGTCGCCCGCTGCGGTGACCCCGAGGGTGATCAGGAAGGTGGTGCGCCGGCCGCGCAGGTCCCCGACGCGGCCGAGCGTGGGCGTGGCGACCGCGGCCGCGATGAGCCAGGCGGTCATCGTCCAGCTGGCCGCATCGGCGCTGACGCCGAACTCGGCCTGCACCAGGGGGACGAGGGGGATGACGAGGTTCTGCAGGAGTGCGATGGACGAGACCGCCACGGCGATGGCGACCAGGATCGAGGTGGATGAGCGGGACATGAGTTCCCTTCCGAAGCCTGGATGAGAGAGGTAAAGTGGGAGGAGACCTCCGAACGGAGGCTGCCTCCGGATTGACGGTACCGGAGGGTGCCTCCGTTTTGCAAGGGGTCTTCCGAGACTTTTTCTGAAGGCTTTTCTGAAGGGACGACGCGATGGGCGGTCAGAACCGGGCGGCGACGACGCTGGAGGAGCGGCGACCGCGCCGCGCCGACGCGGCGCGCAACTTCGACGCGCTGGTCGTCGCGGGTCGTGAGGCGTTCGCCGAGGACGGATCCGACGCCTCCCTCGAGGACATCGCCCGTCGTGCGGGAGTCGGCATCGGCACCCTGTATCGCAACTTCCCGACGCGGGACGACCTCATCGAGACGCTCTACCTCCGCGAGGTCGCCGCGCTCGCGGATGCCGCGGACGAGGTCGCCGACCTCGAGCCCGGACCGGCGTTCGAGGCCTGGCTCGACCGGTTCGTCGAATACGTCGGCACCAAGCACGTGCTGCTGGACGGGCTGAACCGCGAGTCCTCGGTGTTCGCCGAGTGCCGCGGGGTGATGCTCGGAGCGGGGGAGCCGCTCCTGGCGCGCGCCCAGGCCGCCGGCGCGGTGAAGGCGGATCTCGCGATCGCCGACGTCGTCAAGCTCATCGCCGGAGTCAGCGCGGTCGCCTACGACGACGAGGCGCAGCGCCGCCGCGTGCTGGGACTCGCGATCGGATCGCTGCGCGCCTAGGCGTGCAGCGCCTCGTTCAGCGTCACTCCGACCCCGGCCCGGCGGACCGCCTCCACCGCTCCCGACAGCGAATTGCGGCGGAACAGGATCCCGTTCTCGCCGCTGAGCTCGGCGCCCTTGACGACCGGGCGGCCGCCGTCGGCCGTCGGGGCCGCATCGGCGAGCACGATCTTCGTGCCGGCCGTGACGTACAGCCCCGCCTCGACGATGCAGTCGTCGCCGAGGGAGATCCCGATGCCCGCGTTCGCGCCGAGCAGCGTGCGCGCGCCGATGGAGACGCGGTGCGTGCCGCCGCCGGACAGCGTGCCCATGATCGACGATCCGCCGCCGATGTCGGAGCCGTCGCCGACCACGACGCCCTGCGAGATCCGGCCCTCGACCATCGACGCGCCCAGGGTGCCGGCGTTGAAGTTCACGAAGCCCTCGTGCATGACCGTGGTGCCCGGTGCGAGATGGGCGCCGAGGCGCACCCGGGAGGCATCGGCGATGCGCACGCCGGCCGGCAGCACGTAGTCGGTGAGCCGGGGGAACTTGTCGACTCCGGTGATCTGGATCCCGGCCCGCTGCAGCAGCGGGCGGAGGCGCGCAGCGTCGGAGGGGAGCATCGGGCCGGCGCTGGTCCAGGCGACGTTCGGGAGGTGCGCGAAGATCCCGTCGAGGTTCACCTCGTTCGGGCGCACCAGCAGATGCGAGAGCGCGTGCAACCGGAGGTAGGCGTCCGCCGTCGAGGCCGGCGCGTCGTCGAGGTCGATCGTCAGCTGCACGACCTCGACGGTCACGTCGCGCCGCTCGTCGGGGCCGGCGAGGGACTCGAGGGTGAGGGCGGCGGCGGCGAGGTCGCCGGCCGAGGGCGCAGCCGTGCCGACCTCGGCGAACCACGCGTCCAGCACGGTGCCGTCGCCGGCGATGGTGGTGAGCCCTGAGCCATGGATCGTGCGCGCGTCGGTCATGGCTCCACGGTAGCGAATCGGCGCCCCCAGCTTCGGCTTCATGACGCGGCGCTAGGGTGGTGGGCATGCCGCTCGATCTCACCGCCTCTGCGGCGGACATCACCCGCGCGATCTGCGACATCCCCAGCGAATCGGGATCCGAGGCCCGACTCGCCGACCTGATCGAGGAGGCGATGCGCGATCGCGAGCATCTCGAGGTGATCCGCGAGGGCAACACGATCATCGCCCGCACGAACCTCGGTCGTGCGCAGCGCGTGGCGATCGCCGGTCACATCGACACGGTGCCGATCAACGGCAACGTCCCGACCCGCGACGTCGAGATCGACGGCGTGCCGATGATCTGGGGCCGCGGGACGGTCGACATGAAGGCGGGGGTCGCGGTGCAGCTGAAGCTCGCCGCCGAACTCGTCGATCCCGCCGTCGACATCACCTGGATGTGGTACGACAACGAGGAGGTCGAGGCGGCCCGCAACGGCCTCAAGCTGCTCGCCGAGAGCCGGCCCGAACTGTTGCGGGCCGATTTCGCGATCCTCGGCGAGCCCTCGAACGGCGAGGTCGAGGGCGGCTGCAACGGCACCCTGCGCGCCGTCGTCCGCACGACCGGGGTGCGCGCGCACTCCGCGCGGGCCTGGATCGGCGAGAACGCGATCCACCGCGCGGCGCCGATCCTGGCGCGCCTCGCCGAGTACCGTCCCCGCGAGATCGCGGTCGACGGCCTGGAGTACCGCGAAGGACTGAACGCGGTCCGCATCAGCGGCGGCATCGCCGGCAACGTCATCCCCGATCTCTGCGAGGTCGAGGTCAATTACCGGTTCGCGCCGAGCAAGTCCGCGGCCGACGCCGAGGCGCACGTGCGCAACGTGTTCGCCGGCTTCACGGTGGAGATCACCGATGTCGCCGAGGGTGCGCGTCCCGGCCTGGACGCGCCGATCGCGCAGGAGTTCGTCGCCGCCGTCGGTGCGACGCCGAAGCCCAAGTACGGCTGGACCGACGTCGCGCGCTTCTCCGCGCTGGGCATCCCCGCGGTCAACTACGGACCCGGCGACCCGCATCTCGCGCACCACGACGAGGAGCGGGTTCCGATCGCGCAGATCACCGCCACGGAGCAGGGTCTGCGATCCTGGCTTCGCGGTGTCTGACCTCGCGGCTCTGCCCCGCTGGGCGGGACGCGTCTACGCCCGCACGCCCGCCTGGGCCGGCATCCTCGCGGTCTACCTCGGCGCGCGCCTGATCACCACGGCGCTGCTGCTGATCGCGACCGGGCTCTCCGGCGGCCCCGGATCGAGGTTCGGCGCGCACGCCACGATCGCCTCGTTCGTGAGCGGCTGGGACGCGCAGTGGTACTGGTACATCGCCGTCTACGGCTATCCGACCACCCTGCCGCTCGGGGCGGACGGACACGTCACCCAGAACTCGTGGGCGTTCCTGCCGGTGTACTCCTGGGTCTCGCAGGTGGTCGGGCTGCCGTTCGGCGAGGGCGGCTGGCCCGTCGGCGCCGCGATCGTCTCACTCATCGCCGGATACTTCTGCTGTCTCGTCCTCTTCCGGATGATGCGGGGCAGGATCGGCCGGATGGCCGCCGTCTGGACCGTGATCTTCTTCGCGGCCGGACCCCTCGGCGCCCTCTTCCAGGTCGGCTATGCCGAGGTGCTGAACATGCTGTTCTTGCTCCTGGCCCTGGACGGCCTCATCCGCCGGCGCTACGTGCGGCTGTACCCCCTCATCGTGCTCATGGGGTTCACCCGCCCCGGTGTGCTCGCGTTCGCGCTGATGCTCGGTCTCATGCTCGTGCTGCGATGGCTCCGGCGCCGCACGGATCCGCTGAGGGGCCGGGAGATCGCGCACTACCTCGGCCTCGGTGCGCTCGCCGTGGCCGTGGGCTTCGCCTGGCAGGTGATCGCGGGCATCGCGACCGGAGTGCCGAACGCCTATCTGGAGACCGAGCTGAGCTGGCGCGGTTTCTGGATGCCGCAGGACGGGAAGCCGTCGTTCTCCCCGTTCGAGGGCTGGCTGTCGGCGATGCCGTACTGGGCCAAGATGCTCGGGCTGCCCGGCTGGCTCGGGCTGGTCGTCCTCGGTGTGCTCGTCGCCCTGTTCGCGGCGGCGCTGATCGCGGGCCCCGGCGTGCGGCGGCTCGGGCCCGAGATCCGGCTCTACGCGGCGAGCTATGCGCTCTATCTGCTGGCGGTGTTCTTCCCTCAGTCCAGCACGCTGCGGCTGCTGTTCCCGCTCGCGCCGCTGTGGGGCGCCGTCGGCTGGCGACGGTCGTGGTGGCTCCGCGTCGGCGTGCTGATCGTCTGCCTGTGGCTCCAGTGGGTCTGGATCGCGAACGTCTACGGCTATGCGGACACGTTCTGGCGCGTGCCCTGAGCTCCTCGGGCGCCGAAGCGGTAAGCGGTGTCCCAGCACCCACTAATATGGAAGCTGTAGACCACCGAGGAAAGGGAGCACCGCGATGGCAGCGATGAAGCCGAGGACTGGCGACGGACCCATGGAGGCCGTGAAGGAGGGCCGGCTGATCATCGTGCGCGTGCCGCTCGAGGGCGGCGGGCGCCTGGTCGTCTCCGTCAATGACGCCGAGGCGAAGGAGCTGCACGACGTGCTGAGCAGCGTCGTGGCAGCCGCCTGAGTTCTTTCAGATCGTCGAAAGGCCCGCGTTCTGCGGGCCTTTCGTCATTCCCGGGCGTCTTCCTCGCGCTCCGGAGGGAAGGCCCTCCCGCTCAGACGGAGACCCCGGTGAGCTGGAGCAGCCCCTCGCCTGCCGTGTTCAGCGCCGCCAGCACGGCAGGGGACTGCTGGGTCTCCTGGATGAGCGAGCGGTAGGCGACGGTCACGTCGTCGCGCTGCACCGGATCCGCGACCCGCCCGCCGGCGAGGACACGGGGCACCAGCACCGTTCCGCCCGCGCGCACGAGCCGGAGACCGTGCTCGACGTACTCGATGACGTTCTCCGGATCCGCGTCCACCAGCACGATGTCGTAGGCGGCCTCGTTCATGCGCGGCAGCACGTCGGCGGCCCGGCCGGCGATGAAGCGGGCCCTGGTCGGGGCGATCCGCGCGTCCTGGAAGGCGCTGCGCGCCGCGGCCAGATGCTCCGGCTCGTTGTCGATCGAGGTGAGCACCGCCTTCGGAGCGCCGCGCAGCAGCCACAGCCCCGAGACGCCGGCGCCGGTGCCGATCTCGACGATCGAACGGGCATCCGACGCCGCGGCGAGCAGGGCGATCTGCGCGCCGACGGCAGCGCTGATGGGCTGCGCGCCGAGCTCGACGGCATGCGCACGCGCCCGGGCGATCTCGTCCGGTTCGACGATGGCCTCGCGTACGTACCGTGCGTTGGCGTCCTGCTCGCTCACTTCGACTCCCTCGCGGTCACTCAGTGCGCCGCATATCTTACGAGCGTAGGCGTCCTGCGTGTCCGATGCGGCCAGGCGCGGCGGTACCCTTGTGACATGTTCTTCGGCATCACCATCGAGAAGCTCCTCGTGATCGGCGTGATCGCGGCCCTTCTCGTGGGCCCCGAGCGGCTTCCGCGGTATGCGGAGTCGTTCGCGCGCCTGGTCAAGCGGGCCGGCGACTACCTGCGCGGCGCCAAGGACCGCATGCGCGAGGAGGTCGGCCCCGAGATCGACGAGCTGGACTGGCGCAAGCTCGATCCGCGTCAGTACGACCCGCGTCGCATCATCCGCGATGCGCTGATGGACGACAGCCCCGCCCCGGCGCGCCCCGCGGCGCCGGCCGTCGCGGCCGAGACGCCCGCGGCCGCGGCTCCCGCTGCGGGATCGGCGGCGGCGCTGCTGGCCTCCGCGACGGCGATGAACGCGGCCTCCGCCTCCGCAGAACCGGCGCCGGACGCTCCGGCCTCCCGGGCGCCCAAGGTCTTCTCCGCCGAAGAGCTGCCGCCCTACGACAGCGAAGCCACCTGACGTCCCCTTCGGGGGCGTTGAGCGAGCACCGGCGGAGCCGGAGGGAGACGAAACGCGGTCACCTCGCGAGGGTGCCGCGTTCGTCTCGGTCGCGCTTCGCGCGTCCTCGCTCAACGACCCCATCGGGGCCGCTCACCGCGGGCTGACCGGCAGCCGCCTGCCGGAGAGACCGCGACCCGCGCGGTCGATCGCGTCGGCGACGGCGAGGATCGCGCCCGCGGCAGGGTCGCGCGGATCCGCGAGCACGACGGGCACACCCGCGTCACCGCCGGTGCGCAGCGCGGGGCTCAGCGGCACCGAGGCGAGCAGCGGGACCGGATCCGCATCCTGCGAGAGCGCCTCCGCCACCGCCTGCCCGCCGCCCGAGCCGAAGAGGTCGAGCGAACTGCCGTCTGGCAGGGTGAGCGCGGCCATGTTCTCCACGACGCCGATCACGCGCTGACCCGTCTGACGGGCCACCAGGCCGCTGCGGATCGCGACCTCTGCGGCCGCCTCCTGGGGTGTCGTCACCACGAGCACGTCGGCGTGCGGGAGCAGCTGGCCGAGGGTGATCGCGATGTCGCCGGTGCCGGGCGGCATGTCGATGAGCAGCACGTCGAGGTCGCCGAAGAACACGTCGGTGAGGAACTGCTGCACCGTGCGGTGCAGCATCGGGCCGCGCCAGGCCACCACGGACTCGCCCTCCCGCAGGAACATCCCGATCGAGATCGCCTTCACGTCGTACGCGACGGGCGGCAGCATGAGGTCGTCGATGCGGGTGGGCTGCGTGCCGGGGGCGATGCCGAGCAGCCCGGGGATCGAGAAGCCGTGCACGTCGGCGTCGATGAGACCGACCCGGCGGCCGCGGGCCGCGAGGGCGACCGCGAGGTTGGCGGTGAGCGACGACTTCCCGACGCCGCCCTTCCCGCTCGTGACCGCGATCACGCGCGTGAGCGAGTCCGGGCCGAAGGGCATCTGCCGTGGGGCCCTGCCGTCGCGGAGGCGATCGGTCAGGGCGCGCCGTTCGTCCGGCGTCATCACCCCGACCGCGACCTCGACGCCCTCGACGCCGGCCACCGAGGCTGCCGCGGCGCGTACATCGGCCTCGATCCGGGTCGCCGCGGGACAGCCGACGATCGTGAGAGCGATGCCGACGTGTGCGACGGCCCCGTCGACCGTGATGTCGCGGAGCATGTCGAGATCGGCGAGCGGGCGGCGCAGCTCGGGGTCGGTGACGGCGCCGACGGCACGACGGACCGCGGCGGCGAGGTCGGTGGTCACGGAGTCTGCTCCGCCGGATCCTCGTCGCGCAGCTCGCTCAGCATCGCCCGGAGCTCGGCGCGCAGCACCTCGCGGGTGACGCCCTGCGAGGAGCGCTCCTCGAGGGCCATCCGCAGCGCCACGATCTCGCGCGCGAGGTACTCGGTGTCGGCGAGATTGCGCTCGGCGCGCTGGCGGTCCTGCTCGATCTGGACCCGATCCCGGTCGTCCTGACGGTTCTGCGCGAGCAGGATCAGCGGGGCGGCGTAGGACGCCTGCAGCGACAGGATCAGCGTGAGCAGCGTGAAGTTCGTCGCGGCGGGGTCGAACTGCCAGTCCCGGGGCATGGCGATGTTCCACCACAGCCAGACGATGACGAACACGCTCATCCCGATGAGGAAGCCCGAGGTGCCCATCGCGCGCGCGAAGGCCTCGGAGAAGCGCCCGAAGGTGTCGCTCGAGCCGGAGGAGGTCGCGCTGCGCCCGAGCATGCCGGAGCGACCGCGGGGCAGATCCAGGCCCCGGCGGCCCGACTTCGCCATCATCCGGCCGCGCCCTGCGTCGGGACGGACGTGTCCGCGTCGTGCGAGCGCCAGTCATCGGGCAGCAGGTAGTCGAGCACGTCGTCGACGCTGATCGCGCCGACCAGCCGGTGCGCCTGATCGACGACCGGGAGCGAGACGAGGTCGTAGCTGGCCAGCATGCGCGCCACCTCCGCGGCGGAAGCGGTGGCGGGCACCGGTTCCAGTGTGTCGTCGACGATCGCGCCCAGCCGTTCGTGCGGCGGATAGCGCAGCATGCGCTGGAAGTGCACCACTCCGAGCAGGCGTCCGGTGGGGGTCTCGAACGGCGGGAGCGTGATGAACACGGCCGCGGCGAGGGCGGGGTGCAGCTCGTGCCGCCGGATCAGCGCCAGCGCCTCGGCCACGGTGGCGTCGGCGGAGAGGATGATCGGCTCCGGCGTCATCAGCCCGCCCGCGGTGTCGGGGCTGTAGCGGAGCAGCATCCTCACGTCCTCTGCCTCCTCGGGCTCCATCAGCTCGAGGAGGTGCTCCAGACGGCCCTGGGGGAGTTGGGCGAGGAGGTCGGCGGCGTCGTCGGGCTCCATCTGGTCCAGGATGTCGGCGGCGCGCTCGTCGCCCAGCCGGTCCAGGATGTCCATCTGGTCGTCCTCGGGCATCTCCTCGAGGGCGTCGGCGAGCCGCTCGTCCGGGAGCTCCTCGGCGACCTCGATGCGGCGCTGCTGGGGGAGGTCGAGCAGCGTGTTCGCGAGGTCGGCGGGGTGCATCTCGGAGAACGTCGCGACGAGCTGCTCGGCCGACTGCGCCTCGCCGGGACGGTGATGCTCGCGCACCTCGGTCCAGGTCGCGAACGTGGTGGGACCCTTCGCGAAGGGAGACGCGCTGGTCTTCGGCTTGCGCAGGAAGAGCTGGCTGACCGACCATTCACCGAGCCGGTTCGGCTCGATCGCGACGTCCTCGATCACGGCCGTTCCGGAGGCGTCCGCGAAATCGACCCGGCGGCCGATGAGCTCGGCCATGATGCGCACCTCGCCGTTGCGCGGCTTGAACCGGCGCACGTTCATCAGCCCCGACGTGATGACCTGCCCGGTGCTGATCGATCCGACCCGTCCGATGGAGAGGAAGACCTGGCGGCGGCCGGGGATCTCGCACACCAGGCCGATCACACGGGGGGCCGCGCTACTTCGGTACACGACGACGACATCTCGGACTTTGCCGATCCGGTCGCCGGCGGGGTCGAACACGGCGCACCCGGCCAGGCGCGCGACGAAAACCCGCTGTGTGCTCATGCTTCCAGCGTACTGTCCTGCACCTCGGGATCCGGGGCGGGTGACGGCATCCGGCGGACTCCGGACGGCCGCGTGGAACAATGGACCGATGAGCATGATGAATGCGTCGGGTCCGGCGGGCGAGATCGGCGAGACGGTCGCCACGGTGGCCGAGTACGAGGCCGCGCAGAAGCTCGTCTCGCAGCTGATCGCGGGCGAGATCCCCGCCAGGGCGATCGCGATCGTCGGCGTCGGCGTGCAGACGGTGGAGCGCGTCACCGGACGCCTCGGGTATGCGAACGCCGCGCGTTCCGGCGCCGTGAACGGCGTGCTCATCGGGCTCTTCCTCTCGGCGATCTTCGTGCTGGGCAACCCCTCGGTCCCCATGCAGGCCTTCATCGGGATCCTGTTCGTCGGCGTCGCGATCGGCATGATCCTCAGCCTCATCACCTACTCGATCGTGCGCCGCCGCCGCGACTACGCGAGCGTCATGCAGCTCAAGGCCGACCACTACGAGGTGACCGTGCTGCCGGACTCCGTCGGCAAGGCGCGCCAGGTGCTGGGGCGCGCCGTCACGCCGATCCCGCGCCCCGCGCCGTCCGCGACCGCGGCCGAGCCGCCGCAGTACGGGGAGCGCGTGGAGGAGCCGCCGCGCTACGGCGAGCGCGTGACCCCCGAGCGTCCGCCGATGCCGCCGATGCCCCCCGCGGTCCCCGCGTCCCCGGTGCCGGCCGAGCCGGTCGCCGCGCCGCCGGCCGCCCCGGCCCCCGCGCCCGAGGGCGTCCCGCAGGGCGACGAGCGCCCGCAGCCGGAGGGCGACGAGCAGCCGGGCGACGGCTCCTCACGATGACCGCGTCCGCCGAGGAGCGGTTCGCGATTCCGGTTCCGCTTCCGGCGGGTGGCGTCGAGGTCTCCGCCGTCTTCGGACCCGCGCTCGCGGCGCCCGTCGAGGACGCACCGCTCGTCGTGATCGCCCACGGTGCCGGGGCGGGGATGGATCATCCCTTCCTGCTCGGGTTCGCCGCGGCGCTGCGGGCCGACGGGCTGCACACCCTGCGCTTCACCTTCCCGTATCTCGAGGCCGGCCGGCGGATGCCGGGACCGGCCGCGCACGCCATCGTGACCTGGCGCGCCGTGGTCGCGGAGGCGAGACGGCGCACCCGGGGACCCGTGTTCGGCTGCGGCAAGTCGTACGGCGGCCGGATGGCGTCGATGGCGGCCGCGGAGGAGCCCGGTCTCGACGTCGCCGGCCTGGCCTATCTCGGGTACCCCCTGCATCCGCCCGGCAAACCGGAGAAGCCGCGGATCGAGCACCTGCCCGCGGTGCGGCAGCCGCAGCTCTTCGTGGAGGGGACGAACGACCCGTTCGTGCAGCCGCTCGCGCAGCTCGAGGACGCGGTCGCCTCGTGCCGGGACGCCCGGATCGCCTGGGTCGACGGCGGCGGGCACTCGTTCGAGGTGAAGGGGCGCAAGCGCCCGCCCGCCGAGGTCGGCGCGGGGATCGCACCGCTGGTCGCGGAGTTCGTGAGGATCGGAGCAGCAGGGGTATGAGCACGGCGGAGGAGCTGGACGCGATCGGGATCGACCGGCTGCGGGAGAACGGCAGTCTGAAGTGGTCGGTCTTCCCCGAGGCGATCGGCGCGTTCGTCGCCGAGATGGACTTCCCTGCGGCGCCCGCGGTCGATGCGGCGATCCGGGACGCCCTCGACCGGGGGCTGACCGGCTACCTGCCCGCGGCGGTCCGGGATCGGATGGCCGACGCCGTGGCGCGCTGGCAGCGCGACCGCTACGGCTGGGAGGTGCCCGCCGAGCGGATCCGCCCGGTCCCGGACGTGCTGACCGCGCTGCGCACCACGATCGACTTCTTCACGGCCCCCGGGTCGAAGATCGTGCTCCCGACGCCCGCGTACATGCCGTTCCTGACGATCCCCGCGATGCACGACCGGGAGATCATCGAGGTGCCGATGCTCGTCGACGGAGGTCGCGCCGTGTACGACCTCGACGGCATCGACCGGGCACTGGCGGACGGCGGCGGCCTGCTGATCCTCTGCAATCCGTACAACCCGCTCGGGCGGGTGTTCGAGCGGGCCGAGCTGGAGGCCGTCTCCGCCGTCGTGGAACGGCACGGAGCGCGGGTCTTCTCGGACGAGATCCATGCGCCTCTCGTGTTCGCCCCGCACCGGCATGTGCCGTATGCGAGCACCGGTCCCGCTGCGGCGGCGCACACGATCACTGCGGTGAGCGCCTCGAAGGCCTGGAACCTGCCGGGTCTCAAGGCGGCCCAGGTGATCCTCACGAACGATGCCGACGCCGAGACCTGGGCGCGCCCCGAGGTCGCGTGGGCCGAGCACGGCACGGCGAACCTCGGTGTCGTCGCCACGACCGCGGCATTCGACGAAGGCAGAGGGTGGCTCGCCGAGACCCTCGACTACCTGGACGGCAACCGGCGCGTCCTGGGTGAGCTGCTCGCCGCGCACATCCCTGCGATGGGCTACCGCGCCCCCGAGGGCACCTACATCGCCTGGCTGGACGCCCGGGCCCTGGGCATCGAAGGATCGCCGGCCGAGTTCTTCCGCGAGCACGCCGGCGTCGCGATGACGGACGGGCTGGCCTGCGGCCCGGCGGGGGAGGGCCACCTGCGCTTCATCCTCGCGACTCCGCGTCCGATCATCGAGCAGGCCGTTCGACAGATGGCGGACGCGCTGCGCGAGCATGCCATGAGGAGTCGGTCCGTGTAAGTGCGGCCCAGTGGGCTGATCCAGCCGATCCGGCGATCAGCCCACCAGATCCGGATCCTCCAGCAGGTGCCCCATCGTGCGCAGACCGAGCGCGGCCATGACCGGGTTCGTCCGCTCGTAGTACCAGCCCAGGCCCATCGCCTGCTGCAGCGCCCACGCGCCCCCGCGGCGCCACTCGCGGTCGTCGGAGCCGAGGGCCGCACGGAGCCGGCGTCGGTCCTCGAGTCCGAGCAGGTGCCACGCGATCACGAGGTCGAGGGAGGGGTCGGCCGGGCCGAAGGACCCGCCGTCGAGAACACCGTCGAGCCGCCCGTCCCCGGAGAGCACGAGGTTCGGCGGGATCAGGTCCCGATGTGACAGGACCTCGACGCCGGGATGCGAGATCCGCGACAGCCGTGCCCAGAGCGAGCGCGCCGCGGCGACGTCGAGCAGGTGCTCACTGCGCGCGAAGCACTCGGTCATCCACTCCTCGTGCGCGCGGAGGTCTCCGCCGCGGCCGCGGCCGTCGAAGGAGCGTCCGCGCAGCGAGGCGCGGCGGAGGGCCCCGATCAGGTGCGCGAGATCGTCGGCGAGGCCGGGGAGCGGACCCGGATCCGCGTCGGGGAGCGCTTCCGCCGCCGTGCGTCCCTGGACCCACGTCTGCACCGACCAGGCCGAGGGGTAGGCGGCGTCGCCGTCGACGACGCCCAGGGGGACCGGAGCGGGGAAGGGCGCGACCGCGGCGAACTCCTCGAGTGCGGCCGCCTCGGCGGCGATCTCGGCATGCGCGGTCGGCTGCAGCGGGAAGCGCGCGACGTGCGTCGCGCCGATCCGGAACAGCGCGTTCACCGTACCCGGTGTCGCGAGCGCGGACACGGGAAGCCCCGCGAGTTCGGGAAAGGCCGCCGCGATCCGTGCGGCCGCGGCGGCCTCGCCCACCCGGAGCTGCCCCGGATGCATGTCCTCGGTCAGGACGCGGATCCCTGCACGCGGGCGATCCACGCCTCGACCTCGGCCGAGGTGCGCGGGATGCCGGCGGAGAGGTTCACGGGCCCGTCGGCCGTGATGAGGATGTCGTCCTCGATGCGCACGCCGATGCCGCGGTACTCCTCGGGCACGGTCAGATCGTCGATCTGGAAGTACAGACCGGGCTCGATCGTGAACACCATGCCCGGCTCGATGAGGCCGTCGTAGTACATCTCGCGCCGCGCCTGCGCGCAGTCGTGCACGTCGATGCCGAGATGGTGGCTCGTGCCGTGCACCATGTAACGGCGGTGCTGGCCGCCCTTGTCGGCGTCGAGCGCCTCCTCGGCGGAGACGGGAAGCAGGCCCCACTCGGCGGTGCGGCGGGCGATGACGTCCATCGCGGCGCCGTGCACCTCGCGGAACGGCACACCGACCTGCGCCGCCGCGAACGCGGCGTCTGCGGCCTCGACCACGGTGTCGTAGATGCGGCGCTGCACGTCGCTGAACGTGCCGTTCACCGGCAGCGTGCGCGTGATGTCGGCGGTGTAGAGGCTGTCGGCCTCGGCGCCCGCGTCGATGAGGATCAGGTCGCCCGGCAGCACCGCGCCGTCGTTGCGCGTCCAGTGCAGGTAGCAGGCGTGCGGACCGGATGCCGCGATCGTGTCGTAGCCCTCCCAGTTGCCGTCGCTACGGGCGCGCTGGTGGAAGGCGCCCTCGACGATGCGCTCGCCGCGCGGGTGGGCGACCGCCCGCGGAAGGTCTCGGATGATGTCGTCGAAGCCGTTCGCGGTGATCTCGACGGCGCGGCGCATCTCGGCGATCTCGTACTCGTCCTTGACGAGGCGCAACTCGGACACGAATCGGGTGAGCTCGTCGTCCTCGTCGACCACGAGGTCGGACTCGCCCGCGGCGAAGTCGTCGAGGTGCGCGGTGGCGACGGCCAGGTCGGCGGCGACGCCGGCGAGGGCGGGACGCGGGCCGATCCAGAACTCTCCGATCGTGGCGTCCGAGTAGAACTCGCTCGTGGTGCGGTCGGCGCGCTCGCGGAAGTACAGGGTGACGTCGTGGCCGTCGGCGGTGGGTTCGAAGACCAGCAGCGAGTCGGGCTCGGAGTCGGCGGCCCACCCGGTGAGGTGCGCGAACGCCGAATGGGCGCGGAACGGATAGTCGGTGTCGTTGCTGCGCTGCTTGAGGGATCCGGCCGGGATCACGAGGCGCTTGCCGGGGAAGGCCGCGGAGACGGCGGCGCGACGGGCGGCCGCGTACTCTGCCTGCGCGCGCGGTGCGGGCAGGGATTCGGGCCGCTCGGCCCAGCCTGTGGAGATCGTGTCGAGGAACCCCTGGGGGAAGGGCTGGCGGCGGTTGGTCGTGGTCGAGGTGGTCGCGGTGGCGGCGTCGCCCGGCTGCTCGATCGTGTCGTGCTCGGAGGTCATGGATCCATCCTCTCACCGCGTCGCCCCGCCCTCTCGCGTGGCGCCTGCCGGCCATGCAACGATCCGCACACGTTGTGACGATCTGCACACGGATCGGCCGGATCCGTGTGCAGATCGTGCCGGGCTGTGCTGATCGTCACACGCTCCCCTCGCGCAGAGCACCGGCGGACCCGTCGCGTGCGGACGCCGGTCCGGGGCCGAGGCCGTCCGAGCGCACAGCCGGCCGGGCTAGCGTGGAGGCATGACCGAAGCCGCCTCCGTCCGCCGATCCGCTCCGTCCTGGCCGTGGGCCGCGGGGATCGACGTCGTGCTCGTGATCGTGTTCGCCGCGATCGGGCGTGCGAGCCACGAGCACGGAGTCGATGCCCTGGGCGTGCTGGAGACGGCCTGGCCCTTCCTCGCGGGTCTCGCGGTCGGCTGGCTGGTGCTGCGGGCGTGGCGGGCGCCGGCCGCGCCGCTGCGCACGGGCGTCGGACTGGTCGTGATCACCGTCGTGCTGGGGATGCTGCTGCGCGTCCTCGCGGGCGGCACCACCGCCGTCGCGTTCATCATCGTCGCCACGGTGACGCTGCTGGTGTTCCTCGTCGGGTGGCGCGGGATCGCGGCGCTCGTCGCCCGGGTCCGCTCGAGCCGCTGAGCGCGCGGCCGGTCGGCGTCAGGACTTCGCGGGCTCCAGCTGCACGATGAGCGCCCGGTGATCGCTCCCGCCGGCGCCGGCGGGGAGCACAGCGGATCCGGAGGGCCGCCACTGCTCGGTGGCCATGACGTGATCGATCGGCGCGCCGACGAGCGCGGGCACCGACGTCGGCCAGGTGCCGACGGCGCCCGAGCCGGTGCGCGATGCCGCGTCGCGGCAGGCGCCGAGGTCCCCTCCGGCCGTGCCGAGGCCGGCCATGTGGTCCAGCGTCGCGTTGAAGTCGCCGGCGAGGATGACGTTCTTGCCTGCGGGGCACTGATCGGCCACCCAGCGCAGATCCTGCGACCAGCCGTCCATCTCGTCCTGCCGCGGGGCGACCGTGTGCACCGCGACGACGGTCGGGCCGTCGCCGCTCACGGGCATGACCACCGCGCTGGGCACCGAGGAGGTGTTGCTCGATCCGTCGGCGGAGGAGGGGATCACCGAGTAGTCGCCCAGAGCGGGGGAGATGAGCACGGTCGTCTGCCAGGAATCCGGCCCCTGCGTCACCTCCGGACGGTACTGCACATGGTGCACCCACATCGGGTGCCCCGCCTCGCGCAGCTTCAGCGCGATGTCCTCGCCGACCGCCTCCGTGGTCTCGGGCAGGGCGACGATGTCGGCCTGCTGCGCGACGACGGTGCCGGCGATCTCGTCCGCGGAGACGGCCTCTCCCGCGGTGTTCCACGCGAGCACCCGCACGCTCTTCGCCGCCTTCGCCGGCAGCGCGTCGGCGGTGTCGACTCCGCGCAGCGCGAGGATCCCCGCCGACGCGCCGCCGGCGAGCAGCGCGATCAGGGCGATCGAGGCCGCGAACCCGCGCAGGGGCCGGGCGAGCATCAGCAGGAGGGCGAGCAGCAGGATGCCCGCGAACGCGAGCACGAGCACCGCCCGGGAGGCGACGATCTGCGTGATCGGGAACGTCTGCTCCAGATGGAAGAACTGCGGCCAGGTCACGACCGCTGCAGCGATCGCGAAGAGGACGGTGAGCAGGATCCCGATCAGACGAAGCATCGCCTTCGAGCCTAGGCGACCGCGTCTGTGAGCCGTCTGGTGCGGAGCCGGGGAAGCGCCGTGCGCCGGTGGCGCCCCTGCATCGCTACGCTCGAAGGATGACCGATGCCGATCCGACGCCGCGACCCGCCCTGTTCGCAGGCCCGATCGATCTGCATCTGCACTCGAACCGCTCCGACGGCACCGAGGATCCGGCCGAGCTCGTCGCGCAGGCGGCGCAGCAGGGCCTGGGCACCCTGGCGCTCACCGACCACGACACGACGGCGGGCTGGGGTGAGGCGGCCGCCGCGGCGGCCGCGCACGGGATGACCTTCATCCCCGGCATGGAGATGTCGTCGAAGGACGGGTGGCGCAGCGTCCATGTGCTCGCCTACCTGTTCGACCCGACGGATCCGGATCTCGTCGCGGAGACCACGCGGATCCGCGAGGACCG
>Ga0209915_1002815_pt1 | contig 16651 bp, 15 predicted proteins | sample ThiBiot_750_plan_FD_183952 | JGI IMG/M metagenome (GOLD analysis project Ga0209915, IMG submission 183952) | Wastewater bioreactor microbial communities from Cape Town, South Africa - Thiocy_cont_750_plan (SPAdes) | ecosystem: Engineered > Bioreactor > Thiocyanate-remediating > Anaerobic-Aerobic... | reverse complement strand
ATACTGATAATAATCGCATTCAAATGTTTCCAGTCAATGAATTCAATGCAATTACCGTAGCAGGATTTGGTTCCGATGCCGAGTTTCTACTGAATAGACCTACAGCTATTGTCGTTGATATCGATAGCAGTTTGTTCATAGTTGAAAATTTGAATCACCGAATTGTTCGTTCAACACCATTCGGATTTCAATGTATTGTTGGCTGTTTAAAAAGTCATAATCAATTGCAATATCCACGAACGATGCACTTTGATGCACAAGGAAATATACTTGTTACCGATATGAATAATAGTAGATCGCAGAAATTTATCTTAGCTAAAAACTCATGCATTTCGACGATTGAAAATAGTTCCTGGATTAAGATTAGTGGTGGTGGTTATATTATCAATGGTGGTATTGGAGGAGCAGGTCAACTTTGGGTTGTTAGCAAGCCGAATAGAATTTGGTACAGGGTTCATCTAAAGGCGCGATGGTTGCGAATTAGTGGAAGTCTAACCTATATTTCAGTTGGCGCTGCTGGTCATGTATTCGGTGTAGATATGTATGATCAAATTTTTTATCGATCGAATGCATCGAATAGCAATCCAAAAGGATACGATTGGATACAAATCGATGGAAAAGCTATACAAGTAGCTGTAACTAGTACTGGAGGTATTTGGGCTATAACTCGATTACATGATATATTTTATCGAACTGGAATCAATGGAAATTGGGAATTAATCGATGGTAATTTGAAATATATTTCAGTCGGTGTCAATGGTGAAGTATGGGGAGTTGATAGCGACCATGAGGTCTACTATCGCCAAGGTAGTTCTAATGCGAAACCAAAAGGAGATCGCTGGCAAATAATTCAAGGTCGTGGAACATGCATAACAGTAGGTGGTCATGGTCAAATATGGATTGCAAATATTGCTAATGACATTTGGTTCAAGAAAACTATCGATGTTGACTGGATAATGATTAACGGAAATTTAAGTTTTATCACTGTCGCGCCAAATAGTTTATTATTAGGAGTCGACATAGACGGTTATATATTTAATAGACGAAACACAATTATTTGTTAAAGACGTTCTACAAATGTTTTGCTTGAAATCGAAAACAATCGCTTGATTAGTTTTTTGTAAGACACATCGAGAGAATGATGTTATAATCTCATTATACCGAATATCCAACCCCAAAGACGATAAACATTATACATTTGTAATTGTTAAAGTATATGCAACATTAGGGAATAGGAAGTATTCTCTTCTCAATATACGATCGATACAATTTTTTTTCTACCCAATGTTTGTAATCTTTCCTATTACAGTCTAATATGCAAATCATATGTACATATGAAGTGGCTAACTACGATGAAGAAACCTCACTAAAGAAGAGACACATACAATCTTTTCTTTTGATTGATTGTAAAAAGAAATACATATCATGAAACGATTGCATGCTTCAAAACATCGTTCCAAACGAATTATACATATTTCTGTTCGAGGATCAAGTAGCGTTCCATCAACAAAAAGAAATCAAACCTCAATTAGTTCTCATCGTAGAACTAAACTTAGTCAAGCTCAAAGTTCCCACTTGACATTCAAATAATTTTATTTTATGTTTGATATAGGTAAAAGATACTTGGGCTAATCCAAACGATTATACAATAAAACACGAGCCAAATAACATAAAGAAAAAGAAAAAGTTTGTTTTTATTATGATGATTATTTGCGTTTGAAACCAAAGCTATGGTTTATGGATTTAGATGTATACGTGAACGCAATATACTGATATTTGCAATTATTTCATTAATATTAATTGCATTGCTTGTCATGCTCTTGATTTTCTTGCTTCCAAAATCTAAATTTAAAACTAGTGAGTTAAACAAGTGGTCATAGTTTTGATAATTGATCTAGAATATTTAGATACCTTACCTGTTCTTCGTTGGAATAGAACCGGTGTGACTGTAGCAGGTGTGACAGGTCAAGTTGGAAATGCTTCGAATCAACTAAATAATCCGCTCGGATTATATGTAGATTGGGCGAATACTCTGTACATTGCAGATGACGCGAATAATCGAATTCAGAAATATCTGAAAGATGCAACATTTGGTGAAACAGTAGCAGGTGATTCTACTGGAATAGGAGGTCCGGGATCTTATCTCTTAAATCATCCTAGCAACCTGGCAGTCGACTTAAATGGAAATATGTATGTGTGCGATAGATGGAACCACAGAATTCAATTGTGGAAACGAGGTGCATCGAATGGAACAACTCTAACAGGCATAACAGATTTTAACTTTCACAAGATTCTATTTGAATACCTGTAATTTATTTAACTGTAGGTACAATTGGTACTGCACTAGATCAACTTAATCTTCCATATGGAATTGCTTATGATCCTGTCAAGAATGACATTTATGTGGCTGATACCAATAATAGCCGCGTTATTTATTTTCCTGTTGGTGTCAGAAATGGTACTATTATTGCAGGAAATAATACGGCAGGTGTAACTTCTACTCAATTGAGCTTTCCTAGGAGTGTATATTTCGATAGTATATCAAATAGTATTATTATTGCTAATTCGGCTAGCCGTAATGTAGTACGATGGTCAATAGGTGCTTCTAATTGGACACTACTGGCGGGTGATTTCGGCGGAGCAGGTGGTACTGCTTCAAACAGATTTGCATATCCATCAGATGTAATCTTAGATCCAATGGGTAATATGTATGTTGCCGATCGTTCAAATCATCGAGTCCAATTCTTCATCAGCGGAGAAATGAATGGCTCAACTATAGCTGGATTCACTGGTGTAAATGGTAGCAATGCATCTTTGTTTAGTTTTCCAACTGGAATAGCACTGGACAATCAATTTAATTTATATGTTAGCGATTATTCGAACCATCGAATACAAAAATTTCTACGTTATTAATTCTACTGGTTCCCTTATACATAGTTTTTTTGTAATTTGCGCAAAAAATTACTAGATGTTCTTGCATAGTGAATAAATATCTTAAAATGTATATCACACATTTAAATGTTTGCAGAGTTGATAAATATCAAAAAAGTTTCCCATGTAAATGTTTATTCAAATGAAAGTAAAAGATAATTTATCACGAGCTTACTGCAGGGTTTCGTGTATATAAGAACAACTGAGAAGCAAGACTTTTATGAAACAATGTCGAGATTATACGAAAGATTGCAGGTTGGTTTTGTTATTTAGTACTTGCAGATGAATTTTTCAAAATTTATATAAAATTATGTTTTGTTTATTCTCTCATAGAAACAGCTCATAAGTAACTATGAAAATAGATCAATGGAGGCAATAACAAAGCAGATGCCGGGCGATAGGGTATTCATCATTCGAGGCAAAGATCAAGATTGTCCTGCATGGCATTATATTTTAGTTCCAGAAAATAAGATCAATGAACTTAAAGATCATACTGCGGGTACAACAATTGACATCACACAATTTGGTCGCGTGGTTAAGTATAATGATAAAATCAACATTGACGCATCAGCCTCCGGTTGGGGAAAAGATCCACCCAAAAAACTTAGCAAATGGCTCGAAACTCGGTTTGGTACATAAAAACTAGTTTCTATTTGATTTATTTTCATCTATTTCTTCATAGATTCGAATTATTTTGATGATATTGGCGAATTTCCTTCATCTTCAAATGATGATATTCGACTTTGTATAATGCAGCGTGCAATTCCAACACAAAGGGTTGGTGTTCTTAATCGGTACCATCGGCAAGAGCAAACAGTTCATTGGTCACTGGATAACACGTTAGAATCAACTCTAGCTTATCGTGCAGGAATTAAAGACAATGATGTACTTATTGCATTGAATGGTATAAGTCTAGAAAATTATACACTTGATGGATATTGCGCGCGTATTGCCAGTGCACGAGACTTACCCGTTGAAGTGCTTGTTTGCGATTGGTCAACTTATCTGAATTATAAGAATAGAAAACAGACAATTCATTGTAATTTACCAACTGTTCAACATCTAAAACCTGTCTTTGCAACGACAAGTAAATGTTTAAGATTTTGCTTTTTCATTCAAATCATTTCTTCATTTTGTAGCAACGAATTCGCATACAAATGAAAAAGAAATTAGTTTTGATGAAAATATATTCTGTACCGTTCGGATAAAAGATGATAATACAATCGCCATTATTCCACAGTCAGCAGTGTTCAAATTACCTGAATTCACTCGAGTCAATGATATATGTTTTGTCGAAATCAATGACAAATATAAAAAAGTAAAAATTCTTTGCATTGGTTCATACAACGATTGTGAACAATTTAATGGTAATTTTTTTCAAATTATAATCTCTACTTTAATAAATGAGTTCTTTAGTAGATGCAAAGAGCCAATTAACTCAGTTTGAACAATTGCCAAATGAATTAATGCTTGATATATTTTCTCGAATTAAAATAGAATATTTACACGATGCTTTTTGGGGACTTAACTTACGATTCAATGTTCTCTTTCAATCTACTAAAAGATTATCTTTTAAGTTTCATGATTATATTAAAGATCAACGAATCAAATTATACGGATCATTTGTTAATGAATTAGTTATTGATACATTTAAAAGTTGTGATCTTCGGCTATTCCCAAATGTGGAAAAACTAACTATACTTAATACAGACTCAAATGACTTAAATAAAATAAATCCAGAGATCCTTCCGTCCTTAACCCATCTAACAATTTCTTTGGGATCAACATTTACGGCTCCAACACAATTAATTCAAGACATATTTTCTAACAAATTTCCATCGATTGAGTATGCAAATCTTGGTCAACTGGCTAGATACGATAGTTACTTGTGGTTGATAGTTCCGTCACTACGTTTTATTTCAGTTGGATTGACACGTGTGCATGTTATGAGTGATATTCTAATGACATGTCCCAATCTCAATCATCTCCAATTGCATATCTTAGAGATCACTCAAACTGATTCGATTCCTACCTCGCCAATTACTTATCCTCTACGACGATTGACTATATGGAGTGATACTCGTCAACTAACTTTAAATACTATAAATTCTTATCTTTCTATTGTGCCTAATGTGCAACATCTATATTTACAAACAGTATACAAAGCGTCATTGGTCAAGTTGGCTGACAATCTTATTCACAAACTCAAAGATTTATCGCGTTTCGATTGCCACATCAAAACAAATACTTTCATCGATAATATAGATGATATTTTAAACAGTTTATCACAAGTTCATACATGTTTTACTCGTATAAAATGTATCGAACAAGACGAAGAAGAAAAACAGTATAGGTTTTTTTTTTGTACAGATTAATTTATTTCGGGATAAAAATAAACCAAGATTTTTAATATTGATTAAGATCTGATTCATCAACAATATACGTATGCAATAGATCTTGATGTTGTCTTGAGAATAGTTATTTTCGTGCTACAATATTCACAATATTGACCATAAAAACTATCACCGAGACATTCGCATGTAAAATTCTGAAATATCGGTCGACAAATACCATTATTTTCACAAATCACATTATCACAATCATTGATCATTGTTTGACAATATTGACCTGACCATCCTGGTTGACATAAACATTGAAATGTTGTATCAGATGTTTCATTGCATACTCCTACGATAGAACAGATTTATTAAAATCAACAATAACAATTTTCTTTTACCATCATTCCAACATTTCGTTGGTGTACAAATTCGACGATCATATTGACATCGTGTACCATTGAAACCATATATATTACGAGGATTAGTGGTATTCATAATTTCACGTTTCATATAAATAAAATAAATATTTTCAAATAAAATTGGATTTTGTGGAAAGAAGATATATTCATGATAAGTTCGATTGATTATTTCAATGCAATCGTTTTGATCACAAAATCTTCGACAAATTTGATACTCTTCAAGTGTCAAATTGAGGTAACATGTTAGTGACAGCCAACTATCACTTGATAGAGAGTTATTGTCATTGATATACATTGTTATAAATGCGTAATACTGACGATTAGTTGAACAAGAACTTGTTAGGGGTGAATATGGGCATATAAGATTATCACATTCATCGAATGAATGATACCTTAAATGACATACACCAAAGTTCTTTGGTTTATTATGAGCAATAACCTCATGATAAGAACAATCACTGAGTAATGTATCGTATTCATTAAATAATATCGATATACATTCACCATTTGAGCATCGATATTCGTTTTGATTGCATTGACTGATTTCTAATTGCCAACAATCTTTTTCATCGATTCCATCATTTAAACAGTCGATACGGCCATCACAAATCTCAGTCCAATCTATGTGCTAGCTGTTGTGCATGAAAATAATCAAGAATATTTCGCAGGCTTCTTTTTCAAATTACAATTTCAAGAGAAATTAAACCTGTCATGTTTGTTAATACATCTTAGTAGGAGAATTGTGTTTGATTTAGGTTATGCACTTAGTCATTTAGCCAATATACATATAGGTATACCGAAAAGACCTTTGTCAACACAAGGTTTATTGTGCTATCGAAAATATTCGATTATCCTAAATTTCAAACATTGATTTGTTACTTGTTTTTTGTTCATCAGATATTAGTAAAGCAACAGCCATATCAACTTGTGATATTATTGAAACTTTAGCATCTTTGAATATGATTCGAATGTTAGAAAAAGATAAATTATAATCATTTATCGTTCTCAAGTAGATCGAAAATTTCGAAGAAATATTTTCACTGATTTTAAATTGAAATAGGAATTATTGGATGAATATGAACAGAAATCGAAAGAAAACAATCCTCATTCAGATGTTGTTCATTTCAATATGAAATATTTAAAAGTCAAATCAAATCCAGTGATATTACCATTCGAAAATCGTGCAAAGAAAATGAAATTCGATCACAATGAAACAGGGTTGACATTTTTGAACTACTACCCGTCGTCAATAGTACAAGCTGTTGATTGATCTTACTTTAGATTCTATTCTGTATATACGATACATGTTTACTTGATTGGAAATAAAGATTTGAAAGAAATTAATTACATCTCAGACTCTCATAATATCAGTAATCTCACTAGATTATTTGACTAGTGAATCTATCAATATAAGAAAAGCTGTTGTGTATAGACAATCATATAGCACAAGCAAACAGATAGTAATTTACATTATCAAATGATTTTTCAATAATTTACACCATACCATACATACATAATAGTTATACACTTGAATCATTTTCCGATCAATTCTTTCATTCGACAATCGACCGTCGAAATATCTATGCTAATGTTAACTATGTCAAATTCAATGCAGATGTCATCACAAATCAATATGCATATTATTTTCCTTATGTAAAAACACTGAGCATTGATAATTGCTGTTTGAATAGAAACTATTTCGATTTACTGAAAACAATTGTCAATCTAACGAATTTAAATGAATTACATATTCTATCGAAATGTCAACTCGATGATTCATCGATTCTTCTTGACATTGTTAAACAATCATCGAATCTATCTATGTTAAATATTGACAGTAGAATGCTACGGTTGTTATTTGTTAATCATGAATTATGCAAATATTTGTCGAAAATGATTAGAAAACTAACTCTAATAGCAGCGTGTGATGCAAATGAAGAATTTGATCAGATGAATAAATTTTGGCAAACATTTGAAAATCTCGAGGAACTTGATTGTACAATTGAAAAACGACAATCGATTCGATTGATAAAACTGCATGAATAGTCAAAGATTTGGAAACGTTTACAAAAGAAATAGCAAAGAAATTAGAAGTGAATATTTTCATCGAAAGTGAAGCAGATTTTCGAGTTTGTTTGGACGTTTGGATTGCTAGAATATGTTAGATTCATTGACCCCAATCTTTTGATTAAATAAATATATTTTCTAATATTAGAAAAATTATCAGTTTGATCTATATAACGTTTAATTGTAAAGAAAAGATGTTAAACAATTTAATATTGATTTTCTGAAAATGAATGTTTTCAAGTCACATTTTGCTTTAGAAAGTAAACAGGCAGTAAAAAACTCTAAGGCCATCTTCATTTGTGGCTTTACTTGCACGATGTTTGCTGATTATTTGATTTGTTTGTTTCTTCTAACGTTCTTTAGACAAATATCAGGTACTAAATCATTCGAACCAATAGAAGCTCTAAAATATTTTATAGGTTTATCGTATAATCAACCAATTTTTTGTCCGAATGCGTCATGGAACGAAAATGCAATTACCTTGGCTAGCAGTGATACGATTGGTTCAGATCCTTGGGATATTTTTATTACAACTAATAACACTGTCTATGTACCTAATCGAAGTAATAAATTCATAATTGTATGGCCTGAGACAAGTTTAATACCATCAAGAAATATATCAACATATTCATCTAGTATAGCAACTGTCTTCGTCACAGAAGATAATTCAATCTACTTCGATTATCAATTCAATTCGATTAGTGAAATACGACGATTATCAGCTAATTTATTAAACACTTTTTCAATCGTGCAAACAATCCAGAACTGTTATGACGTTTTCATTGATATTAACAATTATATTTATTGTTCTCTAAACGATAATCATCAAGTCATCAGAAAATCTTTAAATAATTCATTTGATCAAGTTAAAATCGTTGCTGGGACTGGTGTTAGCGGTTCAACATCATTCATGTTAAATTGGGCTCACGGAATCTTTGTAGATACTAATTTGGATTTATATGTAGCAGATTGTTTAAATCACAGAATTCAATTATTTCCATTCGGTCAATCAGATGCAATAGCAGTAGCAGGAACTGGATCATCATCATCAACAATTAATTTGAATCGTCCAACTGCAGTGATTTTAGATGCTAATAAATATGTTTTTATTGTTGACCATTGGAATCAACGCATCGTTGGAAGTGGACCAAATGGATTTCGATGTTTAGTTGGATGTAATGGAGCAGGTTCTGCAGCTAATCAATTATATTATGCACGAGCAATAAGTTTCGATACATATGGTAATATATTTATTGCTGACGGAGGGAATAATCGGATACAAAAGCTTGCATTGATAACAAATTCTTGTAGTAAGTTCATCAAACTAGAGAATATCTAAGCTTTCTTGTACTTTTACTAGATGAATCGATTAGAAATAATGGTAATTATCTACCCATTTCATTTTAAAATCTTTTTAGTGCCTTGTTTAGTCACATATTCATCAACAAAAGAATCTCAAATTATTGCAATAAACACATCTAATAGTCTGTTTACTAATATTGTCGATTTATGATAATATCTTTCTTATTTAGGTGTATCTTACAATCAACCCAAATTTGATGCATCTACTGTTTGGAATCCAAATGGAATCACAATTACTGATTACAATACAGTTGGAACACAACCTTTTGGTATATTTATCAACAGAAATAATACAGTTTATATACCTGGTCGAAACACGAATGGTATATACATTTGGAAGAATGAGAGTGCCAATTTCACGAAGAAAATTACTACTAATCAGTGGACTCAATTTTCTATTTTTGTAACTAGTAATGGTGATATTTATACCACTTCTCAGAACTCACCCTTTACTATCAATCGATGGTTATCAAATGAAACTAACACTTCTACAGCTATGGCATATAGTGACGGATATTCACATGGTATCTTTATTGATATCAATAATACTTTATACTTTTCAGCCACTAACAAACATAAAGTTTTATCGAAACCATTAAGTAGTTCTTCAAATATATTAACAATCGTTGCTGGTACAGGTGTTGCTGGAAATGCTCCAAATATGCTTAATAACCCTTTTGGATTATTTGTTGATGTCAATTTTGATTTATATGTTGCCGATCATGAAAATAATCGTATTCAGTTATTTCGACAAGGACAACAGAATGCAATCACAGTTGCAGGAAGTGGATCATTAAATGTAACGATTACTCTCAATCGTCCAATTCATGTTGTACTCGATATTGAAAAATATTTATTTATTGTTGATCAGTGGAATCATCGTATTGTCGGATCTAATGAGAACGGTTTTCATTGTATAGTTGGATGTACTGGCTCTTCAGGTTCATTCGCTAATACGTTATATTGGTCATCCAGCATGGCTTTCGATAGTTTTGGAAATATTTATGTTGCAGACGAGTTTAATCATCGCATTCAAAAGTTTCTCCGTTTGAACAATACTCTCAGTAAATACCTTTGAATTTTTTGTCTATTAATATTATTCTATATTTTAGGTCCGTCATATAATCAACCAAAATTCTGTTCGAATGCAACATGGAATCCAAATGCAACAACTTTAGCTAATAGTAGTATCATTGGATCAAGCCCTCTTGCTATATACATCGATAAAAATAACACAATTTATGCAGCTAGTCAAGAGACAGGTCAAATTCTCATTTGGTCAAATGATAGAATAAATCCAACGACTGTTTTACATGCTAATTTATACGCACCACTCTCAATATTCGTAACCATGAATGGTGATATTTATGTTGGCGATAACAATTCAATTCAACAAGTATCATATTCAAGCAGTAGTAAATTGATTATGCCGATGACTTCACGATGTATAGGTCTTTTTGTTGATATTACGAACAGCATTTATTGTTCATCGGATCCCCAACATCAAGTTTTCAAGAAATGGTTAGGTGATAAAAATGCATCAGTCATGACATCAGTTGCTGGAACAGGTTCTGCCGGCTCTGCTGCAAATCAACTGTATAACCCAAATGGAATCTTTGTTGACACAAATTTCGATTTATACGTAGCGGATTGGAGGAATAACAGAATTCAATTATTTCGTTTGAGACAGTCAAATGGAATAACAGTTGCAGGAAATACTTCACCAAATTCAACAATTGCATTAAATCATCCATCAAATGTTATTTTAGATGCAAATAAATATCTTTTCATAACAGATGATGACAATAATCGAATAATTGGGTCAGACGAAAAAGGCTTTCGTTGTATTGTTGGATGTACAGGCTCATCAGGTTCAAATTCTAATCAACTCAAATATCCACGAAGTATCGCTTTTGACACTTCTGGAAATCTATATGTTGTTGAACGTGATAACAATCGCATTCAAAAATTTAGTTTATCAACAAATCCATGTTACGGTAAGTTCGTTATAACAAAACTTTCCTCATCAATCTACAATATACTTTTAAAGGTTGTTATGCTCCAAAATTCATATTGATTCCAGGTGGTTCAACCTTATTAAATCCATTACGATTTCGTCGAAGTCAAGATTTTTATATAATCTCAATTATTGAATTAAATTGTAACGATTCAACACTAACAAACAAACAATGGATCATCAAAAATTGTACAACCAATTGTCTTAATACAATTCAATTAGATTCAACGGTTCAAACAACATCAAGTGAATTATATATTCCTGCACGAACACTCTCATTTGGAACATATGAATTAGAATTAACTGTAACAATGAGTAAATATTCATGGTTAAAAACAGTTTCATCTGCTTATGTTCAAATCACTCCATCGGGAATAACAGCAAATCTTGTTCAATTAGGCACATCGATGATCACAAGTGGACATGAACAAGATCTTAAATTAGATCCAGGAACATATTCGGTCAATCCCGATGAAAATACTTTCGATACAAGTGTAAATTTTAATTTATTCACTAAAAACGATAATCTTTTTTTTTAAATTTAGAATTGGATTTATGAATACTATTGTCGAATTTATCCTTCATTTATGTTTCCGAATGTGAATGGTTGGTTATTAACTATCGATAATCCAGCAAATGACTCTTCGAATCCATCGTGTTTATCGAATCGAACCGGTTGGAAATTTGGTAATTCCAATCGTTCATCTTTGACAATACTTTCTCATTCACTTCTATCAAATCGAACTTATCAATTTATGGTTCAAATGCAACATCGTCGAAATCTTACACAACAAGCAATTGGCTATGTTCTTGTCAAAGTCGACGATACTCGACCACAGATGATTGCTATTGGGTAAATTGATCAATTTTAATTTCGTATTTCTAACTGAGATGAGTCAATTTTTAGTTGTGTCATCATAACACTTTGTGCACCGAATTTGGAATATCAATTTGTGAATCCAACGACACAAGTCGCTCTGTTTTCGATTGCTATTGGAAATTATACACGAATTGAAAATATAACATGGAATGTTTATTTTGGAGAACGAAATTCATCGGCTAATTATTCTCAATGGACTCTATTCAATCAACAAACTCCTTGGTTTTTCGGAAGAAATACAAGTAATTTTACATCAACAAATCAATTGTTTCTTCAAAATCCAAATATTCAATTTTGGAAATTCGAAGTTGTTTATTCATTTCCAACGGAAATAAGTATCAGTGCTTTGAATTTCTTGATAAATCAACCACCGAAAAATGGTTCCTGTTCAATTTTTCCAACAAATGGAACAACGACAACTGCATTTCAAATATCATGTCCAGATTGGATTGATGAAGATGGAATTAAAGATTATTCGGTTTTTTCTTATGATTCATCAAGTAAAGTTATGATTGCATTTTCAAGTTTATCAACTATTGAAATTCTGTTACCATCGGGAAATAATCAACGATTAACAATTCAAATTCGAGATCAATTGAATTGTTTAACTGAATATAATTTATCAACATTGATTTCTGTTCGATCTGATTTCGAATCAATAGATAATTTTCAAAGTTCAACCAATAATCCGATTGTTAATTTACTTGCGAGTGGAAATCAAAATACAATTGGTCAAGTTCTTACTTCACTTTCACAAGAATTTAATAAGATGAATACAGAAAATGTTGATAAAGCTGTTTCAAGTGGAATTCCAGCTGCAAGTATTTCAGTTTCATCATTAACAAGTCAACGTTTATCATCAAATGCAGAACTGAATCAATCAGCTTTAATTGAATTTAATGAACAACTGAATTCACAAGCCAATGTTCGAGAATATTTAATTTCATTTACTCAAAATCTTCTCATAACAACATCGAATACTATCAAACTTCAATCATCATCTTTAGCTCAACTAACCAAAGCAACAAATCAACTAAGTCGAACAACTCTATCAATGGCAGCTGAAAGATGTTCGAAACTCTCATTAGCATTAGACTCAATGTCAACTAAAGTCTCTCATGAAGATGCTGAGATAATTTCAACACAATTATTTCAATGTGCTTCGAATATTTTAAGTGCTGTCAATGGTCCTTTACAAGGACGTACTATTGTGCTCGATATCGATGAAACAAGAGCATCGGAATTTCCAGCTGATTATGATACTGATCTCGAATCCGAATCGTCGAAAATCAATCGATTAGAAGATAAAAATGCTTATTTTCAAAATCAATTAGCAAATCAAATTCGAAATCAAATGAATCAGCTGATTTCAAAGTTAACCTCGGTTTTAAATATTCATTTGAATACTGGACAAAAATCAATTATAAATACATCGGAAGTATTCATGTCCTTAGAAGTATATTCATCGGAATCTCAATTGAATTCAAAAGTTTTAATGCAAACTAAATTAGAACCATTAGCATCATTTGGTAATTCAAAATCACTAACAGCGAATACAAATGTTTCAAGATCAATTTCACTTTCGATGACTGATCAAAATGGAAATAAAATTGAAGTTAAAGCAAATGATACTCATCCTATTGAAATCATGATTCCACGCGATCCTAATTTAGTTATTCCGCCAATGATTCTTCAAAATGTTACTTCAAATGATTCGACTCCTCATCAACAATTATTTAATTTGCATTATGTTAATTTAACGAGTAGTCTTTCGATTTCAATTCATATCGAAATTGAACCTTTGAATAACAATAGCATTGTTTATTTATTGATTTATAAATTTGATAAAATTCCACAATTGAACGATTCAACAAGTCAAATCGATGGTTGGACAATTCTTAATTCTTCGAATTTCAATTATTTTCTCGATAATCAACAGACTCGAACTCATCATTCGTTCGTTTTTGGTTTGAGAGAATTGAATCCTTCAGAAACCGTTACTGAAACTAAACCACCAGTAACCAATCAAAAGTTTAATTTTACATCAAATTATCAATTGAGAATATTTGCATCGGGTTGTTATTATCTTGATGAGAACAATCAATGGAAAGATGATGGGTTACGTGTTGGACCTTTGACAAATTATAATCAAACTCAATGTTTTTCAACTCATTTAAACTGAATCATTCATTGTTTTGCTTTGTCTGTGTAGTTTCGCTTTTGTTACTTGTAATGTATGTTTGCTATATAAATAAAAATCGATATGGTTTTGTCCGATTAATATTGTAAAAGATGACATATTATAATATAAAAATCAACAACAAATAATATGTTAGCTTTGTTTCAGTAGTGTCTTATTTGAAATTTGAAGTTTGAATTCAAGTTTCAAATATGACATGTATGATAAATTTGATTTTCTTTATTGAGAATGAATGTTTTTCGAGAAGCAAAAAATGTTTCATGGTAAACTAGGAGACTGAAGAGTCTCAGCGAGAGTTAGTTCACACGAAAAAATCTTTAGTTCGTCAATTTTTCCACGAAATTGTGAACGGGTAATTATTGTTTCATTGACAAAACAAGAGTATCCATTGAGAGAAATTCCAAGAGTAATCGTACAATGTTGCCCATTTCCTTGGTAATCTTTTGGATTGTTACTTGAATTGCCCATCCATCCATTTACATAGAGTCGAATACCATTAGTTACTGAATAAGTCATAGCTACACATACCCATGTATTCAATTGAAAAACTGTATAATTATATGTAATGCTGTATAATCCATTGGTACCTAATATTTGAGCAGTAAGATAACCTTTATCATCAAAGCCAAGTATTGATACACACCAATTACCCGATGAACCTAATTGAATAATGATACCACTGTTATTGAATGCATAGATCCAAAGAGAAATTGAATAAGAATAATTCGATACGCCAAGATAGTAAAAGCCATTGGTTTGAAAGTAAGATGAGTTCGATCCATTCAAAAGTAATGATTGATTGTAGTGACCATTAGAATCAAATGTTGTTGAATTTTGGGAAATATTATTCATACGATTAGGTCCGGAATCAAGAAATGAATTGTCAAATGCATAATATGCAACAAGTGTTGCTTCATTAAGAATATCCGATGCATTTCTAACATGTGAAACAAATAATAATCTATCGATATAGTCATTTTCAAAATTTGTCGGTAGGATGGATAGTATTGAACCAAAAGAAATTTAAACGTAAATAACCATTTCCTACAGCCAAATGTAAACAAGAATCAGATACAGTTTTTTGACAATGAGAAAACAATATGAAGTAATCGTAAGGATCATCGCTGAAATTCGACGGGATCCAAATCCAAGCAGTGACAGTAAAACCAATTGTTGTGAAATCGAACAGTTGGTTGGTCGACGGCATAATATGAGTCAGAAGGAAGAGACACAGTACTACCATATCCAGCATATCCTGGTGATATTCATAATGAATCAGAAGTTTCATTGATGTTTGAACTACTAGTAATCAAGTGTCCAGTGTATTGACCTTCGATAGTATTAAAGTTTCGATCAAATAACCATTCGAGACTTAAGCGTGGAACTATTGTACCTAATATTGAGCAAAAAATTCAATTAATCATTCGATATACACATAGAAGACTTACGATTTTCCGTTGTTCTGTTAGGAAAATTAAATGTAATTGTCGATATATTATTGATGAGATGAAATTTTCCTTGCTGAAGATTTGACGAAAACAAAGCACAAGTTTGATTGTTTCCAACAAAGGTGCCTGTAAAACACAATGAATTGTTTATACATTGGTATAGACTCAACAGATAAACCAAATATTATCCAAATTAAAATGCATGGCAACATCATTTTATGTCGAAACAAAAATGAATTTGTTGGTGTTTAAAAGTAATAGCAAGAACTCATCAGTAATGCACCATCAAACATGACAACTCACAACTCTCTCTAACTGAGAACAATTAACATGATTAGTAAGCACAAAGAGAAAACAAACAATTGAAATCTATAATTTATTGAATTCTAATGGTTCTAAAGGCAAATGATATTTAAAATGATCCCAAAAATTTTCATGATATACATTCGGTTGAGCATAAAACAACCCGTTTAAACCATAATAAATATCAATCCATGGTAAACCATGATGGAATGTATGTTGAAGAACTGATCTACGTATTTTCAAACGAAGATAATTACGATTGGATGGACATGATTCAGGATAGGTTGGATTTGCATCAAGAAAATCGACGTAACATTCTCGAAGAGTTATTGAGAAATCTTCATTTGTTTCGATAATATGTAAAATAAGATCATAATTAGCAAATTTCGCCCATTGAAAATAGATTTCGAAATTGAACGGTTCAATATCAATCGATTGAGTTAAATTGATGTTTGAATGAATATTTTCATTCGTGGTTGATGAAGAAATTTTTAATTTTGGATAACGTTTTTCTATAGTCTCAATAACTGATGTTAAATTTGCTTTTGGAAAAACGTTAGCAAAACGTTCATCATTCGGATGTAGAGGAAATAGATTGCCTCCAATTGGCATCCATACCGATGGGTTAGTAAATTGAATAAATTTAATTACTTTCTGTAGAAAATCTTCATCTTTTTTCTTTTGA
>Ga0209915_1002809_pt1 | contig 16720 bp, 12 predicted proteins | sample ThiBiot_750_plan_FD_183952 | JGI IMG/M metagenome (GOLD analysis project Ga0209915, IMG submission 183952) | Wastewater bioreactor microbial communities from Cape Town, South Africa - Thiocy_cont_750_plan (SPAdes) | ecosystem: Engineered > Bioreactor > Thiocyanate-remediating > Anaerobic-Aerobic... | reverse complement strand
AACGCCACCCTCCGTGTCGGGTACGACGTGATGGAAGAGTGGGGATTCACCCCGCGGAGCCCGATGACCTGGGTGAAGCCCCGGATCGGGCTCGGCAACTACCTCCGCAACGCCAGCGAGCACGTCCTGTTTGGCACTCGCGGTAAGGCGCCGGTGCTGTATCGATCGCAGCCGACGTGGATGTTTGCGCCGCTGATGGAGCACTCTCGCAAGCCCGATGAGCTCTACAGCGTCATCGACCGTGTCTCCGGCCCGGACAGCACGAAGCTCGAGCTGTTCGCCCGTCGCCGGCCTCCGGCCCCGAACTGGTTCGTCTGGGGGAACGAGATCGAGTCGGACATCTCCCTCGCTGAGTTCGGATACCCCGTGCCGTCCGACTTCGTATCGCAGCCAACTCCGTCGGCTACTCCCGGAGATGGTGATGCGTAATGGCAACTATGCCGACGCCGGGACCTTCGAAGCTATCGGGGTTCGCTCTATCCCTCCTGCTCTGCGTCGTCGCCGTCTGGGTGCTCGTGTACCTGATCGCGACCAACTGGGGATGGATCTTGCTCGGGCTCGGACTGCTCGCGCTCGCCGCGGTAGTGGTGCTCGCCGTTCGCTGGTGGTGGCTTCGTGGTCGCCTTTAGCGGCGGCGCGCCCGTCCCGCCGCCGGAGGAGCCGATGACGCGCCGTGGCCGTCCCCGGCAGGCGGACAAGGGCGCTTCGGTCTCGAGCCGTGTCCGGCTTACCGCGGTACGCCGGGAGCGAATTGACGCTGCCCTGTTCGCGAAGGCACTAATCGCCGCGCAGCTCCTCGAAGAGGACCAGAAGGCGCAGCCGACCCAGGCCGCCGAACCCAAGTCCAATGAGGAGGTATCCCGATGAGCGCCAAACTCGTGTGGCGAGAGGTCTTCTGGCCGGCCCCGTTTCCCGAGGCTGATGCGCTCGCGCTGCTGATCCGCCTGTCGACCGAACCAGCGGTCGGGACGATCGTGTTCGAAGCGCGCGCCCAGGCAGGTACGGTGCGATTCCTGATCGGAATCAACGCCCGGCATACCCGAGCGCTCTCGCGGCTGATCCGCAACCAGCTGCCGGGTACGCGCCTGACCACGCCGGCCTCGCCGCGTGAGGATGTCACGACGGCATACCGGGTCACGCTGGCACATCCGCGGCTGGCCCTCTCCACCGAGCGGGTCGAAGCGACCGCCCGGTCGGTGTTTGCGGCGCTCCACGCCGCCGGGAAGGACCAGCAGCTCGTCCTGCAGGTCATGCTCGGAGAGCGGCTGCGCCCGGAGCTATTGCCTCGCGATCTGCCCGAGCCTCGGCATGGATGGCTGTATCTCCTGCTCGGCGATCCTCGGCCCGCCAATCCGGATACCCGGGCCCGGATCAAGACGCGGGCCGGGCAGCACGGCTTCCATGCCATCATCCGCATCGGGTCCCGGGCGGATACGCCTGCCGCCGCGCAGGCCCTCGCCCGGACGGTGCTCGGCGCCCTGCGTACCGCAGAAGCGGCTGGGACGCGCCTGCAGGCCTCCCCGGAGAACGTCGCGAAGCTCAACACGACGGCGCGTCCGTTCCGCTATCCGCTGCGTTTCGCCGCGGGGGAGCTGATCGGCCTGATCGGCTGGCCAGTCGGCAGCCTGCCCCTTCTCGGCGTCCCCGCCGAACATCCGAAAAAGCTCGCGCCACCGTCCTGGGCAAAGACCGATGAGCGAGTCATCGCCGCCTCCGACGCGCCCGGTACCGAGATACCGCTCGGCATCCCCGCATCGGGCGCCCCCTTTCACTCGATCCTGACGGCCCCGACCGGGGCCGGGAAGAGCGAGACGATGCTGCGCCTAATCGTGGCAGACATCGTGGCCGGCCGCGGGGTGCTGGTCGTCGACCCGAAGTACGACCTGGTGATGGCGGTGCTCAGCCGGATCCCGGCCCACCGTCGAGGCGACGTCGTGATCATCGACCCGACTCATCCGAGCCCGGTCGGCGTCAACCCGCTGATCGATGCTGCCCAGAACCCCGAACTGCTGGCGGAGTCGCTGCTGGCCGGGATGAAGAGCATCTGGGCAGATTCCTGGGGCGTGCGCAGCGAGGAGGTGCTGGGCAGCGCGCTACTGACCCTGACCCGCACCAAGGGTGCCAACCTGCTATGGCTGCCAGCGCTGTTGTCCGACCGGGCGTTCCGGCGCAAGATCCTCAAGGACATCGACGACCCGTTCGGCGTAGGGGACTTCTGGAGCCGCTACGACCAGCTCAGCCCGCAGGCGCAAGCCCAATTGATCGGGCCGACGCTCACCAAGCTCCGCCAGTTCCTGATCCGCCCAGGCCTCCGCGCAGTGCTCGGTCAGTCCGAGCCGAAGTTCTCCCTCTCGGATCTCTTAGATAAGAACCGCATCGTTCTCGTCAGCCTGAACAAGGGCACCATCGGCGCTGAGTCCGCCCGGCTCCTTGGCGCACTCATCACCGGCATGCTTTGGCCCCTGATCTTGCGCCGCAGCCTGCTGCCACAGAGCAAGCGTCCGCTGGTTGGCGTCTACATCGACGAAGTCCACGACTACCTCGCTCTGCCAGGTGACCTCGCCGACGCGTACGCCCAAGCCCGCGCGCTCGGTGTCGCGTTCACGGCAGCGCATCAGTACCGGGCCCAGATTCCGGAGCGGATGCTGGCCGCGTTCGACGCCAACGCCCGGAACAAGATCGCGTGGAGCATGAACGCCAAGGACGCTGCGGAGATCGCGAAGATGGCGCCGGCGCTCACGGCGGAGGACATCATGCTACTGCCGCGTTTCCACGCCTACATGACCGTCATGGTCAACGGTGAATCGACCGGCTGGATGAGCGCCCGCATGCTTCCCGCCGGCCCCGAGATCAGCGACGCGGCCGAGCTGGTCGCCGAGTCGGCGGCCCGCTATGGCGTCTCCGCTGCGGAGACCGACAAGGAAGTTCGCCGCGTCCTCGAGCTCGATACGCCGCGCCCCGACGACTTGGGCGTCGACGACGACGGGCCGATCGGAAGGAGGAAGCGATGAGGGCGACACGGCGACCTGAGGTGGCAGAACAGGGAAGACGAACCAGTCGACGACTCGCAGCATTCAGCAGCCTCCGTGTCCGGCGTCCTTGCGGCCCTTCTGGCCTGTTCCTGCCAGTGACTCATCCACCGTTGTGGTGGATGAGTGGCCACCCGGTGAGGAGTCGGTCATGACCCCCAGGGCCATGGAACGTCTCGCCGCCAGGCTGTCAGCTCGGGACTTGACGCTGCTGCGTACATTGCAGCGGTCACGGTTCGCGACCACGAAACAGCTCGCTCGATTCGCCCGGGCTGGTCACGCCAGCAGCGCCTCGGCGCTTCGGCAGACGAGCCGGGCCCTCCGAGCGCTCGACGAGCTCAGCCTGGTCGGACACCTCGAGCGCCGGATCGGTGGACGGCGCTCCGGGAGCGCTGGCCTCGTCTGGGCGCTCACGCCGCTCGGACATCGTCTTCTCACGCAGGTCGACGGACGCCCTGAAAGTCGGCGGCATCGGAAGGAACCGGAACCGTCGACGGCCTTCCTCGAACACACGCTGGCAGTCACGGAGGTCCACCTGATCCTCTTTGAGCTCAGTCACGATTCCGTGCACGACGTGCAGTTGGTCGCCTTCGAGCATGAGCCCGAGTCCTGGCGGCGCTACCTCGATCGCCAGCGCGGCGCCGTTCACCTGCGCACCGACGCCTATGCCGAACTGCGCATCGGCGAGTTCCACGACTCGTACTTCCTTGAGGTCGACCGGGCGACCGAGGCGCCGGTGATCGTTGTGCGCAAGTGCCTCCAGTACCAGGAGTACCGCCGGTCCGGGCTGGAGCAGAAGCTGCACGACGTGTTCCCGGCCGTGGTCTGGATCACGCCGCACGAGAAGCGCGCTCAGCAGCTCAAGGTCCGCCTCCAAGAAGAGCCGGGCATCACGAAAGACCTGTTCTCGGTCGTCACGATCGACGACCTCCGGCACCACATCGTTGCCGGGCCAGCTGATGCTCTCTAGGCGCCGCGACCTTCTCGGATCCGGCCAAGACCCCGTCCGCGGGGAACACAACTAAATAGGCAGCGACTGCTGCCACATCTCAGGAAAGGGGGCGACATGGCCAACAAACGAACGAGCAAGGGGACAGGAGGGAACCGGCCGGTGCCTTCCTGCAGGTCCGGTGTTCGCCGCGTTTGATGACGACAAGGCGTAGCGCCAGGGAGGGTGTTGGTCGCCTCCGCGCCCCCCTCTCCCACCCAAAGACCGGCGCTCCTGCAACGGCAGGAGGTCCGGGCGCAACCAACTCATCCCGAAAGGAGGAGAACATGAACAACCTCAATCACGCGAACCGCGACAAGAAGGAGATCGACCAGGCGCTTGCCACGCTGATCACGAGCCCGCCTATCAAGGTGGCCTACCGAGTCGTCGGCTCGTTCCTGGCTCGCTTCATCGACGCAGGCACCAGCCAGTTCGGTGAGAGCTTCCGAGGCTTCGCATACGGCATCGCCGAAGGGCAGATCGACAGCGGCGGCTTCACAGACACGATGCGTCTGTACCGTGCCAGCCTTGTCGGCACCTTCGCCGACGACGTCGAAGCACTGGATGCGCTGCTGAACGAAATCGGTGTCCTGCAACCGTTTGAAGCGATCAAGGCGAGCGTGGAGGGGCCGCTTCGTGAGCTTCTCGTCATCGAGGAGGAGAGCGCCTGGAACGTACTTGAGCAGCACTTCTACGTGACAGACGACGAGCACGGCACTCACGCCTACCGTCGTCATCCGCAGCAACCTGCTGGCAAGTAGCGCCACGGGAGGAGCCGACGGCCCACGCCCCGGCTCCTCCCACCCAACAAAACTACGCACGGGCTATCCGTGCATCGGTGGGCAAGAAAGGAGGAACACCCTCATGACCAATCACGAAACACCAGACGGCACTTACCCCGCCCAGCGAGAACAGGACGATCACGAGACGAAAGACCCAGTCAGTCGCAGCGTCGACGCCTGGGCGCGACTAATCCAGGGCAGTCTTGACGCTGCCCGCCACGAGCTGCGAGATATCGACCTCAGCACTGCTCGGGCCATCGCCCATGTGCTCGGTTTCACACTCGGGCGCAGCTCCGCCCTCGCCGGCTTCGCCCGCACCGGGGAAGGTAGCTACACCGAGCTGCGGGACGAGTACCTGTCGCTCTACGCCGACCTCGAAACGCCGCCCGAGGTGCGGCGCTGGATCAGCTGGCTCGGAACCTTCCTTGTCCAACGGGAGGGCTCCGGCACGACCCGTCGTTTCATGAACGAGCACCTCGATCCACAATTGGAACGCGTCCTCGTCCGCACATCGTTGCCTACGGAGGATGGCGGCGTGCAATGGGCACAAGTTCCAGCAACGCTGACAACCAGGCAGATCATCGCAGTTGGCGCACAACTTGCAACGCTGGAGGAATGGCAAAACGATGCCTTCCACGCCTTCCTGACGCTGGCCGATGTCAGCGCCGCCGATCCCAACCTGACCGAGTCCTTCCGCGAAACCTATCGGGGCAGCTACCCGCACGTCGAAGATGCAGTCCGGGACCTCACGGAGGTCGCCACGTGGGAAGAAGAACTCGAGCAGTTTGCCGACGACCGTGGCCTGCCACGAGCAGCGGTCCGCTTGGAGTACGACGTCATCACTGATCTCGTCCGCGACACCTTCGACTTCGTAGAGCGCGGTTGGAACATCCATGTCTTCGAAAAGTGATCCGCCTCGAGTCAGCACCGACAGGCGAGGCGAAAAATACAACACCCACGCACCCCCGGTCGGTTCCCCTGAAGAGCCCCTGGAACCTTTGATCCGACTCGACTTCTCCGGCGAAGAGAGCGTCAATCAGGAGGACATGAATACCTACGCGCCCTCCTACGCAGCGACCCCGTCTCGAGCGGCCACCGGTCCTGGATTCTTCGCCGGCCTTGAGCAGGCCTTCGTGCCGAAGCGAGCCATCTCCTACCTCCGCGTCTCCACGAAACGGCAAGCCAAGCGTGGCGGACGCGAGGAGGGTTTCTCGATCCCGGCGCAGCGGGAGGCGAACAAGCGCAAGGCCGAAACACTCGGCGCGATGGTCGTCAAGGAGTTCATCGATCCGGGCGAAACCGGAACGACACTGCGGCGCAAGGGCCTGCGCGAGATGCTCGCCTACCTCGCCGAGCACCCGGATATCGACTTCGTCATCGTCCACAAGCTCGACCGCCTGGCACGTTCACGCGCGGGCGACGTCGAGATCGTAAAGGCGCTGGAAGAAGCAGGCGTCACCCTGATCTCGACCACCGAGAACATTGACCAGACTCCGACCGGCATGCTCATGCACGGCATCCTGGCTTCGATCAACGAGTTTTACTCCCGAAACCTCGCAAACGAGGTCATGAAATCGATGGTGTTGAAGGCAAAGGCCGGCGGCACACCGGGCCTGGCGCCCCTTGGCTACCTCAACCGGTGCTACACCGATGAGCTGGGCCGTGAGGTCCGCGATGTTGTCATCGAGGACGTTAGCGGCCCGCTGATGCGACGCGCCTTCGAGCTCTATGCCACTGGCCAGTGGACGCTCATCGGACTCGCCAAGCACCTCAACGCACTCGGCCTGCGCACGCGGGCAACGCCCTCCCGGCCCTCCGCGCCGGTCACCAAGAACACCCTGAACCGGCTACTGGCGATGCCGTACTACCGCGGCGTCGTCACCTACCAAGGCGTCGAATACCCGGGCATCCACGAACCGCTCACCGATCCCGAAACTTGGTACAAGGTCCAAGCCGTCCTCGTGGGCCATAGAAATGGCGAACGCACGCGCAAGCACCCGCACTTCCTCAAGTCCACGCTTGTCTGCGCCCGCTGCGGTTCACGAATGCTCGTCCACAACGCCACGGCCAAGTCCGGCGAGATCTACCCGTACTTCGTCTGCATCGGCCGCAAGGAGAAGAAGACCACCTGCGACATGCGTGCCGTTCTGATCCACGTCGTCGAGGACAAGGTCCCGGCGCTCTACCGCACCATCACGCTCAGCCCAGCCGAACGCGATCGCATCCACGCCTCGATCCTCGACCAGATGGCTGACAGCAGCCGTGAATCCCTCGAACACCGGCAGGCCCTGAAAGAACAGAAGAACAAGCTCGTCCGCGAGCAACAGCGCCTGCTCCAGGCGCACTACGCCGATGCCATCCCACTCGAGCTGCTCAAGTCCGAACAAGACCGCATCAGCCGCACCCTCGCCGACATCGAGCGGGAGCAGACCGCGCTCGCATCTGACATCACCGAAGCTCGCGCCAACCTCGACAAGATTCTCGACCTCCTCGAAGGCTGCGAGGACCTCTACAGAGGGCTCCCTGAGCACCTCAAGCGACTGATGAACCAAGCCTTCTTCGATCGCATTCTCGTCGACCTCGACGACGACCAGCAGACCCCGAGGCTCACGGCTGACCTTGCTCACCCTCTCGCCATGCTGATGCCCCAGTTGCGCGCAGCTGGCTCCACCAGCATGCCGGACACCGGCAGCCAGACCCCCGAACACGAATCGAGCCCCATCCCGAAGGATGAGGCTCGTCTTGCGTTGCACGCCGTTCGCCGCCGCAACTGGCGTTCTTGTGGCGCGGGTTTGCATACGGACTATTTGGAGGGGCTGACGGGAATCGAACCCGCGCTGTCTGCTTGGGAAGCAGAAGTTCTGCCATTGAACTACAGCCCCGTGCGTCGGTGACGCCTGGCCAGCATAACAAACGTCCGCGACTCCGCGATCCGCGGGGTGCGGCCCGCCGCCTCCCCGCCGCGCCGCTCGCCATTCGGGTTTCCCGGAGTCATCCACGGGGATACCCCGAGTCATCCTCCAGACGGATGCGGCGCGGTGGCGGGCTCGCCTAGCGTCGAAGGCATGATCACCGCAGAGGGCCTCACCAAGAGATACGGACCCAAGACCGCCGTCGACGACGTCTCGTTCACCGTGCGTCCGGGGACGGTCACGGGCTTCCTCGGCCCGAACGGCGCAGGCAAGTCGACCACGATGCGCATGATCGTGGGCCTCGACCGCCCCAGCGCGGGCCGGGTCAGCGTGAACGGCCAGGAGTACCGCGGGCTGCGAGCCCCGCTCACCGAGGTGGGCGTGCTGCTCGACGCGAAGGCCGTGCACACCGGCCGGTCCGCGCGCAACCACCTGCGTGCGATGGCGGCGACGCACGGGATCCCCGCGTCGCGCGTCGACGAGGTGATCGAGATCACCGGCATCGGATCCGTGGCGCGCAAGCGCGCGGGCGGCTTCTCGCTCGGCATGGGTCAGCGGCTCGGCATCGCCGCGGCGCTGCTCGGCGACCCGCACACGCTCATCCTCGACGAGCCGGTCAACGGACTCGACCCCGAGGGCGTGCTGTGGGTGCGCAACTTCGTGCGCCACGCGGCCTCGGAGGGGCGTACGGTGCTGCTCTCCAGTCACCTCATGAGCGAGATGGCGCAGACCGCCGACCACATCATCGTCCTCGGTCGCGGCCGCGTGCTCGCCGATGCGCCGCTGTCGCAGCTGGTGCAGGAATGGACGACCGCCCAGGTGCGCGTGCGCAGCCCCCGCGTCGTCGAGCTCGGCGAGCTGCTCGTCGCCGCCGGCGCCGTGGTCACCGGCACCGCCCACGACATCATCGAGGTCAGCGGCCCCGAGGCGTGGTGGATCGGGGATCTCGCCGCCGAGCGCGGCATCCCGCTGCATGAGCTCACCCCCACCAGCGGCTCGCTGGAGGACGCCTACCTTGCCCTCACCGGCGACGCCGTCGAATACCGCACCCGCGCCGTGCCCGAGGCCGGCGCCCCGATCCCGGAGGTGGTCGCATGAGCGCCGTCGCCCCCACCGCATCCGTCCGCTCGGGCGGCTACCGGCTGACCCTGCCGCGCACGCTGCGCAGCGAAGGGATCAAGCTCGCCACGCTGCGGTCCACCTGGTGGTCCATCGCGATCACCGCGGTCCTGACGATCGGCATCGCCGCTCTGATCGCCTTCGCCATGTCGTCATCCGCAGGTCCGCAGGCCGGAGCGATCAACGGCATCACGGCCGTGGTCATGCCGATCCAGTTCACGGCGCTGCTGGCCGGGATCCTCGGCACGATCGCGGTCACCGGCGAGTACTCCACGGGCATGATCCGCTCGACGCTCACCGCGGATCCGCGGCGCGGACGGGTGCTGGTCGCGAAGGCGGTCGTGCTCGCGGTGTTCCTCTTCCTCGCGTCGCTCGTGATGTTCGTCGTCGCCGCCGTGATCGTCTCGGCGATCCTCGGCGCCCACGGCGGGGGCCTCGAGTGGGGCACGCCGGACAAGGTGATCCTGCCGTTGCTCTCCGCCGCCCTGACCATGTCGGTGTGCGCGCTCATCGGCGTCTCGTTCGGCTTCCTGCTGCGTTCGGGAGCCGGGGCGATCGCCGCGACGGTCGGCCTGCTGTTCGTGCTGCCGATCATGTCGAACTTCTTCGCCTTCGGCGGGGAGTCCTGGAAGTGGGTGCTGGACGCGGCGAACTACCTGCCGCTGTCTGCCGCGCAGAGCGCGATCCTGCCCAGCGACACGGCCGCGCTCTCGGCGGGCGTCGCGTTCCTCACCCTCGGCGCCTGGGTCGCGGCGGGGCTGCTCGGATCCTGGGTGGTGCTGCGCTCCCGCGACGCCTGATCCGCGGGTCCCGCCGACGGCGCCCCTTCCGCACCGCGCGGAGGGGGCGCCGTCGTCCGTCGGAGGGTGGTACCGGCGCGCAATTCAGGCTGGGGTCGCGGGTCGAGGGCGGATCCGGCCCTTCCAGCACCGGGTGCTCGGGTCTGGCCTGAATTGTGCGGGCAGGGCGAGTATGCGGATGCCGGGGGGCCGAGCGGGGCCGGCCGGGCAAGGGCGCGAAGCCGGGGCGGGACCGGTACCCGATGCGGGGCCGGAGCTGCGGATGTGGTACCTGAGGACGACCCCGGGACGGGGTGGATCCTCCCCGAAGCGGATGCGGCGACCCGCCCGTGACGGGTTGGCTGAAGGTACGGCTCGTCGCAGCCCGCGGCAGTCGCGGTGCCTGCGCCCGCCCGTGATCGCCTGGAGGATCCGTGACCCTGCTGACCCGTCTCAGCCTCGCCAACCGTGCCGTCGTCGCGCTGTTCACCGTGCTCATCGTCGGCATCGGCCTCTGGGCGACCGGGAGCATGAAGCAGGAGCTGCTGCCGTCGATGTCGCAGCCCGCGGCGATGGTCATGGTGACCAAGCCCGGTGCGTCGGCCGAGACGCTCGATCACGATGTGGTCGCCCCGCTGTCCGGCGCCCTGGGTGCCGTGGCCGGGATCGACGAGGTGCGGGCGAGCACCTCGAGCGGCAGCGGGCAGGTGACGGTGACCTGGGCGTTCGGTCGCGACGACGCCAAGATCCTCGCGGACCTGAAGTCCGCGACGACCGCGGCCCTCGCGACGGCGGGCGACGGCGTGCATTCCGAGGTCTACGCCGGAAGCTCGGCCGACATCCCCGTGCAGAGCCTCGCGATCACCGGCGACGGCGACCTCGAGGCGTTCGCCGACCGGGTCGACAAGACGCTCGTGCCCGCGATCGAGCACGTGCCGGGGGTGCGCGCGGTGCAGGTGTCGGGCCGCACGCCGCAGCGCGTGCTCGTGACGCTGGATCCCGCCCAGCTCTCCGCGCGTTCGATCGACGCGGCCGCGGTCTCCGGGCTGCTGCGCACCGCGGGCGTCGTGGTGCCCGCGGGCACCAGCACCGACGGGAAGCGGACCATGGCGATCGAGGTCGGTCAGGAGGGCACGTCGGTCGAGCAGATCGCGGCGATCCCGATCCCGACGCTGCAGGGTCCGGTGGCCCTGTCGGCCGTGGCGAAGGTCGAGCTCGCCCCGGTCCCGCAGAGCACGATCTCCCGCGCGGACGGACGGCCGGCGCTCAGCCTGACGATCACCAAGACCCCCGAGGCGAACGCCGTGCAGGTCTCGCACGCGGTCACCGCCGCCGTGGCGAAGGCCCTCCCGACGCTCGGGGGCGCCGCGAAGAGCTCGGTGCTGTTCGACCAGTCCACGATGATCGAGAAGTCCACGCACGACCTCGCGGTCGAGGGCGGTCTCGGCCTCGTCTTCGCGGTGCTCATCATCCTCGTGTTCCTGCTCTCGCCCAAGGCGACCGTGATCACGGCGGTGTCGATCCCGCTCTCCCTCCTCATCGCGGTGATCGGGCTGCGCGTGGGCGGGTTCTCCTTCAACGTGTTCACGCTCGCGGCGCTCACCGTCGCGGTCGGCCGCGTGGTGGACGACTCGATCGTCGTGATCGAGAACATCGCGCGCCGGCGCGGATCCACGGGGCTCACGCCCGCCGACGTGCTGGCGGCGGTGCGGCAGGTCGCCGGAGCGGTGACGGCGTCGACCCTCACCACCGTCGCGGTGTTCCTGCCGGTGGCCCTCGTCGGCGGCGTGGCGGGCGAGCTGTTCCGTCCGTTCGCGCTGACGGTGACGATCGCGCTGCTGGCCTCGCTGCTCGTCTCGCTGACGATCGTCCCGGTGCTGGCTTACTGGTTCATGCGCAAGCCCGCCCGGAGGGCGGAGGGAGCGGCCGCGGAAGGCGTCGCGGCGGAGGACGGCACTGCAGAGAGCGGCGCCCGAGACGGCGCCGCGGAGGATCTCCGCACGGCGGACGACGCGCGAGACGCCACCGAAGGGCCGGTGGGCGCCGGCCGGGCTGCCGCCGGCGCGGGGGCGATGGCTGCGGAGGGCGAGGCGGCCGGCGCGGGGGCGATGGCTGCGGAGGCGTCGATGCCCGCCGACGGCGCCGAGCGCGTGACCCGGATGCAGCGCGCCTATCTGCCGTCGCTGCGGTTCGCGCTGCGCCGGCCGGTGACCGTCGTGCTCGTCTCGGTGCTGGTGTTCGCCGGCACGCTCATCTCGGCCGGGTTCCTGAAGACCGACATGCTCGGCAGCTTCGCCGACGAGCGTGCGGTGACCGTCACCCAGAAGATGCCGCTGGACACCACGCTCACCGTCGCGGACGACGCGGCGACCGCGCTGGAGAAGAAGGTGGGCGGGCTCGACGGCGTCGCGTCCTACCGCACCACGGCGGGGGAGCAGGGCGCGCCGGTGACCGTCGACCTCGTGATCGCTCAGGATGCGGATCCGAAGGCGGTGCTGAAGCGGATCCGGTCCGCGGTCGCCGGCCTTCCCGGATCCGATCGCATCACGGTCTCGACCCAGGCGACGGAGGCCACGTCCTCCTCGATCGACGTGATCGTGAAGAGCCCGGACGAGAAGGCGCTCGCCGCGGCCGCCGATGCCCTCACGAAGTCGCTCGGCAAGGTCGACGGGATCGGCACCGTCTCGAGCGACCTCGCCGCCGACCTCCCGGTGCTCAAGGTCGCGGTCGACCCCGCACGGGCCGCCGCGCAGGGGTTCACGTCCGCCGACGTGGGCTCGGCGATCTCGGCCGCGGTGCAGGGTGAGCGGCTCGGCTCCGTCTCGATCGACGGGGCGAGCAGGGATCTGGTGCTGCGGGCGCAGTCGTCGGCGACCGACCCGGCGGCGATCGCCGCGCTGCCGCTGCCGATCTCGGCGCTGCAGGCGCAGAAGACGCAGAAGGATGCGACCGACGCGCTGCAGCGCGAGCAGGAGGCGATGTCCGCCGACGCGCGCCGCGACGCGGAGGCCAAGGCCGACCAGCAGCTCTCCGAGCTGTACGACGCGCGCTCCTCGGGGGCGGGGCAGCTCGCCGATCTGCGGGAGCAGCTCGCCGCGCTCCTCGCCTCGCCGCCGCCCGCCGACTCGCAGCCCGCCACGCAGGGTCAGCTCAGCGCGCTCGAGTACCAGAAGCTCGTGCAGCAGCTCACCCAGGCGGTCGCCGGGGCGGAATCGAGTCTCACCGGACTCGACGAGCAGATCTCCGCCGCGCGCTCAGCGATCGCCGACGGCGCCCGGCAGCAGGCCGAGACCGATCGGATGACCCAGGCGCAGCGCGATCTCGAGCATCTGCGGGCGACGCCGATCCGGGTGGGCGACATCGCCACCGTCGAGATCGTCGCCGCGCCGGCGACGATCACCAGGATCGACGGTGCGCGGGCCGTGACGATCTCGGCGACGCCCGCCGAGGGCGCCGACCTGTCCACCGCCGCCTACGGCGTGCAGACGGCGGTCGCGAAGGCCGACCTGCCCGCGGGCGTCACGCTCGACGAGGGCGGCGCGGCGACCGAGCAGGCGCAGTCGTTCGGCGAGCTGGGGGTCGCGATGCTCGCGGCGATCGCGCTCGTCTACATCGTGCTCGTCGCCACGTTCCGGTCGCTCGTGCAGCCGCTCCTGCTGCTCGTCTCGGTGCCGTTCGCCGCGACGGGCGCGATCGCGGGGCTGCTGCTGACGGGCACGCCCCTCGGGATCCCCGCGCTCATCGGCATGCTGATGCTGATCGGCATCGTGGTGACCAACGCCATCGTGCTCATCGACCTCATCAACGAGTACCGGCGCGACGGGGCCGATCTCGACGACGCGGTGGTGCACGGAGCCCGCTTGCGGCTGCGGCCCATCATCATGACGGCCTGCGCCACGATCTTCGCCCTCATCCCGATGGCGCTCGGCGTCACCGGCGGCGGGGCGTTCATCTCGAAGTCCCTGGCGATCGTCGTGATCGGCGGACTGGTGTCCTCCACGGTGCTGACGCTGCTGCTGGTTCCCGCGCTCGTCGTGCTGTACGAGCGCCGCGGGGACCGGCGGCGCCGCAGGAGGGAGCGCCGCGAGGAGCGCCGGGCGCGCCGCGAGGGCGGGGTCGAGGTGTTCGAGTCCGCCGTCGCCGAGGAGGCGCCGACGACCGCCGGGGCGCCGGACGCGGCCGAGGTGCCGACCGCGCGCGATGCGGATCGGGGCATCGGCGGGTCAGGGGACCGTGGGAGACTGGCGACGTGACCGACGGCTCCGCGCGCGCCCTGGACCGGGCCGCGTCGCGCTGGCAGCGCCATCCTCGTGCGGCGGACGCGCTGACGACGGCGAGCTGGATGGTGCTCACCGTGGTGCCGATGCTCAGCGCCGCCCCCGGAGGTTCGGCCGCGGCCACGGCGCCGCGGACGACCACGCCCTTCGGCCTCGGGCTGGGTCTGGTCGTCGTCGTGATCATCGCGACGCTCATGATGCTGTTCCGGCGGCGCAACCCGGTCCTGGTGTTCGCCGTCGCGGTAACGCTGCCGCTGGTGCTCCTGCCGTTCTCGCTGGACGTGGGGCGGTTCGCGACCGCCTACGCGGTGTTCGCGATCGCCGTCTACGACACGGTCGCGCGGGCCTGGATCGCCGGTGCGGTCGCCTACGCCGTCAGTCTCGCCCTCGGTGTGCTGCACCTGCTCACCGGCTTCGGCCTCCTGCCTGTGAGCCGCTCGGAGAGCCGCCTGGAGACGGCTCTCACCTATGTCGCCTTCGACCTGCTGGTGCTGCTCGTGGCGCTGCTGTGGGGGCAGAACGCCGGCAACCGCCGCCGCTACGTCGCGGCGCTCGTCGAGCGGGCCAGGATCCTCGAGCACGAGCGCGATCAGGAGGCGCAGCTGGCGGCGCTCGCCGAGCGGTCGCGGATCGCGCGGGACGTGCACGACATCGTGTCGCACTCGCTCAGCGTCATCGTGCGGCTCGCCGACGGGGCCCGGGTCGTGCTCGACGCGGATCCGGATCGGGCCCGCGAGGCCGTCGGGCAGATCGGCGGGGTTGCCCGTTCGTCTCTCGACGAGATGCGGCGGGTGCTCGGGGTGCTCGAACGGCCGAGCGGACGCGAGCCCTCGCGCAGCGGCACGGGGCTGGAGGATCTGCCCCGCCTCGCCGAGGTCTACCGGGGGATCGGGCTGCCGGTGCGGCTGGACGTGGTCGTCGCACCGCGGTCCGTCGAGGGAGCCTCGGGCGGCGGTGAGGCCGAGGAGATCCCGGCAGGGCTGCAGATGACCGTGTTCCGGGTCGTTCAGGAGTCGCTCACGAACGCGCTGCGCCACGCGGACGCCCCGGCCGAGGTGACCGTGGCGGTGAGCATCGACGCCGCGGCGGTCCGCGCCGAGATCCGCGACGACGGGCGGGCGGGCACCGAGCGCACGGGCGCTGCTGCGGAGACGGTGCGCGTCGGCCGGGGGCTGCTCGGGATGCGCGAGCGGGCCGCGCTCTACGGCGGCACGCTCGAGACCGGCCCGCGGGACGGCCGTGGCTGGACGGTGCGGCTCGACCTGCCCCGGAGCGCCTCATGACAACTGTGCGGGTGCTCATCGCCGACGACCAGACCCTCATCCGCGCGGGGCTCGCGATGGTGCTCGCGGCGCAGCCCGACATCGAGGTCGTCGGGGAGGCCCAGGACGGCATCGAGGCGGTCGCCCTGGCCGGGGTGCACCGGCCGGACGTGGTGCTGATGGACGTGCAGATGCCCCGCATGGACGGCCTCGACGCCACGCGGGAACTCGTCCGCGCGGGGAACGGGACCCGGGTGCTCGTGCTCACGACCTTCGATCTCGACGCCTATGCGTTCGGCGCCATCGACGCCGGCGCCAGCGGGTTCCTCCTCAAGGACTCGGACGCCGACGACATCGTCGCCGCGGTCCGGGCCGTCGCCGCGGGGGACGCGGTGCTCGCCCCGCGCGTCACCTCGGAGCTGCTGCGCCGTTTCACCGACCTCGCCCGCGCCGCGGAGGATCCCGCTCTCCGCGCCCGCTCCGAGAATCGACGCGTCGCCGCCGCCCGGCTGGAAGTCCTCACCGACCGGGAGCACGAGGTCTTCGACGCCCTGGTGCAGGGTCTGTCCAACGCGGAGATCGCGGAGGCGCTGTGGCTGAGCGAGTCGACGGTCAAGACGCACGTCGGCCGGGTGCTGCAGAAGCTCGGCATGCGCGATCGCGTGCAGGCAGTGGTCTACGCGTTCCGCAACGGCCTGACCGATCCGCCCGACGCGCAGCGGCTACGCTGAGACCGTGCTGCTGAGCGATAGGGACATCAGGGCGGGGCTGGACGCGGGGCGGATCGGGCTGGATCCGCTCGAACCGTCGATGATCCAGCCGTCGAGCATCGACGTGCGGCTGGACCGCTACTTCCGCCTGTTCGACAACCACAAGTATCCGTTCATCGACCCGGCGGAGGACCAGCCCGAGCTGACCCGGCTGATCGAGGTGGACCCGGACGAGCCGTTCGTGCTGCATCCGGGCGAGTTCGCGCTCGGCGCGACCTTCGAGCAGGTGTCGCTCTCGGACGACATCGCCGCGCGCCTCGAGGGCAAGTCCTCGCTGGGGCGCCTCGGCCTCATCACGCACTCCACGGCCGGCTTCATCGACCCGGGCTTCACCGGTCACGTCACGCTCGAGCTGGCGAACGTCGCGACCCTGCCGATCAAGCTCTGGCCGGGCATGAAGATCGGGCAGCTGTGCTTCTTCCAGCTGTCGTCCCCCGCGGAGAACCCCTACGGATCCGGGCCGTACGGCAACCGCTACCAGGGGCAGCGCGGGCCCACGGCATCGCGCTCCTTCCAGAACTTCCACCGCACCGACGTCGGCGTCACCGACGCGGGGTCCACGGGGGCCTGACGTGTCCGGCGAGGAGACGGATCCGCTCGCGTCGCACCCGGGCGCGTCGGCCGCGCCGGATCCACTCGCGTCGGACGCGCCGGATCCGCTTGCGTCGGACGCTCCGGAGCCGCCTGCGTCGCACCCCGACCCGTCGGCCGCGCCCGATCCCGACGCGCCCGCGGCCGAGAGCGCGGGCCTCGCCGGCCTCCTGGCCGACCCGGAGATCGCCCCCGCGGAGGAGAGCGCCGC
>Ga0209915_1002785_pt1 | contig 16847 bp, 14 predicted proteins | sample ThiBiot_750_plan_FD_183952 | JGI IMG/M metagenome (GOLD analysis project Ga0209915, IMG submission 183952) | Wastewater bioreactor microbial communities from Cape Town, South Africa - Thiocy_cont_750_plan (SPAdes) | ecosystem: Engineered > Bioreactor > Thiocyanate-remediating > Anaerobic-Aerobic... | reverse complement strand
TGGATGTTGATAACGGCAACAGTGTTAGCCGCACAGAGGAAACCCATTAAAAGGGAGGTCGTCCTGGAGAGGACTGGATAGCGGAAAGTCACGAACGACTTTGCTAGATCCTCTTGAATACCCAATACAGGGGCCCAATAAAACAGCACACAAAGCAAAGCCGAAAACAAAGCTGTGACGATGAAAAATCCCTTCAAATGTTCTGCGTTGTTTTGCATCTCTCTCTTCATCGCTTTTTGGTGTGATTTCACGGAACAACAACAAATCCCAAAAGAATTTTGTGTGTGCACGAATTGTAATTCCTGTGGGCTTGCACGTCTCCCATTTTGTGCTCCCTCGATATGTACTATTTGTCTTTCTCAAACTGTGGGATCGACGAGCCAACTCCAGTTAAGGTGGCCCGCTCCAATGGTATGGAAGACGCTTGCTGGGAATGTGCGAAGGAGTTTTTTTTAAAATAGGGATCCCCATATCGATTTCATATTCTCATTGTTCGTGAAAAAATCGAGATCATTCTCTATTTCCTGAAGCTGCCCTGGACAATATCACGTCCACTGCTGTGGCAGCTTCTTCAATAATTGCCGTCAGCCATCCAATTTGATCTTCCAAAGAGTAACGTCGATGAGAGGTGTTGAGCAGCTTTTCTATGCACCACACGATTTCACGCAAATGCGCCTCCATTGGATTTGACATACGGTATGTGTTTGTGAAGGCTGCTTGCGAAGTACTGACTCGTGGGCGTTTCCTTGTGGAGGCGTCTCTTTCTTCAGTCTTGCTGTTGCCATAGTCGAAATTCCGGTCGCTGCTGCTTTCATCAGAACTTTCAGAGATTCCCTCACTCTTCGACGACAAGCCCTTGCACAATGCATTCCATGCTTCTTGGCCATACATCGCAAGCGCTCAAGCTCCTTTTTGCCAATGATGAGGGTAGGCTTGGTGGATTCGTTATCTTCATCTCCCGGTTTGTGTTTCTCTTTGAGGCCGCGGTCATTCTTGGAGTTTTTCATGAACGATGTGGCATTCTCGGATGCTATTCCGAGCTCATAATCTTCAAGGATGCCAAACATTGCAGCTACCCTGATGATGCTTGAATGGTGTCCGTCGTCCCGTTGGTAAGCTCGATGATCTTTGCGGATCAGCGATTTACCATCCTTGCGAAAACGCGTCCACCAAACCACTTTCAAGGCGTTCATCTCCAAGAAACACTCCCGCACTTCGGCAATCCAGAACTCCGAGCTGCTGGAAGGATTCACCGCCACAAAGTCACCCACGCGCAAGGCTTTGAATCTCTGTCGCATCCATCACGCCTGTCTGATGGAGCTCGGCTGGCTCCTTAGCAGCATGCAGTGGCTGCTGCCTCATGGGGGAGCGTGACAACTGAATCTGAGCAGATGTTGGAGAAGGAAGAGCGGGAGCAGGTGTCGTCGACGTGAATCTTTGGTAGGATGGTTGAGCAGCAGGGCTATCATCTTCATAAAGATGATGGCTTTCATCTAACGTTGTTGTTGTTGGCCAAAGCAAAAGATCTGCGGCTTGAGTCTCTGCGTGGTTGTTGTCGCACTCGGCAATTGCTGCCTGATCCTTCTCCGGGAGGTCTCTGTCGTTGGCAAGCCCGTTTAGGCCATCAAGCATTTGAGAGTCGAGCACCGATTTTGATATATCTCCTTGAGGGCAGGTGATATGATTGCTGTAGTTGCTCAACAAAGACTGGGATTGCTTTTCTTGACCAAGTTGAGGGAATTGCTTTTTTGAACTCAACCATATTACCACATGACTTTGATGCTCAGTGTTGTTTGCATAAATACTTTTGGTGTTTTTTTTTGTTTTTTTTTTTTTTTTTGTTTTTTTTTTTTTTTTTGAAAGCAACGGTTACGGAGGTCGAACGTGGGAAATGAATACACAACCTACGGGATTTCTGTTCATCGCTGCATTTTGTTTGGGGTTCATTTTCTCTCTTCGCAAACGAATGTAGCGCATCTCCTGTTCGAATACTTCCTGTGCATAAACTTAGGTGAAAAAGCGCAGTGCCACAATAAAACTAACTTTTTGTGTTAGAAATTCTCCTGCCACCCGATGTCTAATTTGCGTGCCCCTCGGAAGGTCCTCAGGCCCGGCACCGCTATCTGGCCTCTCATCCAGACACTCCATCAGCTCCTCTTTCTCCCACTCCTAATTCGAAATTTTTTTGGTTAATTAAACATGTGGCACCCAGTCTGTGGTGTTGGGTCCTCCTGTTTCCCCCCTCCCCCTCTCTCCCTCTCTCCCCTCCTTGCCATCCTCACGGGGATAGGATTCGCCACTTTCTGGTTTGGTGGTAAAGGAGTGTAGCCCTGAACCTTGCATGCAGAGGGTGGATCCGCAGGGATAAACTGACGTGGGTCTCTACAAATTTGTGAGCCCAGTGTTGATGTCCCCATTTTTGTTTTTACGGGCTATGAACGCAGCGAGCGGTCAGAACAGGGATGCACATTGTGTCTGGAAATTGGTGCCATCACTGACACCTTTTGTCGCACACACCCCCAAATAGTATCGGGATTATTGCAGGGAGAGGTAGAGGGCGTACACAATGGTTTCTAACAAACTAACAGAACACAACCAGTTTTTATTCTTGTTTCTTCCTGCTGGCAATCCAGTGGCGGTACTCTTGCAGCAAAGCCACACTGAACCCAGCAGCAACAGCGAGGATGAAAACTTTGCTGACCGTTTCGAAATAAAAAGCCTCAACGAAGTAGTGCACAATCAAGAACCCGTCCATGTAGAAGGCCAACAGAGCGATCTTTGCATCTTCAAAGGAAGAGTGAGTAAGCACGTTTTAATCAAAAAATGGAGACGAGGAGGAAGAGAGGGGGGGGGGAAGAGAGAGGGGAGGTACCATGGATGTTGATAACGGCAACAGTGTTAGCCGCACAAAGGAAACCCATTAAAAGGGAGGTTGTCCTGGAGAGGACTGGATAGCGGAAAGTCACGAACGACTTTGCCAGATCCTCTTGAATACCCAATACAGGGGCCCAATAAAACAGCACACAAAGCAAAGCCGAAAACAAGGCTGTGACGATGAAAAATCCTTTCAAGTGTTCCGCGTTGTTTTGTGTGTTCTCTTTCTTCATGGGTTACTTGGGTCAGTTGGGTGTACGTTTCGCGTAATTAACAACTTGTGCGTCTTCCATTTTGGGCTCCCTTATTATTTTTTTTTTTTTTTTTATTTTTTTTATCAGTCGACTTCATAATTTTATCGCACGAGCCCATTTCGACAGGCGGTTGTGCCCTGTTGTTTTGACTCATTGTTGTTTCTGGTATGTTTGTCCTCTTTCTCCCGCGACTTTCCCCCCTAAGCTCTGCTAGTTCCGTGATCGATACAAAGGGGATGAACTTCAACCTGGTCGGGGATCTGACCAAAATTGGACCCGCTCCAAATGGGGATTATGCTGTGTGCTGTCAATGCAAAAGGATGGATAGAACCACAACCAGCCCAAATGTTCGGTGCGGAGGGAATGATTGTGGTCATGCGTACTGTTCCGACTGCGTCACCGGAAAGGATATAGCCGATGTTCGGGCAAGGGCTGTCATATGCCTGGTACGGTCTTTTGTGGTCCTAGGGGCAGCTGCGTATGCGGTGACACTTGCGGTGATATCAGCGCTCCCTTTTCTTCTAATGATAGGGGGAAGAGGAAGACCTTCCCGAGGCAGAAAAGAAGAGGAGTGGCAAACTTCCTTTGACACTTCCCATAGTAGCCCTCCGAGAAGGGCACATTTTTCCGACGGGTTTGGTCATCATCTGCGATCAGAGCAGGCTGTCGCTTTGTAGAAAGAGATTATGGGCCACTTTGGGTGCGAGTGTGGCTTCTGACTCAAGGGAGAGTCCCTTACGACAGTAAACCTTCAACAGAGGCAACAACACGGCCACGCAAGGACTTCGTTTTGGGCAACGGATGTCTGGTTCACAAAGTTTTGAAGTTACTTCTGGTCGAGCTGAACAAGATGATTGATGACGGCGAGGGTGTACTCTTACCTACCTGGCAACTGATGGACCGAATGGCAAACAGACATTTTAAGGGAACTGACGGCAAATGTTTGAAAAAACTCGCACGAGAAGGTTGTTGTGCTTCATGATGATGAGACTCGGAGTGCGTCGCACAAGACCGTAATTTGCGTTGTCGCGAAGCGTTAAACCAAAGACGGACCCATCACTCGCCGATCTGTGTCTTCGGTTTACGATGGTCCCGTGCTGACAGCAGAGCCGACAACACAAAAAACACTCGTCGGTCCTCATCCTTTCCTTTGCTTTCTACCATCATGAGAGGCAGAAATAGCACGCTATCCGGATTACCCCCAGGGAACAAGGAAACCCGGGCCGGCAAGGCGGGAGAAAGGAACACCCTGACAAGGATGCAATCTCTCTTCGCTCTCTTCAACAAGGTCTTGCCACGTTTGTCGGAGACATAGTATTCCACTCGGATGATAGCATCACGCTGCACGGTCACGCGGTTGGGATATCTGTCTTCCCCCATGAGCAGTATGGAGAGCGCGTGATCCTTGCCGGCAATACCCTGGCCACCATCGGCAGGATGCAGCTGAAGGAGCTGAAGGATCGAGGCGTTCTTGAATTCATCCCAAGGGCCCCACACCGACTCATAGTTTGAGGCGACAATACAATCCTGGTTGATCTGGCACACATCGGGGTGGCAAGCAGATTTTGGCACCTGTCCGAGAAGATATCTCCGGGACCACAGGCGAGCTCCCCCCGTCAGACTCCAATCGACCGAGACCCCCACCCCTCTCTGTTGTTGTTGGGGACCGTCTGGTCCTTTCTTCCTCCAAGAATAGTAGGAGCTGAAGGTGATGGAAACGTGATGGCGATATGCGCGCCAGTCGCCCCACAGAAACTTGCCGTGATAATATCTTTTGTGACAGTGTTTCCCGCCAAACGCATAGCCGGTGCCCGAGACCTGAGGTATCCAGACTCGCAATCCTTGGTCGGGGTCTTGAGAGTGAATCAAGAAAGCAGCCACAACGTCCTCCTGTCGTTCGGATGGTACATTTGAATAACAGCCGCTGACGATCGGGGGTCCTCGCTTCTTGCATCGACCGTCCTTATGAAAATTGATGTGGTCCGGCGTTGAGGAGGAAACCCCATCCGGCAAGACAAGGCTCCCGCTGTAGAGATTGCTCTGCACGGTGTTGAAAACATTGCCCTTGCCCAGATCGGAGGCCCACTCCTTGTTGAGTCTTTCCACGAGCGCTTTGCGCGATGGAAACTCTTTGATGTCTCCACATTTATCCAACACCAGATGTCGACCTACAGCGGAACGCTTTGGGTTATGGAAGCAAACAAAAGATGTTTGCGCGTTTCGGTACCTTCTTTGCCGGTAGCTCGATGAGATACACTGGCCTCAACCTCCTCGCTGGCCATGAAAGCGCCGAGATGTCGCACAGGCCAGTGCACTCCATAACAGTATTCGAAATCCTGTCTCCAGGGTACCTGTTTCTTGTCTTCCTCTTTCAGGGTCTCGAGTTCCCGTGTCGAACGAAAGAATTCTTTGATGGGCTGTATCCATGCCTCCCCGTCAGAAAGGACATGCTTCTTGTTCCATGGGATAGCGCTCCAGGTCTTGCCGCCATCACGGGAGACGCACGGCTTGCTGCGCAGATGTTGGGGAGGACGAAAAGGGGTGCGCAGTTTTTGTTTGTTCTTGAGGGCGGGTTGTTGTTGTTGGGCTTCCTCTTCGCTTTCGGTTTCTTCTTCCTCCTCTTCAGCCATGGCTGAATGATTGGCGATGACCGAAGTCGTTGTTCTTTGAGTTCTTTGGAGCATGTGCCCTCGAGTTTGTTTTGTGGTTGAAGGGTAGGATCGGCGTTGTAGCTGCGGTGTTTTCTCTTTCGTCAAGATATGTCTTGGAGCGTTTGATGCACTCAGTCTTCTCCGTTTGTGGGCGTTGTCGACAACATCCTCTATCGCATCATTGACTTGCTCGTTTTCTTCTTCCTCATCCTCTTCATTGGTGACAGCGGTAGAAGTGCTTGTGCTGGAAGAAACCTCTGCTTCCGAGGAGGAGGAGGAGAGCTGGCGTTTGCGCTTGTTGCCGTCGCTGCGATTGCTATCCCCCAGCAGGGGTTGTTCAGAGGCTCTTGGCGGTTGTTTGTCATCGACTGGCCGGCAAGCAGTGATGGTTCCGTCATTGCTCCGGTTGGTCCACTTGGGAAGGGGGGAGTCAAGACCCTCGGGAGGAAAAAAAAAAAAAAAAAAAAAACTCTCACTCACCTTCCGAAAGATCTCATACAACTTGCGAAGGGACAGACTCGGATTGAGGTTGTTGCCTTTCTGCCCCCGGATCCTCTCGAGATGTCTCGCCTGCAAAACCGAGACCACCGCCTGAACATAGCCGCGGTAGGAACCGCCATCCCCTTCGAAGGACAGACCTCGGGACCACTGTCCGAAATACTCGTCGATCCCGTCGACCTGTTGACACAGGAACATCCCCAGGCTGCACGCCGAGATCTTTTTGCGGGAGAGGCATCCGGCCGCCTTGAGCGCGGCCACCACATCCTTCGAGGCCTGCAACCGCGGCTGGGTGGCGTGGCGCACCCGGTAGACAAAGCACGCGATGACCAGCTCGGCCTCCTTCGAGGCGCATGCGCACGCGCTGGCATACAGTTCCGCTAGTTCTCCTCTGAAGCAGCTGGCGGTGTTTTTTTTTTTTTTTTTTTTTTTTTTTTTTTTTTTCCCCCGCCTCTCTGCAACGGTCGGATTTCTGATGAGGAAGGATCTCTGATTGGTTTGAGAAAACGTCTGTGTTATTGATAGGAGACACACCGCCATTGGAAAAAGAGAGGTTCTCGCCCGAGAACTTTGGCGATTCCTGTGATGCAATGGTGGCACCCAAAAAGCAAAACCACCCGTCGCACCTCTTCGCGTCGCCCCTCCCTGTGACCCAATAGCTCTCTAGGGCTAGGGAAGTGTGCGCTCCTCCTCCCCAAGAGTGAAGGCCTTGCTTTCTGGAGTGCCTTGATTATTGTGATAGCTACTCTGTGACCTCTCCTTTCTTCTTCATCCAAAATGCCCCTAATACTTTCCTATCATCTGGCCGGTACTCAGGCGCGATTTGTTCATTGCTGTGCTGGCAATTGCTCCATGTCCAAAAATACTACGAGATAATAATCCCCAAATAACGCGCCGATGGGTGTTTACACCCTTCGCGAAGGGGAGATTCCATTACTCTTCACACTATTTATGTAGTTCTTCCTCAGCCCTACAAAGAGGTTTCTAATCTGAGTGAGTGAAAGGGCAACCCAAAATCTCGCGTTGGTGTATTTTTTTTTTCAACAAGAAATGAATCTTGCGGTCCCATTGAAAGAATTTGTTTTGGGTTCAAAGCGCATTATGAACAAAGAAGAAAAAAAAAAAAGCTAGGAGGTTCTTACCTTGCGTTGATGTTTCCCCAAACCAAGTTCACCATCAAGGGGTTTTTTTTTTTTTTCGCCCGAATCGAGTGACTTTTTGACCCCGTTCGCGTTCGAAGCGCTTGTTCGCTTTTCATTGAGGCGAAGCTTTTCCTCTGGCCGCTTGTTCTTCAGGCGCAACTCGATGATGTAGAAGCTATCTTTGCTGGAAGAGGATTTCTTTTGTTTCTCTCGGCAAAGAGTATCTTCTTATTGTTGTTGTCATAGTTTGCTCCCCTCTCTCTCTTTTTGCTTTCTTTCTTCCTTCAACCTTCCTCTCTCCTGTGGTATCCTTCCCACTCTTTTGAGTTGTAAGGCTGCCAGCATCTTTGATCCACAGGTCTCTCGGGTTGAAACACCCGTGTCGCATAGAGCATTCGCCTTTCAGGAGAAGCTGGGGCATGTCCCAACAGACGAGTTTCCTCTTTCTCCTCAGCCGACCACGCCAGGTTGTTGAAGCAACGGTCTCCTTGGGGTTCGACTCGCCTTGTGTTTGCTTTCATTTTCGAAACTTAAAATCGCACCATCGCGCACTGGCTGGGCCGACAAAAAAAGCTGGGGCTCGGACCTGAGCTCCATAGGGGAGTCTCCTTGTCCTGCAGTCTTTTTTTTCCCATAACAGCTGCACAACACGATTCTCACTCCAAGAGGACTGAGGAGCTAAGCAGCTCGGAATTACTCCGTGCGTCAGACCCCGGGGGGAGGGCGATGTGATATAGGTGAAAGGGGGGCTGCCTGTAGCCTTTCACAAGACCACCCGCTACGGATAAAACAAGAATCGATGCCACCCGGATTGAGAAGGTCTTTGGCAAAGGTTGAAGAATTGGGGGGAGGGGGCTCAAATACTACTTTCTTGTTCCTAGAAAAAAGCTAACTATTTGAGGAGACGGAACCCCAAACAGCTGGAGGGGGGTTGTGCCCTCCGTTACCAAGAGAGACCGCCATTTTTCTTTCATGCGCGTTCCATGGCAGGATGTGCTTTTTTTGCTTGTGCGTTTTTAAGAATGGTAAATATTGAATAATTTTTTTTTTATCACCCTCCCCGGGAAATATTGTTAATACAATAACAGGATATTGCGTTTTGTTTTTTGTTTCAACTTTCTGGAAGCACTTACCTCCCAGGTATGTAAAATGAAGAAGCGCACACGGCTTCTAAATCGTCCCTACCCTTTTGTGTTGTAGTGCGCAAAAAAAGCCTTCTCCTTTCGATTTGTTGCTATTTAGATCAGATCGATAATCGTCTGATCAAATGAACTCATTCTTTGTTGTGTTATTGTTGATGTTGTACAATGGGTACGTTTTTTTTTTTTTTTAAAAAAAAAAAAAAGAGCCACTTTCTTTTTTTATTGACGTACTAACGGCCCTCACCAGAGTCCTCGCGGCCGCGATCGAAGAAGGGGGGTGTGATCTTTATGTGACACAAGACGGTGGCTCGGATTCTCCGTACTGCGGTCCCACCGAAAATACAGCTTGCGCAACCATCCAACAAGCGATCGACAACATCTCCCCTTCCTCACACGATGAAAACGTCACCGTGTGTGTGCTGTCCATGATGGGCACCTCCTATCCGTGTCCCGAAGGTGGGGAAGGGGTGTCCATCCTCAACAAGTCGTCGTTGTCCTTGCGAGCTTCGGGGCCGGGTGTGGTGACGATGGACTGCCAAGGAAGGGGTCGCGCCCTGTTTCTTCGCAACGTGACATATTTCGCTCTGCAAGGCTTTGTGATCCAAAATGGTCGTGCCGATCAAGGAGGCGGTGTGCTTGCCATCGATGTGGGAGAACTCTATCTCTTGGGTGATGTGTTTGACAATAATGTTGCCACACTTGGATGGGGAGGTGCGCTCAATGCTTACAATGTCAACACCTTGGGCATCGGGAGGAGCTACTTTGGGGACAACGTCGCGACGGGCTCGAATGCAACCGGAGGGGGCGTCCTGGCGCAGGGGGTGGCTTCGCTTGAGATCTGGGACACCGGGTTCGGCAACAACTCGGTGGTCGGAAACGACAGCCTAGGCGGTGGCGCCATCTCGATCCTCTCGGGGGACGCGGTCAACATCAGAGGCTGCAAGTTTTCCGATAACGTGGCCCAGCTTTCCGACGGGATCGGTGGCGGCGCTCTCCTTGTGGGCGATGTCAACGTCTTGGCTGTGGAAGGCTGCCGATTCGAGAACAATGCGGCTCACGGCGAGGGTGCCACCGGAGGAGGAGCCATCTGCGCGTCCCCTCCTGTCCTTAGCCCTCGGATCTATATCAGAGCCAGCGAGCTCGTGGGCAACACCGCATCGGGTTCCGTCAACGGTGGAGGCGCGATCGCTATCGGTTATGCCAGCCTCTTGCGCATCGAGGCCAGCAACTTCACCAACAATGTGGCAAACATATCAGCAGGAGGGGGTGCGATCTATTCTTACGGGAATGAGGTGTTCCGGGTCAGCAGCTGCCGTTTCGTCGGAAACCTCATCGATAGCGGTCGCGAGAACGACTACCTCGATTCCTATGGGGGAGGAGCGATCGTGTCGGACGAGAGTGACCTGTACGTCGAGGATACCACCTTCGAGGACAACATCTCGGTGGAGAATCTGGGCGGGGGTGCCATCATTGTTGTCGGAAAATATTCCAGCGTGAATGCGCATGTGGTGGATTGTGCCTTCCGGAACAATGCCGCCATGAACGGCGTAGGCGGAGGAGCCATCTATGCCGACGGGGGTCCAACTTTCGACATGAAGCTCACGGTCATCCACACCGCCTTCCAGGACAATCGTGCACACCAGGGCCAGGGCATCGGCGGAGCCATCTGCTCCGGAAACCTTTCGGAGATGGAGTTGCTCGGCGGCACGACCTTTGTGGGCAACAGCGCCACCAATGGAGGCGGAGCCGTCTACGCTTCGCTGGTGCCGACTCTGAGCATCGTGAACATCACGGGCGCTTCATTCTCCCACAACAGGGCCGAGGGCGGCGGAGGGGGTGCGGTCAGCTTGTTCGAGGTCTTTCTCGTGGCGATCGCGCACAGCAACTTCACCCACAACGCCGTGCCCTCCGGATTTGGAGGAGCGGTCTTCATGAACAACAAGACCATGCAGGTCGACATCGAGGCGTGCCTCTTTGCGCACAACAACGCCAGCAGCGGTGGGGCCCTGTATATTTACACAAACACCACTCACACGGTGAATTTGGTTGGCAATTGCTTTCGGGCGAATGTTGCTGGTCATATGGGTAAGACGACCAACTGAAAAGCCAACTCTCCTAACCAACACAATCCCCCCAAAAAAAAAAGGCGGTGCCGTGGCCGTGAACGCTTCCGAGGAGAGCGAAAACATCACGCTATCCTTCACGCACAACCTGATAAGCGATAACGAGGCCCATTTTGGAGGAGGTTTGGCGGCGGTCCTGTTGCAAGGCGATGCGAATCCATCGAACATCTCTCTCCTCTTCTCGGGAGACCGTTTTGTCAACAACACCGCAAACAATGGTCATGGCGGTGCGGCTTTCATCGTGATGCCCATCGACCCGCCCATCCTTCCCGACAACCTGGACCCCGAGATCGTGGTGTCTCGCAACTGGACCTATCTGAACAACGTCAACCGCTTCGACGATGTCACCTTCAAGGACAATGTGGCCGAGTGCGGGCATTGTACGGGCGGAGCGCTCTACATCTCCAGCGGCCTGCTTGTGATGAGGGGCCAGTGTTTGTTGGAAGGGAACGCTGCCGGATTCTGGGGAGGAGCTCTTTCCCTGGCCGGATCTTCCACCATGGCGATCATCAATGGGAGCCGTTTCGTTCACAACACGGCTCCCGCTGGAGGGACAGCCATCTATTCTTCGGCTGGAGGAAAGTTTTCGTTGTCTTCTCCTTCCTTTGAGGTCCGATCGGAAGGGACAACATCACCGTTTCTCGACATCCCACAAGGGCCCGACAGCCTCTCCCTCATGAGTCCCAATGTTCTCTGCCCTCCCGGTCATGCCTTCGTCAACGACACCATCGGGCCTTACACGGAAGAGATCGATCCGTGGGGGTTCGTGAACGTGAGCACCTGGCTTGTCGCGTGCCGGGCCTGTCCAACGAACCTCTACTCCTTGCAAGCTGCCCACATCATCGATGGCAACCTGACAAACATCACGTGCCCGAACTGTCCAGACTATGCCGATTGTTCTCTGGGGGGCGCTTCGGTGTTTACCTTGCCAGGTTATTGGTGTGGATCTTCTGGAGGAGGAGGAGGAGGTGAGATAGGTTGTCTTGTGTGTCCGTTGGGCTATTGTCAGGCGGAGACTCTCCTTCCATGGAACGAGACGTGCACAGGATACAGGACCGGCGTCTTGTGTGGCGACTGTTACGAGGGATACAGCGAAGCCTGGGGAACCAGTGAGTGTGTTCCCGAGGGGGAGTGCGGATTCTCGCAGAGCTGGTGGCTGATCCTTCTTGCCTTGGGTTTCGGTTTGGTCTATGTGGTGCTCCTTGTGTGGATCCCTGTGGGCGATCATCCGTTGTGGAAATCTCTCCTGTACTTCATGCAGATCGGAGCTTTGGTGGTGACAGCCAATGGCCAGGATCTTGTCGGCGGCGATGCTACCGCTCGTGGCATCCTGAACGGCGTCCTCACCTTCTTTGCGCTCGATCCCGATGTCTTGGGCATCCACGTGGGTCTGTGCCCGTGGTCGGGGCTCACCGCCGTGCAGAAGATGGCCACGGGTTATGTCTTGCCCGTCACCTTGTTTGCGGAACTGGGACTCGTCGGGGGTGGACATCTCTTGTGGTCGTCGTGGTGGTTTCGTTGGAGGAGGAGGGACAAAAGGGCACGAAAACTCTCTGTAAATAGCGAGGCTTACGACGACGAAGAAGAACAAGTCAAAAATCTACGCCTGCAGGATATGCGAGTTGTGGTGTCGACTCGACCCACTCTTTTGACACGAGAGAAAAGTGTTGTGGGTCAAGAAGAAGAAGAAGAAGAAGAAGAAGAAGAAGACTACTCCGACGATGACATATCAGCAGCAACCCGAACAACAAAAACAAATGAAGATCCCTCTTCTCTGCACTCGCGGGCTCTGCTAGCCCGATATGGCGCAGGCATCATGGCATTGATATTGGTGACCTACGAGAGCTTCACGAGCATCACCATGGATCTGTTGCATTGCGTCCGATCGGTGGGGGTCGACGACAACTCTCTGGTGGTGTTCCGAGCCGGCACGGAAGCGTGTTTCTCGTGGTGGCAGATAGGGTTATTGGTTTTCTTGGGCACGATTCTGGTTCCCTTTCCGATATCCCTCGTGTTGCTGCGTTGGATTATCCGCAGCAGGACCTGGCTACAGCATTCGACCCCGGGCAAGGCGATCCTGATGGTGCTCGAGGGACCATATGCGCGCCGTTACAAGTGGTGGGAGAGCTGGGGCATGTTTCGACGGCTGGCGCTGATAGCGCTGGCGACCTTCGTGCTGGACCCTCTGGGACGCGCCATCGCTCTGTTCGGAGGCTGTCTGTTCGCGTTGCTGATGCACCTGGGCGCTCGACCTTATCAAGATGACAGACACAATCGGGTGGAGACCATCTTCCTGAGCGACCTGGTGTTGATCGCCGCCCTGGACATCCCGCAAGCAACCACCCAGCACCTGGGCTCATCGCTCGACGACGACACCCTCTCGATATTCGGTTACACCCAGTCGGTGCTTCTTCTGCTGCCCTTGGCTTATTGCTTCGTGGTGGTGTCCCTCATGATCGCAAATGCATTGACGTGTGCAGGCATCTCTCGTTGGCGAAGGAATCGAGGTCGTGTACCATCCGATGCTGCTGCCTACAACTTATACACTGAGGATGAGGACGACGAAGGAACGACCACCTCAACATCTTCTGCGCTTGTCGCTGTCCTGAGATGGATCGCCTTTCAAGTGTTTCTGCTTCAATACAATGAGGACGAGCACAGCTTCAATCATTAATTCGACTTCGAGTTTTCTGCAAAGGCTTTGTGTTTGAGCGCGCACCACTTGGGGAGCTTATGTTAGGGTATGTGCGCTCACTCTTTGTAGTAATCGGGCGAAAGGAAAGAGTACGTTTTTTTTTTTTTTTTTTTTTTACCAATGAGCTCATATCCGCAAAGATATCGGATATGCCAGTTTTTCACTGGTGCTCCCAACTCATCGTGCCGTGTTTTCACTTGAGAAAAAAGAACTGAAATGTTTGCAATAGTTTGATTGACTTTGTTTTTGGGTCCCTTATACTCCCTGAGTCTTTGCAATGCACATCAGTGTACACCCATTTGGAAAATCACTCGTACGTAAAAAAAAAAAAACAGATCTGGTCACCTTCCCCCCACCCCTCCAAATCAGCATTCGTAGGCTTTTTTTGTGAGGCCTAAGCAAAGTCAACCGATCAACCGCAAGGCTTGCACACCTTAGACCGTGATCTCCTGGTTTCATTCAAAATGTTGGAAGAAGCCGAAGTTCATCATCTGAGGTAGATGGCTGGTGATGATTGCTCCCTCTTAACGCTTTTTGAGATAGTTCTCCCCTTCTTTTTGTTTGTTTTGGATGGATGAGGGAAAATTTCTAGGGCACTTAGATGCTTATAGCATGGCCTGCTGGGAGATCTACAAAACACATTGCATATACCGGTCTCTCAGGAGCTGGAGGCACCCCATGACGACAGGTTGCCATGTCGTTATTGCTCTCCCTCCTCTCCCTTAATGTTTTGATGCTATTTTTTTCAAATCTTCTTGTTACACTTTTTCTTTCCATGTGGCAAAATCAAATAAGCGTTTGATTTCTATAACTCCGGCCCCCTACTGTTTAGCTGGAGGGCGACGTCTGCCTCTTGCGGCAGTTATGGCGGACTAGGGTTTAGGCTAGGAGAAAACTTATATTTGGCCATAGTTCTACCCTAGCTTTACCCTAGCCTTTGGATGGTGAAAAGTTCCCCTACTATTAGTCAGTACATCCTCATAGAACAACCCAACTTCATTGACCTTTGATTCTCATTGGCTTAAATGCTTGTATGATTTCGCCACATCAAAATGTGTCCCATCGACCGCCCCTCTGATACCAGCCCTCCGCTGTGGAGGTGGGGGGGTTTGAGATGCAAGCGTTGATTACATCCTCCAGCACCAGTTTCCACGAGCCAAAAGTAAGAGCCACCAAGGTCTCATGCTCACTCTTTATTAACAACCCCTTTTGACCCCCAAGGATTTAGTTACTTTTCTGTGTCACAAATGAATAACACATTGGGGCACACACCAACAATCAAAACAGGAGGGGAAAGTGTGAGGTCAAGATGTACAACATCTGCCTGTTGGTTGCTAGAACCCACTGGCACCGTGGTCAGAACTTTCCAGGCTGCGAGGTCCACCAACACAACAGATAGCGGATACATCGTGGCGTAATTCCTAGCCTGAGAGCCACCTATCCCGTGTGTGATCGATAACGTTAGAGAAGCTGCAAAGCGATAACATTGTATCTTACCCGTCAGCACGTACAGATATTGCTGAGAAGGGTCTATGGTCATGAAGGCATCATTTCCAAATGCCAGCTGAGGATCCAATTCCAACACATTCCGAAAGAAGACCCTTGTCTTCTTTAGTTGTAGCTTTGCAAAAAATGAGACCCATCTCTCTTGCTGAATGTTGAAGCCCACACAGCAGCCAAATAAACTGCCATTATAATATGCGAGATCCATGATCGAGGCATTTTGAATGCCCACTGGAGGGAAGAGAACAAGGTTCGTTGGGGGAGTGAGGGGAGCAGAGGACTCCAAAAGTGTGCCATTGGTTGAGAGAAAATACAGCAGATTAGAGCTTGCATCCATTACTATACGCTTAGGAACATGGACCCCTAAGGAAAGATGGAAGGAGACATTCTTATGGAAAGGAGTTAGGGAGATAACACAAATAATGCAACGTACTCACCCAAGAGCCACAGTTGCTGGACAAGTCACAATTCACGCTGAGAGCCCCGTCATCGGTGAAAAAGAGGGTGGTCGAATGGTTGTAAATAAGGGGAACGGGATTCCGTTCACAAGGTAGTATAGTCCAATCGGGGGATAGGGATTCACACAAGTTGGCCTTTCCAGAAGAATCGAGCTGCTCAAGGGTGATATTGCAATAGTAAGGGCTCCACTCTGACCCATCGCCAGTTAAGCACCGATAAAGAAAGAACATACTCGAATCCCCAGCCGTTATCAATGGGGGATTGATTCCTGGGGCACAACCAGCGCTTGCGGGGATCTGGAGTTTCCCATACTGGATGCTTGGTTCGAAAGGGTCGGTGTAGTTCACGTTGGCAACATTAAAGTACTGGGAGGAGGTGCCTGGCACGTGATAAAAAGAAACCTGATGCGTGATGTGGTATACAACTGAAGAAGTTGCTGTGAACAGGCCTTTCTTGTCACATGCCAACATGGTGCTCAGGTTTTCTGTTCCACACACCTTAAACAAACCAAGAAATCATCATCCACATGTTATCTAAAGTTGCTTTCTTGCTCACCTGAAGCGAAAGGGAAAGAGTTCCTATCACCAACAGGAGTACAACACAGAGCCGAATTACTATTGCACAAAGAGGACACATGAGGCTTCCCACTTGCGCGCAGAAGAAGAAACAAAAAAAAAAAAAAAAAGGAATGTTGGCGCCACAGCACAGAAAAAGACCCCCACCCCCAAAATGAAAACAATGTTTTATCATATGATGGGGTGTATATTTGTTTATTAATTCTTCCAACAACAACAACACCTATTTGTGACAATTGGAGTTTGTGCAAGGGTTATTACTGCCAGGACATTTGGCACCAATGTTATTGCACACAACACCTTCACAAGAAGCCAGCACACTTTTCACAGTGTAAGAAGTGTTGCCACAAGTGCATGCCGCAACTTGGACTCCTCCTACAAAGCCTGAAATGCAACCCGCTGTATCATTGAGATTATTGTAACTAATCATACAGCGAGGCCCTGATGAGCTGACGGTAACGGAAGCCAGCTGATTTCCACAAACAGAACAGTCTTGCGCCGCACAAAGGGTCAGGATGGCAAAAAGGGATAGCACACAAAAGCAACCGGTCAACAGGATGGCCTGGAATTGAGGAACTTTAGCACGTATCTTAGACTTTGCAGTATTTGTTTTACCATCAGCTGTGCCAAACACAAAGACACAACACACAACCAAGGAGCCACGCAACACCACAAATTACTATGAGAAAGAAAAAAAAGAAAATTGCCTCTTCTTTTGTCGACGCGAGAATCCTATATTCACAGATTGGGCTGAGAAAAGGGCGTCCTTTTCTAGGCGGGGTACCAGTAGCGGGGAAGGTAGAAGGCCCAGCATATCCCGTCCTCTCCACAGAGTCCTCGGTTCCCTCCTGGAGCCTTCTCCTCCTCTGCGACCCGGGGACCAGCCGCTTCAATCCTCCCCTCCCTTTCATTGTTAGTGGTGGGTGGGTGG
>Ga0209915_1002768_pt1 | contig 16948 bp, 14 predicted proteins | sample ThiBiot_750_plan_FD_183952 | JGI IMG/M metagenome (GOLD analysis project Ga0209915, IMG submission 183952) | Wastewater bioreactor microbial communities from Cape Town, South Africa - Thiocy_cont_750_plan (SPAdes) | ecosystem: Engineered > Bioreactor > Thiocyanate-remediating > Anaerobic-Aerobic... | reverse complement strand
GCATCGACTTGATGGCCTTCATGGTACGCGTGGAAGTGCCAGTACTGGCTCGACGGTTCTTAGGCTTAGCGGTCTTCTTCTTGTTGTTGTTGTTGTTGTCAGGCGCGTGGAAGCCCTGAGCGGGAGTGGCAGCGAGGTAGTGCTGGCCCACGGCTGGCGTCATGCCGCCGCCCTCGCTATCCAACAAGTGATCATAGCGACCGGTTCGTTGGCCGTAATCGAACTCATCGTCATCGAGCAGGTTGCTATCATCATCATCATCGTCCTCCTCGTCGTCGTCGTAGTCATCGCCGTCATCGCCCTCGGCATCGTCGCCACTGGCGCTCTCGTCCTCGACCGCCTTGCTCACGATCCTCATCCTCATTCGAAATCATTCTATCCAACGCCACCTGCTCCTCTTCACACGGTCCAACAACGACACCACGGTAAGCGTGGCTTATGATACTACTAAGCAGCAGCAGCAGCAGGAGCGGCGTTGCAGGTGTGAGCGCGAGCGCGATGCCAAACAACAACGAATCAACGACGCGGAAGCGCAAAAATCCCCTACTCGCTCCAGCGTAAAGCACCACGGGCTCCACTCCTCTGTGAAATTCACACCCCTAAAGCTCATCGGATCTTTACGATCGGAACGACTGAGGAAAACAACGCGAGCTTGTGTCCTCTGGATTTCCGTATGAGTTAAGCTCGTCGGATCTCAGGCGAGCATAGGGGCATTGCGCTATCGAGTCGATTCATTCGAGTTTGTTGCTTCGTGGCGTTGGTTTGATTGCGTCGATTGCGGTGGCGTGGCGAGATGGGCAACTCGCAAGGTCATGCGGCGGCGCAACGTGGCGATGTCACGGCGTTGATGGACTTGTTGCGATCAGGCTACGATGTGCATACCAAGGGAGAGGTCGGTACTCCACTCTCCCGCTCGCAGATATCATCGATTGATAGATTCACTCACGAGAACTAAAATCACCATCAATCTCTCTCATTCGATCGATCGATCCGACGCTGAATCGATGCCGAATCTCTATATTTGCTATCGGCCGTGTAGTATGGCGTACGTAGCGTCGTTTGTTTCGATTCGATTCGATTGCGGCTGCTTACTGATGATGTATCTCGTTTCTCGATGCGATCGATAGTCGACCCCGTTGCACGAGGCAGCGCGCAAGGGTCGCGGAGATTGCACGCACGTTCTGCTTCAACACGACGCCGATGTCAATGCGCGCAACGATGTACGCCTTTGATAGATGCGCGAGCGACTGATCTCTCTCCCTCCCTCGCGATACTGATACTGATTTTACTGGCGCTAGTTGGGAGTACGTCGAGAGAACGAGCGAGAGAGCGGCCATCTCGATCTCGGTTGGGTTCGATTGGGGTGATTGAGCAAGGGTGCGATGGGTGCGCGTGTGTAGTTGAGTCCGTTGCATCTCGCAGCGAGACAGGGCCACTTCGAAGTGGTCGAGAAGCTTCTCGCTGCCAACGCTCACGTCAATGCGAAGGACTCGGAAGGAGTACGTTGATATCACCACGAGAACCATCGAGTACGATGCCGATTGATTGATTGATTGATTGCTTGTATTGGATTGGTGGTGGTAGTGGACGCCATTGCACGAGGCAGCACGAGTTGGACATGATGATTGTGTGGCGACGTTGCTGGAGCATGGAGCCGATGTTCATGCAGCGACCAATGTACGATGTGTGCTGATCGATCGATCGATTGCGTACTCTAATTGATTAATGACTTGCATCTCTTGGATTGTGTAGGCTGGTGTATGTACAAGCAAAACGATAGATAGATTGGTTGCAAGTGTATACTAATAACTAATGCTTTGTTCTGGTTCGGATTGGATGTGGTTGTGGTTGGAATGGAAGTCGGTATGATTACCACCTGACCAGGATGAGGATGTACGAGATGTACGAGATGGACGATATACTGAAGCATGATGAGGTGGTGTTGGTTTGTGCCAGACGGCATTGCATGAGGCATCGTATCTCGGACACACGCACTTGGTGAAGAAGCTGATTCTCGCTGGAGCCTCGGTGCTGGTCGTCAATGTACGTCTCTCGCAGCAGTGTGCTCAACGCCATGAATGCGCTGCTGACATGCGCTTCAGAATGTATGTGTTCTAGAGGGTGACGACGATGCAGTTGAATCAAGCGCTAACGATCGAGCGCAGTATGGACAAACTCCGTATGATCTAGCGGTGCTCGAGAACTGCACGTCGGCGGCGGCGATCTTACAAGCGCAACGAGCCGTCGAAGAATCGAAGCGACTGCGTGCGGCGTTGGCGGCGGCCGACGAGGGCACGTTCAAGGACAGCGACTCGGAGAACGAGGCCGAGATCGACGCCGGACTCGGCAATCACACGTTGTTGGATCATCATGCTCATCATGCTCACGGCGAAGGAGCAGGAGGAGATCGACGTGGTGGGAGCGAGATGGACGACGTTCGGTTTCAAGATAGAGAAGGTACTGGCTGCATGGATGGCGCCTGGTGTAGCGAGGCTAATGGCCTCGAGCGTGAGCGTGCTGCGACAGACCATGGAGTGCATCTCTCGGAGCTCGAGGCACAGGTCGAAGATCGATATGCGTTCTTGGCTGGCAAGTTGATGGAGGTCATGAAGTCGCTCAAGGTCTGCACGCTGCGAGCCAGCGAAGCCGAGCGAGCGGCCGAAGCGAGCAAGCAACACGCGGCTCAGTTGGGCGAGCAGGTCGACAAGTTGACGACACAACTGCGCTCGGCCTCGAGCGAGATGAACAGCATGTCGGACAAGATCAAGAGCATGGAGGCGACGATCGAACGACAGGATCATGTACGTCATCGTCGTGGTGGTGGTGGTGCCACGCCCAAGCAAGTGAGCAAGCGCGGTGATTCGCTTCACTGCCGTACTGATGATCCGAGGTGTTGTTATGCGCACAGCTGTTGATTCAACTTCGTACACAGCTGGTGCATCAAACGGCAACGACAACGAGCTCGAGCTCGAGCTCTTCGGTCTCAGCAGGAGATGCGCCAGCTGATGGTGGCAGCAGCACGGTTCTGAGTTCGATCGAGAAGATTGCACAGAATGTCGAGCGTCGCCGTTAGATCAACGAGAGAGAGAGAGAGAGAGAGAGACGGAGATGGTAGTCGCTCTCTTGAGGTGTAGAATACAACAACAACGACGACATGTCGATCTATCGAGAGAGATTGCTGCATGAGGCGTTTAGTTGGTGGTAGCAGTTGAAGTAGTCGATACCGCATCATCGGCGGCAGCGACGACGACGACGACGACGACCTACTCAGAGTCCTTGGATCCTACAAACTTGTACACAATGAAGCCGATGGCAGCGACGGCAGCGGCGCCGAGGATGACGTGCAGCGGCGAGATGGAAGAGGCTTGCGCCGCGGGATGTGGGGCAGCCGTGGAGATCACCTCGCCGGTTTGAGTCGAGATCAAGGCCACGCAGTTGGAGTAGACCGAGTAGCGAGCGGGCTCCTCAGCCTCCCAGACCTCGCCGAGGAACAGGTGGCACTGTTGATGGGCGCGAGTGACGGTGAGTGACGGATGGCGGCGCGTGCGTGAGCGAGTGAACGAACTAGCGTACCTCAGCGCAGTGCAGCGAGTTGGACAGCAGTCCGAAGCTGTAGATCTTTCGCAGCTCGACGCTCTTGGGGTCGAGGACGCGACGGAACGAGGGCCATTGCGCAGCCTCGCCTTCGGGCACGAACTTGTCGGCCGACGAGAAGAGCGTGCTGGCGCAGCGCGCGCACACGTAGATGCCGTCCTCGGTGGTGGTGGCGTAGCTCACGCGTGCCTTCTGTGCCAGGGCGCGGATATCGAGCGGCGTGAGGTTGTTGGGATAGGCCCACGCCTTGCGGATGGCGGCCTTGGCGTCGGCCAACGCAGCGGCCGAGAGAGCCTTCGGCGCCTGCTGCTGCTGCTGCTTCTGCTGCGCGACGTCATCCAGCACGATGCTCGAGACGTGTGCATGAGCGGCCGCCGTGGCGCGCACACTCGGTGGAGGAGTTCCGGCGTTGCCCGCAAGGTCAGCCATCAGGACGAGTGAGGGATGCGATGCGATGCGCGTGTGTGAGAGGGACAGCAAGAGCGATCAGATCGACCGTGTGATTTCCGCGTATTATCGACCGTACCCCGACGCACAACGACGAGGAGCACGACGAGTCGTTCATTCGTTCAACAAGACCCAACAACGCCAACACAAAGAGAAGGAGAGCCAATCAAAGGAGATCAAGGAGTGGATCGCGTCAAGAAGAAGATCGAGAGGCAGGTCATCAAGAGAGCGAGAGAGCTTGAGAGAGAGAGAGAAGCGCAGGGCCACAAAAATTGCGAACCGACCCGTGAAGGTCGTTTCGCGGGGGATGGAAATAGTTTTCAACCAGCAAAAACGCGCATCGCCGAAGCTCATGTGCTGCGTTAAATGCTCCCTGAGCAAGGATGAGGAACGAGTGGTCGATGGCGGCCTCAAATCCTCGTCGCTTGCTCGGCAACAGATGTGGGAAGCCGGGTAAGCAACCGCGCCGATGCGATCTTGGTTGGTAACCACCGCGGCGAGCGGGAATAAAAGTCGAGGCAGCGCTCGCCTAGCCGGGAGCATGGATCTGTACGCAGGTTAGCAACCAAACATGAGTGAGAACCAGGACATCATGCGTGGCTATCAAACCTACGCTGCGCGCGAGGCACAAAGTTGCTGTAGCACGCGAAAAAAGAATATCGAGGCCACTTGGAGGCGCTGATATTGTTTGGTGCATGCGTGGGCGAGTGTGGGCCTGGGCCGACAGGCGGGCGATCAAAAATAAATAAATGGTGTGTGTACCTTGCGGTGATCGCTATGACGGTAGCAGGCAGGCTTCAGCTTCGGTTGATAGAAGCAGCAGCACACTGCAAAAAGCGAAAAATCAGTCAGTGAGCGAGGGGATCGAGGAAGAAAAAATCCACTGATTGATAGAATGATAGAACGAATGTACAGCGCATCACAAACAAGAGATGGAGCGTAGAAGGCAACCAACCCAGCGGAGACGCGTAGCAGCTCAATATCGCAGTGTATGTTAACTCAGGGACTTATGGAAGATTGCGGCCCCCAAGCCTTAAATCACTGCTGGTGTGCGTGTGGTTGGCGCGCGCAGCTCAAATAAACACTCGAAGCTAATAAACTCGCATTTACGTACGCGACGAGATGCGAGATACGGATACGAGATATCTCTCTCAATGATCAGCAGGTGGTGGATAGTGCCGTTTCAGTCAGGTTTCAGGTGGTTGGTGGCGATGATCCATCTGATGGCGCGCTCGACGAGGTTTGCAGCTCGAACATATGGCGTGGGCGAGTCTGTACGTGAGTTTAAAACCAGGACACGAGTTGGTGAGTCATGTACGGCAATCAAACTACGCGCACACGCATGTCAGGGCGGTGCTGGGTGTTGCTCTTGCACGGATAAGATAATACCGAGGCCATGGGAAAGGCACTGACATTCTTAGTACGCGCGTCGGTGTGTGGGGGCGAGTGTGGTGATTTTGGTGGGGTGCTGATTTTTTGGGTGGCGTTGGAGAGGCGAGCGAGAGGGAGAGCAACACGTACTGTGCTGTGCGGTGCGGCAGGCGAGCGAGCAGGAGAGGAAGAGAAGCCAGCAGAGCAGCACAGCGGCACAAGAGGAGGCGACATTGAGGACGTGGCAAAGCCCCCACTGCCGTACAATTCTAAGCCCGTCCGCTCTACGACGCCAATTCGGAGAAGCGAGGCGATAGCGCGATGGCGAGCTCTGAGAAACGGGAGATTTCCCTGAGAACTACGCCCTTTTCCTGCGGAGCCCCGGCCTTCAGGCGCACGGCGCCAGATAAAAGGCCACGCGCCTGCCGCGTCGGCAGCCATTTTCTTCGCCACCCAACGCTGCAAGCAACACCCCGCGCTCGCTACCACCCCCAACCCCCTCTAACCCTTCTACCCACAACCCATACATCCACTACGCCATGGCTTCGGAGGCTCCTGAGTCGTTCCAGTTCCAGGCTGAGATCAACCAGTTGATGAGCTTGATCATCAACTGCTTCTACTCGTACGTCATCATCGCCATCCACATCCATCCTTGCTGACGTGGCAACATTTGCCACTACTCTTGTCGTCTCGTCGTCTCGTTGTCTCTCTGTTCTTTGTACTCACTCTGTTCTCTTCTGCTATCTGCTCTTCAGGAACAAGGAGATCTTCTTGCGAGAGCTCATCTCGAACGCCTCGGATGCTCTTGACAAGATCCGCTACGAGAGCCTTACGGACAAGAGCAAGCTCGATGCCGAGCCGGAGCTCTACATCCACATCACTCCTGACAAGGAGCACAACACGCTGACGATCCACGACAGCGGTATCGGCATGACCAAGGGCGACCTGATCAACTGCCTCGGCACGATCGCCAAGTCGGGCACCAAGCAGTTCATGCAGGCGGTCGAGGCCGGCGCCGACATGAGCATGATCGGCCAGTTCGGTGTCGGTTTCTACTCGGCGTACCTTGTGGCCGACACGGTGACCGTCATCACCAAGCACAACGACGACGAGCAGCTCGTGTGGGAGTCGGCTGCCGGTGGCTCGTTCACGATCCGCCGCGACACCGACGGCCAGGCCCTCGGCCGTGGCACTCGCATCATCCTGCACCTCAAGGATGACCAGAAGGAGTACCTCGAGGAGCGCCGCATCAAGGACCTGATCAAGAAGCACTCCGAGTTCATCCAGTACCCGATCTCGGTGTGGACCACCAAGGAGACCGAGGTCGAGGAGGAGGAGGCCGCCGCCGACGACAAGCCCGCCGCCGACGACAAGCCTGCCGACGAGGCCGCCGTCAAGGACGTGACGGACGAGGAGGAGAACGCCGACAAGCCCAAGATCGACGACGCCGACGACGAGGACGACGACGACGCCGACAAGAAGAAGAGCACCAAGAAGAAGGTCAAGAAGACGTCGCACGAGTGGGAGCTCGTCAACAAGAACAAGCCGATCTGGATGCGCAACCCGAAGGACGTGACCAAGGAGGAGTACGCGGCGTTCTACAAGTCGCTCTCGAACGACTGGGAGGAGCACCTTGCGGTCAAGCACTTTTCGCTCGAGGGCCAGCTCGAGTTCACGGCGTGCCTGTTCGTGCCGCGCCGTGCGCCGTTCGATCTCTTTGAGACGCGCAAGAAGCTCAACAACATTAAGCTCTACGTGCGCCGCGTGTTCATCATGGACAACTGCGAGGAGCTGATTCCCGAGTGGCTCAACTTTGTCAAGGGCATCGTCGACTCGGAGGACCTGCCGCTCAACATTTCGCGCGAGATGCTGCAGCAGAACAAGATCCTCAAGGTCATTCGCAAGAACCTCGTCAAGCGCTGCATCGAGCTCTTTAACGAGATTGCCGAGAACAAGGAGGACTTTAAGAAGTTCTACGAGGCCTTTGGCAAGAACCTCAAGTTCGGCATCCACGAGGACTCGACCAACCGCGCCAAGCTCGCCGAGCTCCTGCGCTACCACTCGACCAAGGCCACCGACGAGATGACGTCGCTGCGCGACTACGTCGAGCGCATGAAGGAGAACCAGAAGAGCATCTACTTTATCACGGGCGAGAGCCGCAAGGCCGTCGAGAACTCGCCGTTCCTCGAGCGCCTCAAGAACAAGGACCTCGAGGTGCTGTTCCTCGTCGACCCGATCGACGAGTACGCCGTGCAGCAGCTCAAGGAGTACGACGGCAAGAAGCTCGTCAACGTCACCAAGGAGAACCTCGACCTCGCCGACAGCGACGAGGAGAAGGCGCGCGCCGAGGAGCTCAAGAAGCAGAACGAGAACCTCTGCAAGGTCATCAAGGACATTCTCGGCGACAAGGTCGAGAAGGTCGTCGTCGGCCAGCGCGTCGTCGACTCGCCGTGCGTGCTCGTCACCGGCGAGTTCGGCTGGAGCGCCAACATGGAGCGCATCATGAAGGCGCAGGCCCTCCGTGACAACACCATGAGCTCGTACATGAGCTCGCGCAAGACCATGGAGATCAACCCCGAGCACCCGATCGTGCGCGAGCTGCGCAACAAGGCCGACGCCGACGCCAACGACAAGACCGTCAAGGACCTCGTGTGGCTCATCTTCGACACGGCCCTCCTCACCTCGGGCTTCACGCTCGACGACCCCTCGAACTTTGCCTCTCGCATCCACCGCATGATCAAGCTCGGCCTCTCGATCGACGACGTCGCCCCGGCCTCGTCCGCCGCCGATGCCGCTGATGATGTGCCGCCGCTCGAGGCCGACGACGGTGACTCGTCGCGCATGGAGGAGGTCGACTAAGGTCAGCCTGCCCCAACCTACCCCTACCTACCATCCATCCATCTGAGTCTCTCTTACCTTCTCACTCCACCCTCTACGTCGCGTGTGTGTTGTTGTGTTGGCGTCGTTCATCAACCCCAAACCCCCCAGCTAGCAAACGCCGTATGTTCATGAAGTGATAAGCGCCTTGCGGTCTTGTTTTTTGTGTTATAATTAAACAGCCCTTCTTTCGTAGATATTTCGCACTGCCTCCACAGAGATAGCGGGAGAGATAGCGGGAGATATCGAGATAGCGGGAGAGGGAGAGGGGAGATGGCGGGAGAGGGAGCAAAAGGGAGGGAGAGACCTCGCTCGTGACGTGCTAACCTGCTGCCACATACTCTCGGGGCTGAGCGGTGGCTAGAACCACGCGTTGCACTTGCAGGAGAGCAGCGCCAAGGGTGGCCAAAGCTCGCGAGGCGCAGCAAGGCCGCTGTTTACTTCCTGCCGGCGACGAGGGCGACGAGGGAGACGAACGAGCGGGAACCCAGAATCCCATATCTGTTGCCGAGCAAGCGACGAGGATTTGAGGCCGCCATCGACCACTCGTTCCTCATCCTTGCTCAGGGAGCATTTAACGCAGCACATGAGCTTCGGCGATGCGCGTTTTTGCTGGTTGAAAACTATTTCCATCCCCCGCGAAACGACCTTCACGGGTCGGTTCGCAATTTTTGTGGCCCTGCGCTTCTCTCTCTCAAGCTCTCTCTTGATGACCTCCCTCTCGATCTTCTTGACTCGATCCACTCCTTGATCTCCTTTGATTGCCTCCCCTTCTCTTTGTGTTGGCGTTGTTGGGTCTTGTTGGATGAACGAATGAATGAACGAATGAACGACTCGTCGTCCTCCTCGTCGCTGTGCGTCGTTGCGGAGTGTGCCACCAACTCCGCTGCTGCGTCGGGTGCGGAGCGTGGCTTCGCTGTTCATGAAGCGCGCCCTCTTATTCGCTCGTCTGCTTCCTCTCGCTTCCACCTCCTCAACGTTCCTCGCTCAGCCCTCCTCGCTCTACCATGTCCAAGTCACAAGCCACGCAACGGCGCCCTCTCACGGCCCGTGCCGAGGGCGACCAGGTGCAGCTCTCGGTCGGCGGCCCTCGTCGTCCGCTGGTGACGCTCGAGGACGCTCCTCCGCCGGCGCCGCAGCCTCCGTGCTCGTGTCGCACCTGCCTCATGCTGCTGATGGTGCCCGTCAGCCTCATCATCTATCTGTTCCTCTACATGAACCTCTACGCCTTCTTGTTCGGCGTCTCGCCGTATCTATCACCCGCGTGGCAGTCGCCCTGCGCCCAGGTCCATGGCGCCCCTGGTGCCGAGGACTTTGTGTACGACCCGCGCTCCAAGCTGGTGCTCCTCTCGTCGGCCGACCATCGTACCATGCTCGCGAACCAGTACGCTCTCCTCTGCTCTCTCCCTCACTCTCTCTCTCTCTCTCTCATATCCATCCTGACGACTTGGTACGCCAGCTTGTCGGGTGGCCACATCTACACGCTCGACACCGAGACGCAGCAGGTGCAGCAGCTCGCCATCCACGGCTACGAAGCCGCCAAGCTGCACCCTCACGGAATCGATCTCTTCGTGCCGTCGGACGAGAACCTCAAGCCCGTGCTCTTCATGGTGAACCATCGCGACCGCGAGGGCGATAGTATCCTGCGCTTCGAGTTCGACGCCGCCTCCAGCTCGCTGCACTTCTTGAGCCAGGTGCAAGACTCCAAGTTCATCAGCGTGAACGACGTCGCCGCCATCGATCGCGAGCAGTTCTACGCCACGAACGACAACGGCGCATTCCGCAAGACGCTGCGCAACGCGATGGGCATGTTCATTCCGGCGCTCGCTGGCTCGTCGGTCGTTCACTACGACGGCAAGCGCGTCAACTTTGTCGTCAATCCCGGCGATGCGCGAATGGCCAACGGCATCGCTCTCTCGCGCGATCGCAACTATGTCTACATTGCCGAGACCATGCGATTGTACGCCAAACCTCAACCTCCTCCTTAATCAATCGCTCACTCACTCACTCAATCGCTCACTCACTCACTTGCTTGCTCGCATGTCGCAGGGGCGTCACCATGTATGAGATCAACCACAGGGACTACTCGCTCTCGTTCCACAAGTTCTTTGACGCCAAGACCGCCACCGACAACATCTTCGTCGACGAGGAGGACGGCAGCTTGTGGCTCGGCTGCCATCCCAGCCCGCTCTCGTTCGCCACCCACGCCATCGTCAAGGAACACAAGCATGCGCCGCACTCACCGTCGCAGGTCGTGCACCTCTCGGCCGACTTGACGTCGATCGAGCAGGTACTCATGAGCAACGGCGAGGACCTCTCGGCCTCGAGTGCCGCCGGCCGCGTGAACGGCAAGCTTCTCGTGACGCCGGTCTTTGACGACCATGTGCTGCTCTGCTCTCCGGCCGAGCAACCCTAAAACCGCGATCCATCCACTCACGCAGTGGATATGAAGTACAATAATACAAAGGGAATCATCGCAGAGATACCAACCAATATTGCGCGGGTTACTGTTCTTACTCTCTTCACACACGCGACCTCGACGACCTCGAGTGGCTGCATCGATCAGTCCATCTTATCTCATCTTATCTCGTCTCCTCGTCTCCTCGCTCTCGCGCTCGCTTGCGTGTATCTCGTCACGGTACATCATCGTGATGGATACTCAGGATGAGATCGAGGACGGTGCGTTGCGAGTGGTTCCAGCAACCACAGCAACCACGACGACTGGAGCAGCGTCAGCGGCAGCAGCGTCGGCGGCCATGAGCTCGAGCGCACACCACAAGCCCTCGTCTCTCGACTCATCGCTCCATCGAGCCTACCACCAACCGAACAACACATTGCTGGCGATAGAGAGCACTCGTCGGCCAGGCGCGAGCGAGGCGTCGCTGCCAAGCTCGTCGTACACCTTCGTGCTGGCGCCGCACCAGCCGCTACCACACGCTAGCCCAACGCCCCACGCGATCTCTCCCGTGCCGATCGCATCTACAGCACCATACAAACCACCGGCGTCGTCGGTTGTGCGGTCTCTCGTGTTCGCGGCACCGTCTAACGCATCGATGTCGTTCAGCTCGGGCACCTACGTCCCGGCTGCAACAGCGTCGCCATCGCCGGCGCCGTGTGGCTATCCAGCACCATCGCATTCTCTACCACCACCCTACCGACCAACTCCAACATCAGGAGATAGCTACTACGATCCCAGAGACGCGATAGATGCCGAATACGATGAGGACTACTCGTTAGCGAGCGCTTGCGAGTCAACGAGCACGATGGCTGCATCCATCGACTACGCTCCTACTGCGCCCGCCACAACCACCACCACGACCTCAACCACAACCACCAGCTCGTCCACTACACGCTCAACACCTCAAGGACGCGCTCCATCATCCAAAGCACCATCGCGACGATCAAGCAAGTCGACACCAACACGACGAGCTCCACGCAAGGCCGCTTCATCCAGCAGATCGTCCACATCATCATCGACATCATCTTCATCGCCCGAAGGTCTGAACGAATCGGTAGAGTGCCTCCAGCAGCTCTACGAGCAACTACGTTCGCCGCCCAAGGTGTCAGCCGACTTGCAGCAGCTTCCGGCCATCCGTCAAGTGATGGGTTCGCTCTCGGGCCTGCGATCCGACGTCACTCTCTTCGAGTACCAGAAGGTAATCTCTCTCTCTCTCTCTCTCTCTCTCTCTCTCTCGCGCGCGTTCGATCTTGATGGTGTACAATCTGTTCATGGCTCGATCGATTGTGTCTCGTATTGCAGCGTTCGGTGGCGAGGATGATCGAGCGCGAGACCAAGGTCGGCTTGTTTCCCGATCCAGTCGCTGCCTCGGCGAGCTCGAGCTCGTCCTGCTCGGAACCAAGCGCCTCACCCGCATGCATGTACATGGACCAACAAGGCGGCATTCTGTGCGAAGACATGGTGCGCCTGCTCTACTCCTGCTGCTAATGCTGCCACACGACATCCTTGCTCACGAGCGATGGCACCAGGGCACTGGCAAGACCATCATCTGCATCGCGCTCATCCTGGCCACGAGAGGCACGCTCGCTTCGCCACCCGACCTGTGCGAGACACATTACCCTCGAGCTCCTCTGCGGCCCGAACGACCCATCGCTCTCCGACACGCCACTCTCGCCCCATCGACAGCTCCAGTGTCAGTGCCAGGAGCGAGAGCACCTGCCGCTCCTCCTCCGGTTCCATCGCTGCAAGCAGAGCTGCGAGACTTTGCCACGCACCAGCAAGCGGCCATCAACGCCTTTGCCTCGACCACCGGTGCTCCCACGACCACGGCGCCAGTTGCGCCACCGGCTCCAACTGCCAGAGCCCCAGCGGCGAACAAGCGTCGAGCCAAAGTGGTCGCACCGCCGCGAGCACCGCCGCCCATCGAGCGCGGCAACCTCATTCCGGCGCTGACCGAGCTGTGCGCCTTTGCAATCCAACGAGCAGGCACCGCCGCCACGGGCTCGGTTGCGCTGCCGTTCGAGCTTGCGAATTACATCTCGACGCTGCCCAAGCCATGGTACACGCTCTACAACGATCGTAGCGCTTGTCGCCACGGCACCCTTCGAAAGCCGAGCAGCAACGCACGCAACATCCTTCTCTCGAGCTCCACCCTGATCATCGTACCCTCAAACCTCATCGAGCAGTGGCAAAGCGAGTTCTACAAGGTATGTGAGGCGCCGTCGTACTACCTTCCAAACTCGAGGTGCCGTTCACTGACTCGACGATGCCGGCCTCAGCACACGCAAGATGACGTGCTCAAGATCCTGATCGTCAAAGACTCAAAGACGCCGCTGCCGATTGCCAGCAAGCTCGCCGAATACGACGTCGTCTTGATGAGCTTAACTCGACTCCGGTTCGAGGGCTCGCTCGGTACTGCCTCGAAACTGTTTGACCTGCGATGGTTGCGAATCATCGTTGACGAAGGTACGGCACTGTTGTGCTCTGGGGGTGCGTATGTCCCAGTCACTTGCTCACCCACTCGATCACTCGCCTGGTCGGCAGGGCATGTCATTGGACGCCGAGCTACGATCCAAGCCCATCTGGCGAACGAAATCTCGGCCGAGCGACGTTGGTGCTGCACTGGAACACCGACACCTGGCTCATTGCTCTCCAACGAGGTCTCTACCTGCTTCCGCTTCAGGCTCGTGTGCAAACCGTGATACTCATTCATATGGCCTCGCCTTGGTGTAGTTGGCATGCTTGCATCACTTGTTGTGCTTCTTGCGGCAGCAGCCATTCACCAGCAACGCCAAAACCTGGGACCTCGTACGTCATCTCAAGCAGCCGGCAGCACAATTCCACACCAGGATGGCACAATAACAACCTGCAACCACCATGTCGCAGGCGATCTCTGGTCCGATTCGACGAGGTGTACCATGGGCCTTCAAGTCTCTCTCGGATATCCTGAACCGTGTCATGGTGCGGCACGCTCGCAAGGAGATTCTCGACGAGATCTCGATTCCGGATTGCAAGGTCAAAGGTACGCTGGTCGAGGTGCCCACACTCACTCGCTCACACGCGTTCACTCACGCACTTTCGGGATTTGTAGTGATTCGGCTGGCGTTTCAACCTGAGGAGGCCAAGCGCTACAACGAGATTGTGCTGTCGATCCAAACCAACTTGCTGACATCGCTCGGCACCGGCGTTGACTCGCTGACGCATCCGAACAACCGAAAGCACGCCGCCAAGGCTCTCGAGAACCTGCGAATCGCGTGCTTCTATACTCCGGGCCTCACGTACAAGGAGGTGCGTGAGAGATCCTGCCTGACATTCATGGTGAGCGCGCCTGTACTGATGGCCACCTTACACGCGCAGCTCGACCGTAATCTCCGCAACTTGCACGAGTCCAACAGAAAGGGTATCTTCGTGGAGTCGCATCATCGGTACGTGCTCGTGGCATCGAAATCGAGGACCTGAGCACAAGCGACGAGGAGACTGACTCGCTGCATCATGGCAACGCAACTACAGCGAGAAGCTGCGCCACTTGACGCAGCTCAACCATCAGCTGCTGCGGATGTACCGACCTCCATCACTGATTGACGATCTCAACAGCACCAAGCTTGAGTATCTGATTCAAAGGTGCGAATGTGATATCGCGAACGGATGTGGGCATCGAGTGGCTCTACTGAACCACCGAGCGATCGTGGTTTGTGCAGACTCGAGGAAGTGACACCTAAGCACAAGTGCATCATCTTCTCTCAGTTTGGACCGGTATGAGCCAAGCCTCTGGTTCACTCGCTCGCTCACTCACTCACTCAATCGGGTGATTACCAGGTCTTGGCACACGTGATCGAGGTGCTAGAGAAGCTGAACGAGAACAAGGTAGCCCGAGGTCTCAAGCCCATTCGCTTCCTCGAGTTTCACGCTCACATTGTACGTGGAGGTCGATTGTGTGACTGCGACACTTCGTGCTGTTTCTCACGTTCGGCCTGGCCCACGAGTAGGGCACGAAGGAGCGACGATCGACGATCGTGACATTCAACACCAGCGACTCCATTCGCATCTTGATCATGAAGACAGACTTGGCGGGTACGACCTGGCAGCAGTGCATTTGCAGCTCTCGTGAGTGCGCTCGCTGACTGGATTGTGACGCAACGACTGCAGCGTATGGCATCAATATCCCATCGGCGTCGCGCATCTTCTTCTTGGATCCCGTGTGGGACGAGAGTGTCGAGCGCCAGGCCATCAAACGAGCCGACCGAATCGGCCAATCGCAGCAAGTGATCGTCGAGAAGATCATCATTCGCGATACGATCGAAGAGAAGATCCTCGACATGCTGCAGCCCTCGTCGGTCTCAGTGCCGTCATCGCCCTCGAGCTCGATGGCGAGCAACGGCGCCAACGACTCGCTCGCGTCCATTGCCACGACGTCAAGCAACGGCGGAGATTCACCGTCTCCGCCCAAGGTGCCGAGCAAGAGCAAGGGCTTCAAGATTGATCGCGAGCGCGACATACACAACACACTCGCGAGTCTCGAGTCCTCGCGTGCTGTGAGTATGTGCACCAAGCTACCGCTGCTGAGCTTCGAGCACGGCGCACACTCGCCGCTGGAGTCGCTGCGCCAGAACGCCGACTCCCTGCTCGAGAAGCGTACTCTTGTGCGCCAGAACCAAGCAGGCGGCCGACCGAGCCCGACAGCTGCCTCGTTGCCAAGCAACAGCCTCCTGACGGCGCCATCGAGCATGTCGGCAAGCAAGAAGGCCGCCATCGTAGCGAACAAAGCCAACACTCCCAAGTCGAGCGCCTTACGGTTGCTGCAGCGCACCGAGATGCTCGGCTCGGCGGATGCGCTCGATGACAACCACACGCTGCTGCCATTGCTGTTCCCGACCGATTTCAAGGCGTGCTCTGCTACGAGCGGCAGCTGGTCGAACGCAAACGAGGCATTCCCGGGAGCTGGCGCTGCCGCACAACAACAGCAACACCACCACCAACAGGGCAGCGGCGCTACCTCTCCCTCGAGGACGCAATCGCAGCCATCGCCAACGCGAGAGTTCATGGAGCCGCGTCGGCTTACTGCGATGCAGTCTCCGACTCGAAAGCGAGCGCAGCTCGAGGCGGCATCGTCTTCCCCACCCGACGCTTCGAGTGTGTCGTCACCGCTAGCCAAGCGGCAGCGTGTGCACTGATCGTACGACACGCCGTGCAGATTGTAGATTGTATCTCAAGGCCCCGTACGAGCTAGAAATCGTGGTTGCAGCATTTTCGTATTTAAGAGAGCGTCTCAGCTTTTGTGTGATGACGTTATGTGGGTGAATGAATGACTGAATGAATGGGTGAGTGTGTCCGAAAGGTTGATTAGAACAATACAATATCGACGATGACGCTGACGCTGACGACGAAGCAAAAGGCTCACACTCACTGCGGTGTCGATTGAGGCAGCTTGAGCACCGAACGGTCAAAGCCTTCGTGCGCGTAGGCGTTGATCAACTCGAGCAGCGCCATCTTCTTGGGAATGCTGTTGCCGCTCTGCAAGTCGTACAGCGAGCACAGGTTGAAGACCACGCACTCTTGCAGCGCATAGAGCGGATCGTCCCATATCACGTCCTCGAGACTCGAGACGGCCGTGGCGAGTTGATTGGCGTACAGCCAGCACGTGGCTCGATTGTTCGCGGCCGCAATGTTTCTCGAGTCGACCTCCAAGGCACGCGAAAAATGTCCGGCTGCATCGACGAACTGGTCTCGAGCAATCGCCAAGAATCCTCTACAAACACCACAATCAGCACGGCGGCATGAGATATGGCTCAGGTTTCTGTCGATCGATTCGATTCGCGAGTTCATACCGATTGAGGTGGGTCTGCGCAGAATCCTCTCCAAGAATGCTCTCCGACAGCAACATGAACCTCTCTGCAGCAGGAATATTACCAATCTGAAGGCAAAGCGAGTCGAGTCAGTCAGTCAATTCGTTCAAACTCACGCCATCCATCTATCGATCGATCGCATACTTGAAGGTGAATACGACTCAAAAGCGCAAGGGCACGAATGTCTCGAGGATCGGCTTGAATCATGCTCTCCAATAGCGTCAGTGCCGCCAGCTCCTCTTGTTGCAGTACGAGAACATCGGCGACACGCAGGTTCAACCGCCTTTCTCGCGCTTTCCATACTTTTACATCTGATCATCGAGACCATAGCAACCCACAGTGCCAAGTTCAATACGCC
>Ga0209915_1002766_pt1 | contig 16962 bp, 19 predicted proteins | sample ThiBiot_750_plan_FD_183952 | JGI IMG/M metagenome (GOLD analysis project Ga0209915, IMG submission 183952) | Wastewater bioreactor microbial communities from Cape Town, South Africa - Thiocy_cont_750_plan (SPAdes) | ecosystem: Engineered > Bioreactor > Thiocyanate-remediating > Anaerobic-Aerobic... | reverse complement strand
TCAACAGACACAAGGAAGCGATTGAAGCTTACACAATAGCCCACGCGGCTGATGATAGTGATACCTATCTTCTGATCAATCGGTATGTCGATATCGATCACGATGCAATGTCGATTGTATCGGATTGCATTGAATCTATGATATGAGAGCTATCTGTCGAAATATCTCACTACTGTACTGTACACTGTACGGATCGTATCTCGTATGCAATCCTCAGAGCAATCTCCTATCAACGATTGAACCAACACGATAAATCGATACGTGACTTTACGCGAGCCATCGAGATCGAACCAAACAACACGGGAGCATACAACAATCGGTACCGATACACATCTCGATCGAACTCTCTCGATATCAACCAACGAATAACCACCCTAACCCTAACCAATGTTGATAGTGGCAACTCGTACTCGGGTCTTAATCGGCATCTAGATGGTAGCTCGGATATGTGTATCAGTGGTTGGATTGATATCATGAGTTGTTACGAGAGTTGTGTGTATATTGATCGAGTATCGTGCACTGTTCGCAGCGATTGCTGATTACTCACGGGCGCTCGAGATCGATCCCAACTATGCGATTGGATTGAATAATCGGTATGGCAATGATGACGAGAGTCATTGGTTGATTGGGTGTGTGGTACTGATGTAGTAGGGATTGGTAGTGGACATTCGTACTCGCTACTGAATCGCTTGGATGAAGGTACTTTAGTTTAGATTCGAGTAGTTTCGATTCGATTCGATTGGATTGATCGATCTATCTGGGATACAATTCGATTGGATACTCTAGCGATCGAGGACTTTTCAAGAGCGATTCAAGCCGATGGGTCCACTGGATATGCGAGCGTGAATCGAGGCTTCTGCTACTTGCGATTGGCACGACATGCAGATGCCATTGCCGACTTCTCGAATGCCGTCAGTATCTTCAGTCGACTCATTGTGCATTCACCGCTCTACTCCGATGGCTACTTCTTTCGTGGGCGAGCATTGCGCGGACTCGGACGGTTTGAAGATGCGATTCGCGATCAGACCGAGTGTATACGACTCGATCCAAGTCAAGCTCGTGCCTACGCTGAACGTGGACTCGCGTACATGGAGCTTGGTAAACCGGAGCTGGCTGCCTTGGATTGGCGACAAGCAACCAGGCTGCTCCCTTCGAGTACGATTCGATTCGAGCAATTTATGAGAGCTCGAGTGTAGATATTGATTGGGTTTCGAATGATTGTGCACAGTTGCGTTCGAATTGGAGATCAACAAGAGCGAGATCACGAAATGGACTCGAGTGCCAGTTTAGTAGTGCCTATCGACTTGATAACTGCGATACAGATTAGGAGACCTATGGCACTCCTCCGTACCAGCCACACCGTAGCCTCGAACCTCTTGTATTCCGCTCGCTTTGATTGATTCGATTGATTGGTCTTGTATTAGTACATTGAATCGTTCTCCTACCATGAGAATGGCAGCTTGATGTTTGAGCGAACTATTCCGAATCGGCGGCATGAGTACTGCCACTGGTGGTGGTGCTAGTGGCTGTTGAGCGAACAGTAGATACTTGAGGCGGCAATGGCTGTCGGTCGTCAAAGTCGCCCGAGTAAGTACATGAAAGCTCGACGTTCGAGTCAGCTACGAAGCTTAGGAGATGCGAGTAGGCTCGCGACCGTTCGACGCTTGCAAGCACTCCGACGTCAGGCATCAGCACAGCCTTGGAGGCCACGAGGATGCACGAGCGTATCGCTCGGCTGAAGGCGACGTTCAGACGCTGGAGGTTGTAGATAAAGTCGAGCTCTTCATCGAGTCGATCGGCGTCGAGTATGCCGAGCGAGACTATGACGGCGTCGGCCTCTTGTCCTTGTGTGCGTTCCACTGTGTCGACCATGATCTTGAGCTGTGACTCGAGGCCACGCTGCGCAATCTCGGCAAAGAATGGCCGTAGTTGCCGATTGACCGCAGCTCGTTGGTTGCGATGCGGCGTCACAACGAAGCACGAGAAGCAGTTGGTTCGCTTCTTCTCGAGCCATTCGAACGGTGCGCATGACGCAACGAGCTCCTTGACGACGCGCGAGACCAGATCGGCTTCGATCGCAAGCTGGTGGTCGGTGGCGATCGAGTACGTTGGCTTGAGGAGATCGATGTGTACCGTAACGATCGATGCAAGGCTATCATCAAGCACGGCACGCTCCCAGATGCTACCGGGCTCTGGTGCATGACGTACGAGCAATCGCTTGGGCTTACCTCCAACGGCGACCTCGTAGTCTTTGCCGTAGAGACGCTGCGTAAAGTTCGAGAGTGTGCGGTTCGAGCGACGGTTCTCGGTGAGCTTGACCGTCAGCACGCCTTTCGCGGCGCGCTCGGTATCGAGATGTGGCGCATCGATACGGAGGCCGAGTTCATCGCGCATCAGACCATGCAACACCGAGCCATAGAGTGCCGCATGGTGTGGATCCTCGGGGAGCGGATACGAGGCTTGGATGATGGGCGGCAGTTGCAAGTGATCGCCGGCAACGATCACTCTATCGGCATCGGGCTTCAAGCGCTCCAAGGCGATGGCCGAGTCGATGAGCGGCAGTTGTGAGCCCTCATCGATCACGAGCGCATCAAAGAGAACGGCCGGCTTGAGCTTCTCGAGTTGCCACACCGTGGAGCCGACGACGAGCAGCGACTGCTCTCCATCTCGCGAGCGCATCGCACCAAAGAACTTGTTGCAATCCGAGTGCGAGATAAACTCGACGCCCGCCAGATTCGCCTTCTCGGTATCGCTTGCATGCGCCGAGAGTCGACACACTTTGATGGAGGCTGGTGCGCGATACGGGTTGCTGGCAGACGAGGCAGCGACAGTCTCCGCGCGTCGCTCGGCCCACAACTTGACGCGCGTGTTGAGATCGCCGATGAGCTTGTTGACAGCCGTATTGGTGAAGGCGACCACCAAGATTCGAAGCGGACGGCGCATGAGATGTGCAATCTCCAGCCATCGTACCATCGACACGGCGAGATAATGTGACTTTCCTGATTGCGAGTGAACAGCGTCAGCGACATACATCCAACTTACGGAGCAAGATGGAGGAGCAGGAAGCGATACCTGTGCCAGGAGGACCCCAGACTAGCTGCAGACGATGGTCGGCAGCATGTTGGAAGGCTCGAGTTTGGCGCTCAGAGAGTCCCAATTTGCGCTTGGCTTCATCTGATGCGCCAGCGGCAGCAGTGATGCGAACCAACTCATCATAGATCTGGACTGCGTTCAGGTCCTTGGTATCAGGTGGCAGCGGTAGGGCCTCGAGGGAAGCGCGAACGAACGACGGCCTCTTTGCTTGGCCCCAGCCATTGGGATCCAACAGCAAGCGAATGAACAACGGAACTCGCACGTCATCAATGCCGCTGAGTGCGTGCTCGTGTGTGGGAGTGCTGGCGTCGAGAGCATGCAAACATCGGTTGAGCTTGTTGCTGTTAAAGTCGACATAGCGACGGCGCAGAATGAATTGACCTCCGACCGGGGCGCCCTTGGTGCTGTAGATTCGTAAGACAACGCAGCCGTCTTGGTCGCTGCTATTCTCGATATCAGCGATGAATAGGCCCTATCACCAGCCGAATCAGAGTGAGTACCGCATCCAGCACGAGAGCGACGCTCTGTTGAGTGTCGTTCTTGTCATTGTTGTGACGTACATCATCAGGGCGACTGCAATACGAGAGTTGCTCGATGACCTTGTTGGCATACAGCAGATCAGGGAATTGGCACTCGGGTCCCAGCGACTGCTGCTGCAAGCTACGCCCGTTGGATGGCGCTAGAACCAACAGATAGTCACCCATGAACGAGTCGGACTCGCGCAAGAACTCCACTCCATCAAGGAGATCGAATTGCAGCCGATGACAGGCTCCGCGCACTGCTGGCTGCTCGGCTGTCAGAGGGGCGGCGGGCCCACGGTACTGCAATCGAACTGTGCGCTTGCCGTAGATGCGCTCGTTCAATAACTCGCGAATTCCGAGGATTCGCTCGTACTGATTCATGAAGAGCAGCTTGCGAATGTAGGGATGCGAGATGGTGGATTGGTTGCCGATACGACACGGCGAGGCATCGGCAATCAGCACCGACTTGGTCGGAGAGCCCGGCAGCGGCGGCGCGAGAGCTTGGAGCTTTTCGACGATGCGGCTCAAGACGATGAGTCGCGCTTCGAGTGCGCGACACAGCATTCGGCCTTGATCGCGTACGTGCTCATGCCAGAGCTGCACCAAGAACGAGTCCTCGAGAAAGTCTAGGCACGCAAAGGGCGTATTCTCGCACGCCAGCCACTGTGCGCTCTCTCGCAACGTGTAGAAGCCCGGCACTCGGAGCACCACGAGTGCTTTGATGGCCTCGAGGATCGTGGCGATGCGAGGAGTGCTCTTGCCGATTCGGCGTGTACGGTTGTCGACCGCGCGTTCGTAGCTCTTCTTCAAGGCTTTGATCAATTCTTGGAGCTGGTTCAGCGTCAAGGAAGCGAGTGCGCGTTCGAGTGCCGACGAGTTGGTGTCTCCGCCAGTGGGCGGGAGGTCCGTGATGCTGAGAGTGGACGCAAGGGCACGACGAATCTCGAGGCAACCGAGATGGCGCGACTTGATGGAGCGCAGCGTATTCAATTCTATCGACGCGGCATAATACCGCGCCTCGAGAACGAGCACTGAATCCGTCAGTTGGTACGAGACGCTCATCGAGTCCAAGATACGATGCCATTGTTGAGCGACAAACGTGTCGACGCTGGGAGAGTCGCCGATATCCGATCGAAGCTTGGGTGCGAGGATGATGGCTGGACTATCGCACAGCACCAACAGACAATCGCTTGCCATGGTCGAGAGTGAATTGCTCGACATTGAGTTCGTGGTGGTGGTAGTGCTCGCTGTTGTTGTCGAGGTTGTAGCAGTGTCTCTCGAGGAAGAATTGGAGTCAAGGAGTACTTGCAACAACGTATCGATGATGGTGGCTCGCTCAGCAGCGTTCCACGTGTAGAACTGCACGCTCTTGCTCGAGCGTGCGAACTCGTGAATGATTGCAGCCAAGGTTTGCACAAAGTCGCACACCACGCGATTGTCAGCAGTCGACGTAGCGACAGCCTGCTTACGATCGATAAAGTGCGCATAGACGCGCGGCAGCTCGCCGACAACCGCCACTCGAATGGCGCCAAAGCAAGGCTGCTGCGTGAGCGGGTCGACTTGGAGCGTGAGATAGACGGCGACGTCCTGTCGAACGGGCATCGAAGTCGTGGGCTTTCCCAACGTTGCGATTCGATATCCAGCCGATGGCGGTTGTCTCCACAGCTCTAGGCTCGGTATCGAGATGGCGCTCTCGGCTCGCACACGATGTGACTGCGGTGCGTCGGGATTGTGTTCGCTCAATGCTCCGACGGTCACCAGTTGGTAGAGATCCTCAATGTCGCTGCTCGGGGGCCGACCATCGTGCGGCTGGGCGCTCTCGGCAAGGCGCGCCTTGGCCCAGCGTCGATCGGCGCGGCTCATGTACGGAATGGCGTTGAGGTCGGAATGCTCGGCAGCCCAGGTCTTGCAGTCGTTGACGTACTGGCAGCCGGCGCACGTTGGCGTGAGGAACCATTCGACCTGTCTCTCAGGTTCGCCCGGTTCATGGGTGAAGAGCCGCGGCGCCTCGGTACGCAAGAAGCGCTCGACGAATCGAATCGAGAGGTCGGTCGGGAAGCGTTCGGCGTATGCACCCAAGAGCGGGTACAGCTCGGTTCGCTCGCGCTCGAACACTGCCAGATCATCGTGCTGGCGGCCACTAGCGGGTTCGTCCGTGGTGTTGGGCAGTGTACGCGGCGGTGCGTGTGCAGCTGCAGCAGCAGCAGGCGCAGAGATTGGCAACCAAATCTCACCCGCACTCTCGATGATCCACTTGTCGGTCAAGCCGAGCGACGCGATCAAGTGTCGCAGCAACATGGCGTAGAATGACACCTATTCAGCGAGGGGGAGAGATTGTAGGGGTTGTTGGTATTGTGAGTTTGTTGGCGGTAAGCAAGAGAGTACGCGACAGCACGCGTAACGTACTTGGATCTGGTGAGAGGCCTTGAGTTTCTTGCTCGACTTGGCATCGATGATGGTCACGTGGAAGCGCCCATCGACAGGCGACTTGACGATGCGTAGAAAGTCGGGCTTGGCCAAGGCAATCTGCACTTGGTGTGCTCGCAGGCCGTACTGCTCGACGAGGCCTCCGACATCACGGAGCACGGCCTGGTAGACGTAGACGATCGAGCTCTCGGGTTCGACGGTAAAGTGGCTCTCGACGGCTGAGAAGAGTAGGTTCTCCTCGAGCACCTCGATTCGCTCGAACGAGCACCGATTCGAGGATGCCATGCTGCAGGCACCGCGAATGCTCGACGTGCTCTTGGTGTCGAGATCGAGCACATGACGATGGCCATTGAGCGCCGTCAACAAGTCGGCCTCGAACGCCTCGCCGCGCAAGATGTTGGCCTCGTGTAGAAGATCGAGTGTGTTCTGCGCCGTATTGAAGAACGGTCGCGAGAACCGTGGCGTGTCTCGTTTGGCTGCTCGCTTGAGGAAGAGATTGCATCCGAGGAGTGTATGAGTACCCAAGAGCGATGCAGCAATTCGATACGGTGCTTCGACGTGTGCCTGTGCTTGAGTAGGTTGTTGCGGTGGTGGCTGCTGTGATGGCTGCTGTTGTGGAGCCGATTGTTGGTGCTCACCCAGTGTTTGATCCGAGCTTGTTGCATTGCTTGTAGGAACGAGTTGTGCAGCAGCAGCAGCATCATCATCACCATGATCAGTGCCGTGCTCCTGAAGGAACTCATGGTACGTGTCATTCGCCAGAAAGAAGCTCGCGCCATTCCCAATCGGCTGAATCGGCCATTGACGACTGCTATCGAGAGATGCATCTCCGAGATCCGAGACGTTGGACTTGCCGCGTGTGTCGCATTCACACGCAAGATACTTGGAGGTCGAGCTTGTGAACGACAGCGTCTTGGCAATCGGCGATGCAGCGGCAGTCGATAGACCGACGGAATAGCAGCGATCGTACAGCGTGTCGATCGAGACAGGAGCGCTATCAGATGCTTGAACGAGAGCGGCAAGGCTGCTCGACGTCGATTGTCGAACCGCATCGCATGGAACGGTGAAGCGCGTGAGATACTTGAAGGATCCCGAGGCTCCTTTGTAGGGCGGTTGGAAGTGCGTGTGTGATACATGGTAGAAGAGCTCTCGGATGTGATTGTGTTGGTACCCTGCGTCGAGGTAGCCCCGCATCAATGATTGGTGATTGGATTACTGATTGGATTGGATTGGATTGGATTGGATTGGATTGGATTGATTGATTGATTGATCGATTGATTGATTGATTGATTGATTGATTGATTGATTGATTGATTGATTGATTGATTGATTGATTGATTGATTGATTGATTGATTGATTGATTGATTGATTGATTGCTTGATTGATTGCTTGATTGCTTGATTGCTTGATTGCTTGATTGCTTGATTGCTTGATTGCTTGATTGCTTGATTGCTTGATTGATTGATTGGTTGGTTGGATGGATGGATGGATGGATGGATGGATTGGTTGATTGATTGATGCCATACCACATGCTTGGCAGGAGAGTGTCGGCTGAGGAGTGATCAAGACGCGATGAATGATTGCATTGTGGGCGTAGGTCAGCTCGGTTGTGGCAGGCAGCGAAGCGACGAGGCTCTGTGCAAACGAGATTCGATCCTGGCGCTGCGGGCTATCGGCCATTGCTGTGCTTGATTGGATTGATGGTGCTGGTATTGATGGGATTGATTGATTGATGGCGCTGGTATTGATGGGATTGATTGATTGGATTGATTGATGGTGCTGGTATTGATGGGATTGATTGATTGATGGCGCTGTGCTTGATTGGATGGATGGATGGTGCTTATTGATTGGATTGATTGATTGGATGGTGCTGGTATGGATTGATGGTGCTGGTATTGATTGGCTGGATGGCTTGTTGGAGGAGAGCGAAGAGAACCAAGCGACATTAAGGTTCTCGTGGGGCTCATGTCAGCGCTACGCTGCCTTCCGCCTTCCTTCGCTGCATCGATCTCTCCTCTCGTTCATTCGCTTACACACTCGCTCTCGCTTACACACTCGCTTATTCTCTCTCGTGTGTGTGCGCACGTTCTACACGCTCATCATGTACTTTCGGTCGATGTACTATCACCAACCGTCTTCTTCGGATGAGGAGGATAAGGATGAGTACTTTGGTGATGCTGAGAAGCGGTTGACTAAGAAACCTGCTGCTGCTGCTGCGCCTCCATCATCGTCGGAGGATGACGACGATGATGCTCGCGATAAGCACGATGATGACGACGACGATGACGACGATGATCCGCTACCTTCTCCTCCCAACAATCGTGCTGTACATATGAGTGGAGATAGCGATGACGACGACGACGATGATAGTGATGACGATAAGCACCACCGACGTCAACAGTCGAACGATGCCAATGTCACCAAGAGCAACAAGCTGCGGTCGAGCGAGGATCATCAAGTCCTCCCTCCGCCGACAGTCGTTGACAAGAGCACCACGGCGACCAACGAAGAGAAGAGCGCTGCTGCGGCGACGCTCAAGGCAGTACTGGAGGCTTCGATGGATGAGCAACATGAAGGCGAGCTCTTCGAGTCGTTGCGCAGCAGCGGTGGATTGACGACGTCTGGCGGCATCACGGTCCCGGCCATCTCGGCGGCCACAGTGACCAGCGTGAGTGCCACTGGCGTCGACTCGAGCGCTGCTACTACCTCTAGTGGTGATGCAGCCAATTCCGCCACCATGTCACTCGACGAACAACAGCATGAGACTCGCGGCATCTCTCGTGCTTCGCTCGCGGGCATGTGCGTCGAGTGCGAGGACGTTACCGCATCGATCGCTTGTGAGCAATGCGAGGACTCGTACTGTGTTCTCTGCTTCGTGGGCTTGCATCGTCGAGGCAATCGTGCCTCGCATACGACGCGAGAGTTGGTCGAGGGAGCTTTGCAACAACTGGCCAACGCGACGGCGCCCATGGCCGGAGCGACCAAGGCACGACGACAAGAGCACGATCTTGCAAAGGATGCCGTGGCGAACCAAGATTCGATGGCGATCGAGTCGTTGTCCAACCGCGCCAAGGGTGGCAACGACTACGACGACGACGACGATGATGATGATGAGTACGACACGAACGGCAATCGCGGAGGCTCGGGTTCGATCGCGGTATGTAGATCATCACAACACAAACACACACTCCTTTTAGCTCGACACTGCACAATGTGCAACCCTACTCGGTGTCTATATCTATATCTACCTTGCCTCTTCTCTCTCTCTCTCTCTCTCTCTCTCTCTCTCTCTCGCTCGCTCTCATTTCTTGGAGTTGCTGTGATTGTCTATTTTCATACTCTTGTCACCACCATATATTGATGTAATGCTTCGGTTCAAGTCTTCGTTGTTAATGGGAGTGGCTGGCGCCGTGCAAACGTTGGTTGGCTACATTGTGCCTGGTTCTGGTGCTGCCGAGCAGGGCCCAATGGCGACGGCGCTATCGCCTGTGGCTGGTGAGGTTCCGAGCGTGGGATTCGATGATCTGTTTCGCGAACGTGCCAAGTACATTCCGCTGCGATTGTCGTTGCGTGAGCGCAAGTACTTGCGTCTGCTCGAGGCTGCGCTGGCCACCTCCGAGTACACGACCAAGGTCGACCACACGCAATTCCGCAACAAGAACCGACGAACACACGCGCAGCTGCAAGATATTTGCGCTGTCATGTCGGGCTTGGTGGTTGCTTGCAACTACAAGGTCGGACAGGACGTGATCGAGTCTCGTAACTATCGCGAGCACGAACGATTCTTCCGTGACATTTTTGAACTTGGCCGACGTCACAAGATTATGAATCCAGGTACGTTGATATCGATATCGATGGACGCCATCATTCGTTGAATCACTGACTGAATGAATGGAATGAATAGAGAAAATGAGGACCGACTATGGCAAGTTGATGTATTTACTTCAAGATTCACAACAACCCGAGATTCAAGCACTGTTGGAGTTCTCGTCGGTACGAGATATTCGGACCGTGTACTCGTTCTTGGCTGAGCACCATGCCGAACGAATGCTCGACGAGCCCGAGATCGAATTGGCCACGCGAGCCATCTCGCCCGATCGACCCGACGGCACGAGCAAGTCGCGTGACGAGATTCGAGCCGAGGTGCGCGGCAAGGAGCGCGCGGTCGAGAACCTCGCTCGCAAGTACCGCACCAAGTCGCTGTCGGCCGACGACATTAAGCACTGCCTGTACTCGATCGGCGACAACAACAGCTTCTTGCTGTTCAACCGCGACCCGATCGACAAGATGATCCGCTACCTCAAGCACTACTTTGACCCCGAGCACGAGGAGGAGAACTTCTCGCTCGCCATCTACGGCGGCCAGGACGGCGCGCGACTGACGCACTCGCACGAGCGGCAGTACCACTACGCGCTGCAGTCGCTCACGCTCTGGCGCGACATTACGCACCACATGTACAAGCTGTGGTTCCTGGCCGACTCGGACCTGCTCTCGCCCGACAACCCCTACCAACTCAAGGACACGGGCCAGGGCCTCAACCGCGTGCAGCAGGCGCCGTTGGTCGACAAGTGCATGCGCCTCATTCTGCATCGCTCGCAACAGCGCGTCGCGCACTGGGTCGGCTCGAGCGTCATCCATCTCGGCGACACCAACGTGCCGAACGCGCTCATGTTCATCGACAAGTACACGCAAGTGTCGCGCATCCTGAACCCGATCGTACTCACGCTCGAGCACCTCGATCGAATGTACCGCGACGAGATCATTCGCGATTACTTGACCTCGACCTACGGCACCGCCGACCACCTCCGAAAGACCATTCTCTGGGACTTTTTCCGGTCGGCCTTTGATGGCTCGGGCGCTGATAACTTTTTCGATGCTGGCTCTTGTATTGATGGACGGTATGTAGCCAGCTCCACTCACTGGTTCGGGGGCTCACATTTACATTACTCACTGCCTACGTCGCTCGCTAGACTTACCTCGGCATGGAATTGGTGCTCGTTGATCGACTCGAAACCATTCTATCCCGTCTTTAAATTGGCTGGATTCATTGGTTTCGATGGTAAGTTTGTCTAATCATCATCAACAACAACAATCACCCACCACAATCATCACTAGCACGATCACCAATTCCTCTCTCCACCTACAACTCCCCCATGGCTCGTACACTGCCAACTATTCTCGCTCCATCAACTCTTGTTGCCGGATCTCGCTCTCTTTCATCAAATACACACACGACAATCAAAATGGCCCCAATCAGAGCCACTGACTTGTATGAAAGCGAGGACTTCAATCAATAGATAGCTAGATAGATTTAGAAAGACGAACGACCAAGGATGCTGAACGCGTACAACTAACGAATACAACTCGCTTCGAGCTGGAGGGAGCTTGCATGACTGACTCCGCCGGCGGAGTGAATGATGGATTGATTGATTGATCGATTGAACTTACTTGAACATGCCCGAGGCCAACGGCGGTGAGTCCATACCTCCTGAGCTGCCGAGGTACGTCGAAAGGCGTAGGGCGTGCGAGAGCAATCGCTTCTTCTTTCGGTCATCGTCATCCTCGGCACCGGCGCCATGTTGGTCGACGATAAGATACCATGGTCGAACCTTCTGGAGGCAGATGATCCAGAGCTCCATATCGACTTGTCGATCGGCCTGGAAGAGCCATGTTCGAGTCTGGAAAAAGCAACAGGCGCTCGTTAGGAATCACTGATGCTAATCATCGCGGCGACGATGCTGCATGTTGGTACCTTGGTTTCAACACGGAACACATTCTTGCGGTCTGATTCAGTTGCTTCACCGACACCAGCCTCCTCAACTTGGACCACTCCCAAGGGTGCTTCATCCTGTTGGATGCAAGTGAGAGAGAGAGAGAGAGTGAGTTGTGAGAGCACTACTTGTAAGCGATGGCGTCGCGTGAACGTACACGTTGCTTCTTGTAGTAGAACAAGAAGTTGTCCTTGAGAACAACGAATCGACGCTTCCAGCTCTTCATCGAACCGCCTTGCTTTGTGAGAAAGCCTGTTCGAGTCGGTGCCTCGATCGAGTCGACTCGTATGTCGGAGTACAAGGCTCGAGCGAGAGCCTCTGGCGATTCGAAGCGAGATTGTAGGAACTTGATCTTACTGCACGAGCCGCAAATGCACCACGCGAGCGAGTTGTGGTGATGATCGTCGAGTGTAAGTGGCTTGATCTTGACAAGCTGAGGAGGTGGTGGAGCAGCGAGTGTAAGAGTGGCGTACGAGATGAGCAAGGCTTGCGCCTCTTCAATCACTGCAGCATCGGCTCGAGGATCGGATTGTTTGGCTTGTGGCTATCGATCGTATGCAACCGGTCAGAAACGTAGCGAGTGAGGGAGTGAGGGAGTGAGGGAGTGAGTGAGCGAGCGAGCATACCAAGGCAGGAGTAAACTGTGATCTGCCGGGTTGCTCTTGTTTGGAGGTGCTTGCAGCAGCCGAGGACGGTAACGACACCGGGAGAGCCGAGACGATGTTGCTCACGACCACGTCGGGTACTGGCTCGTCGCCGCACAGGGTCTCGCGTCGAACACGAGAGTCGCTCTCGTTGATGAGCTTCTCGAGCGAGAGAGACACGGAGCTCGAGGGATCGTCGGAGCCGGAGGACGAGACCAGCGTGGTCGACGGCGATGCGGACGAGGTAGCAGTGGCAGCGCCGCCAGCAGAGGTCGATAAGGTGAGAGGAGAAGCAGCAGCAGGAGCGGAGGTCGACAACGAGCGTTGTAGATCCTCTGCTACTGTGGTTGGTGGTGTAGTTGTAGTTGTTGTTGTTGTGGATTGTGAGGATGTTGATGGTGATGCTGATGATGGTGATGCTGATGCTCCTTGTTGGTGGTGTAGTTGTGACTCGAGCGACTTGGTCAAGGCAGTTTGATCAGCCAACGAGGCCTTCAAGCTCTCGATCTCCTTCTTGGACTTTTCGAGGAGCTCCTTGCGTAGAGCCTCGATCTGCCGCGCCTTCTCCAACATGCCCTTGAGCTGTGCGTTCTCCTTTCGAAGGAGATCCATCGTCTGTGCAATCTCCTTGCGTTGCTCGTTCTCGGCCGAGAGAGCCGCCGTCGTGGTCTCCTCGGTATGTGCCAACAACACCTCGGCGTCCGACAACAGACCTTGGCATTCTCGACGTACTTCCTCGAGTCGCGTCTCGGTATTATCGAGCATCGGCGACTTGACCTCGGACTTGAGCGTCTGCAATCGAGTGCGCAAGGCCGCGATGCGTTGCACCTCCTCGTCTCGCCGTGAGGCTGACATGGTATGTGTGTGTGAGAGTGAGTGAGATCAACGCCTATCCCAATCAATCAATCAATCAATCAATCGATTGCGTCGTTGTGGAGTTGCGGTGCGTGTGATGTGACGACAACAAGACAATGAAACAACGAAATCACACGTAAAGCAAAGGCCCCTCGATCCCTTACCACCCAACGAGCTTTAACAGTACCAAATTCCTCTACTCCCGAGCTCGCAAAGCTTTACCTCACACTTGGAGCCTTGAGCCAACCTTAATAGCAAGCTCCCTATTGCTCTCGTATCCCTCCTCGAACTTCCTTCCGCAATCGGCGTACCGCGATCGCCCCTCCCAAGCGAACCGAATAGCGCCGATAAATTCCCTGGGTCGCCTCTCGTGCGGCTGCTTGATTGCATTACGTGCCTCCTCACTAGTGTACCCGTCACAACCACTCCTTCCTCCTTCACGAGACAGACAGAGAGAGAGAAAATGGCATTCTCGGCACATAAGAACGCTGCGATGCTGGAGGAAATCGAGGAGCCGCTCGAGTCCGTGCGAGTCAAGGCCATGGCTGTGGCGGCTCTCATTCGCGACTCGAACCATTGTATCGCCTTCACGGGCGCTGGTATCTCGACTGCCAGTGGCATCTCTGACTTTCGAGGCACCAACGGCTGCTGGACGCGAGAGGCCAAGGGCCTGCAACCGCTTCCTGGCGTCGACACCTTCCAGGCCATGCCGAGCAAGACGCACATGAGCTTGGTCGAGTTGCGCCGTGCCAATCTCCTCAAGTTCCTCATCTCGCAGAACTGCGATGGACTACACTTGCGCTCAGGCTTCCCTGCCGATTCGGTATGCTCTACATCCTCCTGCTTCTCGTCCTGAATCAGCGATTGATCCAAAGCCTCGCGCCGTGATAGATTGCCGAGGTTCATGGCAACTCGACGATCGAGGTGTGCTCCAAGTGTGGTCATCGATATCAGCGCGACTTTCGCACTCGTACCGCCACCCACTCGTTCGAGCACAAGACCGGCCGAACGTGTGCGCGATCCTTCTGCAAGGGGGAGCTGGTCGACACGATCATCAACTTTGGCGAGGATCTCGCTCCCGATGTGCTCCAACTGGCGTTCGACAACGGCGAGAAGGCCGACTTGTGCCTATCGCTCGGCACTAGCCTCACGGTGGCGCCTTCGTGTCTGATTCCCGAGGCGGTCGGCAAACAGGGCAGCCTCGTGATCGTCAACCTCCAGCGCACGCCTCTCGACCATCTGGCAGCGGTACGCGTGTTCGCTCGCTGCGACACGTTCATGGAGCTCGTGATGGAGCACCTCGAGCTCCCGGTGCCTCCGTTCGTGCTGACGCGCCGCATCATGGTGCGCTCCATGTGGCGCCACGACCAATGGATGATGGAGACGGCCGGCCTCGCTCCCGACTGTCGAATTCCGGCCTCGACCCTCGGTGCAGTCGACTACTCGTTCCCGCACGCGAGCGTCGACTACCGACTCGAGACCGAGCCCTTCATTCTGTGCTCGTGGCTGCATCCGTCGCTGCCGCGCTGCGCCTCTCCCGACGGCACGACCGTCGACATCCACGCTCACTTCTTTGGCAATTTCGGAGAGCCATCCGTGTCGCTGACGCACACGCTGCGACCGGGAATGGCGCAATGCCAAGTGTTCGAGATACGCATCGCGCCCATGTCCGACGCCACTTGGACCGTTCGTCAACAGACCGAGCAGGAGCTCGAGGAGGACGTTCGGCGAGAGGAGCTCGTTCGAAGCGAGTACTCTCGCCCGATCCGAAGCGAGTCGTGAGACTCCAGCGAGTCGAACAAGTACATCTGTCACTGTGTATATACATTTGTAGTAAAGCATAGAATACCATCACCAGGCATTCGTTATCATCGTCAGAGTGATTGGATGGTGTGCGAGACATCATCTGCTACAGTAGAAGATCAAACGCAGAACGCTCGATCATACTCAATATCGTGAACAGCAACTCGTTCGGAATCAAGCTCCACACATTCGAATGCTCGAAGCTTCTAATGAGTACGATGGTCAACACGGCTCGCTGGAACGAGTCCGGCATCTGGCAATGGTTCTCGATGGTCCAGTATCGCGGTGGATCAGGCAACGAGCGAAGATACTCGAGAGTCTCGGGATCCTTGATGCAGGCCATGAGTGGCACGCTCTCGATGCTTCGTACATCTCGATTGGCACCTCGATCAACGAGGAACTTGATCATCTGGTGGTTTCGTTGGTGGCAAGCTGATGTGTGTGATGATGGCGTTGGTATCAGGGCAGCCATTTGTGTGTATGTGATGCCGATAGCGCGATTCGATGCGTACCAACGAATAGAGGCGTATGCAACGAGCGATCGACGTCGTTGACGGTCGCCTTAGCCTCGAGGAGTACCAATACTGCCTCGATCGAGCGACTGCTGACAGCAGCGTGTATCGGTGGCAGCGGGGTGCCACTGACACTGGCACGATGCTCGAGCAGCAGACGACACACTGGCACACCGGCATCTCCGGCAGACGCCGCGCTATACAACGCCGTCGAGCAGCCGAACACATCTCTCTTGTTGACATCGGCCTTGTGTTCGAGCAGTAGCTTCACGAGCTCGAGATTGGCCTTGCCTGCGGCCACGATGAGAGCCCCTTGTCGCATTCGTTCCGAGTAGTTCACGTCGGCTTGCGCCTCGAGCATGTATCGCGCCATGGCGACATTGCCTTGTGCCGCTGCATCGAGCAACCCTGCGTTCTTATTGGTCAATGACTTGAGCCAGAACATTTTGATAGATAGATAGATGTGAAGATGGCGAAGCAGAGAGTCACAAATGCAACCAGCACCGCCAAGCAACGAGATTGATATCGCAAGTTAAGAACAGCAACTCCTAAATGCCGCTGCCGATCGCCACAAGCCGAGAGAGTAGCCATATGACTGTGGAGCGCGCTTGGCTTACTGGCTTGCTCTGGCCCACACACACACACATACACACTGGGGTTCTACTTATTCTCGGTACAGCTCAAAGAGAGAGCGACAGATCTCGAACATCAACTCGTTGGGAAGCCACGGAATCGTCGAGCTCTCACACGCTTGTCGAATCATGAACAGCCCGAAAACGCTCTGGTGGAAGGCCGGACGTTCATGAGACACGAACCGATGAGTTGATGGTGACCACACGAACACTTGAGCCCATTCCCCAGTGCCCATCCAGGAGACATATCAGTATTCGAGTTAGAGACAAGAGCAGAATGCCGATCGAATCGTACCTCGGTGTTGGATAAGCTCTGCGATTGCCAGCGTTCTAGCGACTTCCTGTGGTACTCGACCTCCATTCTACTCACGAGAGAAGAGGACCGTGAGCAATCCGAGTTGAGTTGACTCAAGAGGCAACCCAACGAGATGTACACCACGTACATCGGCAATGTTCTTGTCGGCAAATCGATCGATCAAGAGTTCGATGCATTGCTGGTGCCCGTGCATCGCAGCAACAAAAAGCGGCGTGTGGTTATCACTGGTGACGGCGTTGATGCGCGCACGCCGATCGAGAAGGAGCTCGATGCAGTGACGGTGGTCCTTCATCGGTGCAAAGTGAAGAGGTGTGCGGTTACCTTGGGCGAGAGCGTTGGGATTGGCGTGTCGATCCAGGAGGACTTCGATGCATCGATGGTGCCCAT
>Ga0209915_1002765_pt1 | contig 16964 bp, 10 predicted proteins | sample ThiBiot_750_plan_FD_183952 | JGI IMG/M metagenome (GOLD analysis project Ga0209915, IMG submission 183952) | Wastewater bioreactor microbial communities from Cape Town, South Africa - Thiocy_cont_750_plan (SPAdes) | ecosystem: Engineered > Bioreactor > Thiocyanate-remediating > Anaerobic-Aerobic... | reverse complement strand
GATCGGCAGACGTCAAACTCGCACAATACTGCGCGAGCGTGGGATCGCTGGTGCATGCCCCGTTCATTGCCGGGGCCTCGCCGGCCATGTTCGGCATTGCAAGCTTCGCCGATCTTCCTGCCGACATCGACCAGGCCTTCAGGGGCACGGCCCATGCCAAGTGGAATGTTTTCCGGAAATCGGACGATGCCCGGCACTTCGCGCTCGTATTGCCGCATTTCCTGTTACGGCACCCTCCGGAGCATGGCGCTGCCGCATATGACAAGGCCGGTTTCCTCTGGGGCAACGCCGCCTATGCCCTTGCAGTCGATCTCATCGAGCGGTTTGTGCAAAATGGCTGGCGCATGGATCGCAACCCGCGTGAAGGGGCGCAGGCCGCAGATGACCCGGCGCGGACGACTAGGAACGCATTCCCCATCACCGACGCCCTCGTTTCCGACCGCAAGGAGCGCGCTCTCGCCGAAGAGGGCTTCATCGTGCTCGCCCGCCGGCGCGCCGACGAATATGCCACCTTCTTCTCGGCGCAGTCCGTGCGCCATCGCAAGGCACGTTCGGCCAACCTCATGGAGACGGTCACTGATTCTTTGTATTTCACCCTCATGGGCGATCGTCTTGCGCACTATGTCAAGGTCCTTCAGCTGGAGAGCGCCTCGAGCCGGAGTGACCCGGCGGAGCACGAGACGGAGCTCAACAACTGGATCCGGCAATATGTATCGCCCGGCGAAGAGGCCTCGCGCTCATCCGGGAGGGAACGGCCATTGCGCAAGGCTGAAATCAAGGTATCCGAAGTCACCGGCGAGCCGGGCTGGTTCAGCTTCGACGTGGCGGTGCAGCCGCACTTCAGATATATGGGCGCGACACTGACGCTGGTCGCGAGCGGCAAAATCGATAGACTGCGCGACCGGCAGCCCGCAGCGCAAACATCCGAGGGGCAATGATCCGATGGAAGCGCCCGGCCATGCAACACAGGATTCGATTTGGCGACGATGACGAAGGCCAGTCTGCTCGAGCGCATCGAGGGGGGCGTGCAGGCCGGAACTCCGGGCGATCGGCTTGCCGCGGCGGTAGGAAGCATCACGGCAAATCTGCTCTTAATCCTCAACAGCCGGAAAGGTTGCTGCCAGACGAGACCGGATTACGGGCTGCGGCCGTTCGAGCCCGGCGCAGGAGACTTCCGCGAATTGATCGCTTCCATGGCGGGCGAGGTGGAAGACCAGATCCGGCTCTTCGAGCCCCGGCTCCGGCAGGTTGCCGTTCGCGCGATCGAGGTCCAGAGCAGGCCGCTCGAAATCTTCTTCCGCATCAAGGGAGGAGTCGAATTCGATGGCAGTATCGAGCCGGTGGCGCTGGACGCCGTGATCGGCCATGACGGCCGCATGCGGTTCCAGTTATAGGAACCCGAATATCCTTGCATGGCGTTGTTGTCGCGCCAGAATGCCCTCCGACGAAATGTCGCCGCGAAGTTGGCGATGATGTTCCGCAACTTGTTGTGGATAGGATGCGGTGCGCCAAGACACGGGCCGGGCAGGAACCTAAGACCGATTACCGGACATTCTCGCAGCAGGCGGCCGGAAGCGGGAGTCGCGCATGTCGATTGAGGCCCATTACCGGGACGAACTCAATTATCTGAGGGAAATGGGCGCGCTCTTTGCGCGGTCGAACCCGCAGCTCGCGCCTTACCTGGGCGAGGATGCGTCCGACCCGGACGTTGAGCGCCTCCTGGAGGGCTTTGCCTTCCTGGTCGGCCGGCTCACAGATCGCCTCGATGCCGAATTTCCCGAACTTGCCCAGGATCTTCTGAGGCTGATAGCGCCGCATTACCTGCGCCCGGTCCCGCCGGTGACCACTCTGCAGTTCCGGGCCACCGACGCGGCGGGGGGCGCGACGATCCGCGTCGCTCGCGGGACGACAGTGCAAACCGCGCCGATCGAAGGAGAGGGCATCCGGTTCCGCACCGGCTTCGACATCGTCGTCATGCCGTTCGAGATCGCGGCCGTCGAGCTTGAAAACCGCGACGACGGCTGTCTGTTCACGCTTACCTTCAACTGCCGTCCGGGGGCGCGGCTTCAGGCATTGCGCGAAGCCCCGCTCGACCTCTTCTTCAACGGCAGACGCGATCCGGCCACGGCAAGACTGCTTTACCTGTTCTTCATGGAGCATGTCGGCTCAGTGCAATTCACGCCCAAAGGCGGAGCGAGCGTCAAGGCGGCAATCAGGATCACGCCGCGCGGGTCCGTCACCGACGAGGCGACGCTTCCCTGCCCCGATGGCGGGTTTTCCGGATTCCGGTTCCTACAGGAATATCTCGCCTGCCCGGAAACGCTTCTTCATGCGCGGATCACCGGTTTGGAATCCTTTGCGGAGGTCGACGCTGAGGGATTCACCCTCGCGTTCGAGATGACGCGCCGCTTTGGGGGGACGGCACCACTTGGGCCGGAACTCTTCGCACTCAATGCGACGCCGGCCGTCAATCTGTTCGAGGCCGACGGGCAGCCGTTCCTTCTTTCTGACGATCGGGCCGAGTATCCGATCCGACCGCTCGAAGGCACCGCAACGCGAAGCGTTCAGGCGATCGAATCCGTGGCCGGATATGTCGGCACGAACGGCGAGCGCATCGAGTACGAACCCTTCGAGCGTTTCAGGCATGACCAGGGTGGCGAGGTCGGCCCCTCGTATCGCACGCGCCTGCGGCCTTCCTTCGCCGGCGGGCTGGAGCACCATATCTCCTTCGGCATGCGTGGGGGGCCTGGTGCCTCGTTGCGGGCGGAGACCATCACCACGCGCCTGACATGTTCCAACGGCCCGATCGTCTCCAGAGTTGGCGTCGGAGCCGTGAGCCGGCCGGGCCCGAACACGCCGGCAAGGCTCATCTTCTCCAATATCACGCCTGTGACGAGCGAGGCTCCGGCTCCCGTTCATGATGCCGCGATCTGGACTTTGATAGCAGCCCTCCCCCGCAATTTCGGATCGCTGGCGGATATCGGCTGGTTGCGGGCGGTCCTCGCTGCGCACGATTTCCGTGGGGCCTGTGACAGGCAATCGGCCAAGCGCAGGGATCTGCTGCTGCAGAGCATGGTGCAGTTCGAGCGCCGCTCGGTCGACGTCATACGCCGAGGCCGGCCCGTACGCACGCAGGAGTTTCTGCTGCGTCTCGCCGACAGGCCGGTCGGCGGCGAAGGCGAAATGTATCTCTTGGGCTCGGTGCTCAACCGCTTCCTGAAGTCCTATGCCGGAATCAACAGTCTGCACAGCTTCTCGATCGCAGGAAACGACAGCGGCACCACCTATCGCTGGGCGCCCGCGTGGGGCGAGTCAGCGGCGCTATGAAACGATCCCGGAAAACGAAACGCGAAGAGGAAGCCGCAGTCCCGGAGCCCCAGCAGCCGCCCGCACCCGATCTTCACGCAATACCTTTTCATCAGCTCGTGGCCGCGCTCGAAGCCCAAAATCCGCAGGCGCCGCGGGTCGGGGCGGGCTCGCGTCCGGCGGACGAAGCGATCCGCTTCCGCGCGTCCAGATCACGGAGCTTCGAGCCCGCCGAAATTGCAGAGGTGAAAACGCCCGGTGACGAGGAGCGGACCGAGCTACGCGTCAACTTCCTGGGCCTTTACGGGCCCGCATCTCCCCTGCCGCCCGAATTCACCGACCGCATCCTGGAGTCGCCCCTGACACTTTCGGCGGCGGAGGATTTCCTTGATCTCTTCAACCATCGCCTGATCTCGCTCGACTACCTCGTCTGGCGAAAGAAACGCCATGACCTGCGCTACGAGCCGGGCGCTTGCGACCCTATATCGAAACGGGTGCTGGCTCTCGGCGGCTTTCCGATGGAAGGCCCGCCGCCGGCTGCTCTCGCACCGCAGCATTGGCTTGCACTCGCCGGTGTCGTGGCGCTTCGCTCGGCTTCGGCGGAGGTTCTCGCGACCATTCTGTCGGAGGCTTTCGACATTCCCTGCCGGATCGAGGAATTCGTGCGGCGCGAAGTCGTCATGGACGAGGAATCGCAGCTCAGGCTTGGCTGGAGCAACAACATTCTCGGCGAGGACAGCGTGCTCGGATCGCGGATCGAGGATGATCTCGGCAAGTTCCGCATCTGCTTCGGTCCAGCATCCCCGGATGCCCTCGAAACTCTCATGCCGGGAGGCGAGAAGCATCTGGCCATGGTCGAACTTGCCACCATGGGTGCCGGGGCCCTCGATTGGGACATATCGTTCGAATTCGACGCGGAGACATTGGCTGAGACCGGTCTCGGGCTCACCCGGCTCGGCAGGTCGAGCCGACTCGGCGGCAAGGGTGGCGGCGGCACAGGGAATCCGGTTATTCTGCTTCATGCCGCAGCCGGCGGAACGGAGCCGGTCCCGTTGGCCGCAGGCAATTTCGATTCCCCTGAAAGCACAGGGAGAGGTGGGTCCAAGGCATGGCGATGAACATCCGTCTCTCAGTCGTGGGCGCAGCCCGGCCGGACAGCCACGTCTTCGGGGAGGAAGGCGGGACGTTCGGCCGGTCGCAGAAATGTGACTGGGTTCTGTCTGACGAGGAACGCATCCTTTCCTCGGTGCATGGCCGCGTTACGTTCAAGAACGGCACGTTCTTCCTCGCCGACGAAAGCACGAACGGCATCTTCCCCGACGGGTCCGACGAGCCGCTCGGAAAGGGAAGCGCCGTCGCAGTGGCGAGCGGCGACCGGTTCCATGCCGGGCGTTACCTGATCGAAGCCCAGATCGTGGAGGTTCACCGACAGGCGCGCGCTCGCGCGAGCGCCGACGCAACGTCTGCCTTCCTGGCCGAGGCGGAAGAGTTGCAGCAGGAACTCGCCAGGTCAACGGAACCGGCGGCACCTGATCTCGGAGAATTCTGGGACGAGGATGCCGGAGGGCCGCTCGCGGGAGTGGAGACGGTTTCGGCCGACGACGGCCTGGCGGATATCTTTCCGGCCGAGCATGCGTTCGAAGCGCCCGTCGCGGCGGCTCAGGAAAGCTGGGACCCATCCGGATTCAAGCCAGAGCCCGATGCGCAATCGGCACGGGATCCGCATCCGCTTCCGGCGCCCCCGGATGAATTGCCGGTGCGCGGACCTGTGGAACAGCAGCAGCATTATCAGGCGCCGAGCCGGGCAGTCCCTGCAGCGACCGGACACGGGGGGCCCTTTGTTGCACGCGTCCCGGCTTCACCGGCAGCCGGGGCTGCGGATGGCGCCGTCGCGGCGGTTCCGGCGGGCAGCGCTCCCAATGTGGCTGCCACGCATTCAGCAGAGGGACCATACGGCAACGGCCATGAGGCCACGCCGCAAGCGGTTGCGCCAATGCCGGCTTCGCCGGCCCCGGCCCCGCCGCTTGCCAACGGCGCCAGGGCGGCGGTGCGCAGAAACATCATCCCCGAGGAGTTCGATCCCCTTTCGATCCTGTCGGGCCGAAGCCGGCAGGAGACTTCCGCGCCGGCGACTGCACCGGCTTCGGCCGAGATGCGCCGCGACCGGTTCGCCCAACCTGCCGCGCCCGAGCGGCCATCGGCAGCTCAACCGCCAGCGGCCCATCAAGCGCCCGCGCAATATCAGGCATTGCCGCAGACGCCGGGCGCGCCTGCCGAGCCGCGCCCGCGCACGCTCAGCCCTTCGCTGATGGCCGATCTGGTGGAACCCGGCGCTCCAGAGGCCCAAGCGCCGGATCAGGCGGGGCCCGGGGCCGAGGCTATGCAGATCGCCCCCGGGCAGCGGAGCACGCAGGCGCCGGAGCGGCCCACGATGCGCCCGGAGATCGAGACGCGCACGCCGCAGCCGCGCACCGGGATCCATCTTCCGCCGGCAGCCGGCCTGGCGCTTCCCGCCGATCAGCCAATGCGCGAGGCTCCACGTGCCGCGCCGGTGCATTGGCAACCCGCGCCCCCTCAGGCGCGTCCGCCGCAACAGGTGCGCCCCCCGGTGCAGGCGAGAACGCCGGCGCAGCCAGGCGGGGTCTCGCGCCCGGTGGGCGCTGCCTTCACGAGACAGGCGCCGCCACAGCCGAACGCGCCCAGGATTTCCGCGCCCGCTCCGCAGCCGCAAGGGCCGGGCGCGGCAGCCGGACCGGCGGCCACTGCCGCGGGGAGACAGGAAGGCGACCGAGCGGTGCTCTCGGCGCTGCTGTCGGCAATGGGCTTTCCGCAGACCGAGATCGATCCCCGCGACCACCTGATCCTGGTCGGGGAGGTCGGCGAGATGCTGCGTGCGATGAGCGAGGGGCTGATCGCTCTCCTCGCGGCGCGCCGCGGCGTCATGGACGAGCTTCAGGTCGGCGGCCCCGCGCCCGGAATGGAGGATGACAATCCCTTCAAGGTGTTCAGGATCGCGGAACTTGCGCTGGACGAGATGTTCGTCACCAGGAGTGGCGGTTATCAGGACCCGGTCCAGGCGACGCGGGCAGCGTTCGATGACCTGCAGCAATTCATGTCCCTGATCGGATCGGCCATGCAGCGGGCCATGATCCTGCTATTCGAGCGGCTTTCGCCGGAGGAGATCGGAAACGATCGCACCGACGAGGGCGGCCTGCGCATACCGGGTCTCGGGGCCAAGAAGAACAAGTGGGAAGCCTATGTGGAATCCCACGCCAGGATGAGCCGGAACATCGACGCCGTCGCACGGCAGATCATCGGCGAGGCGTTCTCGCAAGTACAGGAGCAGCAGGACGGTCGGGAATGACGGTCACACGCCGGAACCTGCTTTGCGGCGCGGTTCTGATGGGGACTTCGCTGGCAATGGGTTGTACCGCGATCCCCGGAAAGACCCCGGTTGCGGTGCTCCTCGACGTTGGCCCGGCCGTCAATCCCAACATAGACGGTGCCCCGTCGCCCGTCGTGGTGCGCGTCTATGAACTGAAATCGCTCAAGGCCTTCGCCGCCGCAAGCTATTTCGATCTCGTCGACAATGAAGCGAAGGTGCTTGGCGGGGAACTCCTTGCCTCGCACGAGTATGAGCTTGCGCCGGGGCAGAAGCAGGCCTTGCAAGCGGAATATTCGAGCGACGCGGGCTTTATCGGGGTAATTGCCGGCTTCCGCGACATCCAATCCGCCCAATGGCGCGATGCGATCGCTCTGAGGAAAGGCGGCAAGAACAGCCTCACGGTTTCGCTGACCAATCTTGCGGTGAAGATCGAGCGCTCCAGGGGCCCCGGGGCCGATGACTCATAGTTCCCGGTATCGCGCCGCCGAAGATCAAAGCTGTGGCTGCCGCGCTCTTCGCATGAAAACCGGTTTCCACTTCCCTGCATCATGCACTAGAAAGAAATCCGGACGGAGCGGAGGCAAGGAGGCTCGCTGAAGATCCGTTTCCTGATCGGCCTTGCTGTGCACGAAGCGCGACGCAGGGCCATCAGCGTGGTGGACGAAGGCTGGTCCTCGTTCCCGCTTCGGGATCAGGCGGCCGGCACTTTGATCCGTTGCCTTGAGAAATGCGGGGGTTGTCATTTGAGTTCGACCGACAGACCACTCTGGCTCGAGGGCATGTTTCTCCGCCCCCAGCATTTCCAGCAGCACGATCGCTGGATCGAGGCGAGCATCGAGGAGCGCATCAAGGCGCTCGCAGGCTATCGCTGGGGCGTGCGGCATATTCGGATTGACGCCGACGCGATGGCGATCGGCCAGTTGCGCGTAACGGCAGCTCAGCTGACCTTCCCCGATGGAACGGTCTATTCGACGCCGGAGCACGACGCGCCGCCCCCGCCGCGCCAGATCGGCGAGGCGGCCAGGGGCAAGCGTGTGTTCCTTGCCGTGCCCCTTAAATCGTCGCCTGTGGAAGATGCGAACGGCAATTCCGAACAGGGTCGCTATTGCACACGGTCCCTGCAGGTCACCGACGATGCGCGGCCCGATCAGCCGGCCGTCGAGATCGTCGTCGGGGCGCTCGAAGTCCGGCTGGTGATCGAGGGCGAATCGCTGGACGGAATGGTGTCTGTGCCGATCGCCGAAATCGAGAAGGTCGAGCCGCAGGGGCAGCTTTCGCTGTCGTCCGGTTTCATCCCGCCGGTCGTCGTGTGCGCGGCGAGCCCGCGCCTCATGGCGGTCGTGGAGGAAATCCGGCGGCTTCTGCGCAACCGTGCCGAAGCCATTTCGGCCGCAACGGCGGGCGCGGCCGGACTTTCGCCCGTTGCGATGCTGGAGATCGGCGCACTTGCCTTGATGAACCGGCTGGAAGTCATTCTCGCCCAGCTTGTCGAGAGTGCCGCCAATCCGCCTGAACTGCTTTACCGGGAACTCATCGGCTCCGCGGCCGAGTTGTCGGCCTATGTCGTATCGGCCCGCCGTCCACCTGCCATGCCGGCCTATCAGCACGGCGACCTGCGCGCCACCTTCGAACCCCTGCTCGACGTCATGCGCGGACTTCTCAGCGCTTCGCCCTCGCGCCCTCCGGTCAGCGTTCCGCTGTCCGAGCGCGATTTCAGCATCTGGGTCGGCGAGGTCGACGAGCGCATCACGTTCAAGGACCAGCGCTTCGTCCTCGTCGCCCAGGCGAAGCTTCCGCTCGACCGAATCCGCTCCCGCATTCCCGGACAGCTCAAGATCGGACCAATCGAGCAGATCCGGGACCTCGTCAACCTTCAGCTTCCCGGGATCGGCCTTCAGCCGGTTTCCGTGGCGCCGCGCGAAATTCCGTTCGTGCCGGACGCGGCCTATTTCCAGCTCGATGCAGAAAGCCCGCTGTGGGCCGACCTTCGCAACTCCCCCGCCTTCGCACTCCATGTCGGCGGCGAATATCCGGGCCTGCATCTCGAGCTTTGGGCGATCCAGAAGGATCAGTGAGGGATGAGCGCATCGGCCGACGACATGGATCAGCCGACGGTCACGCGTCGATTGCGGCCGCAGCCGCGCAACAGCCCCGTCGAGCCGGAGCCGCCGACGGATTTCAGCGGGCTCGACGAGGAACCGACTGTCGTCGTCAGGCGTCAGCCGGCCCAGGCGCATGAGCCGGAGCCCGCGGCACCAGAGGTGCTGCACGGCGCCACCTTGTTCCTGCAGCAGATCGAACCGACGAGGGAGCGGCTCCTGGTGCGCGCGGCCGCGCCGCTGTTGCTGATCGTGGCGCAGCTTCGCACAGGCATCGACAGAGCGGACGTGTCGGCATTGCGGCGCGTGGCCATCGAGGAGATCGAGCGCTTCGAGGAACGGGCCGAAAAGTCGGGCGTCGACGCAGGCGACATCATTGCGGCGCGGTACGTGCTTTGCTCGGTGCTCGACGAGGCGGTGCTGATGACGCCCTGGGGCAGCCATAGCGACTGGCGCGCCAACAGCCTCCTCAACCGATACCACAACGAGAGTTGGGGCGGAGAGAAGGTCTTTCGCCTGCTCGACCGGATCAGGACGTCGGCCGAGCGCAAGATCCAGCTTCTCGTCCTGATCCATACCTGCCTGATGCTCGGCTTCGAAGGGCGGTACCGGGTGATCAAGCAGGGACGCGAGCAACTGGAGGAATTGCGCAACGAAGTTTCGCGGCTCCTGCGCCGCTACAGCCTCATCGATCCTGACGAGCCGCTGTCGCCGACTATGCCGGCGGCACGCGAGGGAAGGCGAATACGGCTATGGATGACCATCGCGGCAGGGGTGCTGTCGCTCGTCGTCATCCGCGCGGCGATGGAATTCTCGCTTTCAGGCGCAATCACACATGTCATGAGCAGCCTCAGGGCGCTGGGTTCGGGCTAGGGCCATGCTGAAAGCCTCTTTCTCAAGCCTCTTCCGGCCAGCGAACCTGCTGGCCCTCATCATTCTCGCCATCGCGGCCCGGCTCCTCTGGATTCACGGCGAGGCCATACGGATCGGCGATCAATTCCCGCTGGCGGATGCCGACGGGCGGATAGCCGCGATCGCGGCGCTCGTCGTCGTCTTCCTCCTCGCGATCGTGGTCCGCCAGACGCTGCTTCGGCGCGCCAACGGCCGTTTCGTCAAGGCCATCGTGGCTAACGAGGCGCTTGTGACCATTGGGGCCGACCGCCCTTCGGACGAGATGGAACTGATCCGGGAGCGCTTCGAATCGACATTCCGCATACTGCGCAAGCGGACGTTCCGAACTCCACGCGGCCGCAGATATTTTGTTCAACTGCCCTGGTACATGGTCATCGGCCCGTCGGGATCGGGCAAGCGGACCCTCATCGAGAGTTCGCAACTGGAAATCCCGGTGGCGGATGATGAACATCCGGCGCTGAAGGGAATCGGCGGAACGCAGGGCTGCGACTGGTGGATCAGCACGGAGGGCGTCCTCATCGATGCCGGAGACCTCCATGCCGGCGCTGCGGCCTCTGACCCCCGGGCAGGCTGGGGCGGCTTCCTGCAACTCCTGAAGCGCCACCGAAGACGCAAGCCGGTGAACGGTATCGTTCTGGTGGTCGGACTCGCCGATCTGGTCCTTTCGGACGTGGATGCGAGGAGGCAGCAGGCGGGAACGCTGCGCATGCGCGTGCGTGAACTGCACCGGGCCTTCGGGACGAGCCTGCCCGTCTACTTCGTCTTTACGCAATGTGACCGGATCGCCGGTTTCGAAGAGTATTTCGAGGAGATCGCCGATCCCGCGCGAGAGGAGGTGTGGGGATTCGCATTCCCGCAGGACAAGGAACAGACAGGCTGGGGCAAGGCCTTCGAGGCGGGCTATCTCGATATCGTGGCGCGGCTCGAACGGCGCCTGGCGATGAAGCTTGCGACCGAACGCAACACGGCGCGCCGGTGCCGCATCTATGCCTTCCCGCACGAATTCGGCAGTCTCGCGCCGCTGCTGCGCGGCTTCGTCGCCGAAATCCTGCGAAGCAGCCGCAGCGAGCCGCAACCGATCGCCCGCGGCGCCTATTTCGCGTCGGGCGTTCAGGAGGGCGAGACATTCGATCCGCTGCTCGGGGCGATGTCACAAAGCTTTCCTGTCCGGCGGCGTCGCCAAGGCACGATCGGCGCACAGGCCAAGCCCTTCTTCGCCTCGCAGATCCTCAGAAGAGTGGTTTTTCCGGAGCAGGACCTGACCGGAAGGTGGAAACGCCCGCGACGCGGAATGCCCGCGGCTGTTGCGGCCTACGCGGCAGCAGCGGCCGTGGTGATCGGGGTCGGGCTTTATTGGTATCATGGGCTGCAGGACTCGCTGGCCCGTTCGGCCCGTCTCGAAGCCCTCTCGGCCAGTCTGGCGCAGCGGATCGCATCGACCGACCCGAACGCCTCCGTCGCCGGTTTGCTGCCGGTGCTGGATCAAGCGCGCAGCCTGAGGGAGGCAGCGGGCGAGCCATCGGTTTCCGTGAGCGGGAAAATGTTGGGCATTGACGCAACGCCTGCGCTTTCATCGGCCGCCGGTGCCGCGTACGATTCAGTGCTCAGGACCAAACTCCTGCCGGCGGTCGCCCGGCAGATGACGACGAGGCTCGGTGAAGAGGCCCGCACCGAAGGGGTGGACACCGCCGGACTCCAGCGGGACCTGGAAGACTATCTGATGCTCGCTTCCGGCGAGCATTTCGATCGTCGCAGGGTCATGCAGTCGCTCGAGCGAACCGCGGATGCCGCCTTCGCCGCGAACCCGGAAGGCAGGCGGCGCATGGAGCCACATCTCACGAGGCTGGCAGAGCTCCTGCCGGCGTCCGGCTCGCCGGACGAGGCGACGCTTGCCCTGGTGCGGGCGCGGCTGGAGCAAGCTCCCCGAACCACCGAGATCTACGGGCACATGCTGCATGATGCGCAGGCGGGCGACCAGTTGAAAGCAATCGACGTCGCCCAGACGGCAAGCCCGGGCATTTTCCAGGTGGCGCAAGGCGGGTCATATGCCGTGCCGGGCTACTACACCAAGGCCGGGTTCGAGAGCTTTGCGGACCGCATGCCGGACTACATCCGACAGGCGACCGGCACGGATTGGGCCATCGGCGGTGCGGCGGCCGAAAAGTCACAGGAATTGGCCGAACAGGTGACCGCGCTTTATGTCCGGGACTATGTCGCCCGGTGGCGCGCGGCGATGGACTCGATCCATCTCGCCGACCTGAAGACGCTTGACGATGCCGCGACTGTCCTGCGGGGGCTTTCAGGAGCGCAATCGGCGTTGCTGCAGTTGCTGACGACACTGCGGGAAAACACCACGCTCGACACGCACCCGCCAAATACGGCTTTCCCGCAAGCCCTGTTGCCGGCCGCCAAGGCTATCGGTGCTTCCTTCCAGCCCCTTACTTCACTAGTCGATCCAGATACCCAACAAACGCTTGCTCCAGCCCTCGAACTCCTCGGCAAGCTTTCCGGCCTCGTATCGGCCGCAGCCAGTGCCCAGGATCCAGCTGCGTCTTCCTACGACCTGATTGCCGACGCACAGAAGAACCCCTCGCAGGACCTGTTTTCGCAATTGCAGGCCGACGCGAAATCGAGGCCCGAGCCCCTCCAGTCGATGATCTTCTCCATTGCCGACGGCACACGTCAGCTGCTGGCCTCATCCGCCCGGGAGCACCTCGACGCACTTTGGCGCGATGAGGTCCTGCCGGTCTGCACATCGGCCATCTCGGGCCGCTATCCGTTCGACCCGTCTTCCGACAAGGACGCCGATCTGGCTGTGTTTGCCGCGGTATTTGGCCCCAACGGCAAGATCGAGTCGTTTTTCAAGCAGTATCTCTCACCTTTCGTCAATGTGAAGGGCGGCCAGATGCGGCCAGTTCAGGGCCCCGGCCAGGCGCTCGGGTTCTCGACCGAAACACTCGATCAGATCGAGCGGGCGCGGATGATCGACCAGGCGGTCTTCGGCAGCGGAGGTTCGCCTCAGGCGCACTTCACCATCGAGCCGGCCTATCTGGACCCCAAGGCGCTGAAGGCGAGTTTCAGGCTGGGCGGCAAGCAGATCGTCTATCGCCACGGTCCCTCGCGCGGCCAGGATTTCAGCTGGCCCGCCGCGGATTCGGACGGGGCGGAGATCACCGTCACACAGCTCGACGGAAGCATTCAGACGGTACAGAAGAAGGGCACTTGGGCGATCTTCCGGATTCTGGCGGCATCGGGCTTTTCGGATGCCACCGGGGAGGATCATTTTCTCTTTTCGGTCGGCAAGGACGACACGCGGGCAAGCTTCAGGCTGACGGCCGACAGTGCCGACAATCCGTTCAATCTTGGCCTTTATCGCACCTTCCGCTGCCCGGCGACGCTCTGAGCGGCCGGCGCGCTGCCGGCGCATGAAATACCCACTAAATCGGGAGCCGGACGGCTTCGCGGCATGGTTTCTGGGGAATTGGGACGCATAAGACTGGACGGCGCTCGGAACTGGGCGCTATCTCAGTCACAAATCTGACAAAAGGCCGGGAGATCCCCGACCAGTCATGCGGCGAAAGCAACAAAAGACAGGCGGCTCGGGTGCAGAAGCGCCTGGCGCAAAAGGGCAGGACGGTCTGGCCGTGCAGGTACCGCTACTTTCGCATCCACCCCTGATTCTCGAAGCCGAAGCGGCAACGAGGCGGGGTCCCTCGCACGTAATCAACGAGGATGCGTTCGTTGCGGATGCGCAGTTCGGCTTCTTTGTGGTCTCGGACGGAATGGGCGGCCACAGGGACGGCCAGGCCGCGAGCAGCACCCTCACCTCTATCCTCGGCCATGCCTTTGACGGGCATGCGTCCTTCGAGGAGAAGGTGAGCGCCGCAAGCCAGGCCATCTCGAACGTCAATACCCTGCTCTATGCGCCCTGCGCCGCCGATCCGACGATCGACATCTCAGGCGCAACGGTAGTCGTGCTGATCGTCGCCGACGGATATGCAGCCTGCCTGTGGGCCGGTGATTCACGGCTCTACCTGTTCCGCGACAGCGAGCTCTACCTCATATCGCAGGATCACGTGGCGGATGATCGTACGCTCACCAGAGCCGTCGGTTCGGCGCCGCAGATCGAAGTCGAGCGGCGCATCCTGGAGATTCGCGCCGGCGACATGTTCCTGCTCGCCAGTGACGGGCTCCTGAAGGGCCTGGGCGAGCCGCAGGTCTCGAAGCTGCTCGACTCCTATGGAGAAGGCGCGGTCGAGCGCCTGATCGACAATGCGATCGCCGGCGGCGCATTGGACGACATCACCGTCGTCCTGGTGCGGGTCGAACGCGATTATGGCTGAAGCCAGGCCTTCGACTGCGCGCCGCAAGAAGACGGCGCAACGCAAGACCGCCGCGCCGAAAGCGCCCGCCATAAAGCCCGGCAGCATCCTCAAGGGCCGTTTCGAGCTTCTGGCGGAGATCGGAAGAGGCGGGCTCTCCCATGTGTACCAGGCGCGCGATCTTGTTGCGGCGAATGCGGGCCTCGCCGATGCGATGGTGGCGCTCAAGATCATCCTCGCGGATCGTGGCAGCGATCCGGACCTGATCGCGCTGATGCATCGCGAGGCGCGGCGGCTGCGCGATCTGGTCCATCCCAACATCGTCCGGGTCTATGACATGGACGTGGAGGGAAAGGCCCATTTCATGGTGATGGAATATCTGGAGGGCCAGTCGCTGTCGAAGGCCCTGCGCCGCATGGAAGGCGGCAGGCTGCAGACGGAACAGGTCTTGCGGCTCGTCAACGACCTGGCGGCGGCACTGACCTTCGCGCATTCGCAGGGCATCGTCCACGCCGACCTGAAGCCGGGCAACGTCTTCATCGAGCGGACCGGGCGCGCCAAGCTGATCGACTTCAACATTGCCTATCCGGTCGCCCGCCCTGCCCGGCAGGGCGAAGAAGACACCGTCCAGATCCTCGGCAGGCTGGGGGCGGTGACACCGCTCTACGCCTCGCCCCAGCGGCTGGCGGGCGCAGAACCCTGCGAAGGCGACGATGTCTATTCACTCGCCGTGCTCACCTATGTGGCGCTGACGGGAACGCGCCCCTTCGGAAAGAAGACCTCAGAGGAGGCGGTAGAGCAGAAGCTGGCGCCGGTCCAGCCCGAAGGGCTGCCTCGCGGCCGATGGAACGCCTTGCGCCGCGGGCTTTCGCTTGACGATTCCGAACGCACACCCTCCGCCGAGCGATTCGCGGCGGAATTCACCGGGGCGCGAAGCTTCCTCTGGCCGCTGGGCTGAACCGGACGAACGATGGAGCGTCGGTCCGATGCAGCGTGACCGCCCTGCTATTCCCCATAGGGCACCCATATGTTCTTCACCTGGGTGGCCCGGCGCAGGAACTCGCGCCCCTGCCCCTCTGCATCAAAGAGCCAGTCGCGCGGCGCCGATGCCGTCCATGTTGCCTTGAGGTTTCCGCTGGAGGCCTTCTCTACCATGGCATCTCCACTGCCCGAACCGAAATACCAAAGGGCGGCGACATCGTCGTGCTCCGCCAGCGTTTTCGCCAGCTCATCGCTTTCGCCGGTCACGATGTTGATCACCCCGGCCGGCACGTCCGACGTGTCGAGGAGCTGGTAGAAATCGGTCGCCGCGAGCGGATGGAGCGCCGAGGGAACCGCGACGACGCGATTACCCATGGAAATCGCCGGCATCACTAGCGAGACGAAGGCGAGAAGCGGCGCGTCATCCGGGCAGACAATCCCCATCGCGCCCCATGGTTCGTTCATCGCGAGCGTTACATGCCGGCTCTTCGTCGAATGCACCGCGCCGTCATATTTGTCGGCCTGCGCGGCATAGAAGAACATGCGGCGGATCGAGGTCGCGACCTCCTGCGCGGCGGCCCGCGCCGAAACGCCTGTCATGCCGACGAGACGCTCCTGGAACTCCTTCTCGCGAGCAGCGAGGTTTTCTGCGAGATAATAGAGCACCTGCGCGCGGTTATGCGCCGTCGCCGCGCCCCAGCCCGAGGCCTTGTTGGCCGCTTCCACCGCGTTGCGGATGTCCTTGCGGTTGCCGAGACCCGCCTGGCCGGCCGCCCTGCCCTTGGCGTCGAGGACGGCATAGGAATAGCCGGAATCGGGCCGCGCCTGCTTGCCGCCGACATAGAGCTTGGCCGTGCGATCGATCGAAGGCAAGCCGCCGATGGTCTCCTCCATCGGCCCGGCAACGAGCTTCGGAGCGCCCGGGGCTACGGCTTGCTTGCGGGCCTTTCCGGTCTTCGGCACGAGATATTCCAGCAGGCCCTCGCGCCCGCCTTCGCGGCCGAAGCCGCTCTCTCTATAGCCGCCGAAACCGGCGGCGGCATCGAACAGATTGGTGGAATTGATCCACACGACACCGGCCTTGAGGCGGGCGGCGATCTCCAGCGACAGGTTGATGTTTTCCGACCAGACGGAGGCCGCCAGCCCGTAGCGCGTGTTGTTGGCGAGTCGCACGGCCTCATCGGGCGTCCTGAACGTCATGCCGGCGATCACCGGGCCGAAGATTTCGACCTCGGCGACCGTCGAGGCGGGCTCGACATCGGTGAAGAGCGTCGGCGGGAAAAAGCAGCCCTTCGCCGGCAAGGAAACCGGCGCCTGCCAGAGCTTCGCCCCCTCCGCCTCGCCCTTGGCGACAAGCGTGCGGATGCGGTCGAGTTGCACGGGGGCGACGATCGCGCCCATGTCGGTCGACTTGTCGAGCGGATCGCCGACGCGCAAATGTCCCATGCGGGTCTTGAGCCTGCCGTAGAAGCGCTCGGCGATGCCCTCCTGTACGAGAAGGCGGGACCCGGCGCAGCAGACCTGGCCCTGGTTGAACCAGATGGCATCGACCACGCCCTCGACCGCACCGTCCATATCGGCATCCTCGAAGACGACGAAGGGCGACTTGCCGCCGAGTTCCAGGGAAAGCTTCTTGCCCGAACCGGCCGTCGTCTGGCGGATGATGCGGCCGACCTCGGTGGAGCCGGTGAAGGCGATCTTGGCCACGCCCGGATGCTGGACCAGCGCGGAACCCGTCCGCCCGTCGCCCGTGACGATATTGACGACGCCCGCCGGAAGTCCGACCTCGGCGCAGATCTCGGCAAAGGCGAGGGCCGTGAGCGGCGTGAACTCGGCAGGCTTGAGCACCACCGTATTGCCGGCCGCCAGCGCCGGGGCGATCTTCCAGGCGAGCATCAGAAGCGGGAAGTTCCACGGGATGATCTGGCCGCACACGCCCACCGGCCCATGGTCGGGGAA
>Ga0209915_1002763_pt1 | contig 16982 bp, 21 predicted proteins | sample ThiBiot_750_plan_FD_183952 | JGI IMG/M metagenome (GOLD analysis project Ga0209915, IMG submission 183952) | Wastewater bioreactor microbial communities from Cape Town, South Africa - Thiocy_cont_750_plan (SPAdes) | ecosystem: Engineered > Bioreactor > Thiocyanate-remediating > Anaerobic-Aerobic... | reverse complement strand
CTACTACCACTCGATCTGCGAGACCTTCGAGTACCCGCAGAGCGTCGGTATACTCGGCGGCAAGCCGCGCGCCTCGTACTACTTTATCGGCCATCAGGAGGAGCACCTGTTGTACCTCGATCCGCATACGATCCAGCCGGCTGTGTGCATGGAGCAGGTACCGTTCGATCACAAGTCCTACCACTGCGACGTTCTTCGCAAGCTCCATCTGTCCGAGATGGACCCGTCGATGGCGCTCGGGTTCTTCTGTAAAACGCGCCACGACCTCCAGGACCTGTTTGAGCGAGCGCAGCGGGTATGTCGAGAGCGTATGCACCGCCGCCACGCGAACCATTCGATCGAATGTTGTTGAGTGACTCCGACTTGTGTTTGTTTGTGTGTGTGTGTGTGTGTGTCCATAGTCCTCCACGGTTGCATCGTCTGCCAGCATCGTCAATGTGGCCTTCGTGACGCCTGAATACGAGCGGCGACCGGTGACTACCGAAGCGAGCCTCGACGACGACATTAGCAGCTTCGTGGTGTTGTAAGCGTTGCATTGCATTGATTGCATTGCAGTTCGCTTGCAAATGGCCGCGCAGTGATGATGACATGAGCGCGCGTGTGTACATAGTCAGCGTTACGTAAGACTAGTTGGTAGAGTATGGTTGGAAATACAGAACGCAACACCAAGCACCACACACTTGCTTGGCATCAATGAGTGGATGAAAGTGGGGTGATTTATATGGGGATAGAGAGAGACGCTGAGAGAAGTAGGAGAGAGATAGAGAGAGGTGCCGGAGAGTAGAGTATATCGTTGCGATTGAGATTCTTGTTAGTACTTGTGTGTGGCATCCATGAATCGGAAGACTCGGTTGTAATCATACAAGCGCTTGCCCAATGCCTTTGCCTTCGACTCGGGAGGCATCGTGAGCTGGAAGGCTTTGAGCGTCGCTTTCGAACTGCAATGCGCCATACATCATTCGATTCCATTCGATTCGATTTGACAATGGTGAGTGTGAGCGTCAGCGCGTACGTGCGAGGCGCATTCGAGCTTGAACGTACATATTCAATGGATTGCGTCGACCATGAATCTTGGCAGTGAGATCTCGAATGCCAGCGGCGTGGCAGATTTGTTGCATCATGGGCGAGCAGCGCAGGCCGTGGCCGGGACGTGCCGGGCGCATCCAGATCTTGGCGCTCTTGTACTTGACCGAGATCTCGTCCGAGATGGTGACGTTGTTGACGCGGTCGATCGTGACGAGGTTGCGCAGCGAGTTGATGAGCGCCTTGTAGACGGCGACGCTGACGCCCTCGGCCTTGCCGTAGCCGATGCCGAGCGTGCCGTTCTGGTTGCCGACGAGGATCAGCACCGAGGCCGAGCGCACGCGACCGGCGGCCGTGACCTTGGTGTGACGGCCGAAGCGCAGAATGTAGCGAAAGTGCAGGTCGCTGCGAATGTCCGAGTTGCCGTAGTACTCGACCTCGGACTTGCTCTGCGCCGAGAGGTCGCGGCGCAGCGCACGGTCGATGGCGACCGCGTCCTGAAAGTCGTCGTACAGCAGCTGGTCCTCGGGCGACAGCGCGTCGTAGTCGACCGCCGTGTCCTCGCCGTCGGCGCCTTTGAACTTGCTGAACGACTCATGGCCCATGAGCTCCGAGGCGTCGAACGACGACGCGCCGCCGCTGATGGCGCTGTCGAGGCGCTTGATGGCCTCGACCATGTGCTCGCGGCCTTGGCTCGAGTTCAGGATCTTCTCGTCAAGGTCCAGCAGGTCGCTCTGGTCCTCGGCAAGCGCCTTGCGGATGCGCTCCTCGGTCACCTCGCCTTCATCGTCGAACCTCGAGCCATCGCCGTTGTCGTTGTTGTTGTCGTCGTCGTCGAGGTCCGTGTCGTCGTTTTCTGCGTTGCCACCGCGGCGGCGCTTGTCCGTAAAGTCCTCGTCGTCGTGCTCGTCCTCAGACTCTTCGAGCTCGGCCAGCACATCGTCCTCCTCCGCATCGGCCTCGTCGCTGCCGAGTGCGAGTTGCTCGCGGTCGTCGGCATCAAGGCCGCGCGACGTAGCAATCTCCAAGATCCTGTTGGTAGCGCTGTAGTCCACGCGGTCGATCGGGCTCAGCTCGGAGGCCAGCTTCTCGTCCGAGAACGGCAGCGAGTCGTCGATCGGCTCGCCCGCCTCGTCCGCCTCGTCGTCGTCCACTGTGATTCGTGGAAGGCGCATCTCGTATGTCACGAAATGGCGGAGGTCCGAGAGCAGCTTCTGTTTTTCCTGCTCATTCGCATCAGCGACAGCAGCGGCAGCGGCGGCGTCGGCGGCAGCAGCATCGGTAGTAGTGGTGGCAGCAGCATCGTCGCCATCGTCAGCGTCGTCCAAGGCACCAACGACATCATCAGCACCATCATCAGCGGCGGTAAGCTTCGCGAGCAGAGTATCATCATCGCCAGCCTCCAAGAAGTCGGCCTCGTCGTCGAACGGCAAATCGCCGTCGTCGTCGTCGTCGATGGCGCCGCCCTTGAAGCCGCGCTGTGTGGTGGCGCCGTCTTCCTCGTCGGCCTCGTCGCGCAGCTCCTCCTCGTCGTCGTCATCGGCCGCCACGGCGCGCTTCTTGTCGCCCATATCGAAGGCCGTGCGCGACCAGTCGGTGCTTCGAATGCGCATGCCGTTGGCGTAGTGGCGCACTCCGAGCAGCGGCAGAGCGTGGTACGCGGGGCGAGGCAGCAGCGTCCACGAGCCGGCCACGAGTGACGGCACCGCAGCGGCTCGCGAAGCTCCTCCAGCGACGAGCTTGATCGACGGTGAAGAGACGCAGTCGCTACTCGAGCTGCTATGCAGCAGCCGCGTGCGGTCGGCACGAGCACCAAGCACCACGCAGCTGGCACGCGACAGCGCCAGCGAGCGGTGGTGTTGCGCCACGGCGCGCACCAGTCTCACGTGCCGCAACATTTTGGCTCAATGAGACCACACAACAACACAGGAGAACAATAATACTAATAAAGCCCCTGATCGACACGATGATATGTGAGTTTGGGGGTCGGTGGTCGGGTACGAGGAGCAGACACCGAACCGAACCGAGCGGCGCGTGTTGGTGTTGGTGAGGCGAGGCGACGAAGAGAAAGAAGCAGCCCGAGAGAAAAATCGCAAAAGAGCAGCACCACCGTGGCCTCCTGAGAGCGGGGCTCTATCGAGGCGTGTTTTCATTTCGATGCTTGTTGTTGTTCTCCTCTCACGCTCACGCACCAAACTATCTCCATCCATCCATCTATCTATTGTGAGACCGTGTGAGATCCCGTATCCCCCTCTCTCTCGCAAGCTTCTCTTCTCCACTGGTAGTAGTAGCGGCGGCGACGATATCAGTGAGCTCGTGGCGGTATCATTGCGTGTAGCGAGTCGGTTCTACACGAGAGAGAGCGCGAGCGTGTACCTCTCCCTCGGCCTTCCTCGGCCTTCCTCGGCCTCCCCCCTCTCGGTGAGCTCGCTGGTCGCGTGAAGCGCTTCTCCGATCGCCTGCGTCGTCTACTCGATATCCCGCCGTGTGTTCGACGCACACGCGTTCGGCTCCGATGCTCCGATCCGGGGTGCGGATCAGCGCTAATGGCCACTTCAAGCCCTACAGTCGCTCGGGTGCAGCCACAGGCTCGAACGACCAGACGCCGCCGGTCACCTCGCGCACCTCCAAGGTCCGCACGACGCCCCCACGCTCCATCCATCTATCCATCGATACTTGTCTTGCTTAGCCATCTCGCAATGATTGTGCTCACCGAGTTTGTGTCTTTGTGCGTGTGTCTCGGTGCTACAGCCTCTCTCGCAGCTGACCACCAAGCTGCTCACGACCTACAAGACTTGCAATCCATCGTTCGCCTACACGCCGACCTCGAATCCACGCCGCGTCTTGACCAAACCTGAGGAGGGCGTGCACAATAGTGGCTACGACAACACCAACTTTGATCTCATCCTCTACGTCAACGATGTGCTGGAATCCGAGAAGGGCACCAAGTATGCTGCTGCTGCGCGCCACGCGACAAGCGCCCACCAATCGTGTGCGAGCTACTCACCGCAACCACAACAATGATGATAATCTCGCATCTAGATACGTCGTGGCTGATCTCTTGGGTCAAGGAACCTTCGGTCAGGTGGTCAAGTGCACGAATGCCGAGACGCAGGAACAGGTCGCCATCAAGATCGTCAAGAACAAGCGCGCCTACTACAACCAGGGCCTCGTCGAAGCGCGCATCCTCGACCTGGTATCTACCCTGCCCACCCACCCACGCCGCATATGCACGCAAGAGCAGCTCGAACAGAGCGCGTGTGTACTCACCTACCACGGCGTGTGTGTGTTCCTCGCAGCTGAACAAGAGCTTCGACAGCGAGAAGAAGCGCCTCGTGGTGCTGCGCGATCAGTTCCTGTTTCGCTCGCATCTGTGCTTCGTGTTCGAGCTGCTCAGCATCAATCTCTACGAGTTGCTGAAGCAGAACCAATACCGCGGTCTATCGCTCAACCTCATCCGCATCCTGCTCGACCAGTGTCTCGACGCTCTGGAAGCTCTCGCGACCGTGGGAGTCATCCACTGCGATTTGAAGGTTCGTATCATCGTCATCACCATCATCAAGCGTTCAATCTCGCGCACTCTTTGTAATGGATTCGCGAGACCTCTCACTCACCACTGTTGTACAGCCTGAGAACATTCTGCTTGTAAGTCTGTCGTCACCGAAAATTAAGTTAATTGACTTTGGCTCGGCCTGTTGGGAGTCCAAGACTGTGTATACCTATATCCAATCTCGATTCTATCGATCTCCCGAAGTTCTTGTCGGATTTCGGTACGTACTCGGCGACGTCTCTACTCTCTACTCTCTCGCGATTCGATCGCCTAACTAACCTCCCGCTTGCGCGATAGGTACACTCTCGCGATAGACATGTGGTCGCTCGGTTGTATCGCAGCCGAGCTCTTCTTGGGCCTGCCTCTCTTCCCCGGCACCTCCGAGTACAAACAAGTGGCGCGTATCGTCGAGATGCTCGGTGTGCCGCCGGACCACATGCTTCGGCAAGGCAAGTTCACGTCCAAGTTCTTTGAGCTCACCGACAAGGGCGTCTACCGCCTCAAGAGCGAGGAGCAGTGGGCTCGCGTACGCACTCTCTCTCTCTCTCTCTCTCTCTCTCTCACATCAGGGTAGCGCATTATCATCATCGTATGCACTGACGCCTCTTGGTTGGCGGCATGTGATAGGAAAACAACGCCCAAGTCACCAAGACCAAGCGGTACTTCTCGGGCACGACGCTCGAGAGCTTCGTCTTGAACTACCACTATCGAAAAGGCCTTTCGAGCACGCAGTTGGAGACTGGTATGTGTGACCCTAGACCGCAGCGCGCATCGTAGGCTCGGCTCGCTCGTCCCGCTCACAATCCTTGAGTGGATGTCTCGTTTTGGTATCGCAGAACGACAATCGCGAAACTGCTTCATCCACTTCCTGCACGGCCTGTTGCAGTTGGATCCACAGCGCCGATGGACACCAACGCAAGCCAAGGAGCACCCGTTCATCTCGGGAGCGCCATTCACGCCGAGCTGGACTCCGTCGGCCGCCGCCTCTGCGCCTGCCGCCACTAGTGCCATCGCTCCTCTGCCGTGGGTATCAGCTGGCAATACGCCGCCGGTCGCCGGACACGGTTCGACCTCCGGCTCCTCAACGCCGTCGTCGTCGTCGGCTTTCACGAGCGCAACGCCATCAAGTGCCGCCGCCGCTGCCGCCGCCGCCGCCGCCGCCGCCGCTCCACCACAAGCGACGGGAGCATTCGGGCAGCCCGCTACGGCAGGAGCTGCGACAGCTGCCGGGTACTTTTACCAGCCGGGACAAGCTGGCGCTGCAGCATCGAGTGGTGCCAGCAGCGGCAGCAGTGGTAGCGGCAAAGTTACTGCACAAGCACAGCCCGCATATCAGCCGCTTCGAGCTGGAGTGCCAGCGGCAACGGCGTTTGCCAGCGGCGCCAGACCAGCGGCTGGTGGCGTGCAGGCTACGGCAGCCGAACTGCGTCGCTCGAAGCGCGATCGCTCGCGAAGCACTCCGAATCGAATCGCGAGCCAGCAGCGGCAAGCACCAGCCATGTCGGCCGGTGGTATGCCGCAATACCAGACGCCCGAAGGAGCATCAGGCCACGCTGGTGGCTTCATGTCGGTTCCTTCGTTTCAGCCATCGTCATCGTCGTCGTCGTCACACTCCTCGGCTATGCCGTCAGTGGTGCCTTCCAGCGAGCAATATCGCACGACACAACGCACGAGGGACTCGCTGGTTGCGACCACGGCGGGCAGCACCTCCTCGTCGTCTACGGCAGCGGCAGCTTCGTCGATATCGCCCTCGGCATCGTCCGCCTCCTCTTCCTCCTCGATCAAGAAGACGCACTCGAACCGCGGCAAGCGCACCAGTGGTATGGTGGCAGAGGGCTCGGCTGGAAGCGTGTTCACCTCGGCACCCACAACGACAGCGACGTCCACGACAACGACATTCGGATTCGAAGCGACGGGCGCCGGTGGTCCAATGCTGCCGTCAGCAAAGGAGAGCCCCAAGACGACGGCAGCAGGCAGGTCCGCTGGCACGTGGACAGATGAGATGGCGCCCACTCGCCTGCAGCAGCAGCAGCAACAACAACAGCCACAGCCACCTTCTTCCGGTCTCATCTACCATCCACTCCAGCAACAGCAACAGCAGCAATCTCCCACCGCCACGGCAAGCTTGTCTCAGTCTGCGTTCGGCGCGATCGGCTCTCCGTCGAAGCGCCGCGACCTCGCCTCCGCTGGCACCTATGCCTTTGCCTCTGATCCGACGCAGCAAGCAGCTTCGTCATCAGCGGCAGCGGCGGCGGCGGCAGCAGCGCTGTCGTCGTCACCTTCCAAGTCGTCGATGCTGTTCATGACACAACAGCAGCAACAGCAGCAACAGCACCTGCATCATATGTACCAACAACAACAACAGCACCTCCAACAACAGCAGCAACAGTTGCTGTTGCACCACCACCAACAGCAGCAACAGCAGCAACAGCAACAACAGCAGCAACAGCAACTCTTCCACTACCAATCGACTGTCGAGAATCCTAGCAAGAAGCGCAAGAGTGCTTCGGGCGCCTCAAAGATCGTGGCCGACAGTGGCTCGTCGTGGAACCCCTTCTTCCCCGACGACCTCGGTGGCAGTGACGAGTACTCGAGCCCGTCTCCCAAGGGCGATCACAGCCCCGATGGCAAGTCGGGCGACGACGCTGGAACGCCATTGAGCGACGTGACGTTCTCGGCGCTGTCGCTCGATTTTGACGAGCAGCCGAGCTCGACGATGCGCGTTCGTGGCAGCCAGCCAATGGATGTGGCCAGCAGTGCGCCGCGCGCCGTACCGTCGTCGTCGTCGGGCAGCTCGTTTGGAAGAGGCGGACGTGGCAGCGGAATTGGCGCCGCTGGTGGAGGACTGTTTCCGTCGACACCGGGCTCGATCTACGGGCCCGAACTCGGCACGTCGTACGGTTCGGGCTCGTACAGCTCGGCACCCGGCTTTGGCTCCTTCGGTTCGTTCGGTGCCTCAGGCGGATCGGGAGGCGGCGGCTATGGCGCCTCGGCTGCTGGCGCTGGCGTTGGCGCTGGAGCGACTGGCGCGTATGGCGGTGGCGGTGGCACCATGCCGAGTGGCAGCGGTGGCGTCGGTGGCGGCTACGTGATCCCTGGCAGCATGTTGTTGGGCACGTCGCCCATGCAGCCGGCCGGCACCTTCCGAATGCCGCTGTACGGCATGAGCCCGTCGGACTCGGGCATGTACGGCTTCGGCGCGCCAGTGTACCAGCAGCCGCCGCAGCCGTCGCACCATCACCATCACCACCATCAACAGCAGCAGCAACAACAGCAACAACAACAGCAGCAGCAACAGATGGCAGCGCGCCAGTACCAAACCATCCACAGCCAGCAGCCGAAACCAACGCCACGCGATTAGCGAAGGTCCTGCCTGTGCGTGCCTGCGCCTGCCTGTGCCTGCCAGTGCCTGCCTGCGTGCCTGCGTGCCTGCCTCGCTTGTACTACCACCACCACCCTCCCCACCCTCCCCACCCTACCAGCCACCAACTCTCGCGTTCCCTCCTCGCCGACCGCCTTGGCCGCCAGTACAGTAAAAAAATCGATCGCGTACACAGCATAGAGCAATGCGAGCTCTGCAGCGACCGCAAGGCATCAGGCGGAAAGCCTGCGTGTTGGTCATCGCTCTCTCGCTCGCTCTGTTGTTGTTGCTTGCCTGCTGCTGCTCGCGCGTCTTCATCGTTGTCGTTGTCGTTGTTGCCCGCATCGTTGTGGTTGTGGCTGTCGCTCGCGGTGGTAGTGGTGCTTGAGTGCTGCTGTCGTCTCTTTAGCTGTCAGGTTAGCGCGGCTCGTTGTCGAGTTGAATTGATTGCAGAGTTGCTCCTCGTGCTCACTCGCGTGGTAGTTTTGGTTGTTGTAATCGTCGAGATGGTGCGTTGGATGTCGTCGAGGAGCGACGCATTGAGTAGTACCTTGGCTTGGCAGCTCGTGTGTTGACGCATGGCTTTGGTGTGTGCTGGCTGCTGCTGCTGCTGCTGTGGCTGGTTTGGCTGGTTGGATCGGTACTGCGCGCGCTGTTGTTGTGCAGGCATCACTGGATGAGAGTGCCAACACGATCGTCGAGCGCCTGGCAGCCTCGGGTCTCTTCACCAAGACCATCGTCTACAAAGATACTGATGACTGCACGGTGTTGAAATCAAACATTGAGACGAAGCCCGAGGATCTGATGTACGTTGTTAGGTAGATGCAGCGAATGCACGCAAGAGAGCGAGCGAGCGTGAGAGAGAGCGAGAACGAACTCGAGCGCAGGCGAGCTGTGTGTAGCTCACGTAGTGGGCGCGGCATGGCGCATGTGTGGGTGCAGAAAGATCCGCACAGCCTACACCGACTACGATACGGCGATCGGTGCTGGCTTCGATATCGATGACCGACACTACGACATCTTTCGGTACGTTTTCGGATGGTCTCAACTAGGACGACGCCACCACCACCACGTTGCACGCCTGCTCACTCACACGCGTGTGCGTGCGCTTGTTCGCGGCTGCTACCGTGTAGCTGGTTCCCTGATCGAGGCTTGATCTATGGTCGATTCGGTGGCCCGGACTTTGAGGGTGGCGAGGGTATTGCTTCCTATCGAGTACGTTGCCGCCATCGTGATGCCGATGATGCGCTCCACGAGCTGCCCCTTACTGAGCCGTCTCTCTCTCTCTCTCGCTTGCTCGTGCGTATGATGCAGCCACAAGACAAGGGCGTGATCGTGGTGGTTACGTATGGCTTCCCGTATGTCTCATCGCGTTGCATCCCTGTTGCGCAGCAAATTGTGGACGATGTTCGTACGTGCCAGCTCGCTCCTGCTCCTCCAATGCTCGCTATCGTCTCGTCTCCTGCTCAGCTCGTTGCTGACCCCCCGATCGCGTCTCGTGTACACCACAACAGTGGGAAAGTGAGCCTCCCCGTGCTCCTGGACCTCCGCAATCTTCGAACCTGCGAGTCTCTCTCTCTCTCTCTCACAGTGCTTCTCTCCCCTCTCACCACCGGCTCATCGCGTAGCGTAACGCGCAATGGTGTAAAGCGATTACATCAGATATGGCGCTATAGCTTTCTCTTTTGCGGTTTCCTATTATTTCTATCTAACATAATCGACTGATCGGTCGATAGATTCATTGCTCTGATCTCAGTTTCCATCCAGTTCCTTCAGTCTATCATCTCTATCTATCGCTCTCGCTTAGTCTTCTTCTCTCGTCTACCTGGTGTACAATCAAATCATCACTACTATACTCATCACTACGATACTCGCACCGAAATCGAATCGAACCTGAAGTCGTGTACTCACTCATTCATTCAATACTTAGTTACATTCGGCCGAGTCGATTTCGCATCGCTATCAGCAGTATTCCACACAAGAGCGTGATGGCTATCGTGTCCCATTGATAGCCATACAGGCCGTTGCTGAACTCGGCGGTCAAGTCCGCGAGCTCGAAGCCGAGCACGGCCGCGTAGGCGTAGTGCGCCGCCCAGCCGGCGAGCGCCACCATGACGGCGAGGTAGGCGTCGGGGTTGTCCTCGAGGCTCATGTCGAAGAAGCGCTTCGCGAGATGGAGGTCGTGCGGCACGCCGTGGCCCACCTGGTGCATGTAGCCGATGTTGAAGGTGGCTTGCGCGTTCTTCATGCCGCTCGCGAAGCGGTAGTACGAGGCGGCCTTCTCGTAGTCGACCGCCACGCCACCGCGGCCGTAGTAGTAGTAGTCGCCGAGCTTGAGGTGCGCGTTCGAGTTGCCCTGCTCGGCGGCGCGGCGGTAGTAGTAGAGCGCGCTCGCGTACCGCTCGTCCTGCGACGGCGCGAACGAGATCGAGCCGTCGGACGCCGAGTCGTACACCCATGCGGCGTTGTGCTGCGCCAGCTCGAAGCCGCGGTGCGCCAGCTTCTCGTACACGAGCACGGCCTTGTCGGCGTCGCCCTGCTCGTAGAGCTCGAGAGCGCGCACGAGCTGCTGCGCCCACTCGCCCTTCTCGGCCACGGCCTTGTAGAGCTTGACGGCCGTCGGGCACGACTGAACGTTGCCGATGCCGTGGTGGTACATCTTGGCCAGGTGGTACTGGCCTTGCGTGTGCTCCTGGTTCGCTGCCATGGTCCAGTACTTGCGCGCCTTGTCGTAGTCCTTCGGGACGCCAAGGCCGTCTGCAAAATCGACATCAACGAGAATGTGAGCGAGCGAGTGAGTGAGAACTTGGCCTTGCAGTTCTCGCTGACGTACGGTAATACAACGAGCCAAGATTCACTTGCGCCTCGGGATTGTGCAAGGCTGCTGCACGCTTAAAGTAACCCAGTGCCTTCTCGTGCGACTCGGGAACGCCTCTTCCAGTCATATACATGGCTCCCAAATTCGTCAGTGCCATTGCGTTGTTCTACACGATAACACACGCACACACACAAGTAAGTGGGTCAGCACGAGCCGATAGGCGCAACACAGCAACAGCCACTGCGCAATACTACCTTCTCGGCGGCCTTTTCGTAGTACTCCTGTGCCTTGGTCAGGTTCGAAGGCACGCCCTCGCCCGTGTCGTACATGAGGCCGAGGTATGCCAAGGCTGCCGCGTTGCCCTGCTCGGCGGCACGATCAAAGAGCTGATGCGCTCGCGCTGGATCGACCGGCAGGCCATGCAGGCCGCGCAAGTGAACGTGGCCCATCGTGGCCTGTGCAGCCGGGTCGCCATTGTTGGCATTGAATTGGTGGTACTGCACCATGCTCTCCTCGTTGGCTGACTTGTCGCCGTTCTCAAAGTACTCGGAGAGTCGCAGCGAGTTGGATGGCTTGTTGGCTTGCTTGAAGTTGAGTGCTGTGTGCCGGTGTGGGGTGTTAGAACACGAGTACGAGAGCGAGAGCGAGAGCCAGCGCCAGAGGCCACGAACCCTTGAGTGCGACGGCCTTGTAGTGCTCGGCGCTCAGCACGCACGACTTGTGCACGTTGATGCCGTACTGGTGCTTGTAGGCCAGCACGTGACTGGCCTCGGTATCAAAGTTGCGCGCCGCGAACGTATAGTACAGAATCGCCATCGCCTTGTTGGTCGGCACTCCTTTGCCGGTATCGTACATGAAGGCGAGAGAACGTTGCGCCGCTGCGTTCCCCAACGCCGCCGAGCGATTGTAGTAGTCGACGGCAAGCGCAAAGTCGATGTCGACTCCTTCGCCAGACTGACGAGAGAGAGCGAGAGAGTGCTTGCGTTAGCTTGTTGTGGTGCTCGAGCAAGCAACGACGATGGTCGTACCTCGTAGATCTCTCCGAGAGCGAGCATGGCATTGTCGTTGTTGGCGTCGGCGGCCTCCTTGTACAATCGAATGGCGCGCTCGATGTCGACGCTCGTGTTGTTGCCGAGGCGGTGGTTGTTGGCCTCCTCGTAGAGCGCCATCTTGGTCTCGTCCCACTTGGAGAGACGCAGCTGCTCCTCGCGCGTCGCGGCCGCCTGCTCCTTGCGCAACGCAGCGTCCTGCGCAATCTGTTCCTGCAGCGATTTGGAATCGGAGGCCGCGTCGACCGGTGCCAATCGAGTGGTCGAGCTCGTGGCGCCTGCTGTGATGGTCGTGGGAGCGTGCCTGGCTTGTTGCGCTGCGCCATTCGCTGAGGCAGTAGCAGCAGCAGCGGCAGCGGGGGGTGCGTCGGTATCAAGAACGTCGGCGGGTCGATTGGCTTGTATCAAGTGCTCGAGCTCCTGCTTGTCGCGTTGCTTGCGTTCTGCGAGGTCGGTGTCGTCGTCGGGATGCATCAACGCCTGCGCCGCCACGAACGAGCATACTGGACGCACGCACGTACACCGGGTGAGTCGACGAGCGATACTCTCGCACCAATCACAACCGGCGCACGTACAATACAACGCCACCATGCCAAGTAGCAGCAACGACACGAGCGGTACGCGAGATGTTCTCGATCGCAACGCCGACGACGCAGCAGCAGCAATCATGATGGATGTTGAGCGAGAGCGAGCTTGTGTATGTGGGTCTCTTCTCCTTCTGTTCTTGCTACGACACGACTAGTACTTGACCACTACCCTCACTAGTTGGTATGCCTCACGAGTGAGAGAGACCCCACTCCAGCATACACACACGTCGCGAGCAGCACGTGAGCGAGAGCGAGGCACCAAACAAACGAAACAAGAGAGGAGAAGAGAGGAGAGCGAGTCCTCAGGCGATGACGTGTCTTTCGCTCTTTGTTCTTTCCTCCTCCTCCTCACGCAATCCAACGCGCTCGTGCTCGGCCCGAAGCAAAATACACGCTACAGCAGCAGCAACAGGAACAGAAACAAGTGCCGATACGAGTACGAGGAGTAAGAGTAGGAGTAGGAGATACACACCGCCATGTTTTGGGTCTTCGAGGAACCCGTACATCCCGATATCCTCACGTATGAGGAACGCATGTCAATCGAGACTCCGGTGAGCTCGTGTCATGGCGGTACGCGCGCTTCATCGCCGTCGTCATCGTACAACTCTTGGTCGCTTCGATCTCGAGCGCTGAACTAACCACACGAACGTCATGTGCGCTAGGCTTCCTATGCAAATCCACGTACTTGATGCCGTACGTCATTGTTTGTGTCATGCGATGCATCGAACCGAGGCGCGGCTGCTGACGAATGTACGCGCCGAGGGCAGTGCACCTGGGCAGTACACGTTCTATCTCCAGAAGGTCGTCGGGCGTACGGTGTTCGGTGTGGCGGACGCCAACTGCAAGCCCAACCACTACATCTGGGACACCACCAACAACTACTCGGTGCTCTCGACCGAGTGCTCGTCGGTCGTGAACGGCGAGGTGATGGAATGCATAGTCACCATTCGCAGCGACACGATCTCGCTCGACGTGAACGTGATACCGTCGGCGGCCACTGTCACGACCGATAATGAGGAGCCAGTGATCGTGACCTCTAGCAGCGGCGGCGGCAGCGGCAGTACCCAGCGAGTGCTCGCCAACGTATCACGCGCGATGGAGGAACGCTTCGCCTTCCCGTGGATGGTGGTTGTGGCCATGTACGTGGAACGCGCGACACTCTTGTGGTCACTCCGCGATTCAAGATGATTCGATTCTCGCTCGGAGTTCGCTCGCTGATCAGCCAGCTATGATCTCCATCCATCGTGCAGGGACCACGGTGCTCGAATCCGCATCGTCAAATCGAACTACGAGTGGAGCCCTGTGACGCATGCACATTCCCCGCGTGGCTTCGATCGACTCGTGCGCTTACTGTTGCTGATTCGCAACGCCACCGACTCGAGCTTCACGCTGATGCCGCGCGAGCTGATGTTCATTCTGTTCGAGAACCTACTCGCTGGCTGGACCGTTCACGACTCGAACCGCATCGCCGGACCCATTCCGCCAAGCAACACCACTCTGGCATCATCATCATCGTCGTCGTCGTCGTCGTCATCCTCCTCTCTGGTGAATGAGCCTGCACCCGTGCGCTCGAAGCGCCGATGCCTTTTACAGTAGATGGTAGCGAGTGTGGCTATCTGGTTGTACATACCACGCAGTTGTTGGTGTGCTGTTCTTTACTACTTTGATTGCAGTTCGTTCATTCGTTTCTTCCGCGCTCCCTGCAAGTCGCATCTATGCTTCGATTTGTCGGCTTGCTGCCGATACGTTCTCGTTGGAGTACGCTAGCAAGATGCACCGTCAATGCATCGAGAGGTCTGAGTGATGGCGGTGCCAGCGCCTGTAACGTGCTCGAGGTCGAGTTCGAGCAGCCACGCGATGCCGCAGCAGGCTCGATTCCGTTCGCGGTCGTGACGGCGTATTCGACGCAAGGCGAGCTGGCCAATGCAGTCGGCTCGTGTGTGCAGCAACTCGAAGATGCGCGTACGAGGCGCGGTATGAGGATCGTGACGGCGTTAGCGCTCGCGTCACCATTGTACGCGGGACTCGAGTCGTTCGGTCGTCTGCTACCGAGCGCACTACAGCGAGTCTCGTTCGGTTGCACGGCGACCTCGCTGCTGGGACCGATCGAACAAGAAGCCGACAATGTGCTCCGAGGAGCAGGGATCGAGAGCTCGGAGCTCGTGACGACGATCGGTGGGCGATCGCCGACGCTGTTGCACGCGAGCAGCGCGATCGACGAGCCGGGCGAGACTGCGCTCGCCAACGTGCCGTTCGTGGCGCTGACGGCGCTGCTCGCCGACGAGGGCGAGCTCGCGCGCTCTCCGATACGAATGTCGATACTCCGTGGCACCAAGAGCTCGTTGCCCGAGATGCTCGACGAGCAGACGCTCACGTGGCATCATCTGGTGTCGCCTCGGTCGCGCGCCTTTGTGCTCACGATCTCGGGCGCGCCCAGCAACGGGCGACAGCTCGTGAACCGCCTGAACTCGGTGCTGCCACCGAGCGCCAGCATCATCGACTGCTCGGGCCTGCGCGAGTCGGCGGCTCGGCTCGGCTCGCCGTTCGGAGACCGCATACTGACCTCGAAGCCCGTGACGCTGCTGAACCAGCCGCTGTTCTGTGGCGACGAGATGCTCGAACGCGCCAACTCGGTGGTCGGTGTTGCGCTGGCCGCCAGCACCAATGGCGCCGCCGATCAAGAGGAAGGCACAGCGGCCGGCGGCGATGGCCGCACGTCCAGGACAGCGTCACAGCTCGGTGCCATGTACACAGCCTTCGTGCGTGCGGCATTGAGCCGTACCGTGTTCTCGACCGCGTGCACGCCGATGCTGGCAGCCAAGGACTCGCGCTCGCCGTCACGAAGCGACTCGGCCGCGGCGCGAGTGTTCGCATCCGAGCGGCTGGCGTCGCTGTTGAAGAAGCCACAGCAACAGCAGCTGGTTGCGGCGCGAGGCGCTCGCGACCCGGTGCCGCCCGCTACTCGTGCGAGCTTCGTGGCGCCGGTCATTCGCACGACAGCCGAGCAACTGCTGTTCCCACTCGATCGCAGGACCATTCAGCTGCCGCAGGCGCAGCACTTGTTGCTACGAAACTACCTCGTCGGTGCTGACCAACACGGCAGCGACAACGAGACTGAACCGCGCTCAGTGGTGCTTGCGTTCAACAACCGCCTCGGCGTGCTCGTGCGCATGATCGGACGCGCGACCGCCGTGCCGACACTCGTACAGCCGCCGGCGACATCCGGGCCTGCGTCGGACTTTGTATTCGCGATGGACATTGAGGTCACGAAGCGTGTGAGGTTCGTGCCGAGCACCAAGCCCGACTGGCACATGTTTGGCAAGCAACTGCTGGGCCTCGAGCTGGCCGAGGTGGAGCCGTTCGACGACGAGCCCAGCAGCAACATTGCGGCCGAGATTGAGCTGGCGCGCAAGCTCGATCGCTTGCTGGCGTTCGTGCCCACGATGGCGCCGAGTGGACTGCTGCCAAGCGACTCGGGTGCGAGCGAGCAGGCGATTCCGACGCCAGACAAGGACCCGCAGCATTTTGCATTCTGGGCTTCAAGGTACGTGGGAGCGCGCACTGTCAAGCCAGCCAACTGGCCAGAGGTAGCTCATTCGTTGTGCGTTGTACAGGCGCATCGGCGTGCTAACAACGGTCCAGCGGCGCTGGTTCGAGCTCACCAACAACCACAAGCGACTGACTGAGATGGTCACGATTCTAAGACACGTCGATCCAAAGGCCGTTCCTCCTCCTCCTGCGGCTGCACAGTCTGGCGTTGAGTGAGGCGCCGCGACAACAAGCGAGGTGTATTATTCAGAGATGCTGCTGTCGTTACAGCTAGAAGCCTCCGTAGCGAACGGCCAATGCAGGCGGTGGTTCTTCAGCGAGTATCGAATGCAAGCGCGAGGGTTCAGCATCGAGGTACTGTGCAAGAGTCGTGTGCCGATCGCCGAGGAAGGTGTGGTGGAGCAGATTGTCGTACACCAGCGCACCGAGCTTCTTGGCAGCGAGCAAGCAGTGCCGGAGGTACACGCGGCTGGGTAACAAGTCGTCGCTCCAGATCTTGCTCATACCGTGCTGTTCAAGTGTCCGTGTGGTAAGGTGGTATCACAAGACGATGATGCCAAGCGAGCGAGAGAGAGCCGGCGCAGCATTCGCGAGATACCTTGGCGAGATGCGACTCGAACGTGCTGCGGCAGCCATCAAAGTGCACGTCGATGTAGTGCTGGTCCGTCGAGGCTGCACACATGATGGCACGGAATGGCAGTGGTTCGTCCGTATCGAGCGTGTGAGGCACCACGAACTCGAAGCGTAGGTCCGACTCGCGACGATAAAAGTCAGGCAGCTGCGCGGCAGTGATGGCGAATAACGCCACGACCAACGAGTGGCCTCGACATTCCTCGGCGGATAGAGAGGAGCTCTCCTGGAGCGAGCGAGCGAGAGCAGCTGGTGAGTCACATCGATGCGAGTGGTCACGCTCGCGTCGCAGTCTCGCGTACGCGAGTGGCCATGTTGGCGATGCCCTGCTCGATGAAGAACATGGGCGTGTGTTGGAAGACGCGCCGCCAGCCATGAACGCGAGCGAGCCGAAAGTCACGCAGCTCGGGGAAGG
>Ga0209915_1002750_pt1 | contig 17100 bp, 19 predicted proteins | sample ThiBiot_750_plan_FD_183952 | JGI IMG/M metagenome (GOLD analysis project Ga0209915, IMG submission 183952) | Wastewater bioreactor microbial communities from Cape Town, South Africa - Thiocy_cont_750_plan (SPAdes) | ecosystem: Engineered > Bioreactor > Thiocyanate-remediating > Anaerobic-Aerobic... | reverse complement strand
AGCCTGGGTTATTCGGCGGCCGAGATCGCTGCCCTGAAGCAAAGCGGCGCAGTCTGATTTAACCGGCATACGGCATCAGGCAGCGATGGCGGCACGGCGGCGCATATGCTCCGCCTCCTGCTGGCTGAAGAGGATGGCCGTCAATTCCACCGCAACGGCATGGAAGGGTTCGGCCCGGATGCGAACCTCCTCACTCGTGCTGCGGATTTCGTGCTCGATCCCGTCGTTAAAGGCAGCGAGCGCTCCCAGCACATCGTCAAACGCATTCTGGCAGGCAGCCTGAAACGATGCCGCGGCGGCCAGATGGCGGCAGCCGACCAGCAGTTTTGCATAACGGATGGCGCGTTCAATTTTTTCCGGTTCAAGCGGTCTTGCGGTGACCGGCACGCGCGGCCCGCTGCCGTAGGCGCCGCTGCGGTGCATGGGCAGGACCGCCAGAATTTCGCGCGGGACGAGTTTCATCATCTCACCCATCGCCTCGCCCACCAAAGCACGATCGCGGAACAGATGCTGGCCCCAGCGGCCATCACGGCGGATCTCCACCTCTTTCACAATGGCACTGGATAATTCGGTGAAGCGGCCGAGATGCCGCAGCAATTCATCCACATCAAATGCCGGCGGATGCACGGCACAAATGGCATGGGCATGATCGGCGATATCGAGCAGCAGAAGATCGCCAGCCAATCCCATATCGGTACTGGAAATCATTGTGTCCTGTGTTTTGCGCGCAATCATCAGCGGCAGCTTCAATGCTTCCCACGGCTTGGCCAGCCGGTTCATCGCGATCACCGCGACATAGGGCGCGGCATCCGGCAGGGTTTCCACCAGCGAATCGTAAATCTCGCGCAATTCCCAGATCAGGTCTTCGCTTAGCGTTGGCGCCGCGCGCGGCAACTTCTCCTGAATCTGTGCGACGAAGGCGCTGGCCGACAGCAGCAGCGCCATTTCCACGGCATCGGCAACCGCAAGATTATCCTGCAACGCCAGGCGCGCGGCCTCTCTGCTGGCTTCGTGGCACAAGGCTTCGCGCATCGCCTTTGACGCCGTGTCCCAGAATTCGCGGGCATATCCGCGCGCGCCATAGACATCGTAATGCAGCACCGCCGAAGTGACTGCGCGCACATAGGTGCGCGTCTCATCCGGGATCAGGCTTTCGCTCAGCCAGTCCCAGACCGGCGGCACACTCGCACGCGCGATGCGGCCCTTATGTTTTTCCTGACGCGGCGAGGCGCTGAGCAGATCCTCAAACGGTTCGCAGAACAGGCGCTGCGGCGACGGCATGCGATCGGGACGGGAAGCTTGACGCAGCGCCGGGCGCAAACTTTCCATGATCAGATCATGGGGAAAGAGATTGCCGTCGTTCAGCCGATCCCATTCCACCGCGCGGGCAAGACGCTGTGCCATGGGCGGCGGCAGATTGCCCAGAAAGGCCTGTAACAGCTTGAGCTTTTCCGGTGTCAGCATCTTGGGTTCCATGCCCGCGCGCGTGCGGCATTTCTGCCGATGATGGTAGGGGTTTAGAGTTAACGCCCTGTTTCCGGGGCCGCTGCAGGCAAACGGAGTTCGGCACCGAGACCGCCAAGGGCGGCCGTGCCGAGGCTGAGTTCGCCGCCATAAAGTTTGGCGATATCGCGCACAATGGCGAGGCCGAGGCCACTTCCCGGCACCGATTCATCCAGCCGTTCGCCCCGCTCGATCACCCGCACCCGGTCTTCGGGGGCGAGGCCGGGCCCGTCATCCTCCACCGTCAGCCGCAACTGCCCACCGTCACGGACCGCGGCCACCGCGATCCGTTTCCGCGCCCATTTGCAGGCATTGTCGATCAGATTGCCGGCCATCTCCTCAAAATCCTGACGCTCCCCCATGAAGGCGAGGCCGGGGGCGCAGGTGAGCGTGATCTCCACGGCGCGGGTGGCATGGATACGGCGCAGGACTCGCACCAGATCGGTCAATGGCGCCTCTATCGGTGTGCGATTGCCGAGCACGTCAAGCGCGCCGGCCGTGCGCGCGCGCACCAGATAATGATCGACCTGACGGCGCATGATCTCGACCTGGCGAGTGACCTGATCGGAAAGCGGACCGGGATGGGCCGAAGCCTCGCTCGTCAACACGCTGAGTGGTGTTTTCAGAAAATGCGCGAGATTGGAGACATGGGTGCGGGCGCGGCCCACAACCTCTGCACTATGGTCGATCAGGCTGTTCAGTTCGCTGGCGAGGGGCGCGATCTCTGACGGAAAATCGCCTTCGAGACGGCGGGCCTTGCCGCCGCGGATACGCGCCAGCGCCTCGCTCACCTTGCGCAAAGGCAGAAGCCCGATGCGGACCTGAAGCAGAATAGCCCCAATCAGGCCAAGGCCCAGAATGGCAAACGACCAGATCAGCACGCCATTGAATTTCGCGATCTGCGCTTCAACCTCCGACAGATCGCCCGCCACCAGAAAATCATAGCTGCGGGTATCAGACGGATTGGGCGTGGCGAGAATGGGAAACTCAATCCTGCGCCGGAGCACGCGCAGATGCTGCCCATCCGGCCCCTCGGCATAACCCCAGTCCAGTTTTCCGACCGTTCGCGCCTGTTCGAGATGAAGCGCCTTGTCCCACAACGAGCGCGAACGCTGCGACAGAGACGGATCGTCCGCCGGCATGATCTGCCAGTACCAGCCGGAATAAATCCGCTCAAACCGCGGATCGGTATAATGCCCGTAAAGCGAGACAATGCCGGAACCATCCGGCTCCGCCGCGGCGATCATGCCATCGAGATCGAAACGCAACTGCGCATCGAAGCTGCCTTCGGCGGAACTGCGGAACAGGCCGGAGAGAATCAACCCGCCCACGGCGAGGCCGATCACCGTCCACACCGCGGCGGCGGCGATCAGCCGGGAAGCGAGAGAATGAAACCTAGGCCTCAGCCTTGTCAGCAGAGCCCGGATCGTCGAGGCAGTAGCCAAGGCCGCGTACCGTCTGAATGAGATTGGCGTCGAGTTTTTTGCGCAGGCGTCCGACGAAGACTTCAATCGTATTGGAATCGCGGTCGAAATCCTGATCGTAAAGATGCTCGACCAGTTCGGTGCGCGAGACGACCTTGCCGCGATGATGGGCAAGGTAGGACAGCAGCCGGTATTCCAGCGAAGTCAGCTTGACCGGATTGCCATTGATTGTGACGCGGCTGGCGCGCGTATCGATGCGCAAGGGGCCGACATCGATTTCGGCGGTGGCAAGCCCGGCCGCGCGGCGCATCAGGGCGCGAACACGGGCCAGTAGTTCTTCGGTATAGAACGGCTTGGCCAGATAATCGTCGGCGCCGGCATCAAACCCGGCGACCTTGTCCGACCAGCGATCGCGCGCCGTGAGGATCAATACCGGCATGGTGCGGCCATCCTTGCGCCAGCGTTCGAGCACGCGCACGCCATCGATTTTCGGCAGACCGAGATCGAGGATCACCACATCATAAGGTTCCGTATCGCCGAGGAAGTGCCCCTCCTCCCCATCCGCCGCGGTATCCACGACATAGCCCGCATCGTTCAGCGCCTTTTTCAGCAGGCGCTGAAGATCGGCATCGTCTTCCACCACAAGAATACGCATATGCCTAATCGCCCTTGTGACCACGGCCCCGGTTACCACGCCCGCCTGGCGCATCCGGCCGGCCGCGCCGGTAATCGCCACGGTCATATCCGCCCCGATCATAACCGCCACGGCGGTCATAGCCACGGCCCTGATATCCACCGCGATCATAGGTGGCCGGTGGCGGCGCGCCGTAGGACCCGCGGTCGCGGCCATAGCGTTCCTGAAAATAATTGCTGCCCTTGCGCGGCTCACGAATGACACGGCCGGTCCTGGCATCGGTATCGAGCCACATCACACGGCCATCCGGCGTCATCCATTTGAGACGATACTGATAATCGCCATTGGCACCAGGAAACGGGCCTTGCGCATCGTAGAAGGTACCCGGATGGTCGCGCCGGATCGAAGGCAAGAGCCGATCCAGCGGCATGATTTCCCCATCCTGCACACGCGCACGCGCATGATCGCGCTGTTCCCAACGCTGGGGCGGATAATCCTGCGCCCGCAGCGGGGTGACCCCTGCGGCGAATACCGCAAGAAAGACAAGGAACACGCCGGTACGCATGGCCTCCGTTTAGACCAAAGGAAATGAACCTGTGATGAACAGGGCATCCAGAACCCGTTCAGGTGCCATGGATAGGATGATGAGCGTAACAAGGCTTCATCCGCGCTCCCGTGCGTTTCAGGGGATGGGCCAGTTCTTGAAGCGTCAGGCTCACGGTAAGCCCCTCCCCGATGAGCCTGAGCCGCTATCAAGCGGGAGCCCGCGCGAAACACCATCGCGCGGGCTTCTTTTTTCTGCGAGCAGCGCATGCTGTAAGATTATCGAGCGACGAATTCGGGGGAGTTTTCCATGGCGATGCGGCTTCTGGAGGTGACAGCGCAAGCAGGCCACCTCGATACCATAAATGCCATCGCCGACAGCCCGACCGTAATCCAGAACATCGCCATTCCCACCGGCGACGAAAATATCGTCTGTGTACGCCTTCTAACCCGCGCGGCGGGACGCCAGCGCCTGCTGGATGACCTGCATCGCACACTGCGGGCCACCGACAATTGGCGTATTTCGATTCTGCCCGTGGATTCGACCATGCCGGGCCGGGAAGCCCAGCAGGACGAAGAGGACGAACAGCGCAATCGCGAGCGGACCAATCACACCCGCGAGGAACTTTATAACAACGCCTCAAGCTCTGCCGCACTCAACTCCGAATTCCTTCTCATGACGGCTCTGGCCGCCATCGTGGCGGCAGTTGGCCTCATCACAGACAATACGGCCGCAGTGATCGGCGCGATGGTCATCGCACCCCTGCTAAGCCCCAATATCGCGCTGGCGCTTGGTGCCGCATTGGGCAACACGAAGCTGCTGGTTCGAGGAGGGCAATCGCTACTGACCGGAATCCTGGTCGCAATCGCCATCGGTTTTCTGATCGCGAGGCTGACAGGCGTTGAAAGCATCTCTCACGAAATATCGCTCCGAATCTATTCCGGCCCGGATAGCGCCGTTGTCGCGCTCGCCGCCGGTGCGGCAGCAGCACTCGCCCTGACCAGCGGCGTTCCGATGGCAATGGTGGGCGTGATGGTGGCGGTCGCCCTGCTGCCACCGGCAGCCACTGTCGGACTCGTTCTGGGTATGGGCCACATTCGCGAAAGCATCAGTGCCACCGGTCTCCTGATCGTCAACATCGCCTCTGTCATCCTGGCGGCGCAGGCTGTGTTCTACTATCGCGGTGTGCGGCCCAAATCATGGCTGGAACAGCGTGTCGCGGGCCAATCCTCGCTATTGAGCGCCGGCATCTGGCTGAGCCTGCTTGCCGGCGCCCTTTTTGTTGCGGTGCTTACGAAGCCTGGTCTCTAAACCGTACCGGCAATGGCAGAATGGAAGGTGACGTATTCCTCCAGCGGGGCGCGCTCGCTGACGAGACCGTTCACCGGTGCTGTTTCATCCGCATAGCCGATGCCCATGCCGCAAAAGATCATCTCATTCTCCGGCACATCGAGATAGCTTCGGATCACCCGGTGCCAGACGGCCCAGGCTTCTTGCGGACAGGTATGCAAGCCATATTGGCGCGCCAGCAGCATGATCGTTTGCAGATACATGCCGAGATCGGCCCATTGCCCCTGCTGCATCTGGCGGTCCATGGTGAAGATCAGCCCCACGGGCGCATCGAAGAACTGCCAGTTGCGGGAAAAGAAGCGGATACGGGCGGCTTTGTCCTCCCGCGGGATATTCACGGTGGCATACATCATCTCACCGACACGGAAGCGGCGGGTACGATAAGGCTCCGTCAAATCCGGCGGGTAGACGTGATATTCCGGCGCCTCGCCCATCGGGAATTCCTTGCGTGCCGCTGCGACGCGGGCAACCAGTTCATCGCGCGCCGCGCCCAGAAGGACATGCACGCGCCAGGGCTGGACATTGCCGCCGGAGGGCGCACGCGCCGCGAGACGTAGAATTTCCCGGACAGTTTCTTCCGGCACGGGATCGGCCCTGAACGCACGCATGGTTTTGCGCGTGGTCACCGCGTCACTGACTTTCATCGGATACTCCGGCAATAGCGAACCCTATCAAGGCAGGCCGCGTCTTCTCTGTAAAGCACGGGCTCTTTAAAGCACGGGTATCAATCCAGCGCATCGATTGCCGTCACGATCTGTTCGTTCATGGCCTTCCATTCGGAAACCGTCGGGTCACGGTTTTCCGCCTGCATGGCGCGGATGGTGGTTTCGATATTCGCGATCAGGGCGGAGACACTGCCGCCTGCCTTGACGATGACATCAATCGCGGCCAGCGCCACGCTGATATATTGCAAAATCCTCATAATTTTTCCTCCAGCTTCGCCGTGATGGCAGAAAAGGTGTCGAGCGCACCCTGGGCCGCGGCAAGCGCCTTTGCCCGCGTGTCACCCGATTGGAATGCCGGGCCGGTGACAACCGCCTCTGCCGTGTCGAGCGCGGACTGTGTGGCCCTTGCCGATGCCCGGACAGCAGACAGGATCTTTTCGTCCGAACATAAGGGCGCGGCCGGGCAGCGCGGCAGGGCGGCATAGTCGTCAGCCACACGCAGCGAGACGAGAAACGATGCCTTCATCATATAGACGGCTTGCGCGGGCGATTGCGGCGCGGGCCAGATGGCGCAAGACGCCGTGAACAGCACCAGCATGCAAAGTGCAATGAGGGGGCGCATCATTTCACCTCCGGAAACCAGGTATGAAGAACCCAGGTGATGATCGACTGCAGCGCCTGAATTGCCGCGATCAATTGCAGCTTGATGTCGTCGGGCACATCGATACCGAAAAGCGTTGCCACCATGGCAAAAAACGCGACCGCCTGCGTCCAGTTGATCTTGGATACGGTTGTGGAATTCATGAATGCCTCCAAAAGAAAAACCCGCGAGACGCGACGAGCGCACGCGGGTCGTGATTTCGTCCGGTGCCGCCGGACACGGTTCAGAAAATTTCAGCCGACGATGGTCGCGAAGCTGCGCGGATGCCGCAGCAGACCGGTTTCGGCCGGTTCATAGGAAATGACGATGATGCCGGGTGCGCCTTTTCCCGCGGCACCGCCTGCACTGGCGCCACGGCCGCCGCCACCGCCGCCGCCGCCATAGAGACCGCCACGGCCACCCGCGCCACCAACCGTGGCCGTGCTGGTGGCAGCACCACCACCGCCCCCGCCGGCAGGGCCCGCGATGGCGCCATCGCTGGTTTGCGTCCAGAGCGGATCCTGACCGCCCGCACCACCGGCAGAGCAGAGCCCGCCGAGAAACGAACCGCCACCGCCGCCGCCACCCGCGCTGCCGTCACCGCCCGCAACGCCGGATGTTATCGATCCGGTACCAGCACCGGTGCCGAGGCGGCCTGCGCCACCCGCATTGCCACTGGTCGAGCCGGTGAACGTGCCGGCCGCACCGCCATTGGCGGCACCGCCGCCGGGGCCGCCGGTGTTGGCCGCGACATTCGTCGTGGCACCGGCAGCCCCTGCGCCATTTAGGCCGCCCGCGCCACCACCAGCACCGGGCGGACGCGATGCGCCGCCGCCGTTGCCGCCGGCGAATTTGATGCTGCCGATGGAATTGGCGGTATCGCCACCGGCACCGCCGCCGGACCCGGCACCGGCACCGGTGTTGGCCCCATTGGTTCCGGCACGCGCCAGAAGAACGACCGCGCCTGCGCTGTTCTTCAACCAGGTGTCACCCACCGATCCAGGGCCGCCACCGCCCGCACCGATCTGGATCGAAACGACAGCGCCGGGCGACAAAGCGGCATTGGCGATGGCGGCATAGGCGCCACCACCGCCGGCCCCGCCACCCGCCGTGGTGGATCCGGCGGCACCGTGGCCACCAGCACCAATGGCCGCGATGGTGTTGTTGGCCGGATCGAAATCGGGCGGGACTGTCCAGTCTGTGCCCGCAGTGAGAAAAATCGTTTTCATGCCTTGGTCACCGACAGGATCACGCTGAGACGTGTGATGGTGGCGGCGGAGTCCACGTTGAAGCGCAACACATCACCGGCGGTGATGGAGGCGGTCCAGCCGCCGAGCGTGGTATCCTGCATCTTTGCGGCGCCGGAGAGCGACGGTTTGGATGGTCCCGTAATGGAATCGGCAGATGCCGGCGGATAATCCGCCAGCGTGGTTTTCCAGATATCGATCACCGCCGAACCCGACTGATCGGCCAGCAGGGTGACATGATCGATGGTGGCGGCGAACGGCACCATCACATCCCCCTTGATGCCGGTGGTGATCGCTTCGCCCGCGCCATCGATCACAAACACAATCGCGGCCGTCTGCACCGGAACCTGTGTATCGACATAATGTTTGGTCGCGGCGTGAAGCGCGGCAGACGGATCGCCCGCCAGGGTTAGCGCGCCGGTCAGCGTTCCGCCCGATTGTTTCAGATAACCCGCATCGCCATCGGCCGCCGTGAGATATTGCGGATGCGGGTCGGTTACCGCGAGGTGCGTTGTCAGCGCATCGCTGCCGCGATCATCGTTCGCAATAGTCAGCGTTGAACCTGCCCCGGCATCGGCGAACGTGATGCCATCGCCCGCTGTCAGAACCCGTTCCGCGGACAGGCCCACATCGTTCGACACGGTGAGATAAGAGGCCGTCGTTGGTGCGCCACCGCCGTCACCCCCGCCACCGCTGCCGGCATGGGCATCGACATATTGCTTGGTCGCGGCATGCAGCGCCTCGGTCGGATCGCCCACCAGCGTGATGCGCCCGGATGTGCGATCGAGGATTGCGGCCTCGATCCACGCAGCCCCATCGGGCGAGACCTTCAGATGCAGATTGTCATCGCCAGCAAGGCCCAGTTCGGCGCGGCCGGAAAAGCCGGCCTGGAACAGAAGCGATGCGGTATCGCCCGAAGTTTCCTTGTTGATCACAAAACGCACATCGCCGCTGCCGCCGGAGGCCGCCTCCAGCGCGGCAAACAGCACCGCATTGGATTTGACCGCGAATTTGTTGGTGCTATCGGCCGCGGTGTTCACACCCAGTTGCCCGACATTATCGAGCGGGATGTAAGCCGCGTAATCGGTCCAGACATCATTGGCGAACACGATGAAACGGTTCTCATCGGCGACACGCGCAATCAATCCTTCGAACGGCGCGTAAAAACGCCAGCCGCCGGAGAAGGCATAGGCAATCAACCCCTCTTTGCCCGCCCACGCATCCGTTGCAGGGCTTGCGACCAGATAGGTATCGCCATCCGCCGGGACCGATGGCGGGGTGGCGAGATCGCGATCGAGAAGGGTGAGGCCCGACAGCGCATCGAGCGCCAAGAGCGCCTCATTATGCGTGACATGCTTCTGTGCCTGGGCCGCCGCCAGAAGCGGCAGCCCGGTTCTTGGTGTTTCGTTGCTCATGAAAAAAATCCTTGTTCAGACCGGAGCGAGCGCCGCATCGGCTGATGCACCGCGGCCGGTGACGGCGGATATTTGATAGATACGGACGCGAAAGGGTTGCGGCAGACCGCCGGGAAAATCGTTCGCGATGTCCGCCGCCGGATAGGTGAAGGACGATGCGGTGAGATTTTCGACCACGCGCAGCACCGCACCATCCGCGCCCAGAATCTCAAGCGCATAACGCTCCCCCACCTCGCTGAGCGGGATGTCTTCCGGGCCCCAATCATCGCTGGCCGGGGCGCGGTCACGGCGCAGCCAGGACAATTCGAGGTCGCCGCCGGCCCAACGCGCGCGCACATGGCATGGCGCGTAAGGACGAAGGCCCACAGCCGCGAAAGTTTTCTCCGCACCCTGAAACGCCGGATCGGAAATCGGTTTGTCCTGCGGGCCCCAAAGATAGTGGAAGGGAAGCCGGGCATCGGCCTGCCGCAGCGAAAGCTGTTTCAGGGCGCCGTCGATCAGCACCACACGCGCGCCGGCGGCAAGCGGTGCGCGCATGGCGTTTTCCGTTCCCGCCTGCCCGCGCAACAGATGGCTGAGCGCCCATGTATCCGGGCCGGTCAACACAGCGCGGCCGAATTGCAGCACCTCCCACGTCCCCGCTTCATTCTCAATCGCCCGCACTTTTCAGCACCGCGACGGCACCGGGCCAGGGGCTGGCGAAAGCCCCCACATAAGGCGCCCACGGCACCTCATCCCCGCGCAGCAAGGGCAGATCGGCAAAGACCAGCAAAGCGCGGCCGGTGAAAGCCGGTGCGGATGCGCCGACCGCAAGCCGCTGCGGCCCCAGCTGAATCTCATAAAGCGAAGGATCGGTGGCCGCCGCTTCGATTGCGCGGGCAGCGCCATCCTCAATCGCGGTAATGCGCAGGCGCGTATCGCGCCCACCCGCCCGCAGCACGATGTCATCGCCGGGATCGAGCGCCAGATGCGACGGCGGCAGCGACAGCCGCGCGGTTTCGCGCATCGCCCACGCCTCCTGCAACTGGCGGGCGGCAATGGCGATGGCCTGCCCCTGATCCAGCACCAGGGGCAGATGCGAGACCGCAACGCGATCGGAATGCGTGACCAGACGGCGGGATTCCGCAACCGCCTGCCGGTAATCCGCATCGGCATCGCTATAGGCGATGCGCGCCGTGTTCGGCAGATCGGTTTCCTGCGCGCGGGTGAGTGCATAGCCGAATTCGGCCGCGCCCGATGAGGGCAGAACCAGATCCGCTTCGCTGACAGCATCGGCGGTTTGGCGGCCACGCATGACGAATTTGATTTGGCCTTCGCTTTCGATGCCATCGAAACCATAAGCGAGCGCAAGCGGGGCGATGGCGTCACGCGGGCTCATCGTATCGGTGACGGCATAACCGGTGACGAGGCCATCAAGCCCCGAAACGTCATAAGCGGTGAAACCGGCATCCTCACACAACGCCGCGACCAGATCGGCAAGTGACACAGCACCCAATCGCCCGTTCAGCCAATGGCCCAAACGGTAATTGGGCGCATCGCCCCAGACATCGGCCCGCGCCGGAAAGAACGGAAACGGCCGCGCATCCCAGCACCACAGAAAGGCGTGATCCGCCTCCACCATCGGTGCGCCATAGACGGCGGACACCGGATTGTGCACGGGAGAGGCCCAGTGATTGAGCTGTGCTTCCAGCACACGGCGCTGAATCAGATCATCGCGCGTGCCATGAGAGAAATAGGGCAGCGCGCTTTCCGCCGATTTGGCATCGACGAAAACATTCGGCTGATTGGCGCCACGATCGACCGCGGGACAGCCCAGTTCGCAGAACAGGATCGGTTTCGATTGCGGTTCCCAGGCGGTTCGTGTTGCGGCCTCCATCCCATCGGCACGATTGTAATGGGCGTTTTCCCACCAGCCGCGCAGATCCTTCGCTCGCCAGACCCATGGCTTGCCCAAACCATCGCTTACGGCCGTGCGCAATTGCGCATTGCGGGCGGCAGTATCGGCATAGAACCAATCGTAATACTCACCGCCTTCGATATTGGCGGCGAGATAGGCCGCGTCATGCGGCGTGACGGGACCGTTCAACGCATCGTAATCGGCCTGGGCCGTACCATCGCGCCAATCGGCCAGCGGCAGATAATTGTCGATACCGACGAAATCGATATTCGTATCGGCCCACAGCGGATCGAGATGGAACAGCAGCGCGCCCGGTGCATCGCCCGTCTGGTGCGCATTGTATTCCGACCAGTCGGCAGCATAACCGATTTTTGTGGCAGGCCCCAGAATGGTGCGCACATCGGCGGCCAGCACGCGCAATTGCGCGACAGCCGGGTAGCTCGCCGCGCCATCGCGCGTTCGTGTCAGCCCGCGGAGTTCGGAGCCGATCAGAAACCAGTCCACCCCACCGGACGCAGCACAAAGATGGGCATAGTGCAGCACCATGCGGCGATAACCCCAGTCACCACCGCCGGCCCACGACACCGATGTTCCGTTGACGGCGAAACCTGACGGCGTGGCGCCGCCGAAGAAGGCATCGATCTGCGCCGTGGCGGCGGCGGTTCTATCGGGCGAACCGGCAACACCGGGCGCGGGATCGCAGGTGATGCGCCCGCGCCAGGGATATGCGGCTTGTGTGCCGCCGCCGGTATAAGGATCGGGCAGCGCGTTGCCGGATGGAATATCCATGAACAGGAACGGCGCGAACATTACCTGAAGCCCGCGCGCCTTCAGCGCCGCAATCGCCTGCACCACGCTTTCGTCCGACGGCGTGCCGCCATAAGCAGGTTTGCCGTCAACCCTGCTGACCAGATGGGCATCGGCGCGCACCACGCCATTGACCGACCAGTCTTGCGGATAGGTGTTCTTGGTATCGGTTTCGACGCCGGGTTTGACCGTGCAATGGTCCGCACGCAAATCGCTACCGAACCAGCCGGTGACGAGTGACACCGCGGAAAGATTGGGGGCCAGCGCCTGAAGCTGATCGAGCGAGGCGGTCAGATCGGCAACACCGGCGGCATTGTGCGCGTTCTGTACCAGCGTGGTGCCCGCGCCATCGTCGGCCGCGACAATATCCTCCGCATAGACAAACTCACCCGCGCCGGGAATGAGACAGGCCGCGGTCATGCGATTTTCCAATGCACCGGCGCGATCCGCCGACAGGGCACGAAAAACCTCGAACTGCAGCTGCGGAATGCGGTTGCCGAAACCGGCGAGCGGCAGATCCTCGAACACCACATAAGAGAGGCCGCGATAGGCGGGTGTGTTGCCCGCGCCCTCCACCGTCTCGATCAGCGGATCGGGCAATTGGCTTTCGTCGCCGCGATAAAAGCGCGTGCTGAATTGCGACAGGTCGATCAGATTGCCGTCGGCCCAGACGCGGCCGAGATGGCTCGTCACCCCTTCGCACAGGCCGACCGCGAACGAGATGGAATAGGTGTAATCGGTCTCGCTGACACTGACGCCGCCGCCGAAACCTTTGCCGCCGCCCGTTTCCGTGGTGGTTTCGGTTTCGCGGAATTTGGTCGCCCAGATGAGCTGGCCCGCGACCCGCATGCGCCCGAACACGCGCGGGATGGGCGCACCTTCGGTGGAGGCCTGGATATTCACGTCACTGAGGCGCGGACCGGTGCGGTTGACATGGGCACCCGGCATCAGCGCGGAATCGATCAAACTGCCGGCCAGCGCACCGAGCGCGCCGCCGATCTGCGCACCGGAAATGGAGAGGCCGAAGGCGGTAAACCCCGCGCCGAACAGCGATGGACCGGCGGCGGAACCAACCGCGCCGAGAACAAGAGAAGCCATGATGGAAATCCTGAAAAGAAAACGCCGCCGCAGTCAGCCGCGCGCAATGCGGAAGGCGAATGCGAGTTTCGCGTGCCACGCTGGCGAGAACGGTTCTTCGCTGACGGCGCGATTCTGGCGGGCGTGGATCAAGGTTCGCTGCCCACCCTTTTCAAGCGCGAGAGAGTCTTTATATGCGCTACCGCTTCGCTGCTTGAGCGCAATGATCCCGCAATGTTTGGCGGGGCCGCGGCGCACCATGCGGAACAGTGCAACATCGCCCGGCGCCAGCGCGTCGCGCGGAATTTCGCGCAAATGGCGGGACAATGCGTGATGGAGCGCTTCGTCCCCCGCAGCCTCCGCCCAATCGGGTGAATAAGGCGGAACGATTTCCGGCTCCGCGCCATAAAGCTCACGCCAGACACCGCGCAGAAGGCCGAGGCAATCTGCGCCCACGCCCTTCACACTCGCCTGATGCAGGTAAGGGGTGCCGATCCAGGTGCGGGCAATGGCGACAATGCGCCCGGCATTCCCCCCACCCGAACCATTCTCACTCCGCTCGAATGCTTCGACCTCCCCGCTAGGGGGAGGTGAAAGAGTCAATCTCTCAGTTTCCATAGCGGCTGCCACCATCGAGGATCTGGTTCTGCGTCGGGTACGCGGTAACGGCATCGTTGCCGGGCATGTAGGGAAAACCGCGAAACTGAAGCGCGTTGTCGAACTTCGCCTTGCAGGTGGCAAACTGCTTGTCGCAACCGGCGATGACGGTGAAGGCATCGCCGACAGCGACGGGCGCGCTCATCGCCTGCCACAATTCGATACTGACGCCGAGGGCGGAAACGCCGTGACGTTTCACCTCCATCGCGCTGGGTGCATTGGCACCGCCGGTGAAAGTGAATTTGCCGCCGGTGAACCAGCCATCGCTGTAGGCTTCGATGCCGGAGACGGTGAAACGGCGATCGTCCGCCACGCTTGCAATCACGCCATGCCCAGTAAATTGCGGCGCCGAAAGATCGACGCCGCAACGCGCATCACCGAGATCGGCATCGCAGGAATAGCCGAAGGCGCGACCCACCGGCTGATTGAGCACATGGGCAAGCCCGCGCATTTCGGCCTGAAATGCGGAATGGCCGCGCACAACCTCGCCCAGATTGCCTTTGCGCATCAGCACACGGGCATCGGTATCGGCCCAGTTGACGCGCCAGATTTCAATTACCGCATTGTCGTAAAGACCGGCAGCGAGATCGGCCGCGTTCAGCGATTCCGACGACAGGGCGCCGGAAACGGAGAGATTGCTGACCGACAGGCCGAGCGAGGACTGCACCGCCGACGCGGTGAAGCCACTTTCGGCCTCATACGTCACGCCATCGAAGCTGAGCGGCCTGTCGTGATCGGTGAAGCCCTGGACCACGCCATCGTTGCGGATGATCTTCCAGCACCAGCACAAGGTGGTGGCGCCGGATTGCAGATGCGCGGCCAGCGAAGGGACAAGCGTTTTCACAGCAACACCTCCACCAGCGGGATGGACGGGATCTCGCCCGCCGCGAAATTCGCCAGGTTGATCGCGAGGCGATCGCTGTCGAAACGCACCGGCGTATCGAATTCGAAACCGGCGGTGATCGCCGCGCCATCGGCAGGCGGCGCCGCGAAGGTGACGATGCCGGTACCGTCATCGAGCGTGAAACCGTTTTCCTGCTCCACACCGTCAAGCGCGATGCGTACCGTTCCCGCGACGGGTTTGGCGATCCGGCGCACCCAGCCGGATGCACCCGAGGCATAAATCTTCTGCAAAGCGAATGCGGTGGTGAGGCCATCGCCGGTGGCGAGCGTCTGGTCGGTGGTGGATGGCGTCTGCCCCGGCGGGCAGGATTTGCAATCGGCAAAATCACGGAAGCGGAAGCCATAAAGCCGGCCCAGACGCGCCTCAAAAAACGCGATCACGGTGTGCAGATCGTCCAGCGTCTTGATGCCATAGCCGACATCGTAACGGCGGCGGGAATTCGCCCACACCGCATTGCGCTGTTCAAAGCCGGAGCCGAGGGTGACGATTTCGGTCTTGCGTTCGGGGCCGCCGCTCGACTGAAACGCGATGGCCGTGGGAAAGCTGATGTCGTGAAAATTCATCTCAGAGATTCCTTTGGCCGCGGGCGAGTGCACGCGCCATCAACGCAGCGAGTTGCGGTTCGGAGCGCGCGAAACTTTGCGCATCCGGCGTGGTGACATTCAGAACGATCTGCGGCCGTGGCGGTTGCGCGGCAGGCGTAGCGGCAATTGTGCCGTTGGCGGCGGGCACGAACATTTCCGGCCCGCGTTCCCCCACCAGATAGGGCACACCGGATGAAACCGGACCACCCAGCGCACGTGCGCCGGAACCCGACAACAGTGAATCCGCAAATGAGCTGATCAGATTCTGCACCGGTTTGGTGATGAACTGGCTGAGCGCCACACGCTCAAAATCCGCCAGGATGGCGCTGACCATACCGTTGATCGACAGGCGGCCGGAGGTGGCGGCGCGCGCAATGGTGCGCGACACGGCATCGAAGCTTTTGTCCACCGCCTTTTCGATGGATTGCGTGGCATCGGCAACCGGACCGCTGGCGAAATCGTCAAGCGCACGCCCGGCGGAATCGAGCGTCGTGTCGAAGGCATTGTTTTCAGAATTTTCAGCCATGATCGGGATAAGCCTTCATCAAGGATTCAAGATCGGCACGGGCGAACGGCGCGGCCATGCCATGGCGGGCGGCAAACGCGCCCGTCAGTGCGCGCCATTCCGGCAGCGACAGCGCCCAGAAATCACGCGGGGAAAGCCCCATCACGCCGAGCCCGAAGCGGAGCCAGCGTGACCAGGGAAAGGGGCGGCGTTGGCGGCCCCCTGCCCGCCTTGATCGGAAAGACCAGCCGCTTCAAAAGCCGCCTTGACCGCGGTGACAAGCTGGCCGAGATCGCAGCCGAGCTTCAGCACATCGGCCGGTGACAGATTGTGCCCGCCGCCGCGCAACAAGGCGGCGGTGACGATGGCGAGATCGGCCGCGCGCACATGTTTCAGGCGCGGCGTGATCTGCGAAAGATCGGCGAGGCCCAGCCCCTCCTCAATCTCCGCCAATGCGCCAAGGGTGAGAACGAGGGTGTAGTGTTTGCCGCCGGCCGTCAGGGCGGCTTCGCCACGGATTCTGTTGGTCATCTCAAACCGCCGTGAAGCTGAGCGCGCCGGCGGAGGCGAGCGTGAGCGACAGCTTCACCTCGCCATCGAACGGGCCGTCATATTGCAGCGCCGTAATCTTGAACGGGCCGGTAACGGTGCCGAAACCCGGAATCACGATCTGAAAATCGGGACAGGCCTGATCGAAAAACGCCTGGCGCAGCGTTTCGTCCGAACCGGCGTCCTTGAACACGCCATTGCCGGAGATGGTGGCAGATTTGATTCCGCCGGCCAGAAGCTCCCGCCACATGCCGGTGGAGGCATTGTCGGTGATGTCGATGGATTGCGCGTTGAAGGCGAGCGTGGTGGCGCGCAAACCGGCCACCGTGATGAAATTTTCCGGAGACCCGCCATCGCCGATCTTGACGAGCAGGTTCCGGCCCATTTGAGCGGACATGTGTTGATCCTTCTAATCTTGTTCGAGCAGGGCGCGGAAACTGAGCGTGGCGTGCCAGGTGCGGCCGTCATTGCGGCGCCCATAATCCGCGCCGAGAAAATAAGGCCCGGTCAGTGTGAAGCCGGAGGGTGAAAGCGCCGCCGCATCGAGCGCGGCAATGACCGCGGCGGCAATCGCCTTCACCTCCCCGTGGCCGGGTGTGCGCGACCAGATGTGAACGGTGAAACGATGAACGCTTGCCGGGCCGGTGACGGTGCCGGCATCGGTTTCGCGATCATCGCCCAGCACCAGATAAGGCATC
>Ga0209915_1002722_pt1 | contig 17266 bp, 17 predicted proteins | sample ThiBiot_750_plan_FD_183952 | JGI IMG/M metagenome (GOLD analysis project Ga0209915, IMG submission 183952) | Wastewater bioreactor microbial communities from Cape Town, South Africa - Thiocy_cont_750_plan (SPAdes) | ecosystem: Engineered > Bioreactor > Thiocyanate-remediating > Anaerobic-Aerobic... | reverse complement strand
CCGAGCATGAGAGAGAAGGGAGAAAAACGAATTACACACGAATACACACAGATATAGGTAAAAATCGACTTCACACAAAACAAAATCAATCTAAACAGCACTGCTCAATGAAGTGACTATAAAAAAAGAAGAGCAACATAGTCAATATAGGTATTTCGATTTATTGTTTTTTTTGTTTATTAAGAAAGGTACGGAGTTTTGACGAAAAAAAAATCCCTGATAGAGGAAAAACGGTTTTTTGGTTTTTTTTCTAACGATGAGGCAATAACGGAAATGCGCAGAAGAGTTGGCAAGTGAAGTGATTCATTTCAAAACTCACGCTCATTTGTTTTTTAATACCTGAAACATAGCGTGTATGCTCGTCGAATATGTTTTTGAACTAACAACAGTAGAGAGATTCAACAGACAACATCAACAACAAACGACAACGACGACTATATTCAAAAAGTCTCTTCGAGGATTATCCTGTGTTTTTTTTGTTGTTTTGTATGTACAAGACAAACTGCTAAGCAGATGAATATGTTTTTGCTTGATGATCGAATTTTTTGTTTCTATCTTAGAGAGAAAAAGAACAGACGCACGACACAACGACGATGAGGTTTCTTTTCATTTCGTTTCGAACATGAAATTAGAAAGGAATATATAGATAGAATTAGTTGCACTATGAGCAGAAGATTAAGGAAAACGAAAGAAAAAAACGAAGAGAAAATCCCTGAAGAATGAATGAGAAATGATATTCAAACGAGAGAGAGAGAGAGAGAAAAGAAAAAGAAGCAAAATTATGTTTTGAACACAACCTGTGTGAATACAAATGGTTTGAACCACTAATATAAACAAGTTGATGTGACAAGTGTAGCAGGTGTACTTGATGGTCGATTGAATGAATTTGGACTTGATTGATGATTAACATCGGCTTCATCGGGCGACGATGATGTTGATGTTGGCGGTGATAATGATGAGATATCATTGGAATTGAGAACACCATTACCTGGATTATGACTATTTGCACGATTACCATTTCGATGTCGTGTTGTTGCTACAGGTGCTGTCGATGATGATGACGATGAACGATGTTCAATATCAGCATCATCTTCAATCACTCCACTTTCTTCATCAGTTGTGTAATCCATTGGTTCGGGTAAGGATTTATCATTCGTTGAATGTTGTTGTTGTTGTCGTTGTTCTTTTTGATGTTCTTGGAGAATTTTACGAAGTATTGTACGTGCATTTAATAAGCGTTTTTCATCTGTTGATGAATTTGTTTCTGAAACTGTACATTTATTTGTTAGAGAACTGTTCGTTTGTGTTTGTTGTTGTAAAGCAATTGCCTTCAAGACAGCCAATGGTACACCCATGGAAATCAGTTCGTCATAAGCTTTTTCATTTAAACCAAATATTTGTTGATGATATTTTCTTTCTTCATCATCATTCGTCGGTTGTGAATCCGATGAAAGTTCGATTAATGTTCGATCTTCTTCATCGTCACTATCGACTTCTGTTACAATCAATGGTACAGGTACGCCCATGGATACATGATGATCATCATCGAGATCGTCAGATTTCATTTTTGTTTCATCGTTATTATTTAGATCTTTCAAACGTTCTTCGTCAAGCATTTGATAGAATTTCGAACGTTTTTTCGGTGGCATTTTACGTATACGTTCCATTAAATCGTCAACATAACCACCGACATTATTCAATGATAATTGTTGTCGATCATCGAGATCGAAATCTGTATCATTGGAATTGATTTTGGCAAAACGTTTCGTAATATGACTTGTACCATTTTTGCTACGATTATAACAGGACGATGACGATGCTTCCGATGTAATCGATGAGCCTGAACCTGTACGAATATTGGAAATATCTGGCGGCGATTGTCGACTAGGTGGAATACCCGATTCGTATCCACTTGATGCATTCGATGTTGACTGAAAAACGAACAATTTTCGAATTTGTATTTTAATTTTTTATTCAAGTTTTATATGATTGCTTACCGAGTCTTTTCGAGGTGGTATGTATTCATCACTTTCGTCATCACTCGCACCTCCGTGACTTGTTGTCGAAGAAAAGCCGCTTGAACGTCGTCGATAATTATGATAAGCTGCTGTAAGCGCATCCATTTGTTGTTGAGAATTGAAGGATGTCGAACCATTTGCATGATTAGGTCGTTGTCGAATGAGACAAGCCGGTGGTATCGATGAATTAGCTGAGTTCGGATATGACGCGCGCATTTGTTTAAATCGAGGATCATTTGTAAAATGATGTTGTTCATCATGTGAATTGTTAGCTGATAAGAGTTTAAGTGCTTCAGGATTAAGATACGATGACATTTTATTATGAGAACCATTGTTAGAATTCGATTGGCTCATGTAGTTTTGCAGTTCATTCATGGAACTAGGTTGACCTTGTTGATAATATTGTTGTTGTTGTTGTTGTTGTTGTTGAACTTGTGCAGCTGCTTGAACAGCATGCCAGAATTTCGTTTGAGCTAAAAGTTTATTTTGAGCGGCTGTTGCAGCTGCTGAAGAATATGATGGCGGTGAACTGCCACGTCTTTGCAGTGATGACGATAGACTGTTGATATCTGAATTGACACGTGAATTTAATGACTGGCCTGTTGGCGGTAAATACGTTGAGCGTTGTTGATTCATCATTATTTTATTTGTTCCTGAGGAATGAGGATGACGACTACCATTGTATGATTGCGATTGTTGTCGATAGGAATTCAACAGCCATTCAGCATGTTGTTGTTGTTGCTGCTGCTGCTGCTGCTGCTGCTGCTGCTGCTGCTGCTGTTGTTGTTGTTGTTGTTGTTGTTGTTGTTTATAACGATCCGTGCTTAGAGCAAGTTTCTTTGGAATGGGAAGTCCTGACTCGTGTGTATACGCCGACGAACTATGTCGATGTGCGGTAGGTGTTGTTTGTTGTGCATTTGATGATGACGATGATGAACTCATTTGTTGTTTATGTTTATTCATCATAGCTGCTGTTGCTGCTTGAGTATTGAGAAATGCTCGATATGCTGCCGGATCGGTAACACCAGCGGACATCATGGCTGCAGCAACGGATAGTTGATTTAATGTTGCTGATGATCCATTGCCATGTGATTGTTCACTTAAACGTGTTGCTTTAGGAAATGAATTTGTTGAATGTCGATGATAGTTATTAGATGATGAGAGAACTGAATTAGATTCGAGATTTTGTTCGGAATTTTGGGATAGATTTGATGTTGAATTGAGATTTGAAACGGCCGCGGCCGCAGCTGCTGCAGCAGCAGCCGCACGTTTTCGTTTTAAACTATATTTTTTATATGGTGAATTATTCTTAAATGATGGATTTATTGTCCAAACATATTTAACTGGACCTTTAGATAATGATGAGATGACAGGTACACGTATGAATTGATTGTGTAAAGATAAATTATGTCGAATGGAATTCTAAATTTCAACAACGAACAATCAATCAAACAAAACAAAACAATCGAAATGAATTTACCTTCCATCCCCAACTAGTTTTTGCATCGATTTTATCTTTAAAATATGGCACAAATTGAATAATCCATTCGTAAACTTCATTTAATGTTAAACGTTTCCATGGACTACTATCAATAGCACGTGTTATTAATTGAGCATAGGATAAATTACCCCATGGATTTCGATAAGTTTTATTAATACCTATACCAAGTTCTTGTATAATGGATTTTGCAAGACGTTTATCATATTCAGCAAGTATATCACGTTTTTCTCTTCGATGTCGTGGCCACGAACTAAATCGTATGCGATCACGATAAATATTAGTTCCGGATGATGTTGAATCAATACCAGATGAACTATGCGAATAACGTCGACGACTTTGACGTACAGATGATGAGGAGGGTGATGAGGATGTTTGAGATGTTTGGATGTGTGAGGATGTTGGCGAAGGAGATCGATCGTTGTACATGTGCTGTTGACACATTGTATCTGGTGGTGAATCAACGATCAACGATGAATAATCACCCACTGCTGATGGCACATAATGATGATTCGAAAGATCGTCATCGTTGTCGTCGTCAACGACGAGAGAAATATCAATTGGTTGTCGAGAATGATGCATGGTCAATACTCGCTATTTATCTGACCATTTGGCCGACAGTGACTATTAATTTACAGTACATCTAGAAGAAAGAAGCACAAGATAAAAAAAAAGTTGTTCGGTTAGAAGAACCTAGAAGAAGAAAAAAAACTTTATCGTTTTTTTTTCTCTCTCTCTCTTTTTCTCGCGGGAACCATCTGGTCTATGTACGCACGGATGCATGAGTGTGTGTGTGTTGCTCGAAAAATACATTCCGTCATGTTGCGTAAGAAATAATAAAGTAAAAGAGAGTTCAACTTCTCTGGGGTCTCTCGAAATGGATATAGTAAAAATGTCACCATTAGCTGCAGTGCTTCCAGAAGAAGAAGAAGAAGGAGAAGAAAAAGAAAAAGAGAAGAAGGAAAAAAAGAAGAAGGAACGAAGAAAAAAAATGTTGACCCTTATACCTTCTGCCGCCCGTTTGTGCTCGTTCGTTTTTTTTCTTCTTTTTCTATCGTGTTGCATGCATGGAAACAACGAGAGAGCAAAAACATCATCACAGAGAACATCGTTCGATGATGCATTCCGCCAACGAGCGAGCGTGCGCTTCTCGTTTTTTTTTGTGTTATGTGCTCAAGCGTATGTCAATACATATTTCTTTTTCTCATATATATATTTTTTTGCGCACTGCTTGCACGGCGCGCTCCAAAAACAAAGGAGCGCGACCTCTCGTTCTCCCTTATTCTTACACATATACGCAACAGAAGTCATCGCGAGTTTTTTTTTGACGAGAACGATAAGGCTGACCGCAAAAGTTTACAACAAGCAATGCATGGCGTTGAAAAAAAAAACGCGCAAGAAAAAGAAAAGATTTGATTTGAGATATATCCATAACACAATGCAATAGAACAAGAAAAAGAAAAAACGAACGAACGAAAGAAATAGTTCGTAAAATCTACTACGAATTCAATGTGTCAAGAAATGAAATATTTTATACAACACATTCTTTGTATTCAATACACGTTTATCTTTTTCTCTCATCATTCATCATCATCATCATCATCCTAGAGGAAAAATAAACAAATGTTACTACACTATTTTCGACGACAAACGTACACAATCTGTTTGGGAACTAAATAGGAATGAGAATATTATGCGTATCCTCAAGGATTACTCAACTTATCTAGCTAATAGAATCAAAGGAGAAAAGAATTCAAACAATACACCATCTTGTCATCAGCTGTATATGATGTTTATTTATTTTGTTCGAATATGTTCTATGTATATCTATCCTACATAGAATGTGCAGTCGAAAGGGCATAGAACATATACAAGAGTGCAGGGAAATCATCACACTAAACATCCCACCCTAGCATTCATAAGGACAAGGCTCTTTTTTTCTCTTTACGCAGTATTGTCACATTATCGATGTCGCTTCTCAAACAAGCGTATATGCACTTTTTTTTCTACTCTCTCCCCCCTCTCTCTCTTCCATATATACGTATACATGTATACATATATATATATATAATATAATATAATATACGTACATCTGATGCGTACAAGCCGTTTTCTTTTGAGCAGAACAAAAAATCTTTCTCTCATTTTTTTTCTCGCTCTCTCCCTTTCTCATACAGGCGATAAAGCAAAAAAATATAACTTCTCAACGCGAAAAGCGAGCAAGGTTGTCAATATTACGTAATTGTTGTGTGGGCGCGTGTTCGAATGAACGTTCTGTTTTTATTATTGACATAATATCTAACCATATGAAGCATACACACGTTCTTCTATTTTCTTGTTTCTATAGTAAAATAAATACAATGATTTTATTCCACGGTTTTTTTTCTCGTTTAATCATTATCGAAGGGAAGAAAAAGAAATGAGTCAAAACTGATATATATATTAAAAAAAACAAGAAAAGAAAACATATAAACAATTTTTGTTACTATGCGAATCAGTGAAAAAGAAAATAAATATTGAAAAAAGAATATTTTTAGAAAGCTAAAAATAATACTCACTTTTGATAAGGACATGTTTCTTCAAAGTCTTACTTCGACTGATGATTTATTAATAGTGAATGAAAAATACGAAAACATCGAACGAGCAAAAACAAACAATTATTATTATTACGCTCTATAAAAAAAAATCACAGAGCAATTGCGTCGATATTTATAATTATGGCCTTGTGACTCATGGAGCAGAGAGCAAAAAATCGTACTACAAGTTTAATGAAGATGTTTTCCTTTCTTTTAAATAAAGTGAAAGCAAAAACGGGAAAAACATAGATTCTTATTTTGACAGGCGAAGTCAGGAAATAGAATATTGCAAAAAGAGAAGATCTAGATAAGCGTAGGCAAGTAAACTAATGAATATTATCACTATTCTTGAACAACGGGTGTCAATTACAAAAAGAAAAAGTAATCAAGAATGTATAAAAAAAAAAGGAGAACGCCTACATAAGCGCAGAGCTGCGCATTATCATAACACCAACAGATCAGCTTTTCAAATGCGAAGGAGAAAAAGAATAAACAGGAAAGTACCAAGGTAATCAAAAACATGACAAAAATAATTTCGAGTTCTCTTCTTCTTTTCTTTGCATATGATTAGCATCTGTCAACATGTCAATCTTCAATTGAACTAATATGCAATACAATTGAATTTTCTAAGTTTTTTTCTTTTCTGTTTTGTGTAGGAGGACGAAATAAAATTTTGTCGAATCGAAAGAAGATTATCTCACTGTATTTACAATTCTTTGACATATTCGAGGTCGTTGAAAATGTTAGATCGGAAATTATCATATTAAAAATATATCGATTTCTGATAAACAAATCATGTTGCTAACCTTCGAACTTGAGTTTTGCCTATCGTATTCTAATTTGATGATATCAGATCATTTTCTATTCCAGCTCGATGTCTCTTGTTGCTCTTACATAATAATCCAAAAATAGAAAACGAATACTCAACTTAGTTTTTTTTATATCGATGATCATTTACGAATAATAATTAACTTGTTCGATTACTTAATCAACTATCCAAAACATGTGCGACCTTCGTTGGTTGCCTTGAATTTCTATTCATATACAAAGAAAAATCTTTTACATTCGGTCAAGGTCACTTTGATTTGTGAAAAAAAACTTTTTTTTCGGAGGAGAATCTTATTGTTCTTATACTGCATCTCCAAGGTTGAATCTGTTGGTTTTACTCGGTTTTTTATTCTTTTCTGAAGAAATACATACGTACGTACACGATATGATAGATCAATCAACCTTCGCACTCGCAGTAATATCAACAATGATAACGAATCTGTCAAGGTTTGAGAAGATAGTTTATTGTTGCGAGCCGTAGTTTTGGTAAGAATGCTGCTATATTTTCTTCTTTTCTTGCTTTTCCATCATAGCGTTATGATGTGTGTTTAAGAACAAATATTGCTTTCTATTATCTTTGTTCTCGTTCTTTCTCTCTCTCTCTCTCCCTCTCTTGTCGTTTTTTTTTCTTTCCAAAATACACAAATGCAATAAGAAGAAGAAGGATACGAGAATACAAAAGAAGAAGAAGAAGAATGTTGCTTATGACGCAATCGAATATTCTTCTCTCTTCTTTACTGATTCAATCAAGAAACGAATACACAGAAGGCAAAGAAGAAAAGGAACTTGCCGATCAAACGTCATTCAAGGCTTTTATATTCTATTGAAATAACCTTGAACAGCTGTTTCGAAACTGGCCGTTGTTGTATTAAATCAGATATATAACTTCTATTCTCAAAACAGCGTATATATGTGCTCCCGTTCGTTCTCTTTTCTTCTCGTTTTTACTTTCTCTCTCTCTTCTCTCTTCCTTTCTCATAGTCAGGTTTTTTTTCTCTTTACCTCGATTACTCACACATTACATTCTACTGTTCAAATACACATTCACGAAGAAATAACCCTGAACGGACCTTGAACTGTTATGTTGATGCAAGGGAGAGTATCTGCATGTAATAAGAAGAAAAATTCAACTCAAGTTTTTTTTTCTCTTTTCCATTTGCTTCGTAAATCAATACAAAAACAGACGAATGAAACCTGTTGTAAACAAGAAAAGAAAATAGAACTTCGTACAAACGTAATCATAATCATAATAATAATAGTGAAAGAACCAATGAGCAATTTCTTTCTTCTGATTACATCACTTAAAATTGCCAATTCTATGCATTTGCTTACCTAACATGTTCAATTAAATTTACTTTTTCAAGTAGAAAGAAAGAAGGAAAGAAAGAACCGATTCATTATATGAATTTTAATATCATTGTAAAGTTCAACCCGATCGTAGACACAAAAAAGAAAGAAATGTAACAATTTGTTTTCTCACAAAAAACAACAACACAAACAAATACACCCTCAAATATATTCTTGATTCAACAGTTCTATTTTCATCATAAGAATAAAATGCGTAGTTTTTCTTAATTGTTTTTCAAGTAATATCTACTCTAATAGAAATTATGTTGTCTACCAAGAAGAAATATATATATATATATATATATGCCTTTTACGTCAGAGCTACATCCACTCAACTGTAAAAAACATTGAAATTGTCGGTATAGTTTTTATTATAAATTAAAAAAGAAAAGAGCTTAATTCTTTTCGTTAACTAGAGCAAGAACAAGAACAGTTCGCGTTGGAATATAAACCTAGAACAGTAAAATAAACGAGATTTTATTGGTCATTGAATCTCTAATACTAATTCTATACCCGAAATGAATACAGTCTTTCGTCCCACATGATATCATCGGTAAAAAACTCCTGATCATCTTGGATTCGTCCGTGTCCATCGTAGATTTTTGCATCCGAATTTAAAACTAGTTTGTATCTTAACCAAAAACAACAAAATGATAAAAGCAAAGCAACTTTTCAAATCGATTACTTTCCGCGAAAACTACAGCCGACACGATAGTCAGCATAACTACTAAATTCATGGAAATTAAATATAAATATGAGTCCTTGTTCTCCACGCTCAAAAACAATTGTTTTTTCGGCTTCATTACGTCGACTGAGGACCTAGAAAATTTCTTCGTTAAATAACAAGCATTTTTTTCTCATTGTTTATTCTTTTTTTTATACAGTATTTGAACACGTTAACCATTTGTACTCATTTTCGAGGTCATTCATTGCTCGATCCCAAGCATTTAAATAACGATATCTCAATGATTGATCTTCGGCTAGATAGAAAAGTCGACGAGCATATTTGTAACTTTGATTATTTCCTTCACGAGGAAAATCTAACCATTCCGGATGACCGAATTCGTTGCCTTCGAAATTTAACCAACCTTCACCTCCCAATGCATATGTAAGCAATCGAATCATTTTATGTAGAGCTAAACCACGATCAACAATGTTTGTTCGTTCAGCAAATACGGACATATGTGTATAAATTTGTTCATTAAACAACCAATGTGCAATTGTTTTATCTCCAACAAGTGCTTGATCGTGACTTTCAGCATATGTGATATTTTTTTCTGATGTACGACGATTGACTAATGTCCAAGTGATATTTCCCATATGCCAATCATGATCTTTCTTTTCTTTTAACAGCTGAAGAACGAGATGAAGAGAAAAAAAACGTAGAATGTTTGCATGAAATTTTAATGACGAACTTTTATCCAAACATCAGGAATGGCCATTGCTAAGCGATAGTCAAAACCAGCACCGCCTTCAGCTAATGGACGACAGAGTGTTGGCATACCTGAAACTTCCTAGAAGACAAATATTTATTTATTTGTTTGTTTGTTTGTTTGTTTGTTTGTTAATGTACTTCAGCGATAGTGATCGATTCGGGAAATAATGTTTTTGCAACATAATTTGCTAGTTGAAGATAATTAAACGAATCAGTATCGGTTGCTAAACCGAAATATTCATCATATGAACCAGAGAAACTATGTGCTAAATCGAAATCATTAGAGAGATTTATTTGATTTGATATTTATACCAATTCCATGTGAATGATAGAGCATCGATGAAACGCCATCGAAACGAAATCCATCAAAACGAAACTCTTCTAACCAATATCGAATATTCGATAACAAGAATCGCATGACTTCACGTCTATTTAATCAAATAAAAAAACAGAGAAAGAGAAACTATTCGTGGATCCTTGAAATTTTCTTACGACGTATAATTAAAACATCGACTATCCCATAGAGAATGAAAACCTCGAGCATTATCATGAAAGAAACAGCTAGCTGTACCATCGAACATATTGATACCATCTTCGATATTTTTACAACTATGACTATGCACAAGATCTAATAGGACGGTTAGACCGTGTTTATGCGCTTCATCGATCAATGCTTTCAATTCGTCGGGTGTACCGAATCGACTCGAAGCAGCAAAAAAACCAGTTACTTGATATCCAAAACTGGCGTAATAGGGATGTTCCATAATAGCCATTAATTGAATTGTATTGTAGCCTTGTTTGAGAATTCTTGGAATGATATTAATTCGAAAGTTCTCGTATGTAGCGATTTCAGCTTCGGGCGAACTGATGCCAACATGTGCTTCGTAGATTTTCAATCGATCACGTTTTTTCGGTTGAGAATATTGAAATTGATAACGTTCTTCGGCTGATGGATTATAGAAAATTGTATGATAGATATTAGTTTTCTCGTCTTTTTTAAGATAATACGACCATGGACAAATACGATTGACTAATTGACCATCAGGTAATTCTAAAAGTAACTAAATGCTCAAAATAATAAGTTTTCTTTTTCTTTTTTTTTGTTAATCTACTTTTATTGCTTGGCCATGTTTGATAGCTGGCGATCCATCGGATAACGGTGGAATTGTGCCTCGCCAAACGCCCCATTGATCACGTGTAAATGGATACTGTTTATCTTGCCAATTATCTATTTCAAGGTAATCGCTCAAGATAAATCTCGTTCGAAAATGAAATTAAGATACACACTAAAATCTCCTTTGATATACATAGCCTTTGCTCCTGGCGCCCATTCTTTGATATTGATCTCATTTGTTTGTGAATCGATATGAATGCCAAAATGTTTATATGCTGATGTGAATACATCGATTCCTTGTTCTTCGGTTTCGAGCTGTTTGACAAGTTTATCAAAGACATGATAACTAGAGAACAATTCAATTTCGAAATTTATCAATTCAAAATTCTTAATATTTACCGTCGACGAATTTCGTCTTGATACGGTGTCAAATACGGATCGAGTTGAAGTAAATTATTCAATTCCGGTACCAGTACATGTGCTGATTCATGTGTTGGTTGTAAAATTCTATTCAAATATAAGAAATTAAATATTTATGAACATGTCGTTTTTTTTTAGGAAGTTAAATTAACCGTTGTAGATTGATCACACCGGTAAACATATTTTATATGATTTTTGTTTTCTGAATAAAAGAAAAGACAAAGGCGATTCGTTGATATTTAAGAACTATCGAAAGAGGTCGACTTGTGCTGATGATTTATTATTTGTGTTAATTAGATCGACTTGAGAACTTTTCTGTTTTTTTTTTGTTTTTTCATTTATTTCGAATAAATAAGAGATTAATGCAGAAAGAATAAAACGAAAGAAAAAACAGAACAAACGTCAAATAGAATCGATGATATTAAAATGCTAGTGTCTTTTTGTTTTGTTAATCTCTCAGAGTACGAGAAAAATGCGTTTCTTAAAGAAAATGTATGCAATAAAAATCCAGAAAATACAACCCCAAAGTGCCATAGCAAGATGTGCTGCATGTGTATTCGCAACGATCCATTGAACGGGAAAATAGGTTGCAAAAACAATATGTGCAATGTAGATAAGAATCGAATTCGTTCCAGGATATTGAAATGGTGTTGAATTCCACCATTTAAATTTATCAATGAGAAGATACATAATCGTAAAGCAGATAAATGCGATACCACCTAAGAGAAATTCAAATGAAAAACTATCGTTTTTATATTGAAAAAAAAAGGATTTGTTTACCAGTAAAAAAGGAGAACGAGAGAGTCCAGAGGTTTTTGTTGAGAGGCATAAGTCCACCATCGAGTGTTCCAGAAGTTAAACCGACTCCGATAGCTGTCGAAAAGATGCCCCACGTAAAAAGACGAATGACTCGATCGAGATCCGATTGATACATGACTACGATTCGACCTGCTTGAACGCCGAGATAGGCAAGAAATGTTGTTGGAATAACGCCGAGAAGATTTTCAGGATCAAATGGTGGTTTACAACCTAGGAGAACTTTTTTTTTCAAACAAAACAATTCAATTTCGTTTCTACCATAAATTAATTGACACGATGGATATTGATAAAGATGTTTTTCAGTAAAAATAAATCGATCGATATAACCGGTGATACCACCTGTACAATTTTCATATTTGCCGTTTTCATGTAAACCACCAGGTCCTAAATAACCTGCTGGACAATTTTCAAATGGAACTAAATAGACAACAAGAACCCAGATCGTTGTTAAACCAATGATCATCAACCATTGCAATGGAAAATTAGCAATATCTCGAAAAACAGCCGTGACACGTTTAGCTCGTCCGCTTTTGACCGTTGTTGTCGTCATTGTTGATTGATGTTTCGGATTATTTTGATTTAAATTAGCTGTCAATGAATATTGTTTCGTTCGCGAACAGAGTACTTCAATTGTACCGATAATTCCATAGACAATAGCGAAACGTTGTAAAACACCAAGAATACGAACATGATAGAGATCAATTTTGAAACGTGTATTCAAAATTAAACCAATGGCAAATAATTTCAATGTTCGCATGGCAACTTTGAAAAGAAGTGTACGTTTCGATGCGCCTTTATCTAATGCATTCTTCAATGAAAATACTAAGGATGCGCCGAGAATCCAAACGAAAAGAGGAAAAACAACATCAGCAAATGTAATGCCGTGCCATGGCGAATGTTCAAATTGAACATAACCACCGCCACCATAATTAACAAAGATCATAGCAATTAAAGCTAGAAAATTATTAAAAAGAACAAAAACAAACAGCTCTATTTAATAAATAAACAATTGATCCGATTTACCTAAACCACGAAATGCATCGAGACTAACTAAACGTTTCGATCGTGGCACGATGATTTGTGCAATTTTATGTATATTCACTAATTTAGACATATTTGGATTACATTCAGTTGTATTAACTGTATCAATACCTGACTGACAAATGGTTGTCACAGGTGGACACGCTTGTAAATCATAGGAATGTGTTGATTCTTGTGGTGGTACACGATTACAACAACGATTCTTTAAATTAATTAAATATTCACGTAATTTCATTCGTTGTGCGAATATACAGAAAAGAAACAGAGCTACTAATAAGACTCCACCGACAATCAATGGCGTGTAAACATTATTAACCAATCGAGAACTTGTTAATTGACATTTTAAACCTGTGTCTGTACTAGAATTTGTTGATGACAATTGAACATTGAAAACATATTGACCGTGTTCAAAAAGACTGAGAATTTCCGAACAAAATGAATTATTTGATAATTCAATACGAATACGATAGGTATATTTAGTATTTAATGTTAGATTAAGTAGTTGAGTCGATGAAAGATCTTGTGCGATGATTTCATACGGACAATCTTGACATTCAATGACTTGAACATAAACTGATAGATTTCCTGAAATCTATAAACAAAAAACAAAGAAAAAATATATGTAAATCTTCTTGAGAAAGCAACATGTTTTAATTACTTGTTTATCGACAACAATATCGACTAAAGCTTGATCGATTGTCAATGAAACGGTTGAATTTGAATCCGTTGAATTTGTTGTTATTGCTCGAGTAACTAATCGTTCATCACCATTATTAGTTACTAATTGTCGACGAAATGGAAGTAGAGTATTATTATGATCATTAGTAGTAGTACTGTTACTGCTTGTTAAAGACGAACGAACAGCAAGCCAAAATCTTGGCCGAGAAAGTTCATTGGATAGACATTGATCAGGATGGTTCTGACGATCATAATGTGTCGAATCCATGGATGTACTGCCGACTTCATGTCCAACACGAATCGATTGAATAAAATAGAATTGAATAAAAATAACAATGACTTTCAACATGATTCGATGTTTCATTTTCTTCTACAGGTTGGTAATTGTTAAATTCATAATATTCAACTTGCTGTCGATCTGTTTCTTGTTCGTCTGTATTAGATAATAAGAAACAATTTTCGGTCAAATCGACTACTAAAAGTAAATCTCTTGGTAAACAATCATCTCGTTCGTTTATTAATCTAGCAAATTTTCTCTCCTACTACTTAGTCGATATGAAATCCTAACGTGAACAAAAACGAAGAAGAACGCTTAGACAAATGCTCAATTAAGAAAAACGAAAAGAAATTAAATCTATTTAATAATCGATAACGTGATTTTATTTAACAGTAAAAGGCAAAAAGCAATGAGAAAAAAAATTCTTTTCTTTTTAATTGATGATAATCTTTGAATTTTCTCTCCATCTCTCTCTCTCTAAAGAGATTGTTGACACAAACAAAACATAGACTTTTATTGATTGTTCGCTTCTAATTGGGAGGGATAGCGAATAGACAATCTAAATAAATATTAAACATGTTCATCAGTCTTTTTTATTCGAACTTCAATCATATGATTATCTTTTAAACGTTGAACATCACGATCATTTCGAATGCGTATACAAGGTAAACGACGTAATTTTTCGACATGATCGATTTCGAATTCAAGTTCTTGACTGACGAGAGAAACAAGTCGATCATATGAACCGTCGATTGGTTGTTTAGTAAAATCGAATTCAACAAAATCAGTTTCAGTTGGATCATCAGCAATACGACACAGAAGTGTAACTGAATTTTGTTGATGATGCGGGGTAATATTAGTAGTAGTAGTATCATCAAGATTGATTGGTGTTGATGATGATGTTGATGGTGTGACATAGGGAAAAACTGGATGACGAAGATAATTCGGAATTATTGGAAGTGTTGTTGACGATGAGATTGTCTCTGATGAAGATGAAGATGTTTGTAATAAATTTCGTAGATGTTGATTGGTACACACATTAGCCGGAGTTGATTTATTGTTAGCTTCAATAGTTTTATCAGCACCATTGGCAAGCAGATATTCAACAACTTGAGAATGATTTCGTTTAGCTGCCCAATGCAACGCTGTCCTATTCGAATAAATATGAAAAGATGATTTCAATTGAAAATATCGACTGTCATATGTTTACCATCCGTTCATTGCATTTTGACTGTTAATATTTAAATTTGGTTTGTTATTTAATAGAGTTTTCATTTGATGTAAATCTCCATTGCAAGCAAATTCTCGAAGAAGTTCTTCGTCTGCTTGTTGAGTATTCATTTTTTTTGCACAGGCGTAGAAAAAAAAAAGTAAAATTTGATTATTTCGTCGTTCTTTCCGTATAACCAATGATAAACGAAATCTTAGATGGGAGTAGAGTATATATTTATTTCGTAGAAATAAAAAAAAAAGAAACTGTTTGTCCTAATAAAAAATAGCCGTATCATCTCTCAATTGAGCTAGTCGAGCTTTGCGTGCGTAATCGAATGGTTCGAGATCAGTTTGTTGTCGACAACTTTGAGAATATTGAAGTTGATTCGATGTCGATGAATTTTGTTTTAAACATACAGTATGATTGAGTTGATTGAGAAATTCAAAATGTAAACTACGAGATTGCTGATTGAATGGATACGATTGAAGGCCAAGAACAAGACTTGACATTGGAGTTGCGAATGATGACGTGGAAGAAGTTTGCAGGGGCATTTCTTCGTTTCGTGGCGATTCATTGACTATGAATTGATCGAGATTTCTAACATTTTGATTGATTAAATGAGGTGAATTAAATGTCCATGAAACTACGGATTCGTTCGTATTAAAACGTTTTTTTCTTCGTTGTTTTTGTTTATTTAAAACGAGATTTGTTGTTGTTGTTGTTGTAGCATTTCGTGAACGTTCATATTTTTGTCGTTGAGGAACTTGTTTCTTGTTCATTTGCCGACGAATACAAAATAAAATGAAAAATATAACAATAAATACACATGATAAAACACCAACAATACTAAATATAATAACAAGAATTATATCGCGTTCATTCATTCGTTTGTAAGAACTTCGAGTACGCTCAAGAACAATACTCTCTATTTGCTTGATTTAAATGCCAAATCAATTTGTACGCAACTCACTTCTCGTTTTTTTTTCTCGTTCGTTTTTTGAATAAAAAGTAAATAGAAAGAGAGAGAAAAAAAAACGAAAGTTCCGATCGAAAATTTAATCTCATCAACACCTTTTAGTAAAATTTTCGTTTTTTTTTCTCGATCAATCAAAATAAAATCGGTGTTATTCTTTTTTATTTCATATTTATTTATTTTTCAATCTAATCATTTCAAGGGAAAAAAACAGAAAATCGTCAATGTTCATCTTGTTCTTTATTTTTGTCGCAAAATTTTTGTACACCTTTCGCTAAAAGTAATCCACCGAGAACACCAACCAGAGCTGCAGCTGCTGGTTTTAAATAATCCATATAATTCTCTTCTTCTTCTTCTTTCTCGTCGGATTTGTCGTTTTTCTGCAGTTTTTCGATACGATCTCGAATTCGTTGCGTATAGCCCGATGGTCGTTCGGGTGTTTGAGTTCCGTATTGTCGTTCGATTATATCACGAACGATATAATTTCCAGGCAGACTATCGATTGAATTATTGAGTAAATTCGTTCGGCGACGGCAGATTGGACCTAATTGTGGAACAGATGGATTTATTTTTCGAATCTTTTTTTTAAATAAATAAAAAAACATACAATCGATTGCATTTGCAGCTGAACGAAACAGACCAGTTGATGAGGATAGATGCACTTTTAAACAATTGGCACAGAATGTATGTTGACAATCGAGAACTTTAGGATCAAAGAAGATTTCGAGACAAATAGGACATTGGAGAAGATCATCGATTTGGGAGGATGCAGCCATTTTATGTACTAAAATACGAAGTCTGATTTCAAACCGAGAATTTTCATTTGAATTTTGTTTTACCAAGAAATAAAATGAAGTTTTGAAAGGAATTTATTTAGATTCAATCTAAAATAACGAAATTCTTTTATATTTACATTCATTCGATGAAGAAAAAAAAAGAGAGAATCAGTTTTTCATTTGATTATCGACTATCGATGGGCTCGTCACAGATTTCTAATGAATAAAAAAACAGCAGCTGGTGGAAAGCAGC
>Ga0209915_1002712_pt1 | contig 17352 bp, 21 predicted proteins | sample ThiBiot_750_plan_FD_183952 | JGI IMG/M metagenome (GOLD analysis project Ga0209915, IMG submission 183952) | Wastewater bioreactor microbial communities from Cape Town, South Africa - Thiocy_cont_750_plan (SPAdes) | ecosystem: Engineered > Bioreactor > Thiocyanate-remediating > Anaerobic-Aerobic... | reverse complement strand
ACGCGAGGCTGTTGTGCGTCGCGATGGCGATGGCGCCCGAGACGAGATGCGTCTGCGCCAGATGCGAGACCGCCTCGTGGTAGTTGCCGTCCGCCACCTGGAAGGCGGTCTTGGCCATGAGCCACCGCTGGCCGTCGAGCGGCGTGTAGATGCGCGGTGCCGGCTGCAACGACGTGCCGGCCGTGAAGGCGAGCCGAATGGCGATCGGGTGCAGCTGACGAGTGTCGCGAGCATCTGCCGGGGCCGCGGCGGTGGCACTCGCACTACCGGTGGTGGCAGCAGCAGCAGTGGCAGCAGGAGCGGCGGCACTCGGCGACGACGACGGCGGCGGCACGGCAAAGAAGCCGACCGTCGGCCAGATGTACTTGGCCCACTGCGGCCAGGTGCCGTGCACGGCGGCGGCAAAGACCGAGTAGTCGACGACGAAGGCGCGACGCGACGCGATGGCGGCGGCGAACGTGTCGCTGCCGCCGCGGCATCCGATGGCGGCACGATAGACGTCGTCGGTGATGGCGGCGGCGACGTCGGGCCACGCGTCCAGCGAGTCGAGCCGACGCAGCATGACGGGGTTCGGGCCGCCGACGCGCAGGAAGCCGAAGCACTCGTCGGTCTCGAACGTGTCGGCGATGCGCGGCAGCGGAATGAGCGCGAACAGGCGGCGGTAGTCGTCGATCGAGTGCGGCGGCTGCTCGAACGCCGGCGTCGCGACGATGACGAGCGCCTGCACCGAGTAGCTGAAGCCGGTCAGGAGGTTCTTGGCCTTCTCGTTGCGCTGGTCGGCGCCGATGGCGAACAGCGCCGAGTACAGGTCCTTGAGCACGTCGGTTCGCGAGCGCAGCAGCACGTCGTCGAGGAACAACAGCAGCAGCGTGGCCTGCGCGTCCAGCAGCACCAAGATGCCGCGCGCCACCTGCTCAATGTCGTCCGGGTGCTCGAGCAGCTCGAACGCCTGCTGCAGCTGCGTGTACGCCTTGGTAGCGAGCTCGCGCGGCCGCACGTACGCCACCTGGTTCACGAGCGCCTGCAGCACGCGAATGCCGACCAACAACAGCCAGCGCAGCTCGAAGCCTTGCGTCAGCGGCAGTTGGTCGACCATCGCCACCGGTGCCAGGTAGTTGTAGTTGTACTTCCACGCCGGCTCGGCCATCACCATCGTCGTCGACGACGAGCCACTCGGCATCAGCAGGTACTCGTCCTCGGGGCGAAACAGCGCCTCGGCGATACGAGCGCGAGTACGCGATGACGGCCGACGGAACTTGTCCATCAACGTGGCGCCGAGTTGTTCCAGCTCATGTCGAAGCGTATCGAGAGTCATGGTGTGTGTGTGGGGAGCGAGGGAGCGAGAGCTTGGGGGCGCGGGTGGCGCTTGGGAGGGCTAACGGACGAGTGGCGAGTGGCGTGAGGCGGGAAGCGAACAAGAGAAGAGAAGAGCAGCGCGGAGCAGAATTGTTGGTTAGTGGCGTTTTTTGTTGGATACCCTGTTTGCTAATCTATCTGTCGATCAATCAATCTGTCGGCTCTCGATCCATCTGGCTTGCTTGGTATGGTTGGTGTATTCGTGTGAAGCTACGAGAGGCAACGGATGAGAGAGAAAGAGAGAAGAAGCAGACACTGTACGAGTAGGCGAGAACAAATCTACAACAGAGTATTGGGAAGAGAAGAGTTGCCTCGAGCGAGAGCACAAACAAGAGCGAAAAAGAGGAGAGATGAAGCGAGACGAGATGACACGAGAGCACCCCAAGGCGCCTCGCCCAGTAATTACACTAGTCACAAGAAAGATTACGCTGTGGTGGAGGTCGACCGGTGACGGCCTATAAGATCAGCGACGCCGGGCGTTGAGTTTGGTGTTGGTGTTGTGATGCCGTCGCGCGCCAGAGCCGGATCGTCTGGTCGTCGCTGGCGGATGCAAGCAAGCCTGGGTCGGTCGGACACCAGCTGACGCAGTTGATGGTGCCCGAGTGGCCCGGCAGCACGTTGACCAACTCGCCACTCGCACGGTGCCAAATGTACACCTGCGAGTCCTCGCTTCCGCTGGCGACGAATCTCTCATCGGCACCGCCGAAGCATGGCCGAATGACGAAGCGCGCCTTGTCAGAGCCTCGAAAGTACTTTTGTACCACCTTTTTCTGTGCGAGGTCCCATAGAATCACCTCCTTGGTCACGATTCCGACGAGGATGTGCCGACAATCACGCGAGAACGCCAGCGAATGGATCGTCTCGCGTTCGGTAATGCTACATCAACCAACCAACCAAGTAAACGTTAACGATACTGATCTCTCTCCTCTCCCGCTCTCTGTCTGGATGCAACATACATGGATTCGGGCTCGGTCGAAGAACTCTCCAGGTTGTAGATCTTGAGCACGCACTCTTCGCACGACACCACCATATGCTTGCCATCGGGGCTCACGATCAAGTCGCTGACGCGTGGGCACGGCCACGTGCGTATCTGCTGACCGTCGATGCCCATCATGTAGATGTGGCGGTCCTGTCCACCCGAGATGAAGCGCTTGCTGTCCGGCATCCATGCGATGGCCGCCACGACCGGCAACGAGTGGTGCATGAAGGATTTGATGCACGAGCCGTCGCGAGTGTTCCACAGGCGAATGCAGTGCCCGAGGCCGGCCGTTAGCAGCATCGAGTCGTCGGGGCTCCACGAAACGATCGACAGTGCCTCGGAGTGATCCTCGAGCGTGAATCGCAAGCGGAACGACTGGTGAACCTTTGGCGAGAGTCGAATGTCAGCCAGCCGTCGTTCGCGAGCAGCCGTGCTTCAATACGTACGCTCTTGCTCTCGGCCACTGCAGAATCGTCGGCATGACCGTTGTGGCTCGTCGAGTCGTGCTCGTCGGCTTCCAGCGCCCAGATGGCGGCCGTGTTATCCTTGGACGATGAGGCCAGCATGGTGCCCGAGTGCGAGAACTGCAGGTGCCAGATCTCGTCCTTGTGCACCTCGAGCACCTGCACGCACTCGGACGGCAGCAACGTGCGCGGACACGCGTGGTCTTGCAGCAACGAGAACGGCACATGGTCGTCGTCGAGGTTGTGGTAGAGACAGCGAGCGAACTGCTGTTGCTTGGCTTGCGCCAACAACGCTTGCAGGCGGTTCTCGGGCGCGAGGCTCGCCGGACAAATGTGCTCTCGCAGCTTGCACAGCAGATTCTGCCGCGACTCCGTGCCACCCGGCCATTGAGCACGCGCTCGCAACTCGGCCGATGTGCGGCACATGAGCATACTGGATACACGAGCAACGCGTTCAGCACCGAGAGGCAAGGAAGCTCGCGCGAGCGTATGCAGGTGATGTGGAGGCCGCGTGGAAAGATACCTTGCGAGCCGATGCAGCCGCGAGCTGTCGACCTTCAAGGGAGTGAGCGTCGAGCGTAGGCACGTCAGGGCGCTGGCAGTGTCACCGCTGTCGAGTAGCTCAAAGAACATTTGCTCGCCAACCAAGAACTTGACCTCCTGCAACGCGATTGAGAGAGAGACAGAGAGAGAGAGTCAGAGGCGACAGCTGAGCGATTGCAGCACAGCCGCTGATGTCGTCGGTACCTTGGTGTGGTCGGGAGACGAGAGGCGCAGCGCAGGCAGCAGCCGATGCACCGTGCGCCAGCGGCCGTCGAGCAGCGCGGCTTGGAACTCGAGCACGCCCGACTCCTGCAGCGGGGTGTGGGACTCCTTCTCGAGCAGCGCGGCCGACTCGACGTAGCCCAGCTCGCGCATCGTCTGCACCATCAAGCGCACGATCTCACTCACGCGAAAGCCATCGGCAAGAACGCGCTCGGTGTCCATCGCGCTGTGGTGCTCATCGTGCTCGCGTGCTGCATCACGCGAACAGTTGCCGTTGGTCGTAGCGCTACTGCTGCCACCAGTGGCGGAGCTGGCGGCATTGTCGCTGCCGTTGCTTGGGTCCTGCATGGTCGTAGAGCTAGAGCACGAGTAACTGGCGCTGCTACTGCTGCTGGTGGTGCTACTGCTGCTGGTGGTGGTAGTAGTGGTGGTCGATGAGGGGGAGTGGTGGTGCAACTTGGGGCGCTTGGCAGCGGGTTCGAGAGCGTGGCTCGAGGAGTGCACCAGCGCCGGGGCTTCTTCTGCTGCGGCTGTGGCTGCTGCGGAAGCTGTCGGTGTTGTGGTAGATGCCGCTGCGGTGTGAGACGCGTCAGCGAGCGAAGAACCGACTGGGAGAGAAGACGAACGTCGCGAGGACGAGGACGGGTCAGTGGCGCTGGACGATGACGACGACGACGACGACGACGACGACGACGAAGCCGAGGTACGAGCCGAGCGGCGGCGTTCGGACGGTGGCGGCGGTGGTGCGGAGGCTTCGTCCGGTCCCTTCCTTTTCATGGAGGGGCCACCCCACGCCAAGTTGGCCAAACACCAAGACAGCTGCGATGGACACAGACGCGATAGATCGATAGAGATCGAGAGAGATCGAGAGAGATCGATATGCGCGAGAGGAGGAACGAGATCAATGGAATGAACGCGACCAACGCGTCTTTGCGATAACGCGAACTACCGAAAGTACCGAAAGTACCGAAGAAATGCGGTGCCGCTCCTTCATCGATCTCATCGCATCGCATCGCATCTCATCCCATCGCATCCCATCGCACGCATCGATCCATCGCGAGGCCTCGATGGAGACCATCGTGACCTCGGTGCTGGCCAAGTACTTTCGGCTGTTCATCAAGGACTTTAAGAATGATCAATTCAAGTTGTCGCTGCTCAAGGGCTCGGCGCATCTGTCGAACCTCAGGCTCAACGAGGCCTTCATCCAGGAGATGATGATGATCCCGACGAACCTCGAGGTCCAGAGCGCCTCATGCAACGAGCTCACGGTCTCGGTAGCGTATCGGCATCTGTCTGTCTGCTTGGTTGTCTGGTTGCATGCTCGTATTGGTTGTGTTCTTCTAAGATTGCGTCTCTCTCTCCAGTTGCCGAATGTGACGAAGCTCGCCGAGAGTCCGGTGGTCATGAGCATCGACCGCATCAACATGGCGTTGCGCGAGCCGGTCATCATTCCTCCGATGCCAACCACCATGAGCCCGTACGTATCAGCACGCATTCGATGGATTGGTTCACGAGTGAGAGTGAGTGAGTGAGTCGTGGTGAGATTGCGAGGCACCACGAACCGAGCAATGACCGGCAATGCGGACTCGCTCTCTCTCTCGCAGGCCCAACTCACTCTCATCCGAGCCCTCGACGCCCTCGACGCCCAACGTCTCGGACGCCGATGGCAAGAAGAAAAAGAAGAAGAAGAAGAAGCTCAACTTCGAGGACACGGTCATGAACATGACGTTCAAGGTCAACGAGGTGCACCTCGAGATCTCGACGCTGCCGCGCGAGGACGCCGGCGGCTGGGTGCCGCAGCTCGTGATCGACATTCGCGACGTCGTCATTCAGTCGACCAACTCGAGCTGGGAGGTCGTGAAGCTGAGCGCCGCCAACGACGTCGACAAGAAGCAGGCGCTCAAGCGCACCTACAAGCAGCTCACGTGCCAGTCGCTCTCGGTCAACCTGATTCAACTCGACGGCTCGCCCATGTCGCTCGTCAAGCGCATCCCGGCCGAGATCCGCGTCGCCGCGTGCCTCAACACCGACATGGACGAGTACACTGCCATCACGGTCGATATGCTGTTCGAAGAGGTGCCGTCGCCATCATCCTCATTCCCCATGGTCAGCTCGCATCCACTCATGCTTGTTGTAACGCGCCCACACAGATCAATTTCTCAGCCAACGAGCTCTCGTGGCAAATGATCGCGCAGTTGTTCTCATCGATCAAGCGCTGCTTCGAACGTGACGCGCCAAAGAACCCCGAAGCCGAGGCCATCGCTTCGGCGCGCGTACAAGAAGGGCTGAACAAGCTCTCGACCCTAGAGTACGACGTTCGCTGCACGACCGTGCTGCGCTGTATCGTACTCACATCTCGTACTCGCTCGCGCTCGCTGTTGGCAGAATCATGTACAACCTTCACATTGAGCGATGGTCGCTCGAGTTCCACAAGACGTCACTCGTTTCTGGAGCTCCCAAGGATGGTAGGTCATGCCAGCCAGCCAGCCAGCTGCTGCTGCTGCTGCTGCCGCCTCATCGTGCACTCATCGTGTTTACGTGCAGGCTTCACATTTCATGGATTCGGCTTCCACTTTTACATCTCGCCGCGCAAGCAACTCAAGTCGGCGCAAGACGGCGATGGCGACGAGCTGTACGAGAGCGTGCTCAAGCTCAACCTGCACAACATGACGCTGCGCCAGCTGTCGCCTCCACGCGACCGAGACGCGCGCTACACCAAGCTCCTCGGCCAAGCCGTTCCCGACAATGCCTCGGGCGAGACGCCGCGCGACTTTCTCGACGTCACGATCCTGCATCGCTGGGCGCGAATCGACGATCCACGCAGCACCATTTTCTCGGTCAACCTCAACGGCCTGCAGGTGGTGCTCGATCGCTTCGCTTGGAAGGGGCTGTATCACTTCTTGTCGGGTGCCATCGTCACGCCCTCCGGTGCCGGTGCCGGTGCTGCCGCTGCCGCGACCACGACGCCACCGCCAACTCCTGCCAACGATGACGCCACTCCGCCAGCAGCGGCGTCGAGTGATGGAGGCAGCGCCTCCGAGGAGCCCAAGCTCTCGCCCAAGGAGATGGCCGAGTGGATCAACAAGATGCACGCCAAGAAGGTGTCGGACTACTTCAAGTGGTACCACTCGTCCCGGGTCGATATCAACGTCAACAACACGGTGCTGCTGATCCCCAAGGACCGCTACGCCGACGAGGACGGCTTCTACCTCAGCCAGGCGCTGCATCTCATGGTGCGCCAGGTCGGCCTCACCAACCGCCCCGACTGGTCGTTGGTGCCGTTCTTGTTTGACGGGCTCGCGTCCCTTCCGGCCAGCGACTACCTGAGCTTCTCGCAGCAGGCGTCCGAGCTCTCGAACAAGTTCCAAATGAGCCTCGTCGACGCTACGATCGAGACGGTCGACTCGATGGATGGCGATGCCACGCCAGCGACCATCTTGCGACCATCGACCATTCGGCTGTATGGCCGTTTGTTAGAAACGCCCAAGTACGAGTGGAGTGAGTGGAGTGAGTGGAGTGAGTGGAGTGAGTGGAGTGAGTGAATGAGCGAGGTGGAATCACTCACTCTCGCTTGTACCGTTACCTCCAGTGACGAAGCACAACGGCCACAGCTGGAGCTGGCGATCCATGCTGGCGACTTCTGCTTTACGCTCACCGAGCCACAGGAGGAGTACTTCAAGAAGATCTGGCCCACGTTCCGCAAGTGGCACGCCGAGCTGCAAATCTCGGACCAGGAGAAGGACAAGTTCAAGCAGACGCTCGAGGACGTGGCGTTGACGGCCGCGCTGACGGTTAGTGAAGCCGTACGTCTACCAAGGAGCGAGAGAGGTGGTAGTTGCGTAGGTGTGCCACCACCGCCACCTCCATTCATCGTGTCGTGCTGGCGTAGAAAACCACCGAGATCCTCGAGAAAGCCAAACACGATACCATCTCGGCGGTCGATGCGGCCCTCAAAACGTACGTCGTCGTCATCGTTGTCGTTGTCGTCGTCGTCGAGCAGTAGTAGTACATTGGGTGGGCTCACCGAGGCGTCGTGTGTGTGCGCGCTGGATCACAGCTTCCAGTGTGCGGTCATCTTCCGTGCCGACAATGGCATCTTCCGCATCCCGCTCTACAACATTGGCACGACCTACGAGCCGCGCAACGCCATCGACTCGCCGCTGCACGACGGCTTTTCGAACAACAGAAGCCTGTTGTCGCAGCTCACGTTCTCGGGCCTGACGCTGATCGTCGAGAACAGCCCCACGCGCCAGAGCGTGCTAGCACGACTGATGCGACTGCAGGCAGATGAGCTCGACCATCCGCGATCGCCCACGTCGCTGCGCTTGGTGCCGTTGCCGGTCACGGGTTCGTCGTCGGTGCTTCTGGATGACGCGCACTGCCACCACTTGCAATTCTGCTGCCAGCGAATCTTGCCAGTCGATACTCCATCGTTCACCGAAGTACGCCGCGGCTGAGTACACACACATATGGTGTACGCGCTTGCTTACTTGTTGGGGGATTGCTCACGTATGTTTGTAGATCTCGGTGCGCTTGCAAGGCATGCAAGTGTGCGCAAAGGCCAAGAAGGGTGGTCTGAACGAGCTCGAGGACGTGATGCCCGACCTGCAGGTGATTGCCAAGAAGATCACCGACACGCTGATTGGCATGCAGGGCAGCAAGGACGACATTCGTCGTGGAATGGAGATGGGTACGTCGTGGGCGACGTCGGAGATTCGAGCTCATCTTGCTAACATGACCGTATGCACAGCTGGCCAGGCAGTCGATGTTCTGGACCTCAGCTGGGAGTTCGAGATTGCCGACTGCGAGCTGGTGTTGCACGACAGCTCCAACAAGAAGCGTCCGTTCGGCGTCATCAAAATCTCGACCTTCAACCGCCAGGCGCTCACCAAGCAGTTCGAGACACTCGAGGGCGAGCTGATCACGACCAAGATGTTGTTGGCCAACACCGAGGCCAACACCGACAGCTTCAAGTCGCAGCTCACGGATCTACGTGCCGAGATGGCGCGCATGCAGGCCGAAGCCGACGCCAAGGTTCAGCGGGCCAAGGAAGAGGCCGAGCACGCGATGCAGCAGCTGATTGCCACCAAGATGTTGCTCGCCGAGCAACAGGGCCAGTACGACGAACTCGCGCGTAAGCTGCGAGGTGGCAAATAAGCCGACCACGAGTACCAGCACGAGCGAGCGAGGAGAATGAGAGAGGAGAATGAGTGTGTGATTGGTTTCGGTTGTTTACGTCAAGTGACTCACGTCGTATGAATAGATAGATAGGATGGGATGGATGCGATTGATTGATTGATTGATTGATTCATTCATAAATTAGAGACGTGCACTAAATATCAACGTGGCGAGTGGAGTGTGAGTGGTTGCGATGCTATCTAACTAACTCTCTACTGTTCTAACTAACAAGAGATGGACAAAATGAGCAATGGTGATTGATGGTGATTGAGGTGATGAAGCTGCGTCGTCTATGTCGTAGCCGATAATGTGGGTGACGATAACGAGCGTACGGCAATGTCGGTAGCCGATTGTGTGCCATCGAGCTCACGCTTCGGTAGCTCAAAGACATGCGAACGGCCCCAAGGCTTGTAGTCGGCGGTGCAGATGCAGGCGTTGATGAAGGTGGTGTCGGCGGTCTTGGAGATGCCGGCGGCCTCGTGCACGTGGCCAAAGACGTGGTACTTGGGCTTGACGATGCGCACGACGCGCATGAGGTCCTCGCAGCCGACGTGCTCGATGAAGCCGCCGCGGCCCTTGATGCCGTCGCCGTGGCCGTACGGCGGGCCGTGCGTGATGAGCACGTCCGTGTCGGCCGGGATGGCGCTCCACTTTTCGAGCAGCTCGCGGCCGCGCTGGAGGTTGAAGGCCCAGTTGAGGAACCACGGCTGCCACGGCGAGCCGTAGAGCTTGATGCCGTCGATCAGCACGGCCGAGTCCTCGAGGTAGGTGCAGTGCTGGAAGAGCAGCGCGCGCACGGCGCGGTGGTCCTCGCGCTGCTTGTGCCAGCGGTAGTGCTCCTTCTCGTAGAAGGCCGGCTGCATGGTGGTGTCGTGGTTGCCGGCGATCACGATCTTGATGCGGTGCGGCTGCTTGTCGAGCCAGTCGCAGAACGACTGCACCTCCTTGAGCGAGCCCGTGTACGAGAAGTCGCCGGCGTGTATCAGCACGTCGCCGGCCGGCGGCCGCAGCGACTGGTGGTGCGTGTGCGTGTCGGAGACGCACACGAACTTGACGGTGCTCGAGTCGTTGCCGACGCTCAGCAACGGCGTCGTGCGACGCACGACCTCGGCCTGCTGCAGCGTGGCGTCGATCGAGCGCTGCTCGGCCAGCATGCGGTCGATCTCCTCCTCCTTGAGCTTCATGGCCTGCGCCAGGTCCTCGGACGAGCCCGTGCGCCGCAGCTGCAACGACGGCATGCGTTTGAAGTTCGAGTCCGAGTTGCCGCGTCGGAGCTTGATCACGTGCGAGCGAGGAGTGTCGGCCGACACTCGCGGCGACGGCTGCAGCAGCAGCTCGGCCATGTCGGGTAGCGTCACCGAGTGCGACAACATGCTCGGCTTGTCGAGCCAGTAGAACGAGTTATGTCGCACCAACGCTGTACGTAGAGATGGAACATCGACACCTCCCGATGACGATGATGATGTCGACGAGGTACAGCTGCTCGATGATGATGATGACGGTAGTGGGTCGCTCTTGGGCTCGTCGAGCATCGAGTCTGGAGAGCAGGGAACCTGACGTCGACGACGGCGGCCACGGCTGCTGGTACTCTTGCTCGATGGTACCACGTCGTCCATGGTACCTGGTACCACAATGTCCGTTGTAGTTGAGCTGGCGGTGGGCGAGCTCGACCCATCTCGTTTTGCGAGGCGTCGGCTTGACGACGATGACGATGATGGCGGCGCTGCTGCTGTGGCCGGGCGTGGCGACTTGGCAGGCACGACAGGACGTGCGAGCTCGATCGATGAACGCGTCAGCTCGTCCTTGGAGGTGTAGGTGCTGGCGTTCGTGAAGGAGCGCTTGTTGTTCGGCGCCTCGGTCAGCACCGACGGCTGCGAGGCGCTCGCGACGCTGGCGGCTGCCGCCGCGGCGTCGCTGTCGCGCTTCACCTTGCGCCGCACCGCGCGCTTGGCCTCGAGGTACACGGCGTTCTCGCCGGCATCGATCTTGGACGCCACGGTCATCGGTGCGTGGAGTACGCCGCCGGCACTCGATGGCTCGGGCGGCGGCGAGGAGTCGCTACCGCCCTTGCTGTTGGCGCCGGCACGGTAGGCCGACGAGAGATACGCAGCGCGTGCTTCGACTGACATCATACGCAGCTTGCGCATGTCGTCGGGCGTAATCTTGCGAGCCATGGCGCTGGGCGGGCTATAGTAGCATACCGGGTCCCAACGAAGGAGCGAACACGAGAGCGGCGGTTAGCGAGGCGCAGACGAGAGAGAGACAGATGGCGAGTAGGGGAGCGGATGCGAGCGAGAGAGGGCGAGCAAAGGATTAATTGGTGCTTCTGCTGGTGGTTGGTTGAGGTGGTTGTATTGGGCGACGCATCGGAGATAAAATGAAGCTGCCGCCTCTGCCCGATCGCCCGATCGATCGAATCGCGCACACACACCGAGGTGCGCATCCCCTGCTCACGCTTGCTCGCACACACATTACATTCTTCACACCGAAGCGCGTACGTTCGCCAACTGCGCGGCCTTGCTGATCGGTATGCCGCTCAGTGGATCGCGCTCGTCCTGCTCGGCTGCCACAGCAACCGACGATGACGCCGCAACATCTTGGGTCGCGGTCTGCTCGGCTGCTGGCAGCACATCAGCGCCGCCATCTGGCGCTCGTGCTTCGCTGCCCTCTGGCTCATCTTGGTTGGTGTCTATCGCCTGGTTGGGCTTGGGCTTCTCGAGTGGCAGCGAACCGAAGCTTCGACGGTCGTTGCGCGGGCTCTGAATCGAGAACACGTCGTCGTGGTTCTCGTTTGTTGCGGCGGCGGTGGCGGCAGTGGCGGCAGCGGTGGCATCCGACTCGGAGGCTGGCGGTTGCTGTTGCGGCACGAGCGCCGATGGTGCGCTCGTGCTTGTGGTCGAGGACATCTTGCGATCGGACGACGAGCGTGTCATGACGGTGCCGAGGATCGAGCGGCGCGCCTCGGTGCGGTCACGCTCGTCCTTCTCGCGCAGCAGCTTCTCGAGGCGCGCTGCCTCGCGTGCGCGGTCGTTCTCCTCCTCGACCTCGCGCGGATCGAGCGACGGCGGACACTTCATCTCCTGCGAGTTGGAGCGACGCATCGAGTGGAGGTGAATGTCGGTCGTGCGCTTGACGTCCTCGAGGCGCAGGTCCACCAGCTCGAACAGCTGCGCCATCTTCGACTCGCGGATTCGCGCCTTGGCGGTGTCGAGCTGCTCCTTGGTGTGGCTGCACTGCTGGTCGGTGTCGAACACCAGACTGCCGGTCTTGAGCAGCAGCACCGGGCCGTGTACGGCCGACTGCACGTTTTGGAGCGGTAGCATGTCGGTGATCACGACGAGTATCGAGGTGCCCTCGTGGCCGTGGTGCTGTTGCTGCTGTTGTTGCTGCTGGTGATGGTGCTGCTGCTGTTGCTGCGGCGTCGCCGGCTCAGTGATCAGCACGAATTTCTCGTCGATCACAATGTGTCTCACGCCACCGTTGTTCAGCGCACGGCACTGAATGTACTCGGCAGGCAACGGTATGGTGGCTCCCGGCTATGGTGTCACGATCTCAGTACAAGTAAGCGCTTGCCGCTTGCAGGGCGAGAGACAACGCACCTTCATCGACGGCGATGGCCGCGACTCTTTGAGCGGCAACAACTGGTCCTTCTCATGCAGCAGCGAGAAGCGCAGTTCGCGGATCAGCAAGAATCGTTGAATGTTGGCTCGCGAGCGTTCGAGGTCGGTCTTGGGCAGTCGGCGAGCAAAGTCTACGCGGATCGAGCACGATCATTCAAGTCAGCACATGGCCAACAGTTGGGCGCAGTTGAACACGATGACGCCAATCAAACGTACCAACACCTCGCGTAGGTGCACTCAAGACCGGCAACACCAGGCTCGAGTCGGTCAGCAGGTGATCGACGTTGATTTCTGCAGAGTCAGAAAGAAGTAGCAGTAGAGCCAGTGAGTGAATGATCGAGTGGTGCGCAAGAGAGAGACGACGTCATACGCTTAAAGGTGCGAATCTCGTCCTCGAACAACTCGAGGAACGCATCTCCGATGCCGGCGATCAGCTCCCTTTGCATGTTCTTCACCACTTGCGAGTAGCAAGAGAGCAAGGCCTCGAGCTGCATCGAGTTGAGCGACGGCGCAGTGGATTCGTTGTGTGCAAAGCTCTTGAGCAGCTTGATGGCCATCTGCAACGTGATCAAGCGGTGCGACTCGGGCCGCGAGAGGATCTCCAGCAGCTTGTCGACAATCTAGATGTGCACATTTTGTTTGGTGATGAGCGTTGGAGAGCAGCGAGTTCGAGGACGAGTGCGAGTGCGAGTGGAGCTCAGCGTACACAATCTCGCATCGATGCCCCTTGCGCCAGCGAGTGTGCCTCTTCATCGGCACTCGTCGGCTGCAATCATCCACAAATTAGCAGAGGACAACAACAACAGCAACAGCAACAGCTAGCATGAGAGCGCGAGAGAAGGGCGTGGTTGGAACGAGAGAGTGCGCTCTCGTACCGGGGGCTCGGTTTGCAATGCGTCGGCAAAGGGGCCGGCACGATTGCCGTGGTGCGAGCACGATATCGGCAAGAGGCCCAAGCCCTCGAGGATGCCGGTGCTGGTGCCTGGATTCTGGATGATGGCGTACACCAGCAGCAGCGTGTTCATCACGAACCGATCGTCCGAGTGCATCAAGTACTCGAGGAAGCGCTCGCGACACAAGTTGACCCTATCGTAGGTGTCACGCCCACGTTGAGTTGCGACAGCCAGCTTGAGCGCACAAGCACGGACTTGCACACGTACGTTGAGAGGTCAGCAGCGGGCTCTTCGTGGTCGTCTTGCTGCTCGCTGTCGTTCGTGCCATCAGACGATGTCGATGCATTCGGCGGGAACGGCTCGGCATCAGTGCTGGCCGAGATGCTCAAGTGCTCGCAGGAGCCGTCCTCGCTCGAGGATGGCTCGGCCGAGGCCGTGGTTGAGGTCGAGGTCGTTGATTCGACCGATCCACTGTTGACACGCTTGGCTGGTCCTCGAGCTACACTCGAGTAGATCGAGTCGGGCAATGCGGCGGTGCTCGCAGTGCTGCTCGAGGTGGTGGCAGACGAGGCCGGAGAGACCGAGAGTTGCGACGATGCCGGCTGCGCCAGATTGCCCATGCTTTGGCTCACGGCACGCGACGGTGGAGTCGATGCAGGTATCGGATCGCTCGACTCCACAGTACCGGCTGCTGCAGGCCGGATGATCTCCGAGCTGCTGCGAGGAATATCCAACGATACGCGAGTGACTCCGCCCGAGGTTTGGCGGTTGGGATCGCTCGGCGCCTTTTGGTATTGCGGCGCCACCACAGATGCTCTGATGATGATGCAAGCGCATGCCCGTAGGTATGAGTTGGATGATGGAGGGAGGGAGGAAGAGTGGCGAAGGGCACACGTACTTGTTCTTGGCCTCGATGATCTGCTGGAAGTGGCCTGGGTCAGGGTGGAACAGGAGCGTGACGATGCAGTTGACGAGCTCGGAGGTATTGACAATGTGTAGCAGTTGACCGAGAAGGAACAGAGCCGTGACCGGTGATAGGGTTACAAGAGGCTGCGACGTTCGATACACATACACATTCGATCGATGTCAGCCAACGAGGGCCATGCACACGAACACAGACTCTCGTGCACCGTCGATACGTACATCCAGCGGCGGTGTTTGCTCGACGACGTTGCCAGCGAGCAGCGGAAACACCGACGAGCGAAGCAACGCATCGGTGAGGCACTGTGTATGCGTGTGAAAGAAAGCATCAGAGAATGACAAATGACGACGATGACGACGACGACGACGACGATGGCGCATACGCTCTCGAGCTCGGGAATGTGAAGCGCCAAGATGTCCTGCAGATAGTAGAAGATATCGACCGTCTCATCGCCAATCTGTGTCAACTGGCCGTGATTGAAGCGCTCTTGATCGCTGTTGGCGTGTTGGCGTGTTGGCGTGTTAGCGTGAGTGAGTGAGTGAGTTGGAGGCGATGCGCCAACGTGAGGGGATGACACGTACGCCACGGTGGTGAAGCGATCGAGTGCCAGGAACTGTGAGTTGATGAACCATGCAAGCTCGACAAAGTACGGCGGAGCGAGGTCCTTGTTGACTACGAAGGCCCGCGCCGATTTGTCCTCGACTTTGTAGATGCTGAGCGTGAGCGTGCGGATAGCGGTGCGAATCATGCTCTCAGAGTGCGAGAAGAACTTGACGGCCTCGGTGTAGAGCGGGAACGAATGGTCGCGCTAGTATCACACAGAGACGCACACAGAGAGAGACACAACAGACATGGGATTGGGTCGATTAGGTCGTTTGCACGAGAAGCGACAAGAGTACTGCTCGTGCGAGAGAGGCATACGTCATTGTAGAAGAACTGGATGGTGCCAATGTTGAGCTTGAGGGCGAGCGTCTTGAGGAACGAGATGTAGTACGCCAGGAGCTCCTCATCCGAGAAGTCGAACTTGTAGCGTATCAACTGGTTGATGTGGTTGTTCGAGAGCAGAAAGTCTGAATCATGGCAGCAATCATCACGCGTCCATTCCATGCGCGGTGAGGTGAGCACGGTGAGTCAGCCACACTCAGCCACTCGAGCGGTAGAGATGATGGTGCGTACAAAGCGAGGTCTCGCTACGCAGGTTCTCGATCAGAATGCTCAAGGTTTGCAACAGCTGCGTAGTCATCGAGTGAGTGCGTGTGTGTCGAGCGAGCGAGCGAACGAACGAGCGTGGGTGCGTACCTGGACTTTGACGCTCTGGCTGGTCTCTTGATTGAGGATCGAGAAGAAGTACGCGAGGATCTGCTTCTCGAGGAAGAACCTTCACAACGTTGTGACGACATCAATCAATGACCGATCAGTAACGAGCGCCATACTCGCGACACTCGAGCGATGACGGACGTACTCGAAGAACAGCTCGTTGTGTTGGTCGCCCCAGATGATCAACTCAGCAATCTACTCGTACAACAACACAATGAGACGACGACGACGACGAGGACGAGGAGGATATGGCCGTGTATGCATGAGTGCGTACCTGACGAAGCGTCTCGACGATCAGAACGCGGTTCTTCTCGCTGATGATCTGGTTCTTCGAGAGTATCGTGTGGAGATATCTGCGAGGGCATCACGAGAGCATCACGCGAGTGAGTGAGACTCCAAACGTGCTCGCAATGAGTCTCTCTGTCTCTCTATCTGTTGGCTGGCGTGCATACTTGAGGTGCTGCAGCGAGAACTTGTTCTTGGGGTTGCGCAGCTCCTCCCAGATCTCGGCCTGCTGCTTCGACATGGAGGCCGCGGGATCGGGCGAGGCGCTCGCAGCCGAGGCCGCAGCGGCACCGCCACGCGATGTGCGGCCGCGACCTCGGTGCTGCTGCTGCTCGCGCCCGATCCTGCTCAACGAGAGCGAGAGCGAAATGTCCGAGAGCGACAGGACGGGCAGACGAGATGGCGCGGCGGTGCACTACGGCGAGCGCGCGATTGCTCGAATGAACGAATGAATTGGAGGAGCGCGAGAGGGAGGGGGGAGCAATGAGTTATTGCGGTGGTGGTGGTGGAGAGTGGATCAGCAGGTGGCGCGTAAGCATGAACGAGTGGTGGTGAGATGGAGGCAGAGAGCGCGCGAGGGTTCGGTCGATCGATCGGTCCTTGGGATATCGCGATGGCTCGCTGTGGCTGAGGTGGTGGCGAGAGAAAAGTAAAACGAAAAAGAAGCTCGGAGGACGAACGAGCCTTGAGGCGTTCGCTACTGCGCTCAATTTCTCACTTGTTCATTTCCCGCCTGGTTGCGTGCTGGTGCTGCTCTCTCGCTCGCTCGCTCACAAGAACCACGCTCCCCCGCACCATGGCTGGCCTGAGCAAGGAGGAGTACCTGCGGCGGATGTATCTCGATCCGGTTCCAGCGCAGGAGCAAGAAGGCAAGAGGAAGAAGAAGAAGAAGCAGAAGCAGCAGAAGGCCAAGGCACTGCAGCCTGCCGGCATCATGATCGTCGATGAGGACCAGCTGGCCGACGCACCCTTCGAGCAACAAGCTGCCAGTTCCACGGAGCACACGACGCGAGCTCAAAGTGACGACGACAGCGAAACTGAACGAAGGCAGCGACGCAAACGAGTCGATAGCGATGACGACAGCGAGACTGAACGAAGGCAGCGACGCAAACGAGTCGATAGCGATGACGACAGCGAGACTGAACGAAGGCAACGACGCAAGCGAGTCGATAGCGATGACGACAGCGAGACTGAACGAAGGCAACGACGCAAACGAGTCGATAGCGATGATGACAGCGAGACTGAACGAAGGCAACGACGCAAGCGAGTCGATAGCGATGACGACAGCGAATCGGGCCATCGACACAAGCGACGCAAGCGAGTCGATAGCGATGACGACGAGGCAAGCAACTCGACAGCGAAGCAACAACAGCAGCAACAACAAGCTCCAGCACCTTCGGTCCTGCACGGTCTCAGCACCGGCAGCGCCGTGCGACAGCTGGGAGAGGCCAAGCGAGCCGAGGAGCAGCGCAAGTTCGCAGCAATGACGCAAGAGGACATGGGCAAGGATGCTGCCACGGTACATCGAGACCGCAAAGGTATGTGTGTGGTGTGCCTCGTGCGGTGTGCTGCT
>Ga0209915_1002711_pt1 | contig 17353 bp, 10 predicted proteins | sample ThiBiot_750_plan_FD_183952 | JGI IMG/M metagenome (GOLD analysis project Ga0209915, IMG submission 183952) | Wastewater bioreactor microbial communities from Cape Town, South Africa - Thiocy_cont_750_plan (SPAdes) | ecosystem: Engineered > Bioreactor > Thiocyanate-remediating > Anaerobic-Aerobic... | reverse complement strand
ACGCCGGTGCCCGAACTGACAGTTCCCGAATAGACGCGCACGAAAGTGATGGAGCCCACGAAGGGGTCGTCCATGATCTTGAAGGCCAGGCCAGCGAACGGCGCCTTGTCGTCAGCGGGCCGCTCGACTTCATTGCCCTTGGGATCGATGCCCTTGACCGGCGGGATGTCCAGCGGCGACGGCAGATAGGCCACCACGGCGTCCAGCAGCGGCTGCACGCCCTTGTTCTTGAACGCGCTGCCGCACATCACCGGCACGAACTTGAAGTTCATCGTGCCCTTGCGAATCAGTTTCTGCAGGATCTCAACGGAAGGCTCGGTGCCGTTCTCCAGATAGGCCTCCATGGCCGCATCGTCTTCTTCGACCGCCATCTCGACCAGCGCCGCGCGGAGCTCGGCGGCCTTGTCGGCATATTCGGCGGAAATGTCGAGCTCGTCGAACTTGGCGCCCAACTGCTCGTCGTGCCAGACCAGAGCCTTCATCTTCACGATGTCGATTATGCCCTTGAAGTCAGCCTCGCCGCCAATCGGCCAAGTGATCACCAATGGGCGGGTGCCCAGGCGGTCGATCATCATGTCGACGCAGCGCTGGAAGTCGGCGCCGGTGCGATCCATCTTGTTGACGAAGCAGATACGCGGGACGTGATACTTGTCGGCCTGGCGCCAGACGGTCTCGGACTGGGGCTCAACACCCGCCACGGCGTCGAACACCGCCACTGCGCCGTCCAGCACGCGCATGGAACGCTCGACCTCGATCGTAAAATCGACATGCCCCGGCGTGTCGATGATATTGATTCGGTGATCCTTCCAGAAACAAGTGGTGGCGGCGGAGGTGATGGTAATGCCGCGCTCCTGCTCCTGCTCCATGAAGTCCATGGTCGCGGCGCCGTCATGGACTTCGCCGATCTTGTGGGACTTGCCGGTATAATAAAGGATGCGCTCGGTCGTCGTCGTCTTGCCGGCATCGATGTGCGCGGCAATGCCGATATTCCGGTACATGTTCAGGGGAGTTGTGCGGGCCATGGGATACGTCCGGATGATTACCAGCGATAATGAGAGAAGGCGCGGTTGGCATCGGCCATCTTGTGGGTGTCTTCACGCTTCTTGACGGCACTGCCGCGATTGTTGGCGGCATCCATCAGCTCGCCCGACAGACGGCCCTGCATGGTCGGTTCGTTGCGGGCGCGCGCCGCCGTGATCAGCCAACGGATGGCCAGCGCGCGGCTGCGATCGGCGCGGACCTCGACGGGCACCTGATAGGTGGCACCGCCGACGCGGCGCGAGCGCACTTCCAGCGCTGGCGAGACATTGCGCAGCGCTTCGTGAAACACGGCCAGCGGATCCTGCTTGGTCCTGGCGGCGATGGTATCGAAAGCGCCGTACATGATGCCCTCGGCGGCACTTTTCTTGCCGTCATACATCAGGGAATTCATGAACTTGGCGATGATCAGGTCGCCATACTTGGCGTCCGGGGTGATTTCGCGGCGTTCGGCGCGGTGACGACGAGACATCTTCTATCTTCCTCGATTATTTCGGACGCTTGGCACCATAGAGCGAGCGGCGCTTCTTGCGGTCCTTCACGCCCTGGGTGTCGAGCACGCCACGAATGATGTGATAGCGCACGCCCGGAAGGTCCTTGACGCGGCCGCCGCGGATCAAGACCACGCTGTGCTCCTGAAGGTTGTGGCCCTCGCCGGGGATGTAGGTCAGCGCTTCGAAGCCGTTGGTCAGGCGCACCTTGGCAACCTTGCGCAGCGCGGAGTTCGGCTTCTTCGGCGTCGTGGTGTAGACGCGGGTGCAGACGGCGCGCTTCTGCGGGCACTGCTGCAGGGCCGGAACCTTGTTGCGCTTGGGCTTGTCGCTTCGCGGCTTGCGAATGAGCTGATTGACTGTCGGCATTCGTGACTTTCCTCTTTGCGGGCCATCCGTGCACGGATGACTCGCGCGAAACTCAAAAACCGGACGCGGGCGTCATTGCCCGGTCCTAACCTAGCGGAGGACTGATGCCGCCCACCGGCATGAGTCGCGCGTCTTAAGCTCTTAAACTGGCTTCCCAGCAGCGTTTTTGCCGGATTTTCGGCAAACGGCCAGCCCTGGAAGGTGGCGCCTTATATCCACCGGGTCCGGCAGGGTCAAGCGGTGGCGGGACATATTGTGTCCGCCGTATCGCGAAGAAGTGCGACACTAAGTTACCGCTGGTTACATAACTCTCTGATTGCGGCGTTGCAGCGGAATGGTTTAACTATGGTTCCAGCACCGATTACCGGGGATCCCCCAGCGCATGAGGCGCCCTGCTGTCCGTATCGACCGTCTTGCCATACCGCCCCTGAATCGGCGGCTGTTGGCCTTGCTGGCCCTGCTTGCCTTTTTTCTTCAGGGCCTGGCGGTACAGACTCATATCCATCCAGCCAGCCTGAATCTGCCGACGACCGTGGCGGCCGCATCGGGCCCGTCCCTGCCCGGGCCACTGACCGGCCCCGACCTGGATCAGGGAAGCTGTAGGCTTTGCCAGGAAATGGCCCATGCCGGCGCCTATCTTGCCCCTGTCGCCGCCCTGCTGCCCGCGATCCTGGTCTTCGCCTTGGAGCCTCCGGCGTTCGAATTGGCCGACCGGCCGGCGCCCGCGCCAGCCTTCGCCTGGCAAATCCGCGGACCACCCGGTCGCTGATCTCTCACATTTGATCGTGCGCGGGACGGACCGGTCCCGCATTCCGCACCGGCATTCAGGCCGGGGCGCATATCCGATATCGGAGTAGCCATGTTTCGCTCTTTTCTTTTGGCCAGCGCCGCCGGCGCTGCCTTTCTCGTCACCGCCTTGCCCGCTTTCGCCCAAGAGGGCGTGGAAGACGTCACCGTCACCGCCGAACGCCTGAACCAGGCCCGCAACGGCATCCAGACGCAGACCGGCGCCTCTACTTATACGATCACCGCCAAGGATATCTCGAACCAACCCGGCGGCGACAACCTGGGATTGAATACAGTGGTGCTGCAGGCGCCGGGTGTTGCCCAGGACAGTTTTGGCCAGCTGCATGTGCGCGGCGAGCATAATGGCCTGCAATATCGGCTGAACGGCATCATCCTGCCGGAGGGCATCTCGGCATTCGGACAGACGCTGAATCCCCGGCTGGCGGCGTCGGTACGGCTGATCACCGGCGCACTGCCGGCTGAATATGGCCTCAGGACCGCGGGCATCGTCGACATCCAGACAAAGACAGGATTCGACAATTCCGGCACCGCCGGAGTTTATGGCGGCAGCCACAGCACGGTGACGCCGTCCTTCTCCTATGGCGGCACTTCGGGCCGCTTTAATTACTTCGTGTCGGGCGACTACACCACCAACACGCTGGGCGTCGAGTCGCCCGACGGCAGCTCCGACCCGCTGCACGACCGGACCCAGCAGTATCACGGCTTCGCCTATCTGTCGGAAATCCTGGATCAGAACTCCTCGCTGAGCGCGGTACTGGGCACTTCGAACGCGATCTTTCAGATTCCCAACCGGCGCGGGCTCAATCCGCCGGGCATCGATGGGATCGTGGGGCTGGGACCGCAGGATCCCGACGGCGGAAATTATGTGCTGGACGCCAACGGCACCACCGCCTTCCCCTCGGCAATGCTGGACGAGCGCCAGCGCGAGATCACCCATTACGCCATCCTCAGCTATCTGCATTCACATGGCGACCTGGATACACAGGTTTCGGTGTTCGGGCGCTATTCCAGCCTGTTTTTCACGCCGGGCAACAATGTGGGGCCACTGCTGTATGACGGCATTTCACAGAAAGCCTACAAGCGCGATGCTGCCTATGGGCTGCAGGCGGAATCGGCCTGGCACGGCTGGGACGGACACACGGTGCGTTTCGGTGCGGTCTATCAGGCCGACGATACGCTGTCTGAAACCTCGTCTCTGGTGCTGGCGACGGCGGCGGGCGGCCCGGATTCCAATGGAATCCCCAATCCCAATCCGAACCCACTGTGTCTGGATCCCGCCCAGACCTGCCAGACTTCGGCCGCTCCCATGTCCATCGCCGACAATGGCAGCAAGCATGGCTATAGCTACAGCCTGTATGTGCAGGACGAGTGGGATGTCACCGACACGCTGACCGTCAATTACGGCCTGCGCTATGACGCCTTCGCTGCCTATGACGCCGAGAACCAGCTTTCGCCGCGTGTCAACGCGGTCTGGAAGCCGCTGGACGGCACCACCATTCATGCCGGTTATGCGCGCTATTTCTCGCCCCCGCCTTTCGAGTTGGTGGCGTCGTCCCAGATCGCCCTGTTCAATGACACCACCGCGGCGGCGGCCAGCGGCACCAACACCACGCCCAAGGCTGAACGCGCCGACTATTACGATATCGGCATGGAGCAGAAGCTGTTCGACTATTGGACGCTCGGGCTGGACAGCTTCTTCAAATCATCGACCAACCTGATCGACGAAGGACAGTTCGGCGCGCCGATCATCCTGACGCCGTTCAACTATGGCCAGGGCCGGCAGTATGGCGCGGAGTTGAGCCTCAGCTACCAGAAGGACAATCTGAGCGGCTATGTGAATGCCTCGTACGAGCGGGCGGTCGGCAAGAGTATCGTGTCCAGCGAGTTCCAGTTCGATCCGGGTGACCTGGCCTATATCGGCAGTCATTACATCCCGCTGGATCACCAGCAGATCGGTTCGGTGTCGGCAGGTGCCAGCTACAACTGGGACGGCACGCAGCTTTCGACCGACCTGCTTTATGGCACGGGATTGCGCCGCGATGGGGCAACGCCCAATGGCGATCACCTGCCCAGCTATGTGACGGTGAATTTCGGCATCAGCCGAAACTTCCAGGTGCAGGACCAGACATTCATGGCGCGGCTGGATTTGATCAATGCCTTCGACCAGAAATATGAAATCCGCGACGGCACCGGCGTGGGCGTGGGCGCGCCCCAGTTCGGGGCCAGGCGTGGGGTGTTTGTGGGCTTGTCGAAGGCTCTTTAAGTGGCCCCCCTCCGGTTTCAGCTTACGCTCGGCTGCCAAGTGGTCGCCTTCGCACGCTGAAACCACCTCCCCCTCCTGTGCGCTTGCGCGCATGAGGGGGAGGCGGGCCTGTACCTGCTTCAACCAAAGAGATCCAGTCTGGTCCCCACCACCCGCGCCTCGTGCTCCAGGAGCTTGCGCTTGAGCGGCAGGCCGCCGCCATAGCCGGTCAGGCTGCCGTCCTTGCCGATGACGCGGTGGCAGGGGATCACCAGCGCGATGGGGTTGGCGCCGTTGGCGGCGCCGACCGCGCGCGCGGCCGTCGGGTGGCCGATGCGTTCGGCGATGGCGCCGTAATATGTCGTGGTGCCGAAGGGGATGTCGAGCAGCGCCCGCCAAACCTTGCGGTCGAACTCCGGCCCGTCCGGCAGCAGTTCCAGATCGAAATCTCGCCGCTTGCCGGCGGCATACTCGTTCACCTGGCGCTGGACATGGGCCAGCTTGCGTTCGTTCTTCTCGGCGGCCGGATCGACGTTGGCGGCGCCGGTGGCGCGCAGGTTGAAGCGCAGCAGGCGTCCTTCTTCGTCCACCCAGGCGGCGAAGGTCTGAAACGGGGATTTGATGGGGGCCCACCAGGTCTTCTTCATGATGCCTCCTTGAGACTGGTCCAAAGGTGCATGGTCGCCAGGCTGCGATGAGGCGCATAGGCGCTCATCAGCCGGGCGGCGTGGTCGGGATCGGGACGTTCCGGCAGCTTGTGCAGCCGCTGAAGCGCGGTCGCCAGTGCGCTGTCGCCGACCGGGGCGCTGTCGGCAAAGCCGCCACGCATCATCACATAGCGCGCCGTCCAGGTGCCGATGCCGCGCCGGGCAGTCAGGCGTTTTTCCGCGGCGACGGCCGAGCCTTCGGTCAGGCGTTCGATGTCCAGTTCGCCGGCGGCCACGGCGCGCGCGGCGTCGATCAGATAGCCGGCCTTGGAGCGCGAATAGCGGCGGCTATGGAGCGTGGCGACATCGATGTTGGCAACCGCATCCGGGGTGGGATGGGCGCGCATGCGGCCGATCGGTTCGCCAGCAATTTCAATTAGTTCGCGGCGAAGGCTTACAGCGAACTTGATGTTGATCTGCTGACCGACAATGCCCCAGCACAGGGCGTCGAAGCCGGTCGGCAACAGCGGCATGCGAAGGCCCCGGCGCGGGGCGATGAAGGCGGCGTGACGGGTTTCGAACTGGGTGACGTCGTTGGTCAGCGACAACATGCGCAGCGCCGCGGCGTGGATGGCCGCCATGCTTTCGCGGCCCAGCCTTCGATCGGCATGAACGCGGCCCCACGCGCCCTCCTTCTCCAGCGACAGTTCCAGCACCACCGGCGCATCGGGCGTGTGCAACGCCTTCCAGATCACGTTGCCCTCGCTCTTCTCGCAGAGCCCTTCGGGATCGCGGGCGTGATAGGCAAGGATCTCCCTGGCGCGATAGCCGGGCGGCAGTTGCAGCAGGAACGTCTTCGCCCCGTCCAGCGCGCGCCAGGCGCCGGGCGTCATCCGCATCTGGGCAAGGAACTGGCGATGAAAGACCGACTCCGATTCAAAGCCGGCGCCGAAACCGATCTCGGCGATGCGGCCGCGCGTGGCGAGCAGCTCGGCGGCGGCCTTTGCCACCCGCTGGCGGCGCAGCCATTGGGCCGGGGCCAGATGAGCATGATCGCGGAACAGATCGCCCAGCTTGGTCAGGGAGACGCCGCAGGCGCGTCCCAAGGCCGTGGCGTCGGCAAAGCTTTCCGGCGCGGCGACGACGCGGGCGGCGAGCCCCTCGAACAGAGCGATGTTCTCATCCTCACCCCGGTAATAGAGGTCGGGGCGGCAGCGCTTGCAGGCGCGCAGGCCCGCCGCCTGGGCTGCGGTTTCGGTGGCGAACAGACGGACATTCTCGGGCTTGGGCGGGCGGGCGGGGCAGGACGGCAGGCAGTAGATGCCGGTGGTCAGCACACCGATCAGGAACCTGCCGTTCAGCTTGCCGGCGCGGGCGTCTTCACGGGACCAGGAAAAGGGCTTGGGCAGGGTCACGGCGCGGTTCCGCTGTCCAGCAGGTTCGCCCGGCGATTCCCGGGAAAGCCGCGGGGATTTCGGGGCGGATTTTGTGCCCCCTCCCCCTTTATCAACATCGGTTTCTGTTCCCTCATACGCACACCCTAGCGCCGATATGGGGATGCGCCCTCCTGATTTCACCGTTGGATGTTAGAATAAGCCATAAGCAGCGGACACGCCGGGGAGCGATATGGACGCAGCAACTTTACTCTCGTTGAAGCGGGAACACCTAAAAAGACTAGCGAATCAACGAGGCGCAGCAGGAGAGCGCGCCGTACTTGGCGTAAACGCTCATTTTATTACCAGGCCAAAGGGAAAGGCTCTTGCAAACCTTCTCGCGGCCCTTGCCCAGACCGGCATCAGAATTAAGGGGACCAGCTTCGATGCCATCGCATTGCCCGAAGCTGTAATTATTGATTGGTTCGATATCGAGCAACTTCGCAAGATTATTGATCTTATGACTTTCGTCGAAATCAAGACCGCCAACCAGAGTCGTGTGTGCAAAGATTTCTCTGGATACTTCTTTGCTTTTACCGAAAGCGAAATTGAAGCAGCGGAGGCACTAGGCGATCGCCATAAGGTTATGCTCCACAACAACCTCACTGGAGAGATGCTGTTGAGTTCTATTCCAGAGCTTCTAGCTCGTGCGCGATCAACGACTTGGCAACTTTCCGTACAGCTATAGGAAAAAACCGCCATCGTCGGCGACCAGGTTGGATTCCCGCTTTCGCGGGAATGACAAGAAATGAGTCAAAACGGCGCGACAGACGCCCTTCTGTTTGGAATCCTGGATACCCTTCCCTCGCCGCTGATCGCGGCTAGCCGGGGATGACACATAATGAAAACACAGGCCCGCCTCCCCCTCGGCGCGCAGCGCCTCTGAGGGGGAGGTGGCTGCAGCAACGCGAAGGCATGGCCTTCCCGCGAGAGCGGGAGCCATGCCGAGCAAAGTTGCGAAAGCCGGAGGGGGTGAAAACAGAAATACAAAGAAAAAGGCCGCCATTGCTGGCGGCCTGGTTCCTTGGGTCCCGGGTCTGCGGCGCATCATTCCATGCTGCGCCGCGCCCGGGATGACAGGCGGGGCCTACTCGGCGGCCGGCGGTGCTTCCAGCGCGGCGATCGGCTCGTTCGCCGCCGCTTCCTCCTGGATGGCGCGGTCGCGTTCGGTGGCGATCTGGCGCAGGCGCGCGATGGCTCCGCCGGTACCCGCCGGGATCAGGCGGCCCACGATCACATTCTCCTTCAGGCCTTCCAGCATGTCGACCTTGCCGTTGACCGCCGCTTCGGTGAGGACGCGGGTGGTTTCCTGGAAGGACGCGGCCGAGAAGACCGAACGGGTCTGCAAGGACGCCTTGGTAATGCCGAGCAGGATGGCACGGCCGTCGGCAGGCTTGCGGCCTTCGGTCTCGGCCTTGCTGTTGGCGGCTTCCAGCTCGGAACTATCGACATGCTCGCCCGCGATCAGGGTGGTTTCGCCACCGTCGATGATCTCGAGCTTCTGCATCATCTGGCGGCAGATCACTTCGATATGCTTGTCGTTGATCTTCACGCCCTGCAGGCGATAGACGTCCTGGATTTCCTTGACCAGATAGGTCGCCAGTTCCTCCATGCCCTTGATGCGCAGGATATCGTGCGGGCTGGGATTGCCCTCCACGATATAGTCGCCCTTTTCCACATAATCCCCTTCGCGCACGCTGATGTGCTTGCCCTTGGGGATGAGGTATTCGGACGGATCCAGCTTCTCGTTCTTGGGACGGACGATGACGCGGCGCTTGTTCTTGTAGTCCTTGCCGAATTCGACAAAGCCGTCGGTTTCGGCCAGCACGGCCGCTTCCTTGGGCTTGCGGGCTTCGAACAGTTCGGCCACGCGCGGCAGGCCGCCGGTGATGTCACGGGTCTTGGCGCCTTCCGTCGGGATACGGGCCAGGACGTCGCCGGCACGCACCTCGCCGCCGTCTTCCACCGAAAGAATGGCGTCGGGCGAGATCGGATAGCGAGCCTCGCCGCCGGCCGGCAGCACGATGGGCTTGCCATTCTTGCCGACGATGACGACGGCCGGCCTGAGGTCGGGTGTGTTCCTGGAGCCCGTGCCGCGACTGTCCATCACCACCTTGCTCGACACGCCGGTCTTTTCGTCCGACACCTCACGCACGGTGACGCCGAAGACCAGGTCTTCATACTTCACGATGCCTTCGACGTCGGTCAGGACCGGCAGGGCGTTGGGGTTCCATTCCGCCAGGCGATCGCCGCGCTTGACGGTGGCGCCTTCGTCCACCTTCAGGCGCGCGCCATAGGTGATGCGATAGGTGGCCCTTTCCTGGCCCTTGTTGTCGGTGATTACGACCTGCATGTTGCGGCCCATCGCGATCAGCTCACCGTCGGAATTCTTGACGATGTTGCGGTTCACGATCTTGACCTTGCCGTCATAGGACGCCTCGATCTTCGACGAACCGGCCACCTGGGCGGCGCCGCCGATGTGGAAGGTGCGCATGGTCAGCTGGGTGCCCGGCTCGCCGATCGACTGGGCGGCGATCACGCCCACCGCTTCGCCGATATTGACCGAGGTGCCGCGCGCCAGGTCGCGGCCATAGCACCTGCCGCAGACGCCTTCCGCCAGCTCGCAGGTCAGCACCGAACGCACGCGCACCTTCTGGACGTGCGCGGACTCGACCTTTTCGGCCAGGTCCTCGGTCACTTCCTTGTTGCGCTTGATGATGATCTCGCCGGTGTCGGGATGCTTGACGTCCTCGGCCGTGGTGCGGCCCAGGATGCGTTCCGTCAGCGAAGCCACCACCTGGCCGCCATCGATCTCGGCCTGGACGGTGACGCCCTTCTTGGTGCCGCAATCTTCCGACGTGATGATGCAGTCGTTGGCCACGTCGACCAGACGGCGGGTCAGGTAGCCCGAGTTCGCCGTCTTGAGCGCGGTGTCGGCCAGGCCCTTGCGGGCGCCGTGGGTGGAGTTGAAGTACTCCAGCACGGTCAGGCCTTCCTTGAAGTTCGACAGGATAGGCGTTTCGATGATCGAACCGTCCGGACGGGCCATCAGGCCGCGCATGCCGGCCAGCTGCTTCATCTGCTGGGGCGAACCGCGGGCACCGGAATGGCTCATCATGTAGATGGAGTTCATCTCCAGGACGCGGCCGGTATCCGGGTCGATCCTGGGCTCGGAGATTTCCTTCATCATTTCGGCGGCGACCTGGTCGGTGCACTTGGACCAGGTGTCGACGACGAGGTTGTACTTCTCCTTGTCGGTGGTCAGGCCGTCCTGATACTGCTGCTCGTACTCGCGCACCCGGTGGCGGGTCTCGTCGATCAGCTTGGTCTTGGAATCAGGGACGACCATGTCGTCCTTGCCGAACGAGATGCCGGCCTTGCACGCTTCGCGGAAGCCCAGCGCCATCAGCGCGTCGGCGAACAGCACGGTCTCCTTCTGGCCGCAGTGGCGATAGACCTCGTCGATCAGCTGGGAAATCTCCTGCTTGCGCAGCAGGCGGTTGACCAGTTCGAACGGGATCTTGGGATGGCGCGGCAGGATATCGGCGATCAGCATGCGGCCCGGCGTGGAATCCACGCGCCGGGTGATCGGATTGCCCTCGGCGTCGACCGTCTTGTAGCGCGCCTTGATGCGGGCGTGCAACGTGACGATCTGGGCGAAGAGCGCATGCTCGATCTCGCCGATGTCGTTGAACACCGTGCCTTCGCCGGGCTCCTTCGGACGCTCCTGCGACAGATAATAGAGACCCAGCACGATGTCCTGGGTGGGCACGATGATCGGCTTGCCGTTGGCAGGGCTGAGGATGTTGTTGGTCGACATCATCAGCACACGCGCTTCCAGCTGCGCTTCCAGCGACAGGGGAACGTGCACGGCCATCTGGTCGCCGTCGAAGTCGGCGTTGAAGGCGGTGCAGACCAGCGGATGCAGCTGGATCGCCTTGCCTTCGATCAGCACCGGCTCGAACGCCTGAATGCCAAGCCGGTGCAGCGTCGGCGCGCGGTTCAAGAGCACCGGATGCTCGCGGATCACCTCTTCCAGGATGTCCCAGACTTCCGGCTTTTCCTTTTCGACCAGCTTCTTGGACTGCTTGACCGTCTGGCTGAAGCCCTTCGCCTCCAGCCGGGCATAGATGAACGGCTTGAACAGCTCCAGCGCCATCTTCTTGGGCAGGCCGCACTGGTGCAGCTTCAGTTCCGGGCCGACCACGATGACCGAACGGCCTGAATAGTCGACGCGCTTGCCCAAGAGGTTCTGGCGGAAGCGGCCCTGCTTGCCCTTCAGCATGTCGGCCAGCGACTTCAAGGGACGCTTGTTGGCGCCGGTGATGACGCGGCCGCGCCGGCCATTATCGAACAACGCGTCCACCGATTCCTGCAGCATGCGCTTTTCGTTGCGCACGATGATGTCGGGGGCCTTCAGCTCGATCAGGCGCTTGAGGCGGTTGTTGCGGTTGATGACGCGGCGATAGAGGTCGTTGAGGTCCGACGTGGCGAAACGGCCGCCATCCAGCGGGACCAGCGGGCGCAGTTCGGGCGGGATCACCGGCACGACGGTCAGGATCATCCATTCCGGGCGATTGCCGGATTCGAGGAATGCCTCGACCACCTTCAGGCGCTTGACCAGCTTCTTCTGCTTCTCGCCGCCGGGAACCTCGGCGACATCGCCGCGGATCTCGTCACGCAGCTTTTCGAGATCGATCGCCATCAGCAGCTTGCGGATGGCCTCGGCGCCGATCTCGGCGGTGAAGCTGTCGTTGCCGTATTCGTCCTGGGCCTTGTAGAACTCGTCCTCGGTCAGGAGCTGACGCTCCTTGAGCGGGGTGAGGCCCGGCTCGATGACGATATAGTTCTCAAAATAGAGGACGCGCTCGAGATCCTTCAGCGTCATGTCCAGGATCAGGCCGATGCGCGACGGCAGCGACTTGAGGAACCAGATGTGGGCGACGGGGCTGGCCAGTTCGATATGGCCCATGCGGTCGCGCCGCACCTTCTGCACGGTGACTTCGACGCCGCACTTTTCGCAGACGATGCCCTTGTACTTCATGCGCTTGTACTTGCCGCACAGGCACTCGTAATCCTTCACCGGACCGAAGATGCGGGCGCAGAACAGGCCGTCGCGCTCCGGCTTGAAGGTGCGGTAATTGATCGTCTCGGGCTTCTTGATCTCGCCATGTGACCAGCGAAGAATCTGGTCGGGGCTGGCCAGCGAAATCTTGATGCGGTCGAAGGAGGGGATTTCCTTCTGCTGACCGAAAACATTCATCAGCTCTTGATTCATTCGAGCGTCCTTTCAACTTCGAACCGGGCGGTGGGCGTTTCCAGAGCCGGTCCTCGTTTATGTTCGTCCTCACCCTTCGACGGGCTCAGGGTGAGGACAAATCCAAAACCGCCTCATGCAGAGCCTGTCGACGCATGAGGGGCAGCAGTTGCGTTTACGTCGTCGGGCCGTTGACCAGCTCCACATTCAGCGCCAGCGAGCGCATTTCCTTGACAAGGACGTTGAACGATTCCGGGATACCGGCCTCGAACGTGTCCTCGCCGCGGACGATCGCCTCGTACACCTTTGTGCGGCCGGCGACGTCGTCGGACTTCACGGTCAGGATTTCCTGCAGCGTGTAGGCGGCGCCATAGGCTTCCAGCGCCCAGACCTCCATCTCGCCGAAGCGCTGGCCGCCGAACTGGGCCTTGCCGCCCAGCGGCTGCTGGGTGACCAGGCTGTAGGGGCCGATCGAACGGGCGTGGATCTTGTCGTCCACCAGATGGTTGAGCTTGAGCATGTAGATGTAGCCGACCGTGACCTGGCGGGTGAAGGCGTCACCCGTGCGGCCGTCGAAAAGCGTCACCTGGCCGGAATGGGTCAGCCCCGCCTGGTCCAGCATGTCGACGATGTCGTGCTCCTTGGCGCCGTCGAACACCGGGGTGGCGATCGGCACGCCGAAGCGCAGATTTTCGGCCATCTCGCTGATCGCGCTTTCGTCCAGCTCGCCCAGGCGTTCATCGTTGCCGTAGACGTTGCGGAGCTGGCGGCGCAGCGGCTCGAACTTGCCGTCGCGCTTGACCTTGTCGAGCATGTCGCCGATCTGCCGGCCGATGCCCGAACAGGCCCAGCCCAGATGGGTTTCCAGGATCTGGCCGACATTCATGCGCGATGGCACGCCCAGCGGATTGAGCACGACGTCGACCGGCGTGCCGTCCTCCAGATGGGGCATGTCCTCGATCGGGACGATACGGCTGATCACGCCCTTGTTGCCGTGACGGCCGGCCATCTTGTCGCCGGGCTGCAGCTTGCGCTTCACCGCCACGAAGACGCGGACCATCTTCATCACGCCGGGGGCCAGTTCGTCGCCGCGACGCAGCTTTTCGACCTTGTCGGCGAAGCGCTTGTCCAGGCGCGACTTGGATTCGTCGTACTGCTGGCGCAGTCCTTCGATCTCGGCCATCGACTTTTCGTTGCGAAGGCCGATCTGCCACCACTGATGCCGCGGGATCGTGTCCAGCACCTGCTGGGTGATCTTGGTGTCGGCGGCCATGCCCTTGGGGCCGCTGGCGGCCGTCTTGCCCAGCAGGATCTCCGACAGGCGGGCGAAGATGTTGCGCTCCAGGATGGAGAGCTCGTCGTCGCGGTCCTCGGCCAGGCGCTCTTCCTCGGCACGCTCGATCGACATGGCACGCTGGTCCTTGTCGACGCCGTGGCGGTTGAAGACGCGCACTTCCACGATGGTGCCCGTCACGCCCGGCGGCACGCGCAGGCTGGTGTCGCGGACGTCGGCCGCCTTTTCACCGAAGATGGCGCGCAGCAGCTTTTCTTCCGGGGTCATCGGGGTTTCGCCCTTCGGCGTCACCTTGCCGACCAGAATGTCGCCCGCCTGAACCTCGGCGCCGATATAGACAATGCCGGCTTCGTCCAGGTTCTTGAGGCTTTCCTCGCCGACATTGGGGATGTCGCGGGTGATTTCCTCCGGGCCCAGCTTGGTGTCGCGCGCCATCGTCTCGAATTCCTCGATGTGGATCGAGGTGAAGACGTCATCGCGCACGATGCGTTCGCTGATCAGGATGGAGTCCTCGAAATTGTAGCCGTTCCAGGGCATGAAGGCGACGAGCGCATTCTTGCCCAGGGCCAGCTCGCCCAGTTGGGTCGAGGGACCGTCACAGACGATATCGCCCTTCCTGACCACATCGCCCACCTTCACCAGCGGACGCTGGTTGATGCAGGTCGAGGCGTTGGAACGCTGGAACTTGCGCAGGCGGTAGATGTCGATGCCCGGCTTGGTGGGATCGGTCTCTTCCGTGGCGCGGATGACGATACGGGTGGCGTCCACTTGGTCGACCACGCCGGCACGGCGCGCGGCGATGGCGGCACCGGAATCGCGGGCCACCACCTCTTCCATGCCGGTGCCCACCAGCGGCGCTTCGGGGCGCAGCAGGGGCACGGCCTGGCGCTGCATGTTCGAGCCCATCAGCGCGCGGTTGGCGTCGTCATTCTCCAGGAACGGCACCAGCGCGGCGGCGACGGAGACGAGCTGCTTGGGCGAAACGTCGATGAACTCCACCTGGTCGGGCGTCGTCATCACGAAGTTGCCGCCCTTGCGGCAGCTGACCAGTTCGTCGGTCAGCCGGCTGCGGCTGTCCACCGTCGCGTTGGCCTGGGCCACCATGTACTTGGCTTCTTCCATCGCCGACAGATAGACCACCTCGTCCGTCAGGTGCTTGTTCTCGACCTTGCGGTAGGGGCTTTCGATGAAGCCGTACTTGTTCACCCGGGCGAAGGTCGCCAGCGAGTTGATCAGGCCGATATTGGGGCCTTCCGGCGTCTCGATCGGGCAGATGCGGCCATAATGGGTCGGATGCACGTCGCGTACTTCAAAACCGGCACGCTCGCGCGTCAGGCCGCCCGGGCCAAGTGCCGACATGCGGCGCTTGTGGGTCAGTTCCGACAGCGGGTTCTGCTGGTCCATGAACTGGCTGAGCTGTGACGAGCCGAAGAATTCGCGCACCGCGGCGGCAACCGGCTTGGCGTTGATCAGATCGTGCGGCATGACCGTGTCGATGTCGACGGCGCTCATGCGCTCCTTGATGGCGCGCTCCATGCGCAAGAGGCCGACGCGGAACTGGTTTTCCATCAGCTCGCCCACCGAGCGCACGCGGCGGTTGCCGAGATTGTCGATGTCGTCGATTTCGCCGCGCCCGTCGCGCAGGTCCACCAGTGCCTTCAGAATCGCCAGAATATCTTCCTTGCGCAGCACCCGCATCGTGTCGGGGGCGTCGAGGCCCATGCGCATGTTCATCTTCACGCGGCCGACGGCGGACAGGTCATAGCGTTCCGCATCGAAGAACAGCTGGCCGAACAGCGTCTCGGCCGTGTCCAGGGTCGGCGGCTCGCCCGGGCGCATCACGCGATAGATGTCGATCAGCGCCTGTTCGCGGCCGTGATTCTTGTCCACCGCCAGGGTATTGCGGATGTAGGGACCGACATTGATGCCGTCGATGTTCAGCACCTCGATCTCGCTGAAGCCGGCTTCCAGCAGCGTGGCCAGGTTGTCGGGGGTCAACTCGTCGCCGGCCTCGACATAGATTTCGCCGGTCTCCGGATTGACCATGTCGAGCGCCGAATAGCGGCCGACCAGTTCATCGGGGTCGAAGGCGATATTCTTGACGCCTTCTTCCTGCAGCTTGCGCAAGCCGCGCACGGTGATCTTGGCGCCGGCTTCCAGCACGACCTCGCCCGTCTTGGCGTTCTTCCAGTCGCTGGTCGACTTGGCATTGCGCATCCAGGCCGGATCCAGCGGGGTGGACCAGCTGCCGTCCTTCTGATGCTTGAACGCGATCTTGCCGAAGAAATAGCCCAGGATATCTTCCTGCGAGAGGCCCAGCGCATAGAGCAACGTCGTCGCCGGCAGCTTGCGGCGGCGGTCGATGCGCACATGCACGATGTCCTTGGCGTCGAATTCGAAGTCCAGCCAGGAACCGCGATAGGGAATGACGCGGGCGGCGAACAGAAGCTTGCCCGAGGAATGGGTCTTGCCCTTGTCATGGTCGAAGAAGACGCCCGGCGAACGGTGCATCTGGGAGACGATGACGCGCTCGGTGCCGTTGACGACAAAGGTGCCGTTCTCGGTCATGAAGGGGACGTCGCCCATGTAGACGTCCTGTTCCTTGATGTCCTTCACCGACTTGGCGCCGGTTTCCTGGTCCACATCGAACACGATCAGCCGCAGCGTCACCTTGAGCGGCGCGGCATAGGTCATGGAGCGCTGCTGACACTCCTCGACGTCGTATTTGGGCTCCTCGAAGTGGTAGTCCACATATTCGAGCAGCGAACTTTCCGAGAAGTCCTTGATCGGGAAGACCTGGCGGAACACCGCCTCCAGGCCTTCGTCCTTACGGCCTTCTTCGGGCTTGTCGAGCTGCAGGAACTGGTCATAGGAGGTGCGCTGAACCTCGATGAGGTTCGGCATCTGCGCGATCTCCTGGATCTTGCCGAAATTCTTGCGAAGCCTTTTGCGCCCGGTGAAGGAGAGTGTCATGTGGATCCTTTACGGCTGAGAGGCCGTTACCTGCCCGAAGCTGGAAACCAGCAGTTCAAACCAATGGCAAACGCCACCGGCCCCTCCGGCGAGGGAATCGCCGAAGGGGGGGTGGGTGAACGAAATATGCACGCTCACGCGGTTTTTCAACCCGCTGAGCCTCCTGACCTACTTAAGCTCAACCTTGGCGCCGGCGTCCTCAAGCTGCTTCTTGAGCTTGGCAGCTTCGTCCTTCGACACGTCGGCCTTCACTTCCTTGGGAGCGCCCTCGACCAGGTCCTTGGCTTCCTTGAGGCCAAGGCCCGTGATCGCGCGCACTTCCTTGATAACATTGATCTTTTTGTCACCGGCGTCGGTCAGGACGACGGTGAATTCGGTCTTCTCCGCAGCGGGGGCGGCGGCGGCCGAAGCCGGGGCGGCGGCAACGGCCACCGGCGCGGCGGCAGAGACGCCCCACTTCTCTTCCAGAAGCTTCGCCAGATCGGCGGCCTCCAGAACGGTCAGGGAAGACAGGTCATCAACCAGCTTTTCGATCTTCGACATTGCAAAAGTTCCTTTGAATTCGGGTTTGGATATTTACGTTGGACTCTTCGGATGCCCGGATTTTCCGAGGAAAATCCGGGTGTTGTTGCCTCACGCGGCGTCCTTCGTGGAATACGCGCCGATGACACGGGCCAGCTGACCGCCGGGCGCCTGCAGCACGCCGGCGATCTTGGTCGCCGGGGCCTGCAGAAGACCCAGGATCTTGCCCCTGAGCGCATCGAGCGACGGCAGGGTCGCCAGGGCTTTCACACCCGCGGCG
>Ga0209915_1002693_pt1 | contig 17449 bp, 15 predicted proteins | sample ThiBiot_750_plan_FD_183952 | JGI IMG/M metagenome (GOLD analysis project Ga0209915, IMG submission 183952) | Wastewater bioreactor microbial communities from Cape Town, South Africa - Thiocy_cont_750_plan (SPAdes) | ecosystem: Engineered > Bioreactor > Thiocyanate-remediating > Anaerobic-Aerobic... | reverse complement strand
ATGGATGGATGGATGGATGGATGGATCGATGGATCGATGGATGGATCGATGGATGGATGGATGAATGGATGGATCGATGGATCGATGGATGGATCGATGGATCGATGGATGGATCGATGGATCGATGGATCGATGGATCGATGGGTCGATGGAAGATCTAGCGAGCAGTCTTGAGTTTCCTGGAGAACGACTCTGAAGTAAAAGAAGCAAGCTTCAGCACAGCTACCAGCTCGGCGTGCTGTGCGTCAGACAAATGATCAGCCTCCTGCTCGAGTAGAAGGGTGATACTCGTTTCGAGAGCCTTCAAAATGAGCGACCAATCATTGAGAATATGCCACGAAGAACCCTGGCGCATCTCATTCGCACGCTCAATTTCACAGATTTGGCCGTGTTTGTAGAAATCGAGTGCAATTGCATTGAATACGATGGGGCGTCGATCAGCGTGTTGCAGCTCGATTGTTGGAATACGATTAAATGGCAAGAGTTCAGGAGATTCCAATGTAGCGTGAAGCTGTGCTCCGTTACGGTTGATTGTTTGCCGTGTTTGAACTGTTGCAGAGAGTGCCCGCTCGAACGGCGTCTCAAAGCGAGGAGTGAGTTCAATGCACTGGGCAAGAGCGCTTTGGTGCTGACCATCGTTGGTGTCATGGTCATTGTGGTTCAACGTTCGGAGCACATTTCGACGGAATGAGACACGGCTACGAGGTAAAAAGATCTTTGCGGCGTCGGCGGCTTGATCCTCGGCGCTTTCGCTCGGATTGTCACAGCCCAGCGTAGAAAGCAGTGTGGTTGCGTGAGCGAGAACCATCTTGTTATACGAGTTCAACTCTTTCCTCCACTCTCCGAGGGGTGGCGGCAAGATGACAATCGATGAACTGGCATCATAGCATTCGATTACAGTACGTGCCCTCGATAGAGGAACTTGGTTAAAGAGGAAGGATAAGAGATGCAACAACGATCGCGCCTTCATCTCCATGTCCTGGTCACTGGCCACTGCGATTCGATATAAAACACCCCGCTGTAACAAGTGACACAAGGCAAAGGCTCCAGAGCCGTGGTAATGGAGGTGTTGAGCGAGACCAGCAAGTCCGATCGGATGCCCGGTTGGGGACATCAATTGCAAGGATTTTGCAACGCACACTCCGAGAATAAGAACCATTTGGCCTTGTTTGTGGAGAGCGTTCTGAGAGAGTCGGCTTGCATAACATGTGGCTGCGAGAGACGATACCAAGAGACCACGAATACGCAAGGCAGCAATCTCGCGGTCGCGCGTCGACTTGGGAACAAAGAGTTGTGCGGCACGCAGCGCAAACACGGGTGTGATGGGGGCACTGGGGTTGATTGGTGCCAATGGAGCCGTAACGAGGAATTGTACGCGCCAACGAGAAATGTTACCAGCAAACACCACCCAACCAAAATCATCCCTGCCGCGCCGTCCAGCACGGCCGATCATTTGACGGTACATGAGTGGATCCAAGAACAACTTTGCGTCACTGCCAAGAATCACCGTGCGGCACGGAGCATTGATGCCAAGTGCCAATGTCGCTGTGGAGAACACGACACCAAGGCGACCGGAGCGAAAGAGCGCCTCGACCGCTGAGCGATATTTCTTTGAGAGGCCAGCGTGGTGTACTCCGATGCCACGCCGAAGAGCATCAAGAAGCCATCTTTCGGTATCAACGCTTGCGCGATCGAACCAATACTGTTCGTCGTCGCTCAGCTCCCTCGGAACAATGTGCGTTCGCTCTACCTTTCCGACCGGCACAACGGTGTGTCGCGAGAGCATCGGTGGCGGAATCGGTACGGTCCACTCCTCTCGAAGCTCGGCCAAGGCTCTCGGACTCAGGCTATCGGTGACTGGTCTAATGTGTGTCGTGCGCTGTTTGTACTGTTCGACTTGGTCACGATAGAGCTGCCATTGGCGCTGTACCTCCACATCGCTCTTTTCGGCCTCACGCAGGCGCTGCCAGAGCGCCAGGGCGTCGGTCATGCACCTGGCACGATCCAGTGCAAACGAGATGGCTGGAATTCGCTGTTGATCGCGAAGTTTGAGTACCACCCGTGGAGCGCTGGCTGAAAACTCAAGGTTCTCCACGTCGGTAGGTAACGATGCTTGAACCTGCCTCAGGAGCGTCGGAGTGATCGTTGACAACTCGGCAATCATTCTCTTGAGCCTCGATTCCCATTCATACACATGAACACGAGAGATGATGCTATCGATCGGAAAGAAGCGATCGGGATCCAAGTCGTCGAGCGACGGCACGCCAGCTTTGCGTAGGCATTCATAGAGTTGCAAACATTGGTGTGGGCTAAGAGACACGGCTTCGAGCTGCTCGATTGTCGACACCAACGACAAGGGATGAATCTCTTGCAAATTCGAGTCGTGCAATACTAAGTCTCCCCAGCGATGGTCATGTTGCAAAAGAACCACCTGTCGAGACCACCGGCTTTGTAAGGCACACATCCACGTGTGAAGCTGTCGGGCATTACCGATCGTGGCGGACAGCGCAATGAACGGACAACGAATGAGCGCCAACAGGTGCTCCCAAACAATTCCCCCGTCCTGGTCGGATGAGGTGCCTTGGATACAATGCACCTCATCGAGTATGCAACACGCCAGTGATTGTTCGAACTCGCTATTTAGAACGAGAACATCAAGGCATTGTGGAACGGTCACGAGCACTTGGCACGACTCTACGTTGTGGCGATAGTCGCGCGTAAATTCTCCAACAACATTGGCATAGCGCGAGGACGAGTATCGAATGCGAATTTCGGCACTCACCTGTGCCACGAGAGCCTTCGTCGGTGCCACGTACGCAACTCGGCGATTTACCTTGTGCGTGAGATTGTACTCGAGAACTTGTTGCATCGCATAGAAACTAATAAAGGTTTTTCCGGCTGACGTTGGCGCCACCACCAACAAACTATGTCCGGCATCAACTGCATCCAGCAACTCTCGTTGCCATCGATCAGGTAGGAACGACGTTCCGACACGATCATCACGTTGTGAATCCAGTGCTCGCTGCATAAATGCTCCACAATGTTGCAACTGAAACCGCTGAGGAGATTGTAGCGGTAATCGACGACGATGCTGCTCAGATGAGGCATCATGATTGCTGGGTGTTGATGTCAAGCTGAGCCGCCAAGGTGCCTCCATTTCAACAAAGGGACTCGTTGATCGTTGTTCCATCGACAAGCGATCGTGATACTCTTGTAATAATCTGACTGCTAACTGTGTAAAGCCAAGTTGTTCAAGATATCCGGTTAGCTGTGACGCAAGCGACTCGGGCAGCAGTTGCCAACGTAAGTCAAAATTGTCAACCGACAAGCGAAAAGCACACGCGGCAGCTTGGTTCAACCCTGATCGATGCCACTCCTCCATACACCAATCAATGAGAGTGGTCTCGGCAAGACACCTCACTGGCGTCTCGAACGCGCTCTCATCAATGAACCTCCGTAAGGCTAAGGTCTTTTGATGCCATTCGAGCTCGTTATCACGCCGACCACTACTGGGTTTCACAAGTATCGTCGCAATCTTGTTGCTCAACAGCTTGAGTTCTTGCGCCTGTTTAGTTTGTTGAATTTTGACCGCTGCGCTTGCTCGAACTTGAGCACTCTTGGATACTTTTTTGTTTGCATTCTGCTTTTTGGGTTTTACCTTTGATGCGGAGGAGCTCCTGGATGGTGTGGTAGTGGTGGAAGAAGAAGAGGAGGAAGCGGAAGAAACTGTACTGGGGCGCAACAGTGATAATGAATCTGAACGTGCAACGACCAAATGATCGAGCGAAGCCCGCTTAATCTGTAACGATTGATCGAGTCGATGATGGTAGGTTGCTAACTTTCCAATCTGCCTGTCTGCTCTCCGTTTTTCCTGTCGAGTTTGTGGCATACGAGAAATCGTCATTGCTGGCGAAAGTGGTTTCTTTGTATGATAGTGATGGCGATCTTGGAACACGGTACAAAACGGTGATGCGGACTCGAGCGCTTGGTAGTCTTGTTCGTGTTGTCGACTCGGGGAGTTCTCCGCAGAAAAATGCTCGAGAGCCTTTCGAATCGATACCGAAACCTCGGGAAGCAAGCATTCAATCAATGGAACCGACAGTAATGAGGATAGCCTCTTCCATTCGGCCGCATTATTTGATTTCGATTTTGCATTTGATTCTTCGCCTTCGTCATCATCTTGGCCGTCATTACCATCTCCATCGGCAAGACCAGTTGCATGATGTCTCGGTCGCTGGGAAGATAAATCCCACTGAAATGCGGGTGCTACAAGAGGATATAGAGGGAGCGTAGGTGGTGCCACTGAATTCCAAAGCAACTCCAAACGCTTTGCCAACTCGCCATTACCAAGGTCATCAGCAACCTCAATCGCATTCACAGCCAAGAATCGCATGATCGAAAGGCAGAGCAGCCCATCGATCATATCGATCACCGAGGCATGCTCGTCATTGTTGCTCGCCAGCATACGCCAATCACCATCACAAAAACAATGCGATATAATATGGCTCATGCTCGTGGCAACGCAAGACAGAAATTGAGTGACCGTACGTGTGGTGCTTGCGCTGTGTTCGATCGGTACGCGTAACAGCCGATCACCAACACCGCCGCACCGTTGCAGTGCGACACTGAGCAGCAGTACCTTGGAGAGGAATATGTTCATTGCTTCGTTCTGCTCAGTGGAGCGCCCAACCTCCAGTTGAACCGCAGTAACGACCACTTGCTCGCCGAGTGATAACACTCGGCTGCTTGCAGCGCTACGCCAGGCCTCGATGGCGGCACTCGCACCGGGCTCTGGTTCAAGAACAGGCTCAGAGTCTTGCCTCGCGTCGTTAGCGATCGGCTCAAGCTCGAAACTCCAGAGGTTATCACTCACGGCCACAATCTCAAGCGATGCCACCACTGCCGTAGTGCTCTCTGCGCAGAGTAAACTCACAATCTGCTCTCGATGCGAGTCGAGGCAAGTCGTTCGAGTAGCACCGGTGGTGCGAGGAGCAACGAGCGCTGCATGAAACGCAGTTTTGCGTGCCTCTAGCAAACTCGGTCAAGTCCTTCCAATTTTTCAACTCGACGTGAGTGAGCGAGTACCGAGCGCTCGGTGGTGATGTCGAGCACGAACTAGCCTGCTGCTGAAGAACTCGCAAGTGAGTGGCGATAAGGTTCGCAGTGAAGCGCACTGCTGGGGATATCTCATGGCCGCGTAACACTCGCTCGAGAACCATTGGAAACCACATGAGAATCACGTCGTTGTGCACCAGCAGATCGTTCAGAAAGCTCTCGAGCTTGAAGATACAATACAACGGGCATACGGCATCACTGCCCCATGTGCGCGCGGCATAATACACCAGCGATACGCCATCCACCAAGAACGGCGCTGATCCCGTACTTAACGAGATAGCAGCACTGCGCGGCATGCCGACTGATGATGCCGCCCGAAACACGCAAACGCGCGAGGAGAAAACCCCGGCCACGACCCGAGGCCTAACCACGCAGCCGCGCAGCCGAGGAAGGGAAGGCGAGATGGATAAAGATGAGTAAGGAAGAGGAGCAATAAGAGCGTATCACGAGCAACCGACAAAGCAAACCAAAGCTCTCGTGCGAGTCCAACACATGCCATCAGTGTATCGTACGAGGACTTGTTCGGTCAGCAATAATCTGTCTTTTATCGCAAGACATTGAGATTTACACGATCGAGAGGAGGGAGGGAGATGTTTGCTTTGGCCTGGTGAATGAGAAGGCGGATCGTCGCATGGCAGTGGAGTCGTAGTTCCCTTATTGCTCTCGCTCGGGCACATGTTCGGTGAGGCTGGGGTCGAGAGCAATGGCTTGCTCAAAGTCTCGCGCTGCTTGCTCGTGTTGATTGAGCGTAGAGTACGCCACTGCTCGGTTGAACCAAGCATTGCCATTCGTGGGATCGAGCTCGATGGCGCGCGAGGTATCTTGGATGGCTTGCTCGTACTGATTGCGCCTCAAGTACTCTGCTCCTCGGTTGGCGAATGCATGCGAGTTCGTGGGATCGAGCTCGATGGCGCGCGAGAAATCCTGGATGGCTTGGTGGTGTTGATTGAGCTTCTGGTGCGCCATAGCTCGGTTGCACAAGGCATGGACATTGTGATCTCCGAGGCGTAGCTTTTGAACGATTCGGACGAGTGAATAGCGCCGGCACTGAATCAACTTTGTACCACTCTACCCGTGGTTTGGACACGACACTCAACAACCGCTTTGCTCGCTAATACAATGGTGCCGTCCTCCCACACTGCCACGCCAACCTTCCAGGTAAAGGAGGGAATCAGAAGAGGCTGGTGAGCAACAGCAACAGTTGTGACCATATGACGTCGACGTTTGCATTGTTAGGAACGCTAGACATCTAGATACACAAGAGAGAGGTAGAGAGAGAGAGAGAGAGAGAGAGAGAGAATGTGTTTAGCGTGCACTACAGTCGATAGATATTTAGACGGAACACCAAGGTTCAGCGGGTGGGGAGTAGGAAAATCCAGTGTTTGGGAAGGAACGAGGAGCATCACCTCCAAAGAGATACATGGTATTGTCCCAAGCGCCACCGATAAAGAACGAGCGCGGATCGGGCATTGGGGTGGCGGACGAGGTCCACGAGTCGGTCGATGGGTGGTAGATCTCCACCGTGTCCAAGTAGGTACTCGCTTGCCCACCGAATACGTAGATCGACTCTCCCAGGACAGCTGCAGAGCAGCCACTTCGTGCGGTCGGCATTGGAGAGAGAGCTTGCCATGCGTTGGCGATGGGGTCGAACATTTCGACAGTGGCGACAGCGGACTCTCCATTCCAGCCGCCGAACACAAAGGCAGTGTGGTTGTAGACGACGGCACACGAGCTGGAGCGAGGCATGCGCATCGGAGCCACGTTGTGCCAAGCACGAAGATCGAACGAAAGACACGCGGCGGAAATGACGCCGTCGCGAACGCCTCCAAACATGTAAATAGTGTCGTTGATCGAAACGGCGCTCATTGCCTTGGTGGCAACTGGCAAGGCAGCGCCTGTCGTCCACTCACGATCGCTGGCGCGCTTGAGGTACACGGTAGCTTTGGTTTCCTGGCGGAGGAGCAACGGCACTTCGCCTCCCATGAACACGAGCGTGTTTCCGACGGCCGCCAACGCACCGCTGACCCTGGCCTGGGGCAAGGAAGGCTCGGTCGCCCATGAGTTGGTACGAGCACGATACGAAAGCACGCTGGCGATCGCTTGATTTCCGCCGTATTGTCCGCCGGCCACAAGGATCGCATCGCCAACGACCGCGACACCGGCGCGCCACACGGACCTCGGAAGCGCCGCTACTGAGATCCATGCAGCTCGAGGTGGCGGCTGCAAGTAACCACGGATCGCTTCGTCGAGTGGGCCACGGCGGGCATCGCCCTCGGGAAGCAGGTGCGAGAGAGGCACCATGAGGTACTTGAGCGGTACGGGATTGCTGGGAATGGTGGTGGCCCACTCGGGCCATTGAGACGCCTGATACAAGGCCGGGTTACCGCCAACGAGGTTGAGGTTCGAGCGATAGACTTGATTGTACTGCGACAGTTCGTAGCTCTGGTCGGACGACAGCAAACCTGCCGCTCGAGTGAGAAGCCCAAACTGCGCCGAGAGCTCGGAGGTGACTCGCGACGCGCCGCGCTGGTTGAGCACCGACTTGGCGAAGCTCGTGTCCATCGTCACCAGGCCACCAAAGACGGCCTCCGACAGATGGTGCGTTCCGTACTTGTCGAAAAAGTTGCGAAACAACGTGCATGTCGCGCGCTCGTGCACCGCGGGCAACGAGAAGAGATCCAGAGCAAACTCGGGATCGAGCGCCATCGAGCGGTTGCTAAAGAACGCGCGCCACGATTGCACTTGTAGTTGCGTGTACGCCGTGAAGCGCGAGTCCTCCACTGCTTGACGTTGGAACTCGCGAGCATGCGCCGACAGTCGAAACATGCCACCGACAAACCAGCCGCCAACGCCGACCGACATGGAGCTCGCGAGTTCTTGCTCGAGCTGCTCGCTACTCACGTACACCTGCACCGTCGTAGAGTACTGCGACGATGGAGAGCTCAGAACATCGACATTGTCGGGGACGGCAAACGTGTCGTTGCCGACAAACATCGACCGAGCCCCGGTGCATGGGAGTTGCAGCACTGGACGGCGCGCCGCATAGTCCGCTGGCTCGCCGAGCAACAGGTCGAAGCTGTACGCAAGGTACTCGATGTTGGGAAGAGGTCGGGAAGGGCATTGGAGATACCGCCTTCTCTCCTGTGAGCCGTTCGCTCCGCCCACAACAAGAGCCACACTCACAACAAAGAGGACGAGAACCACCAACGCGCGCATATCTTCGCTAACTAGATTGAGAGAGGGAGAGGGAGGGAGAGGGAAGGCAACAAGCAACAACTTACGCAGCGTACGCGTGTCCAACGCTTTGATACTCAACCTCCGACTTTGCGCACAGAAAGCAACCGATGGCTTTAGTCCGAGCTCGATATTTGTTCTTCTCAAGCAAGAAGAAGGGTCTTTTATCGCAAGACATATGTAGATAAACACAATCGGGAGGGAGGGAGGGAGGGGGGTAGATCGAGCAGTATAGTTCCCTTATTGCTCTCGCTCGGGCACATGTTCGGTGAGGCTGGGGTCGAGAGCAATGGCTTGCTCAAAGTCTCGCGCTGCTTGCTCGTGTTGATTGAGCGTAGAGTACGCCACTGCTCGGTTGAACCAAGCATTGCCATTCGTGGGATCGAGCTCGATGGCGCGCGAGGTATCTTGGATGGCTTGCTCGTAGTGATTGCACCTCAAGTACTCTGCTCCTCGGTTGGCGAATGCATGCGAGTTCGTGGGAGCGAGCTCGATGGCGCGCGAGAAATCCTGGATGGCTTGGTGGTGTTGATTGAGCTTCTGGTGCGCCATAGCTCGGTTGCACAAGGCTTCGTCGTTGTTCGGTTCGAGCTCGAGAGCTTGCGAGTAGTCGCGGATGGCGAGATCGAGTTGACCGAGCCCCTGGTGCGCGAAACCTCGGTTGCACAAGGCATGGACATTGTTCGGATCGAGCCTGATGACTTGCGAGTAGTCGCGGATGGCGAGATCGAGTTGGTCGAGCTGTAGATGTGCGACAGCTCGGTTAAAGTAAGACCTCGGGTGGTCGGGATCGAGCTCTATGACTGTGCCAAAGTCGTTGAGTGCTTGCTCATGGAGATTGCAGCCGGAGCGTGCGATTCCGCGTAATGTGAGAGCTCGAACGTTGTTCGGTTCGAGCTCGATTGCTTGCGAGAAATCGCGAATGGCGAGATCGAGTTGGTTGAGGTTCGAATATGCTTCACCTCGTTGGAGCAAGGAACCGACGTCGTTGGGGTCGAGCTCTATGGCATACGAGAAATCTCGAACGGCGAGATCGAGTTGATTCTGCTTCATGAATGTGAACGCTCGGTTGTAGAAGGCTTGAGAGCTCTTGGGATTGAGTTGGATCGCATCAGAGAAATCTCGAACGGCGAGATCGAATTGGCCCAGCCTCTCCTCGGTTGGTGGACGCCGTGGCATTGTCAGGATCGAGCTGGAGCGCTTGCGATAGGTCTCGAATGGCTTGCTCATGCTGATGAAGCTTCGAGTACTCGATGCCTCGGTTGTTGAGCGCAGCGATATTCGCAGGATCGAGCTGGAGCACTTGCGATAGGTCTCGAATGGCTTGCTCATGCACCAAGCCGACCAAGAGCAGTACCAACAGACATAATTATGGATGAGGGAATTGGAGCGATACACAAGCAATAACACACGCGGGAGAGATGATGCGCCCCGCGCTGTACTCACGCTCGAGTCACCAAGCATCTCTTTGCTGGTCTAGAACAAGGATAATCCGATTATTTCCCTGAGATACCGATTGGCGGTGAGCTCCAGCTCGTTGGCATGCCGTCCTCCTCGTCGTCGATTGCGCTGGTCACCATCAAGCAACGACAGACAATGCTGCCTCAAGCACGATATGAAGCAGCGATCCTCAACAAATGTCATTGATTGTACGTTATGCTCATCTCTTCGATCGTTGTTGTGATTATGGTTTATTTCGTGCTCCAAGCTCATGGATGTATATTTTGCGCCGCCGATTTACGTATTTCTCTCGCACTCTCTCGTTACTGCTGCACCCAGTGTGTTGTAATTACTCTACTGATCTATTCATCATGGTATTGATATTGATGGTGTGTGCATATTATCCCATCATCAATCCACCTGCAAGGAGCACGAGCTCGTGTATCTGGCGAGTAACAACGTTAACAACTGGCTAGCGCCTCGCATAGACGCATCCGAACAACGTTACTCGCCTGTTTCGATCTCGATACGCAACGAGAAAAATGTACGTGACTTGCAAACTCGAGAGTAGTGCAGGTAGAGGTAGTATCGTTGTGTCGCATTGCGTTTGGAGCAGCGAATCGCAACGATAGCAGCGCGCGATGGCCGTGTGTGCATCGGTTGTTGGGCGAGGAAGAGGCGGTAGAGCAATGAGAGAGCTCAAATAAAGCTCGCGATCGCGCTACGATAAAGTAATATCGAGCTTGATACGTAACGAATGCCATAGGCTCCGAGTGGTATTGGAGCAGTGGCTTGTTTGTTGTTGCCTCGCTGGCGCACGCACCTCCTCTCCGCTTTTGCTCGCCTCGTTCTCGTGCGCGAGATGGTGCGTGATGCTTGACGGCGACCCAACCAACCCAACGCGCGCCTCCTCCACAGCCCTCCATTGCTCTTGATGCTCTCCAACAACAACAGCAACGGCGCAGCTATCTGCACGTTGTGGCGCACTTGCCATCGGTCGAGGCCACGGCAGTGAGCCAGCGCGAGCAGTCGCTCTTGTCGCTGGTGGCGGTCGAGAACGAGGAGCTGGCTCGTGTGAACGACCAAGAGCGCGTGTCGCTCGATAGCTTGTCTCTATTGGTGTTACGGTCGGCGTTTGTGCTGCCAAGTGGACCACTCGAGCGTCGAAAGCGTCGCAAGGACAAGAAGCGCTCCTCCTCCTCCAAGAAGCACACATCCAAGAAGGTATGTCGTGCGGCGCTGTTGATACCTTTCTCCCTCTCGTGCTGCTACCTCTGCGCACACAGTATCTTGAGTATTGAGTAGTCTTCGTTCGTGATGCGAGTTTATTGTGGCAACTCAATGACGTGCTGGGAGATGTGGCGCGCTCTATCACTCTCCATCGCGAGTGGGCACCTACTTCCTGCTCTTGCTGCCAAAGCGATTGAACACAAACGAGTCTCCAAGCAAGCTCTCTGCTCCTCCTCCGACTCGATAGTCCTCGGTGCGGCCCTCGATCGAGAACGCTCCCGCCTCGCCGATCGGCACTCCTCGCTCCTTCCTGTCTCGCATCGCATGGAGCGACTGGCCCAGCACTCCATGAGGCGTGCCAATGTCGGCCCGCTCCAACCTCACCGACAGATCGAGGAATCGGCGAGGGAACGGCGTGATCCAGCGCTTGTCGACCTCGTCGAATCCTTCCTCGACCGTGAAGATCGAGAACGAGAACGACGGCGTCGTGACGATCACTCGCCCAACGATCCGCTGCTTGGCGTCCGGCAGATCAAAGTCCTCGCCCGACATCGCATCGACGAACACCTCGCGCTCGACACGGAACTCTCCGTCGACCAGCAGAACCGCGCGATGATTCTGCTCGTCAGTAGGTCGGTGATCGATCGTCACCGAGGCAGCGCGGCGATGAGAGCCGCCATCGACCACCACCGAGTGGTTGCGGAACTTGATGCCGATGGCTGTGATGAACTCGCCAGGAAGGTTGAGGCGCTCGGTGGCTCGCACCGATCCCAAGAGCGCGTTGAACTGCACCTCCGAGTCGGTGAGGAAGTTGTAAACGCTTCCCAGCTCGCCGACAAAGTCGTACTGCTGGCCGTCGAATCCGACGAGATGAGGATCTCCCGATGCCGAGCCGCTGCTGCCGCCTGAGACGGTCAGCGTGGCGGCCGATGTGGTGGTCGTCAAGCCAGCGGCGGACGTGAAGGTGGCCGAGTAAGTGTTGCCGTTGAAGGCCAGAGTCGTGGGATTGGTGGTGAACGACGGCAATGTCGCTCCTGCGATCGCACCTCCGAGCACCGATCGTCGACGAGTCACCGAGCCAGTGAACGACCACTGCACGGTGGCGTATCCAGCGGCGGCGGCAATGAAGGTGGCAGTCGATCCGAGAGACACCGACACCGACACGGGCTGGAGAGTGACGGAGGGAGCGACGTTCGAGTCGTACCACACTGCTTGTCCTGCTCCCATGTTGAAGTTCGGGTCTCCCAAGAACACAGTGGCAGCGTCGCTCGAGATTGCGACCGAGAAACTTCCCTCAGAGATGGTTGCGATCGTAGAACTGGAGGTGACCGAGTAGACGGTTGTCGACGAGAAGCTCACGAGAGCAACGGTCGATCCGTCAGGAGTGATGGCCGCTGCAAGGTATTGGCTACTGATGGTGGCTTGGGTCGAGAGCGACAACGAGCCCATCGTGTTGGCCAACGAGAAGATGCGAGAAGGGTTGGACGCGCAAGCGATAGTGGTGGCACCAGAGGAAGATTGCGATGACGCAGCCACGGTGTAGAATCCCACCGAGAGGGGCATCGAGGGGGCGGCGACGAATTGGCTGGTGCTGGCGACCCAGCCGAAGATGTAGGTTTGGCCAATTTGGTCGCTCACAGCAAGGGCGCTTGCATCGGGAGCGATTGCGATCGTGCCGATGGGCAGAGGACCGGAGGCTGTGATAGTTTGCTGGAGGGCGTACGATCCCATCGACAACTGGTACACCGTAATTGTGATAAAATCGACCGCCGCAAGCATGGCGCCGTCCTCCGAGAGAGCGGCGAATTGGACGTTGGCGAACGTCGCAAACGGTGTCGAAGGACTCGTCGTTTGATACACGGCCACGTAGCCGATGGAGGAAGCATCACTGCAAGAGACGGCAACCGTGTTGCCGCTCGACGACACACTCGGCGCGAAAGGCTGCCACGCAGTGCACGGTGATGGCAACGAGAGGGAGGTGTGCGTGGTGGTGGCGCCTGGCGATGAGGCAACTGCAAGTACCGGCGCAGTAGTACCATCTCCAGACGACGACAACGATACCAAGCCGTTGCTCGATATCGCGACATAGAGGCCTTGAAATTGTACACCAGTGCCGACGATCGAGTCACTGGCGCGAAGCGTGTAGCTCACTGCCGCAGCATCGCCGACGAAAAGAGCCAACACCATCATCGCCACGAGGCACGACGAGACCACCAGCGACGAGAGCCATGCGACACATGTCTTGTCACGCTGAGACGCCATCATCATCATCGTTCACGGGAGTGACAAGAAGACAGACGAGACACACGACGAGCAGAGCAGCAAGCAGAAGACGAGCAGAGCGGCAAGGAGAAGAGAAGGGAGAGCGGCAAGCAGAAGAGACAGAGGCCTCTGAGGGAAAAATGGAGGAGGCTTTGAGGTGCTCCGGAGTACCGTAGAACTCGGCAATTGACACGCCGTCCAAAAGCAGCGGCGCAGGGCGGCGAATTGCTCGAATGCGTCATTTTTCATTGTCTACTCCACCTCATTACTTGTGTGACGCGATCTCTGGATACCAGCATACCAGCACCTTGAGTGTCAGCCATCGACCTCGATCTTACGGACTGAAGCGGCACAGGGCGGCGAATTGCGCTTATTCCTCTGAAGGAGGGTACTTGAGAAACTTTTGTCTTGTTTCTGAAGCCATACCCCAACAAAACCTTAAGGCCCATGGTGCTGCTGGTACTTGGCGCCGTTGGTTCTGGCTGACATCAGGCACCAAGACACGATGGAGGGACCTTTCAATCCAAGCAGGCGGGTTTCTAGAATTCCTTGAGCACGTGTCCGAGCTGCCATCAGCCCATATTGAAGGAAGAAGACGGCAGCAGCGCGTCATCGCTCAGCGAGAAGAGCGCGAGTGTCGATCTCTCGTTATCGTCTATTGTCGTTGTCGTGTGCGTGCGCCTCTCCCTTGGCACTGGATATCACGCGTGGATTCGATGGCTGTTGATGAGTCCACGCTGCCAAGTAGTTCCAGTACCATTGGCATCACTACCTGCAGCAGCGGCAGCGGCGTCAGCAAGTATGCCATGCTTCAATCGCCAGCTGCAGTGCTGTATTGGCATTCTTGCATCCTGGCGCGCGCTTATTATTCCATCGTCAATCCACCTGCAAGGATCACGAGCTCGTGCATCTGGCGACTAACAACGTCAACAACTGGCAGGCGCACACGGCCTCGCATCGACGCATCCGAACAACGTTACTCGCCTGTTTCGATCTCGATACGCAAGGAATAAACTGTACGTGACTTGCAAACTCGAGAGTAGTGCAGGTAGAGGTAGTATCGTTGTGTCGCATTGCGTTTGGAGCAGCGAATCGCAACGATAGCAGCGCGCGATGGCCGTGTGTGCATCGGTTGTTGGGCGAGGAAGAGGCGGTAGAGCAATGAGAGAGCTCAAATAAAGCTCGCGATCGCGCTACGATAAAGTAATATCGAGCTTGATACGTAACGAATGCCATAGGCTCCGAGTGGTATTGGAGCAGTGGCTTGTTTGTTGTTGCCTCGCTGGCGCACGCACCTCCTCTCCGCTCTTGCTCGTCTCGTTCTCGTGTGCGAGATGGTGCGTGATGCTTGACGGCGACCCAACCAACCCAACGCGCGCCTCCTCCACAGCCCTCCATTGCTCTTGATGCTCTCCAACAGCAACAGCAACGGCGCAGCTATCTGCACGTTGTGGCGCACTTGCCATCGGTCAAGGCCACGGCAGTGAGCCAGCGCGAGCAGTGTCGCTCTTGTCGCTGGTGGCGGTCGAGAACGAGGAGCTGGCTCGTGTGAACGACCAAGAGCGCGTGTCGCTCGATAGCTTGTCTCTATTGGCGTTGCGGTCGGCGTTTGTGCTGCCAAGTGGAGCACTCGAGCGTCGAAAGCGTCGCAAGGACAAGAAGCGCTCCTCCTCCTCCTCCAAGAAGCACACATCCAAGAAGGTACGTAACTATGTCTGTTGGTGTGTGTGCGATCAACGTGTGAATCTCCTCGAGCTCGAGAGAGCGCCCCACAATATTGTCTTGTCGCACATGATGGAAGCTTCGACCGCCTTTATATTTCTTGTCTGAGGGAGAGGTGTGCGGGAGCCACGAGCTTTAACCAGTGAGTGGAGAACCCACCCGACAGCTCTCGTCGTTGAATGGCACCTGTCGATGTCTGATTCTGCTTGTTGTTGTGTCAGTCTCTCTCTCTCTCTCTCTCTCTCTCTCTCTCTCGTTCGTGCTCTCTCGATTGTACTGATGATGTTGATGATGGTGGATGCGTGATTATAGAGCTCGGATACGATACCGATCTTGCGACCACAGTAGAAGCCACACATATATGTGTACTTGTGTAATCAAGATCGATCTTGCTCTTTATTTACGTGTACCAATCTGTATCTGCTTGAATGTACGGAATTACTGCTTGCTTGTATGTATGTGTAAATGTATGAATGAATGCCATCTCATACCTCATCCAATTGTATCACATTGCATTGATCATGATTGATTGATTGATCTCGACAAGATGATGTGATAGGCATCGATCATCAAGGAGGCAGCGCTCTCTCTTTGCTGCTTGCCCCCTTCTTGTCAATGTCCTCGTATCTCGTGGAAGAGCATAGCATCGCATCGCATCGCATCACATCTCTTCGAGGCCTCTACACACGCGACGCTCGTGTCATTGGTCGTTCAAGAGGCGATGATTGATCGCCTGGATCGTGATGGCCGCCGCATCAAGTATCGCGCCGAACTAGGCCTAGCGCGGCATGATTGCTTTCTCGGCAGGCAGCAGGATCTACGTGATTGGAGCCAATCAATGCTCGATGGTACTCTTGATCGATATCGACATGCTGCGAGCGAGATCAAGCAAGTCGTATTGATCATGACAATGATTCGATCATGGTTTGCGAGTCGCCATTATCGCTGCTACCCAACGAGCTCTTGTTCGAGATCTTTTCTTGATATTGATGGAGGCACTTGGTGATTGATTGTCATTGTCACATGTGTAATGTCCGTTGTACTCTACCAATGAACTATGGTCGGGGCGTTGCGACGATCAGTTTCCTATGGCACTACACATATGGATTTCACGATACTCGACATTGCCGCGAGCGATCGGGGCTGTCCACCTCGGGCGCCTTCTCGGAAGGCCACACCGAGAGGAATGCAAAGATCTCGAACAAGAGCTCGTTTGGAAGCAGTGATACTGGCGACTCGCAAACCAATGATCGAATCATCGTCATGGTCAATACGACTTGCTTGATCTCGCTCGGAGCGTATCGATGGCGATCAGGTCGCCAAATGAAGACTTGATTCGATTGATTGATTGATTGATTGATTGATTGATTCGATTGATTCGATTGATATTTGTAGTTATCCAACAATCTCGATGAGTTGATTGATAGCTTTCCTCGAATGATTACGATCGATCGCTATAGAGATATGGGAGATTGATTGAGTACATACCAAGAAGCTGCTTCAATCGTGATGTTTTTGCAACTTGTGCTGGTGTTCCGTGACCCAGCCCATACGTCTGAGTGTTTGGATACGTGAGAGTTCAGCAACGGCAGCATCTCGGTAGTATTGACAGACTATTGAGAACAAGTGTATGACATTGTGGCATTCAATGGCTGGAGAGTGACGCACTGATACGATTGTGGTGTCAGCTCCTCGATCGAGCAGCACTTGAGCGACGGATTCGTGGCCCTTGTAGGCAGCCATGTGCAATGAGGTCCAGTTGTCGGATCCAGAGGCATTGGGTCGGCTCTTTGACCGAGAAGCAAACGAACGACGGGTTCGTGGCCTTCGCGGACAGCATAGTACAATGGCTGTTTGGAGAAGTTGTCTGTGGCATCGATCGATGCTCGTCGATCGAGAAGCAATCGCACGACCGGTTCATGGCCTGCTCGAGCAGCAACGTGCAATGGCCTCTCGTTTTCGCCGTCTACGGCATCGATGGATGCTTTTCGATCGAGAAGCAATCGCACGACGGGTGCATGGCCATTTGAAGCAGCAGCGTGCAGTGCGGTGTTGAGGCGCAGGTTGTAGTTGGTGCTGTGCCAGTCGATGGCGGCGCCTTGATCGAGAGCGAGGGCGACTTGACATTGGTCTCCTCGCAAGGCAGCATTATACAGCCTGAGTCCGAGGAGATAAACGTCATGTGGTGAAGCCATGGCGAGGTCCCAGTGCCAAGTGGTAAGTAGCTAATCAGCAGCAGGAGCAGCAGCAGCAGCAGCAGCAGCGGGATATGAGACAATACGCGCTCGCTCATTCTCGAGCACGCACAAACGCACGCAAACCCGCACAAGTACGACGTGATGGCGCTCCGTAGTTTGTTCGTTCCCTTCCCTCGCGCACACACGCACACGCACACACGCACACACGCACACACGCACACATGCACACACGCACACACGCACGCCCT
>Ga0209915_1002689_pt1 | contig 17472 bp, 13 predicted proteins | sample ThiBiot_750_plan_FD_183952 | JGI IMG/M metagenome (GOLD analysis project Ga0209915, IMG submission 183952) | Wastewater bioreactor microbial communities from Cape Town, South Africa - Thiocy_cont_750_plan (SPAdes) | ecosystem: Engineered > Bioreactor > Thiocyanate-remediating > Anaerobic-Aerobic... | reverse complement strand
TGTGTGTGTGTGTGTATGAGAGAGAGCGAGAGCGAGAGGAGTGAGAGTGAGAGTGAGAGTGTAAGAGAGAGATAGCGACAGAGACCGAAAGAGAGAGAGAGAGAGAGAGAGAGAGAGTGAGTGAGTGTGTGTGGTCATACACTAACCCAAAGTGTAATGTAGGGTGTGCCTGTTGGAAGAATGGAGACGGTTTTGGCGCCACAGTACCGGTTGTGCCCACATTGTGCTTGTTGCATTGAGAGGGACAGGTCCTGCAAGTTAATTCATAGGTGTCCTTCCTGTGGCCAAGGGTTCTGCTTCCTGTGTCTCGACAAGCTTGTGAACGACAGAGTGAAATGTTCGGATAGTCCTTTTGCGCCTTGCTTTGTTGCCCCACGTCAAACGGAGTATCCCGGTCGGACCTAACCTTTTTTACTTGTTGTGAGCTTGACGAGTTTAAATAAATAACCCAACTTGTTTTTTTCGATATGTGAATTCAGTCTTACCCTAACAGAATGTGCACGTTGTGTATGTTTATGTTTTATTACTATGTACTCCATATAAATTAGCATATTTCCTTAACACCACCGCAAAATATTCCAGCACTTGTTCATATTGAAGGTGGTCATTAACGAATTTCATCCCATTTCTAGCGATTTCCATCGCCTTGGTAACGTTGTTGGCGCAGAAGGCAGCCTTCTGGTCCAAATCGTCCAAATCCCTGGCCGGGAGGTAATGAACCCATGGCCGTAGAGAAGGATACCAGAATTCCTGATAGGCCTGGGGATGTACCCAGATGACGGTCGCGTTGAGGGCAAGTAGAAAGCGCAGTCGGTCCGAAGCGGATTCGCCATGGATATGAATAACGCAGCGATGCATAGCCCAATGCTGCATGCCTACGTAGTGGTGCCGCACCCAACCGGGAAACCGTCGTTCGAGCCTCGAGGCCTCCGCCGAGAATTCAGCAAAACCATGAAGAGGATGCGCAGGTATGATGGCCTCATAAAGGTTCCTCTTGTATCCTGCGTGCTCGAAAAATTCCTTTCGCGGGCCTCTGTGTGGCAAGCCCATAAAGAACGCTTTGGAGCGCTTTGATAAATAATCCACATTCGCGTTAATCTCCCTAATCAATGCCATATCTGCCTCCCAGGTAGTAAATCCCCTCTTACCCCTGGCCCATTCTAGCGAAGAATTGGATAGGCGGAGCATCTCCCAGGGCGCCTCGCTCTGATGGATCCAAGGGAACTCCATGGCCCCAAAGCGCGGGTTGGGAAAAAGCAGCGCGGGTCGATTTGATCCCCAAGTTACCCACCCAGCAATAGGAAAAACGTCGCCGCGGTCCTTCTGGTTTACCTCTACTCTGATATCCGGAATCTCGTAGCGCTCAAGGACGTCCATGACAAGTTGCAGCAGACCGAGATGTCGCGGCGAGGGCTTGTCGTTGAAGATATATTTCTCGACTGTATTGTTCTTGATAGAAAGGTAGCCGGAGTTGAATTGGTAGGCCTGGGGGTCTCGAGGGGTAACCATATCTTCTGATTTTAAACCGGAAGGGAAACGCGAGAACATATTTTCTATCAAGCTTTTGTAGCTAAGACTTTGTGAGGGAATCCTCTTCGTGCCAAGAATAGGCTGTGCGTTGGAGGAGAGGAAGCTTCGAAACAGAAGGGGCACGCACAGGCACAGAAACCGCCACAGGCGGAAGCTCCCCATGCCTTTGCCCTGCTGGCCCACACTCCCAAAAAAGGAAGTTTTTTGCACGAGACGATGCACAAAACGCTAGCTTTGCTCGTCGGTTTTCTTTCTGAAATGTTGGCCTCTGTTGAGACCCTTCTTCGTCTTATTAGTGCGCACTGAGCGCAGCGCGACCGACAACACCATCGCCACCCTACGGTTAAGTGCCCAAAGGAAGGCTCTCTGGTTGAAGTGAACTTAGGCCGTTTCTGCAATCTCGAAACTTGCCCGCACAACTGTGGAAGAATAGAAGTTGTTTACTCCTTGAGGGAGAGCGATTTAGAACACCCTGGCTAAATGCCCTTGTAACCATACCAGAAAGTCGGAAGGATTTGTGGTTATCATGCATCCTCATGGATTTGAAGGATCTTGAGAGGTTGTAGGTCTTACCCTCAGGGTCGTCTTACGATTACAGCCAACCAAATTCAACACCTGCTTTCCGTATCTCGAATTCGAGATGGAAGGAAAGGAAAAAAGAAAAGGAAAACCGAAAAGGACAAAACTTGCTTAGATCGAATTACCACCTCCTGATCCGTGTTCTCCTTTTTAAACCCAAAGCAAGTCATTCGTTCCCAAGAACTCTAAACGCGGCGAAAAGTGGTAACAAAAATGCTATCTCAGAGGGGATACGTTGAGCCTTTCCGGATTGATTCCAAGGAAGGAAGAACGGCGTTAGACTGAAACCCCCGAATCCCGAAATGCTTGCCTGCAGGAATATAAATACGGATTCAAAGCGCGGTTAACTTTGTCAATCTACAATCAAACCTATCGACACCCAAAGATGTCGAGCGGCGTTGCCTTCACCTGCTACCTTGTTTTCATCGCCCTTGTTGCAAATGCGAGTGTATTTGCAGGCCAATTCTCCTTCACGGTGTATTCCGCAGAGGACGGCTGCACCGGAGAAACGCTGACGGTCTCGGAATCCTTCACGGAGTCACAGTGTATCAACAACAAACCATCAAAATCTTGGGTTGCAACATGCGACAACAACAAGTTGGGCGTTCTGTTGTACAACAACAGTGCTTGCGGAGCAGCTAACCTGTACTTAAATCTCACTTTCCTGGCTAATGGACAATGCCAATCAACTACTGTGAATGGTGAAACAGGTTTCGTATCTGGAACTTGTGCCTCTCCCGCTTCCACTCACAGCAATTGGTTCAACCTTCTTGTTGAGTATTTGAATTTTTAACAAATAAATCCTCGTTCCAACTTGATCTTCTCTTTATACCCTCTTCTTCGTCTCTCCGTTTTTCTCAGCGGAAAGCGGGAGGAGGATCGTTGAACAGGCGCTGAACCCATTACATCTCCCTTGCTCAACCGCGATACCCTCATCCTCAACGAACCTCTTCGAAGCATGGAATAGAATTAGCTGATAATCTGGAGGTCTCACAATGAACGGCAGAAGGTAGATAAAGGATCAGATAGTGATACCAGAGACAGGGAGCGTGATAGAGATTGCGACAGGGACCACGAAAGATAGGGAGCCCCACCACCTGATGTGTTCTCTCATTCCGAGTTCACGGCTCTCCTGTGTTCCTTCAGGCTGACGTTGGGAGAATCGAAAACTGGCAGAGCACTTGACTTTTAAGAATGAGGACTCACACGATTGCGCCAGCGCATAGCCTTACCCACAGAAGGTTATCTACCAATGAGTATTAAGACCACCAAAATAGTGAATGTCGACAGAGTTAGACACTTTTCCATTTTGAACACGAAGAATATCATTCGTGCGCCCACATGCTCAAATTGCGACTACCCCGCACCCTACTTTACATATACTGTAGGTATCAAATCTTTCGGGCTGCTCCCGAAACAATTTTTTCCTAAAGCAACTTTTCCAACGAGTACAAGTATGTACTGAAGATAATTCAACCTTTAAAGCTCATAACATCAAACTATCAAGCAAGGCACATACCTTCAGGATGTCCAACAGCCTTGCTTTTTCTTGCTACCTGCTTTTCATCGCGTTCACTGCTTATGTGTACGCCGGGCAATTCTCCTACACCCTTTATTCCGGAGTAAACTGCACGGGAACACCTGAGACACTCTCGGAATCATTTACGAATGGCCAATGTGCAACCAGCGGATCTAAATCCTGGTATGCATCTTGCAACAACAACACCTTGGCGGTTCGCACGTACTCCACGACAGGATGTCCGCCTGCCAACCTTCAGGCCAACTTCACATTCTACGCAAATGGGAAGTGTCAAGCTGACCATTTCATGGATTCTACAGTTTACATCAGCGGCACTTGCTCGCCTTCCCCCGCTTCTACTAACACCAATTGGATCAGGCTTTTTGTTGAGTGGTTTACCTTTTAATAAATCTGCCTCAATAACAAAGCAAAACTGGGTTCTGGGAATTGCAAGCCTCGAAGAAGACGATGCGAAGCAATGGTGTCGTTCACCTTCGCGTTTGCAGCGCCCGTAGGTTCCCGCTGCACCTACGCACATACGTAGCATCTAGTCAGTCGCGTATCCTGTCTGAGGTAGCTTGCAATCCCCAGAAAATTCAAAACCTGACCCTTGGAAGATTGTGTCGCGGGAAGAAATTGATCGATTGCGATTGCTTGAACAGGCCGAACAACAGCTCGCCATAAAACAAGTACCAACACTTAACCAGATCACCTTCTAAAAAAAAATCATAAAGCCTGAGGATTGGTATTCGGTGCCATTGAGTGATTTGCATGAGATCGGCACAAGAACTACCAAAGAACAACTTGTGCGCTTTCTTGCCCACAAGTATCCAGATCATCCTTGGAAAGCTCATCTTCTTAAAGGCGCTCGATTTGCCCAACAGAAGCATCTGGAACGAGTCGTTCGTTCGCTATTTCAGGTTTGATGTTCACTTTAAAACACTCAAATTATAATTATTCTTAGGATGTCAAAATCCAAGTTAACGCTCGACGAGAAGCTGGATTGTTGAACCCAGCAACTAACGCCTATCTTGAATTGGACATTTTCATCCCTTCGCTCAAGCTTGGATTTGAATACCAGGTAGGGGTTGAATCATTTGATTTAATCTTTGATTTATATAACTCGTTTAGGAAAGACACCACTTCACAACAGCAGGATACGCACACCACTCCCTCTCAGCAATTCAGTCGCGAGACAGAGAAAAGTTGCGACTCGCAGCCCAACTCGGAATCTCTGTGGTTGTAGTTCCCTGTTGGTGGGACAACACAGTCAACAGGTACTCTCACCTCTCTTCTCTCTCTTCTCTCTCTCTCTCTCATATTTATGTACCTAGCATTATCGCAGACATTCAAAAAGTGAGACCCGACCTATTGAAGGAATATACTGTGGACCCCGAGGAAGCCACACCTGAGGATCCCCCACCAGGTTTTTTCGAAGAAAAGACTGTACCAGATGTCGGCCCGATTCCCTTAGCCTCCTTCTTCACCCTCAGCACCATCGACCCAACAAATTGGTAGAAACTCCTTTTTTGTATTCTTAGAAATCAATGGAAGAAAGGTTTTCTGACCCCTCGTCCTAAAGGTGGATGTTAGAAAAATATGATGGTGTGCGCGCGTTCTGGAATCCTTTAAAAAGGAGGTTTTACTCTCGCAGAGGCACCCCATTGGCCCTCCCGCAAGAAGTCATCGATTCTATGCCACGTGATACCTTCCTTGACGGCGAATTATGGTATGGTCTTATCTCTTGTTCACACCTAGTGATGTCTCTTGTTAACTTTATGTTTATGGGATTAGGTTTGGGTTGGGCAAATTTGATGATGCGCGACGAATCGCAAACAGACTCAATGCGGAGGGACTCGATTGGTCGAATCTCAAATATGTGGTATTCGATGTTCCCAACTATCACACAACCTATGAACAGCGTTATGCAAAACTTGGTAATTCTCTCTCTCTCACACACACACAAACACACACACACACATTTTACTGTAGAGGAATTATTTGGAAACGGCAAATGTAAATATGTTACTGTGGCAAAGAAAGAACTGTGTAAAGATATTCAGCACTTGGAATCCTTCTTTCAGGATGTACTTGATAACGGAGGCGAAGGAGTGATTCTGCGAGACCCCAAGTCGCCTTGGGAGACTGGCCGGTGTAAAGGCTACCTTAAACACAAAGTACCCCGTCCCACCCCTACCTTCTCCCTACATTTGTATTAACAATTTTTTTCAATTCTTAGAAATTTCGAGACGCAGAAGCGAAGGTGGTGGCTAGGATGGGACCTTATCAATGGGAATGTGAACTGTGAGTATTATTACGAAGGTTTTAACCTTGATTTTCCCTAATATTATGAATTCAGTCCAAACGGAGTGCGATTCGCTGCTGCTGCGGGGACAGCCGAGTTTGTACATAGATGGCAGCCACAGCCTGGGGATATCGTCTCCTTCAAACACCATGGGTTCATGCACCCTTCCCATAAACCGAAAAGTCCGACCCTCTATCGGCTCCGACAAGACATGAAATGGGATGACGTCATCGCAGATTGGAAAGCGGACAAGCCTCCGGCTCCCACAAGTAATCTCTCTCTCTCTCTCTTTCTCTCTCTCTCTCTCTCTCTCTCTCTCTCTCTCTCTCTAACTCTCTCTCTCTCACACACACTCTCTCTCCTTCTCTCTCTCGCTCGCTCTCTCCCTTTTGCTCTCTCTTTTGCTCTCTCGCTCTTTTCACTCGCACACACATTCACCACACAACACACATGCACACTCTCAATCTCTTCTCACCACACAATACACCACATGCAACACCACACTTTCTCTCCCTTGCTCGCTTACACTCATTTACCCTCAGGCGCTCCATTAAGGAAGAAACGGATGCTGCCAAAGGGGTATTGGCTGGATATCCAAAACCGACGCAAATACTTTTCGTGGTTGGCACAAAAGTTAGGATTCCAAGTAGGCAATAGAGAGCATTGGCTGAATATCAAGAAGGCCGATGTTGTCGAAAACAAGGTATCAACACAAAAGAGTGTTTCCTTATATGTGCTTACACTAAACAGGGTAAAGGATTGTTTCGATACTTTAGAACTCTCATGGAGGCTTTAAATCAAACCTACCCCGAACTTGAAATAGGTAACTTTTTTTCCCCTTCAAGATATTTATAATAACTTTATTTTGAAGAAGAGAATGATGACTGGACGAACATTAAAAAGAGACGCGAGTTTTTCATTGGACTTGCACACAAATTAGGCTTCGATCATACGCAAAGCGCAAACTGGTTAAACTTAACTCGGGCCGATGTAATCGCTAACAAGGTAGGTGCAATTGCTTATTTTGTGGGTTATACGCTAAAGATTGTTTTTTAAAAGGGAAAAGGACTCTTCAAATACTATCACACCGTCAAAGAAGCTCTTGCTGCTACCTTCCCAGACCTATCCCTAGGTACTGCGAATCCTAATTGATCGTTTTTCTACAATTGTTAATCTTTCTTCAAAAGATGCTACAAGAAGCTTCTTTGGTTACTATGCAAGAAGGAAAGGTTTTGATTCCCACAACCCCAATGCATGGTACTCTGTCACTATCTCTGATTTGCAGGAGACGGTAAGTGTATCAAATCCCTTTGTTTGTACTTGTTCTCTAACTCAGCGTCACAAAAGGCGAATCATGCGATTCCTATAACAACTCGAGGTCAACTACAGAGGTTATTGATGAAGGCATATCCTGAAGTATCCTTCACTCAATGGCTCCCACGCCAGAAAGGCTATACATCGGGATACACTCGCGTATGGCCCAAACAAGAAGTAAGTGAGGTTGTAGAATAAAAAAGTAAGCAAGAAGGTCAAAAGACAAGACTATGTTATGGATGTGAGGAGTGGAAGCGAGGCCCAACTGCAGTTCTTCGCTGCGGATTAGGACCCGGTGGGACTTCCCTGAGGGTTGTTGTGGGATGGAATACCAGCCATGCTGTTATAGGGGGGTAACCCTCAACACAGCAACCGTGTTGTGCCTACTGTCCCGACTGAGCATAGCTCGCTCCGCTCTCCCACACTCAACGCCAGACAGAAGAGTGACACAGTCATCCGCAAAAAGTGGAAGGAGAGTCTGCGAGAAAAAAGACATACCCACCCTCTAGTTCCCTCCGTTTTCATTATGGGACTTTAAGAATTGAAAAGAAAGGCGACATCATGAAACAAGCAAAGGAGCTTCAAGTTGAGCTTTCAAGTCAAAACAGATGTGTTTACTTTCAAATTTAGGTATCCATAAGGCCATGGCTGTTGCCCTCTTCAAGGAGGCTCAAGGCATCCTCTTTCCTCCAGGGACACTGATATGAAAGTAACAAGAAGTTGAATAAAAGATGCAACCTACAACTTCGAAGGTACTCACATGTAAACAAGTCCCACACGGTCACCATCGAGGATCGGAGGAGACCTGGCGTTCAACTTCTCGCTCTCCTTGGTAAGAGGCATCCCGTAGTGGGTTACAGTCATTGTAGCGCCTTTGCCGATGTTGAAGGTAGCACGAATGGTGCCCTTAAGTTCCGAGATAGTTGCGTTGGCGGGAACTTTGATGGGGACGTGACGGCCTTGATGGGTTACAGTCAAAGTTTGCGTGAGTACCATCCTTGCTCTTGTTGAGGGAGTAGTTGCCAAATCCAAAGCGTAGAAGATATGACAAAGAACCAAGACAACTTCGTCGGGGGGGGCTATAGGTATCGAAACTACGGAAATCAACTACAACTTCAGAGTCAGGCTCAATACATGCTAACGCTCCAAGGATGACGAGCAACGCTTACTTCAATTTCGAGCAGTATCTGCCACAATCTGAGACAGTTTCGTTTGTAGATTCTACAGGCAATTATTTGGCCTGTCAAGTAGCCTTTGAAGATGCATTAGCGCGTGCAGTTCTATCCAACAAAGAGAACATACAACCGATGCAAATATGCGCCGAAGAAGAGGAAGACGAAGAAACAGCGGCTCAGCAAAACTGCACGACATATGAGAATCCAACCCAAATCCAACAAAGAGTCACCCAACTCCCATCGGAGGACAAACCGACGATATCGCAAACTGAAGGAGCGCATGTGATAGAAGAAATGATTCAGCAAGCATTGCAGACATTCGCAGATGGTGACGAGCAAGAAGGCGAAAAAGAAGGCGAAGAAGGGGACAAAGAAGTAGTAAAGAAGCGAAGACCCACGTGTACACCCTCTGCTGTTACAAACAAGCGTCGGCTACGCGGGTTCGCCAACCTTGGTAGGTTTACTTTTTTCTTGTAACGGCCATCAAAGACTAACGACGCCCAAAGGCAACACATGCTTCCTCAACACCGCTTTGCAGTGAGTTTCCCTCCTTCCTTTCTATCTTGGCTGATCCTGTCATAGGTGCTTTTTGCACAGTCCTGGAGTGGAGGCGCAATTACGAAAGAACAAGGCAAAAATTGCCGGCCTTCTGTTACAACTTCTTGAGGGCGAAAGAGGATCGGCAACAATTGAGGTACGTGTTGCGAAAATCAAGTGAATTCTTACGGTCATTATCAAAGGCTTTGATTCAGTACATTGAATATTATCACTACCTCGGTGACTTGATAAAACAATTGACAGAACAATACGATGTTGGATTATTCTTATTTGATATCCTCTTCCCTGCTTTGCAGGTAGGAACTCCAACCAGTGAAATAATTAGCCTAATTTTTACATAACAAAGAAAGAAGGCGCCACAGCTGTCTGTAGACCTTTCACGTTGCGCACTTCAGAGCAAATCTGTACGCATTGTTCTGCCTCTCTCCAATTCTTAGCCCTCTTTTAGTATTCCGTGAGACTGGACACTCTCGTGAAGTTATAATTGATCGGGAATGCCTACATGTTGAAGTGCCACACGAAATTAATCTTGCCGAAGCTCTGAAAGCCGCGGTTCCAGAACAGGTACTACCCTGGGAATCATATTTTGCAATTATTGATAATGATTCCTTCAAAGATCTCTGATGATTTGTTCCTCCGATTCTGTTCATATTCTTATCCAAAGAATCTCGTACTGCGCTTCAACTACCTCTCAGGACGGGCGAGGTTGACCGACTTCGCTGCCTACCTCACCGACACTTTACAGCCAATACGTAAAGCGGCACAGCTAACCGAGGATATCACGAAAGTATACAAACTCTACGCGATCTCTGTTCACGTAGGCAATTGGGGCATGTCCTCGCCACCCTCTTATGGTCACTACTATGCCTTTCTTAGGGTCTGTTCTAAAGCCCCTCTTTTACCTTCTACTTGACACTGACCCTCTACTACACCACTTAGGTAGGACAAGATTGGAAGAAGCTTGGTAAGAATATAATAGCGTCTTTCCTCCCTCTACTTGCTTTTCTTCTCATCCTTGCAATTTGAATAGATGACAACCGCGTGTGGGGAGTGTCGTGCCAAGAAGTCACACGAGTGCTGAAGGACAAACACCACAGACCCATCCTCTGCTTCTATCAGAGGATCAAACGCACTAAACGTGACGGCCAACCTACAAAGCATCATCGGCTCCAAGATGCGAGCGTCAACCCGTTTGCTGAAGGCAGCCTTACCAAGCGCGTAGTAGAGAAGGTCAGGAGGTCAGCACCAAAAATGACCAAGAGGGCAAACAACAACAACAACAAACAGAGGTGCCAGGTGCCAACAGAGTATGAGAAAGAGGATAGCGGCAACTCCTGGAGAAGAGGCAAGAACAAGAACAAGAAAAGAAACAAACAACAACAGCAACAAAACAACAAGAAGGAGCATGAAAGCAACAGCTCACCTGGCTCATGCCGTTCAAGGAGAACATACAACAACAGCAACAACAACAGCCGCAACAACCGCAACAAAGGAAAGACAACAAAGTTCTCCCTACCTTGGTATTGTGGCAACACAGACAACTTGCCATGTGGTGGAGGTGCCGAGGTGGAAGAAGAGAGGGTTCATACTCAATATTCGATCAACAGAGACCCACCGCCACCCAAACCAACAACAACTTCAACATCAATCTTTCAGAGGCAGGAGTCCATCTTCCATCCTCATTCGCACAACGAGCGATATGCGAAGGTGTTGCAAAGCATTGTGGATGATGACACGGCAACCTTCAAGAAGCAGGAAGAGGAGAGACGCCAAACAAACGGATTAAAGTGGCCCTCCAAGACGCCCGTCCGACAACACCAACAACAACACAACAGGGACGGGAGCTACAACTTCAACTTCAACGAGCCATCCCCACCCTTTACTCTTCGAAGAAGGAATGTGAAGCGTGTAGAGCCTAAGGAACGACACGATCAATCACGTCCTATGCTATTCAGTGGCATCGGACCCGAGGTGAGGGTTGGTGACTTCTCTGATATGTCCACCCCGCAATCCAAGGCATATCCTCCGAAGCGTAGCGCTACCGGCCACAATAACAACACACGCACTTCTACTACTACTTCATCGGCCAGCGACGGAGCTTTGCAATGGTGCGCTTCTGCCACCTCGTTGATACCTAAGCAGCCCTTGTTATCGATGTTCAACAACCCCTCTGCTGCGCTCGCGGAGTCGCCTTCCTCTTCTGCGTCCGGGTGGAACTGGCTTTGTGCTCCATTCTGGAAGAAGTCATCGCAGCACGAGGACGCAAAGCAAGATAAAGCTACTGATGCAGAAGATGTATTTGCTTTTCATGCCTCGGATTCTTCAGAGGAGTGTAGCAGTACATATTTTAGTGAGTGAACCCTGTGCAAACACGGCACGTTGCGCAGAACATAAATTAGAAAACTATTTGTTTTTTGTTGCATTCCGCCAAATATTTTTGAAAGCAAAAAAGAAACGAAGGAATGTTTGAAGAGGAAGGGGATGCCTGGGAGGTATAGCGTAGCTAGCTTATATTGTGCTTATCTCCACCTCAAATAGGAGGAGCTGGACGACTTGCTTTCACTCTCGTTTTTTCAAGAGAATATTGCTGCTTGCCTAAGACCAGAAGAACTCCCTGAGACTTTGGAAAGGCTCAACAAACAATGTTCGCTCGTCAACCAGGGAAGTGCGCTCTTTGACAATGGAAAACTTCAAGACTTTTTCACCGAGGCATCTGTCCTATTTGCTCTCTTTGGCTCTGCGGCTTTGGAAGGCCGTGCCTTGTGCTACTTAGCAATGGCCCATGCCCGAATGAACCAACGAGAATCTGTTCGTGAGTGTGTAGCAAAAGTGAACAAAATCATAGACTCCCTGATTGCACAACACGAACATAACAAAGCTTCAGAACTCAGGGAGGAACTTTTGCCTTTGGCCCAGATCTTTGACGAAACTGCCGAGACAACACCACTCCCTGAGAATGCAGCTTTGTTTGCGGAGATGAACTCCGCAATTCAATTGTTCAGGGCTGGAGAAGAGGAACAAGGGCTACAAAGACTCAAGGAAATCCTCCACCATTCGTCGCTGCTCTCGTTAGACAGCAAACAAGGGTGCTATGGAGTTATACTGGCGAATTTGCTCGAGCTGAAAGCTGTGCGCGGTTGCCAGGTTAAAAAAGTGGACAGGAAGATGAAGGGCGCTCTCGATACTGATGAATCGCCGTTGTCCAAAGCCAAGCTTTTGCTAGTTCATGCAAAAGTTGCCACCGAAGCCACCGCCTTCAGGGGTGCGCAAGACAGCATTGACGTAGCTGAGGGTTTGATTTGGGATGTATCCGACAAAGAAGCCACTGAACTAGGCATTGTTGTTGCGCTACGGAAAAGTTTTCTTTCCTTCAAACTGGGGAATCCCTTGGCGGCGATGCGCAAAGCCAAAGATGCCGAGGAACGTGCAACCAATGCCGAGAATTCAATTCTGCGTTATGAGGCTAATTTCTTGCAGGGAGAGATATTGGCGAAAGATGGCGAGACTGATGCCGCAATGTGTTGTTTTCGTGAGGCGGAAGAAATTGCAATACAGGCTGCTTATAGAAGAGGAGCAGTTGAAGCAGAGAGACGGCTGGTTACCCAATATGCCAAGGCGTGTCCCCGAGAGTTTCTTGAGCAAGACAAGAATCTTGATTTGCCGGAGGCTACAGCAATCGCTTGCATGGGAATAGGAAACTATGCCAAAGCGATACAAGAATTCCTGAAATATGAGGCCGGAAAACCTGCTATGAGGGTGGAGGAAAGGACCACGCTTCACGCAAGTATTGCGCAGTGTTATTGGTGCTTAGAAGACATTGAACAGGCAGCTAAGGAGTTCTCCGTGGCGATCCAATTCGGCGAGCAGACACTGCAAGGTGCTAAAGCAGACGATGCCTGGTATCAAACATTCTTTACCAAAGAACTTGCCTCCATCTACAAGTGTTTGGCTGCCGTTCTTGTGCAGAAAGGAAACACACATGAAGCACTGCGAATGTGTGATAGGGCGAGGGGTAGGGCCTCAGCTGAATTGCTCGCCCAGAAACAACAGCAGTGGGAGATATTTCAACATGTAGATCCATGTGATGATCCTCGCGAATTGGCTCAGAAAAGAGAAACCACAATCCTTTTCTATGCTATTCTTCCTGTTGTGAAAAGCGAGGAAAAGGAAGCGGCAATTAAGTCTGGTGCCTTCTCGCCAAGCGTCCTTGACTGGCGGCTCTGTATTTGGGTGGTGCAGCCGGTATTGGAATCCCCGATAAGGTTTCATTCTGGAATGCTGTTGAGCGAAGCTCTTCAAGGAGAAAGCTTATCGGATTACATGCACGCCTTTCGGGGGCACCTCGGCATCCCAGAAAATCACCCAAAACGTGGAGACCAATTTGAATTTGATGCTTCCGAAGCTCGCAATCAAGAGCGAGATCCGACGCTAACCAGAAATGGGTTAAGGGAGAAGCTTTTTAAAAGGCCTGCCAACCAGCAAGAAACTCAAAGCTCCAGATTGCTGAAGTTATATACTCTTCTTATTGAACCCATAAAAGATTTGTTACCGACTGCCGAGGAAGACTTGGTAACTATCGTACCGGAGCAAGAACTGTATTTGGTACCGTTTGCTGCACTAAAAGATAGCAAAAACAACTACCTGGTGGAAAGCCACTCCCTTTCGATGGCTCCTTCGCTGGCATTGCTTTGTCAGCTGCCACCACCTCTGCGGGCCTTTAATCCAGAGAAGTGCGTTGTTGTTGGAGATCCGATCAATCGTCGGTGGGGCTCGCTCCCCGGTGCAATTGCGGAGGCAAACGGTGTTGCCGGGGCGCTTCACACCAAACCTTTGGTTGGTAAAGATGCGGAGTGGCATTTGGTGAAACCCTACGTTCACGAGAGTGAGCTATTCCATTTTGCTGGGCACGGACTCTGCTATGCTGTTAATAGTAAGCAAGATTTCCGAACATCTACTGGAGCTTTAGTGTTGGGCGTGGCGGGAGATGAGGACCCGTTTTTTGGTTTGCTTTTCTCTTATGAGCTGGAGTGCGTGCGATTAGCTCGAGGCGCGCTAGTGGTATTGAGCGGGTGTGATACTGCCATTGGCCAGTTGAACAGCGACGGGATGGCTGGTTTGGCCCGCGTGTTTCTTACCTGCAATGCATCAACTGTGTTGGTTTCCTTGTGGCCTCTGTATGATGACAAGGCTGCAGACATCTTCCTTGTGTTCTACGAGGAATTCCTTGAAAACGGACGAAGTGCCGCAGCAGCTCTGCGTGTCGCCATGAAGAAACTGCTAATGAACTTTCGTGAAGAGCCGCGCTTCTGGGCACCCTTTGTTGTGCTTGGCAATGTGTGAGCAATTTGTTGTGGTTGGGAGAATTGTAATACAGTAGAGTCTAAATTTAAAGAGCTTGGTTCGAATCTGGCAGTATGCAGCGTGCCGGCCACAGAAGCGATGACAATTTTTATTCGTTTCCTACTCCAATCCCTTATCATTTTCCGTTTTTGGAGGGAGAATTTGATATGGTTGTTTGATAACTGCCCAAGTAGGAGCCTTCCCCCAAGCACATCGCTCCCCCTGCCTCAACGGACAGGCATCAAGGAAAGGGGCAACGAGTTGTAACGGATTCTCGTTCCCACCTCGAATTAGCCTTTTTTCAACCCAAGTTGGATCCAGTATACCTTCCTCTTCATGCAACGCTCGGTAGGACCGAACGGGAATCAAAGTGGCGATGGCCACAACGGTGTCCACATAGCTGTTATCCATGCAGTGGTTCAGACTCACCCGCCCTTCAGGAATCCACACTCGAATCGGTCCGTACATCGCAGACGTGGCTCCCGCGTCCAATATTTCCATTTCAATTTTGTCGTCTTCGGGAACAAACCTTTCCCTAGAGCCATCGCCACCAAAGATGAAAATTGTGAAATAGATCTTCGCCGTAGAGTTGTTGGTTACTGAGAAGAACAGCGAATCTCCTGTCGCGTTCAACAGTTCGCCGTGGGAATTGAGTCGATGGGCTTGAAACTCTGGAATACTCGACCCTTTAATGTTTGTTAAACGGAGCAAATCAAAAGATTTAAAAACCTTCAACACGGTTCTTCAAAGCCCTCTCTAGTGCCTCATTTGCCTCAACTTCGCCTGTTACTTGGATTGCATTCTGAAGTCGGAACAGCTCAAGGCTGACGTCAAGCATTCGTCCTGGTGGGCGTTGCAAGGCAATTTTGGCTTTGGCATACTTCAGAAGATTCGAGACAAACAAAGCTTCTTGGCCTTCTTTATGTGGCGGAAGCAAGAGATGATGTTGATGAAGCGAGCTCCAGGCTACCCATGATCCGCTGTGAAACGGGTGAATAAGTGACCACAACAAAAAACTAACCTCTCGTTTTTAACGGTCAAGTACTCAGCGTCACTGGAGGGTGCGTTCTCAATTTTTAAGACCGAATGCAAGTCGATCAGCTGTTGGAGCGGTTCACATCCTTCGCCCAAAAGTTGGATTTTCATCAGGCAGTTTACTGCAACAAGAAGGACGGCCGAATCATGAACCTATTTTATGGCGGAGTTAGGGCTTCAGGAAAATAGAAAACGTACATTGATCGAATGATTTGGCTCTTCAATACTTCCTACGGCCCTCGTGTTTTCGATTTCTGTTACCAAAACCCGCCCGGTCTCTCTTCCTGTATCATCTTGCAGTTGATACCGCCCAGGAATAAGAAATTGTTGGCTTCCGCAATCCAAGTAAACTTTTGAGTTCTGGTTGTCGATTTCCGTCACTCGAGGGAGACTTTGGTCCTCCTTGTTCAACACCTTGTTTGTAAACAGCACAAGATTTCCATTTTGTTCAAGAACAGGGTCACCGAAGAGGTGCGTTTGCATTTCCCGCTGCAGGAGTTGCCACAAGGAAGTATAATTCATCCAGGAGGAAATCTTCAAGTCTAGGATTTTCAGCAGGATCACTTCCATACTGAGAGTAAATGCACCGATACTCTCCCCGTCTCCATCAACGATTTCAATTGCAGGACGAAGATGTGATGCCGCTGAGAGAGTGACAACGGATGACTTTTCATCGGGGCGCAATGACAGATCTTTCCCATTGGGGAAGCGGAATGTTAAACCATGGGGGCTCTTCACTCTCATAGCTCCGTTGTATTCCCCTCGATAGATTCTCCCACTGTAACAACAATCATACAAAAGAGTTACCGCAATCTGCTTTGATAGCATTCGTTGTAGAAGAGGTAGCAAGATTTTCCCGGTAATTGCATGACCGCCCCCCCCTCCAGTTCCATTCCTATACTCAAACGATATGTCTGATGGAAGGAATCCTTCGTCGTCCTGTTGAGAAGCACCATGTCCACTGAAATATAAAACAACAACTCCGGATTGCACCCGATCGGCAAGAGATGTGATCTGTTCAAGAATCGCAGATGTGGTTGCTCTGGGTCCTGTGAGCTCCTTTACATCGCCAAATCCGAATCCATGCGTAAGCAGTCCTGACAGTCTGCACACATCATTGGCAGTACCATGCAGCGGCGAGATTTGCGGAGATTGACCATAAGAACAACCAATCAGCAGGGCATGCGAATCTTTCTTTGTCTAGCATATTTTGGTTACAACCTGATTCGTGCATTATCTAAGGTAACGTACTGGGGTAATGTCCACGTTAACTTTCGTCTCGTAAATTCCGGAGTGCGAAGCCAGTACAAGATGAATATCCAAGCCGCCCTTCGCTTTGTCTATGGAGAAGAAACCAGTGCCCTCAACAGGGATTTCAGTCCACTCTCCCTGCCGTGAAGAATGCTGCTCCCCGTGGGATACAGACCACTGCACGAAGATCGACTCTTTTTGTTGAAAATTTGACACCTCTACCTTCAGATGACCATTTTCGTGCATGCGATTAAACCGCAATTCCCTTCCATCAGTGGTGTCCACGAGCCGAATACCGAGTACGGGCATTTCCGCTGCCGTACTCTCAGTATTTTCTTTTTCTCCAAAAGCTGCCATTCCGTGAAGGACTTTTGGAATCTGCACTCCAAAACCCGGAGGCAGTTCGTAAAGCTGTGCAAAACTTTAGAAAAAATTGTTTGCTATAGAACAAACCTTGTTTAAAGCCGCAATCCTTCTCTTGGTACGGCGTTCTATGAAGGGCAATCCAAGGTCCACCGTCAGTGTAACACCTGCTAGCGCAATCGCTTCATTAGCCCATTTTTCGGCTTCGGTGAGAGAGCAAAAGCCGTCAGCAAAGCCATGAAGCTCAATTGTTCCTTCATCTGTTTGTGTCACTGGTCCCTTTATACTTGGTTTCTTTTTGAAAAAGCCTTTAGCGTTGCGCACTCGTTCGAGCAGATCCAAGGAGGGAACTCCGACAAAATCCACCAAGATCTTCATTGGGGTGAGAATTTCTGCTTCTTCAGGTTTCTGAGCTTCCTCCACTGCCAATCCTAATTGATTGTAGAGTTCGAGTAGCTCAGCTCGCAGTCGTTGGCGTCCCGCTTCCTCCAGGGAGTCTGAAG
>Ga0209915_1002681_pt1 | contig 17535 bp, 13 predicted proteins | sample ThiBiot_750_plan_FD_183952 | JGI IMG/M metagenome (GOLD analysis project Ga0209915, IMG submission 183952) | Wastewater bioreactor microbial communities from Cape Town, South Africa - Thiocy_cont_750_plan (SPAdes) | ecosystem: Engineered > Bioreactor > Thiocyanate-remediating > Anaerobic-Aerobic... | reverse complement strand
GCATCCTGGCCAATCACACCATGAAGTTCATCTCGGACCCGCTGCAGGCCGGCCAGTATGCGACCGAGAACGCGGGTGTCCTGGGCGGCGGCTTCAACAGCTCCACCTACAGCCAGAGCACCGGCAACGTGCTGACCTGGAAGGTCACCGCCCAGCAGAGCTGGCAGGGTGACAAGCTGGGCCTGACGGTGACGGAACGCTGGTTCGCCGATGGTGTGCTGTTCGGCAAGTGGCTGGGCAAGGGCATCGTCAGCCCCGGCGCCCAGTATGTGGTCTGCTCCGTTGGCTGCCCGACGTCCACCAACCAGGTGCGCACGGTCAACTACAACTATGTGCCGTCCGTGTTCTATATGGACATCGGCACGACCTATAATTGGACCGATAGCACTCAGCTCTACTTCAAGGTCAACAACGCGCTGAACCAATCGCCGCCCGTCACCGGTGGCGAGCCGAACAACACGCTGTATGACGTGATTGGCCGCTTCTATCAGGTCGGTATCCGCATCAACAACTAAGCGGATATCGTCAGAAATTGGGGCTCCCGGAAACGGGGGCCCTTTTTCTTGCGCAGGTTCCATGGGGCCGCGAACCTGTACGCTTGCGAAAGATACCGTTCAGGTCGGGTTCATGGTCACCTCATCATGGTGTGGGCAACGGTGCTGATGCACCGGCCCCCGCCGGGTTTTCGGCGCAATGAAAGGAGCAATATCATGATGAAACATCTGGTTTGCGCCGTGCTGACCTTTTCGCTGTTGGGCGCCACCGCCGCTTCCGCGCGCCCGTGGGGAGGCGAGCGTCACTACGACCGCGGCTCCCATTATGGCTATAGCCACGACAGCTGGCGCGGTGGACGCTACCATGATGGCGGCGCAGGGCTAGCGCTGGGTGTCGGCTTAGGTCTTTTCGCCTTGGCGGCCATCGCGTCGCAGAATGATGACCATTACTACGACTATGGTCCGCCGCCGCCCCCGCCGCCGGCTTACCGGGGCGGTTATTACGGCTATTGATTGGCATTGGCGCCCGAGGTGCCGAGTTTGGGGCCCCGGCGTTAGCCGGGGCCCGTTGCTTTTTGGGGGACGCTGTTCCGAGCTTGCGCCCCGGCCGTGCCCGGCCTAAAGGGAACGCGCAAGACAAAAGACGCGATGTCCCAGCCCGGCGCTCCTCGTCCGCATTTCCGGACCATTGCCCTGATCGTCGGCGCGGCCATGTTTATGGAGCAGCTGGACGGCACGGTGCTGGCTACGGCATTGCCCAGTATGGCGCGGGAGTTGGGCGTGGCCGCGCCCAGCCTGTCAATCGCCCTGACCTCTTACCTGATCAGCCTGGCGATTTTCATTCCCGTCTCCGGGCGTATCGCAGATCGATTCGGCGCGCGCACGGTGTTCCGCAGTGCCGTCATCGCCTTCACTCTGGGGTCGATCCTGTGCGGACAGGCGCCAAGCGTGCCCTTTCTGGTCGCCGCACGCTTCTTCCAGGGGATCGGCGGAGCCCTGATGCTACCCGTCGGGCGCCTGGTACTGATGCGCAGCGTTGGGAAGCGCGACCTGATCCAGGCAATGTCCTGGGTCCTGATCCCAGCGGTGGTTGGCCCTATTCTTGGCCCGCCGCTGGGCGGCTTCATTGTTACCTATCTCAACTGGCGCTGGATTTTCTATATCAATGTGCCGATCGGGATATTGGGGGTGGTCCTGATCAACCGCTTTATCGCCGATAGCCGGAGCGAAGGGCCCAAAGGGTTTGACCTGCCCGGCATTGTGTTGTCGGCGCTGTCGCTTGGCCTGCTGTTGTTCGGGTTCGAACTGGCCAGCCATGATGGCGAACTGAAGACATCGCTGGTCCTTCTGGCGATCGGCGGCTTGGCGGGCCTTGGTTATATCGCTCACGCAAGGCGCGTCACCGATCCGATCCTGGATATTTCGCTTATGAAGATCCCCACCTATGGGGTGTCGGTGATTGCCGGTGCCATAACCCGCATCACTCAGGGCGCGCAGCCCTTCCTGCTGCCGCTGATGATGCAGCTGGGCTTCGGCTTCACCGCGGTTCAGTCTGGCCTGATGACCATGGCGACGGCGCTGGGCTCCATTGCCGCTAAGCCGCTGGCGCCGGCCGTCCTGCGCCGCTTCGGCTTTCGCGATACCCTGATGGTCAACGGTTTTTTCGCCAGCGCCGGCTACGCGATCTGCGGGATGTTCCGGCCCGACTGGCCTCTCATTGTGATCTTCGCGGTGATGGCGCTGAGCGGTTTTTTCATGTCGATCCAGTTCACCGGCTACAATACCATTGCCTATGACGAGATCGAGCCCGAACGCATGGGCACGGCCACAAGCTTCTACACCACCTTCCAGCAATTGATGCTGTCGATGGGCATTTGCGCCGGTGCCGCCGCGCTGGAGGGCGCAATGGCAATTCAGGGGCACAGCCGTCCGATGCTGATCGACTTTACCGCGGCCTTCTGGACCGTCGCGGCGATCTCGCTCATCGCCACCATCTGGAATCGGCGGTTTTCGCACGAGGCCGGTACCGAGATCAGCGGCCACACGCCGCGCAGCTGGCGGATCCGCCAGGCGGCAGCCGCCGACCAGGGTCTCAATGCAGAGGAAATTGGTGATGACCGTTTCAGCAGACCGCTCCGGCATCTTCGCGATCGGTAACGAGATCGCTGTCCACCGCATGGGCTATGGTGCCATGCAGATCACCGGGAATGGCGTTTGGGGACCGCCGCGGGACAAGGCGGAGGCGCTGAGGGTTCTTCGACGGCTGCCGGAACTGGGGGTGGATTTCATCGATACCGCCGATTCCTACGGGCCGGACGTCTCCGAAAGGCTGATCCGCGAGGCGCTGCATCCCTATGAGGGGATACTGGTCGCCACCAAGGCGGGCTTCGTGCGCAGCGGCCCGCACATGTGGCGGATCAATTGCCGGCCCGAACATCTGATCGATGCCGCGCACAGGAGTCGCGAAAAGCTGGGAGTCGAACGGATCGGCCTGTGGCAGTTGCATCGCATCGACAGCCGCGTGCCGCGCGACGAACAGTTCGCGGCGATCCGGCAGTTGCTGGACCAAGGTGTGATCCGCCATGCGGGGCTCTCGGAAGTGTCGGTTGAGGAGATAAAGGCGGCGTCGAAGGTCTTCCCCGTCGCCACGGTGCAGAATGCCTACAACCTGGCCGACCGGGGCAGCGACGATGTGGTCGATTACTGCGCCGCCAATGGTATCGGCTTCATTCCCTATTACCCCCTGGGCGACGGTAGCCTGGCGCGCGCGGGCGGGGCGCTGGACCGGCTGGCCAGGGCCAAGGGCGCCACGGCAGGGCAGGTGGCGCTGGCCTGGCTGCTGAAGCGTTCGCCGGTGATGCTGCCCATTCCCGGCACCTCCAGCCTCGCGCATCTGGAGGAAAATGTCGCCGCCTCTGCCATTGCGTTGAGCGACGAGGAATTCGCCGGCCTGGACCGACGCCGATAAAAAAACACGCCCGGCTTTGGCCGGGCGTGTCCATTTCAGAAGCATTCGCGGGCTTATTTAACGCCGATGCGCACATCTTCCAGGATGCGCTTGGCGCGCGTGGTGTTGAAGATGCCGCAGGAGCAGAAGCGCGACATCGCCTCGGCCGCCTCGCGCGGCGAGCGGCGGTTCTCGCGCACGAAGCTCATCATCTTCTGCGCCAGGTTGATCGACACCATGCCATGGCCGCACATGGTCGAGAGCATGATGGCCTGCTTGCCGGGCGTGTTGTCGCCGACATGCTCGAAGCCCAGCGAATAGGCGATGGAGTGGCGCGGGATGCCCGCCACCTTGCAGGCGTTCTTGGCGTTCTCGATCGAGGAGGAGATGTTGACCGAGATGCCCAGATCCTCCTCCCTGATGCGCTTGACGAAGGCTTCGGCATTGGCGCGGTTGTCGAACACCGCGGCCATGGTGCCGGCCTTGCTCATGCCGTCCAGCACCTTCTTCAGGTTCGGACGGTTGCGCTTACCCCAGTGGCCAAAGATGCTCTTGCTCTTGGTCGGACGCAGGGCGCCGCCGTGCAGGGCGTCGCCCAGGCTGACGGGATGGTACTGGGCGGCGATGGTCATGAAGCGCTTCTGCGCGGCCAGCGCGTCGCCGGTCTGGCCGGCTGCCTTGCTCTTGGCCGGCAGCGAAAAGACGATGTAGTCGTCGACAAAGCTCTCGGCCTTGCCATAGCGGTGCAGGGTATTGGTCATGCGTTCACCAGTTCCTTGGGCGCCTCGACGGGGGCGGCGTTGGTCAGATCGCGGATCACCTTGCGGCCCAGGCCGATATTGGTCTTGGCGCGCTGCGGGTCGTAGCCCAGCTTCTTGAGGATCGGCAGGACGATGTTCTCCTCGCCTTCCGCGTCGCAACGCACGCCCACGCCGATCACAACCTGGGTGGGGATGCGCTTTTCCACTTCCCAGATGATGCGGACGATCTCCTCGCAGCGCTCGACCGGCACCTTGATCTCGATAATGGCGCTCATCACCTTTTCGTTCAGGATGTCGGCGCGGATGTCGCCGGTGGTGACGTCGGTCATCAGGGTGGTGATGGGGTTGTTCTTCTCGAACGAAACGCCGACGGCGGCCAGCGCGCGGCTCATTTCCTGGAAGTCGCGGAAGCGCGCGCCGATGCCGGGCCGCCCCAGCTCGATGGTGAAGCCGACTTCGCCGATGCCGACGCGGTCGGTGACGTCGTTGGTCTTCACTTCCTCGGTGCCGCGGCCGGACACGCCGGTCGATTCATGGGGCACGCGCGGATCGGAGAAGGCGCGGCGCACCACGCGCGGCCATTCCAGCTGGTCGGGCTCGAAGGCGGTTGTAGGGCACACATCGGGCTCCGGCTCGAAGCGGACGCGGAAGTTGGCCAGGGTGCGGCGTACGAAGCGCACGGTGGCCGGCGGCAGCACTTCCTTCGAAAGGCCGTTGTAGCAGGCGTAGCATTCCACGCATTCGTCGCGGTTGATGGTGGCCCGCTGCAGCAGCGGATCGATGTAGATTGCGCCCATCGGGCAGACATAAGTGCAGTTGCCGCAGGCGACGCACTTTTTCGGGTTGATACGCATTGTATTTCCTTCCCGGGAAAAACGGAACCCGATCAACGGCTTCCGGCAATAGCACCATTTGCGGCCGGGGGGCGGGGTGATGCAAGTCCTTTCGTATTGCGGCCGCCGGAAACCGACATTGTTGAGAGTAGCTCGCAACTGCAATGCCGCCCGATGGAAAAATTTTGTACTTCTTTGCCGTGGAAGACATTTTTCTTGCCAAGGCCCGGTCCGGCTTCAGGCCGTGTTCGGCCAGTGCCAGGGCGATCTCACGGTGGATCCGGGCAATCAGCGCACGAACCTGCGCGCGCACAAATTGGTGCCGGGCGCGGGCGGCGGCGCTGTAACGGCCGTGAACCCAGCGGTTGCGATTTCCCATTGGCGCGCCGCGCGGGCGGCCTGTCCGTTTGCCCAATTGAACCTCCATGAGGGAGGGGTCCCCCTCCCTTCGTTTTCAGCAACCCATTATCGCCCGGTGCGGGTGGGAGGTGGGTTGGCGCAGCGGCCCGGGCCACCCCAAGTCCCTGGCCGGGCGGGACAAAGAAATTTTCACGCGTGTTGGAAAGGCGGCGCGCGCACGACCTGTGCTAGCGTGGCGGCAAAAGAAGGGGAAACACCATGAAGCGTTCCGGCCTGTTGCTGCCTGCCCTGCTGCTTGTCTCTGTTTCGGCTTTTGCGGCCTTTGATGTGCCGCCCGACCGGTCGGGGGCGCCCTACAACACCCCCAGCATGCGCTATGTCGCCGACATGGATTTCTTCAAGCTGCCGCCAGGCCGAAAGATGGGCTCTTCCAGCGCGGTGCGCGGCGACTCCAAGGGAAACATCTGGGTCGTGGACCGCTGCGGCGCCAATGACTGCAACGGCAGCCCGCTGGCCATGATCATGCAGTTCGACGCGAAGGGCAATTTCATCAAGGCGTTCGGGGCGGGGACGCTGCTGTTCCCGCACGGCTTTTATATCGATGCAGAGGACAATCTGTGGATCACCGACGGCCATGTCGATGCCGGGCGGAAACTGGGTGATCTGGTGCGCAAATTCTCGCCCGACGGGCGCATCCTGATGACCCTGGGCAAACCCGGCGTTTCCGGCAGCGGACATGACACTTTTCACGAACCGAGTTCGGTGCTGGTGGCGCCGGACGGCAGCATCTTTGTCGGCGACGGCCATACCCCGGGCAAGGGCAATGCCCGCATCGTCAAGTTCGACAAGAACGGCAAATACCTGATGGAATGGGGCGGGCATGGCGGCGGTCCAGGCCAGTTCGAGGTGCCGCATAGCATGGCGCTGGACAGCCAGGGCCGGCTTTATGTCGCCGACCGCGCCAACAATCGCATCCAGATATTCACCCAGGACGGCAAGTTCCTGGGCCAGATGCACCAGTTCAGCCGCGACAGCGGCATCTTCATCGACGGGAACGATACGCTTTACGCGACGGATTCAGAATCGCGCGACGCAGCCGGCTATGGCCACCATCCGGGCTGGCGGCGCGGCATTCGCATCGGCAGCCTGAAGGACGGCGTGGTGACGGATTTCATTCCCGACGACGACCTGAATTCCGAGGCGGGCACCACCAGCGGCGGCGAGGGCGTGTGGTCCGACGGCAAGGGCCATGTCTACAGTGCCCAGGTCGAGCAGATGCGGGTGGTGCGGTATACGCTGAAGTGAACGGCGTGTCGGGCCCGTCGGCTTTCGTGATGTTCGGTTTCCTCTCCCCTTGAGGGAGAGGACATTTATCAATCGCGCGGGATGATGGCGCCGGGCAGGGCGACGACTTTCGCCGCCAGGGCAAGGCCGGCGCGCGCGGCATCGGGCGGCGCGGCACCTTTCAGCCGGGCGGCCAGATAGGCGCCGTTGAAGCTGTCGCCCGCGCCGGACGTGTCCACCACCGCCACCGCCTGGGTCGGCATGGCGACGGTCTTGCCGTCATAACGCATGATGCAGCCGGCTTCGTCGCAGGTCAGTGCGATCTCCGCATTTGTCAGCGTGGCGGTGAAATCCACCTGTTTCTGCGGATCGTCGATGCCGTACAGCAGCTGATAATCCTGGCGGCTGGGCAGCACGATGGCGGCCAGCTTCACCATCGCTTCGAAGGTATGGCGGGCCTCGTCCATCGACTTCCACAAAGCGGGGCGGATGTTGGGATCGAAGGCGACCTTCGTGGTCAGCGAGCCCAGCAGCTCGATCGCCGCCTGGCGGTCGGCATAGTTCAGGATCGCCAGCGAAATGCCCGAGACATAGATCAGGTCGGCGGGGTTGAGCAGTTCGGCCCCGCCCGCGGCCAGAAGCTGGCGCAGCCACTGCTTGGCGGGGGTCTCGCCACGCCAGTAATGGAATGTGCGATCGCCCTTCTTGTTGGTCTCGATCAGATAGAGGGCGGGGCGCGCGCCGGGGATGCGGAACACCAGCCGGTCGCCGATGCCTTCCTCGCGCCAGGTGGCGATCATGGCGTCGCTGAGGCCATCGTCGCCGGTGGCGGTCAGGAATTGGACGTCGATGTCGGGCGCGCTGCGCTTGAGATAGATGGCGGTGTTGTATGCATCCCCCGCGAAGCCGCGCTTCAGGTGGCCGTCGGCGACCGGGCGCAGTTCGACCATGCATTCGCCGATGGAAATGGCGGTGGTCATGTCACAGCCATTCCCTGTGCCAGGGCGTGGGCTGCACGCGCCATTTCGGTGGCGCGGACGAAGGCGCCTTCCTGGGAAAGATCGGACGGCACCATCCACGAGCCGCCGGCGCAGATCACATTGGGCAGCGACAGATAGGTGGAAAGGTTGCCGGGCGAGACGCCGCCGGTTGGGCAGAAGCGGACCTGCGGGAAGGGGCCGCCCAGCGCCTTGATGGCGGGCGCGCCGCCGCTGGTCTCTGCCGGGAAGAATTTGAAGCTGGAAAGGCCCAGCGCCAGGCCGCGCATGATGTCGGAGGCGGTGACCACGCCCGCCAGCAGCGGAACGCCCCGGGCTCTCGCGGTGTTGGCGACGTCTTCGGTCAGGCCGGGGCTGACGATGAAGCGCGCGCCGGCATCGACGGCCTTGTTCAGCAGATCGCCGTTGATGACGGTGCCGGCGCCGACGATCGCGTCCTTCACCTCGGCGGCGATGGCCCTGATGGCATCCAGCGCGCCCTCGGTGCGCAGGGTGATCTCAAGGATGTTGAGGCCGCCCGCCACCAGCGCACGCGCCAGCGGCACCGCATGGGCGGCGTTGCGGATCACGATCACCGGCACGATGCGTGTGCGCTTCAAGTCGTCTTCGAATGCCATGCCGGGCCCCGCTGATTGCGGCGCACCTTATAGCGGCAGGGCCGGGGCCGTGGTAGCCCGGTGCAAGCACCTGAAAGCGCTGCCGGAATGGCGGCTAGCGGGGCGTGGCCCAATCCGGATTCGGGGTGAAATGGCCGGTCGCGCGAAGCTGGTCCAGCGCCTCCCGGTAGCGCGTGAAGAAGGCGCCTTCCGCCTGGGGCGTGATGTTGTTGTGGTCCGATCCGGGCATGGGCACCGCCTCCTTGGGACCCTTGATCTGGTTGAAAGCGGAAAAGACGCCGAAGGGCGGCGAGGTCGTGTCGATGAAGCCCAGCGCCACCAGGCTTTCGGCGGTGATGGCGGGGGCGAAATTGACCGGATCGAAATAGCGCGCCGTCTCAACCACCCGGGGATCGTCGATGGGCCAGTTCGGATAGCCGCGGCGGCTGTGGTGCAGGTCGGCGCTCATGTCGGCGCCGGCGGGGACATTGACGATCATGGCGGTGACGCGGCCCGGATTGAGCCCCGCGGTGGCGAAGCTCTGCTGGCCGCCCATGGAGGTGCCCGCGATCACGGTGGTCCTGCCGTCCCAGTCGGCGCGGCTCTGGATGAAGTCCAGCGCGCGGGTGTCGCGCAGATACATGTTCAGGAAATACGATGTCTCGCGGTCGGTGTTGCCGATCCGGGCATAATCCAGCGGGGCGGTCGCCTCATCGGGCGCCATGTCGTGGGAATCCACGTCGAAGGCAAGCCAGCCTTCCTTCGCCCGGTCGGTGACCAGGCTTTTCTGCAGCGGATAGACGCCGGCATACTGGTAGAAAACCAGCGCGGGATGCCTGCCGCCGCCTTTCGGCACCGCCAGGTAGCCGTGCACATGGCTGTTCAGGCTGTCGAGAGTGACTGTATAGAGATCGACGCCGGGCTCGTCGGTCGGCGTGGGCACCAGGCGGGCGTTGATGGGCACCTGTTTGAGCAGCGCCAGCTTGTTCGCCCAGAATGAGTCGAAGTCCGGGGGCTTTGGCACGGGATTTCTGATCTGGTCGGGCGCCACAGCCGCGCCGACGATCATCTTGTCCAGTTCCTGCCGGGTGGGCGGGGTCGCAGGGGCAGGCGCGCCGACATAGCTCAGCTCCAGATAGAGCATGCCGGGATGATCCAGTACCGTCTCGATGGTGCCGGTGCCGGACGACAGGTCCAGTGTGCCGGACTTCAGGACCGTGAAATTGTTCTCGCGCAGCTCGTAGCGATACTTCGTGTAGCCCGCCCCCAGCAGCGCATGGATGGTCCAGCCCGCGCGCTCGCCCACTTTATAGATGCTGTTCTGGTGGAAGGGCTGGAACACCAGATTGACGTTGGGCAGCACATCGCCCGCGGCGGGTCGCGCCGCCAACGGAACGAGCAGCAGCAACAGCAACACGATCGCGGATTTTTTCATGGCATGATTCCCCCCCCGCGCCGTCCAGTCGGACGGCCCCGCTTGACGGTATCGCTACCACACGGCTGTGGTAAAGTGCGGCAAACAGAACAGGGTCGCGGGGAGGAATCATGACCGATTTCCAGCCGGTGGACGGCATTACCAGCCGTTCGCGCAGACGCAACTTCATTGTCGCGCTGCTGGCACTGTTCACCGCGGGCGCCGCCGTATCGATGCGTGCCGTCACCGCCGTGCACATGCAGCATGAATTCCTCGATCCCATAGACCCGGTGCACGCCGGCGAGAGGCTGGGCACGGTGCTGGGCGCGGCCTTTGCCAGTTTCGCGCTGACCCTGTTCCTGGTCAGTCCGGTGCTGGCGGCGATCGGTTTTCGCCGTGCCTTCCTGGCGGCGGCGGCCTTCCTGGTGCTGGGCTTCGGCATGGTGGCGGGGGCGAGCGGCTTCGACCATGTGTACACCGCGCTGCTGGCGGGCATGGTGATCCAGGGTATCGGCTGGGGCCTGGTGGAGACCACCATCAATCCCCTGGCCAGCGCACTCTACCCCGAGGAGCGGGTGGCGCATCTGTCCACGCTTCATGCCTGGTATCCGGCGGGGCTGGTGGTGGGTTCGCTGGTGGGGCTGGGCGTCGACGGCGCGGGGATGGACTGGCGCTGGACCATCCTGCCGGTGGGCCTGTTCGCCCTGGTCTTTGCGGGGATGGCGGTGCGTGATCAATTCCCGCCGGTCAGCGCCTCCACAGACGCGCCGGTATCCCCGCGCGAGATGATCGCGGCCACCCTGCACAATCCCACCATCTTCTTCTGGGTGGTGCTGATGATGTTCACGGCCTCCACCGAGTTCGCGCCGGGCCAGTGGGTGGATGTGGCGCTCAGCCAGATCGTGGGCATGCGCGGCATTCTTCTTCTGGCCTATGTCAGCGGGCTGATGTTCGTGATGCGCCATTTCGCCGGACCGCTGGTGCACCGGCTGGGCAATGTGGGCCTTCTGATGTTCTCGGCGGTGCTGGCGACGATCGGCCTGTTCGCGCTGGGCTCGGCCGACAGCCCGGTCACCGCGCTGGTGGCAGCGACAGGCTGGGGCTTCGGCGTCTGCTATTTCTGGCCGACCATGCTGGCCACGGTGGCCGAACGCTATCCGCGCAGCGGCACGGTGGTATTCGGGCTGATGGGATCGGCGGGCGCGGCGTCTACCTATGTCGTGCTGCCCTGGCTGGGCGCGGTCTATGACAAGGCCCGGCTGGCGGCGGCGGGCGGCGATCCAGCAGTGCTGGCATCTGCCCAGGGCGAGCAGCTTCGTCACATCCTGACCGCGGCGGCGGCGGCCTCGTTCCGCACCGTGGCGCTGATCCCGCTGGTGCTGATATTCGTCTTTGCGGGCGTGGCCATCGCCGACCGCCTGCGCAAGAACAAAAAGGGGAGTGCGGAATGAAATCGCGTCTTCTGCTGACGGCGGCGTTCACCGTCCTGGGACTTCTGGCCGCAAATGCGCAGACGGGAGAGGCGGAAATGCACCGCCGCGCCGCCAAGACCGCGGCGGGCACGCTGTTTCCGGGCCTGCTGGCCGCGATCTGCGTTTCGCCCGATCCGGCGACGGTGGTGGGCGATGGCGGCCGCAAGCGGCCGGATCCGAACCGCTCCACCTGGTATGCCCAGCCGGCGCAGATGTTCGACAATCTCTACTGGATCGGCACGCGCATTCATTCGGCCTGGGCGCTGAAGACCAGCGGCGGCATCATTATCATCGACACGCTTTACAACTATGCGGTCGAGCCGGAGATGGTGGAGGGGCTCAAGACGCTGGGCCTCAATCCCGCCGACGTGAAATATGTCATCGTCAGCCATGCCCATGGCGACCATGACGAGGGCGCCCGCCTGTTCCAGCAGCGTTATGGCGCGCATGTGGTGATGGGTGCGCCCGACTGGGATTCCATCGAAAAGCAGACAGCTTTGCCGGGTGGCCAGCCCAAGCGCGATATCGTGATCAGCGCCGACCGCGACATCACCCTGGGCGACACCACCGTGCATGTGCTGACTTCGCCGGGGCACACGCCGGGCACGCTGTCCCTGATCTTTCCGGTGAAGGACCATGGCCGCACGCTGACGGCGGTCTATTCGGGCGGCACGGGCTTCAATTTCCCGCACGATGTGGCGCATTACGACACCTATATCGCCACCCAGCGCAAGATGGCGGCCGCCGCGGTGAAGGCTGGGGCCACGATCCTTTTTTCCAACCACTCGGTCTATGACGATGCCTTCGACCGTTCGCGGCTGGTGAAGCTGCGGGCCGCCGGCGAGCCGCATCCCTATGAGATCGGGGCGGCGGCGGTGGGCCGCTATTTCAAGGTGGGCGAGGAATGCGCCCTGGCGGCCCGGGCCGACCTGAAATCCTGAGCGGGCCGCAGGGTGGCCGCGAAGCAATGCAGGGCTCTGGGGTGGCCGGCACCTGAACGGCGGTCAGGAATTAAGGTTCTGGGGTCCGCGTTCGTCCAACTGCCATATTCAAAATGCAAACTGGATTCCTGGCCGAAGACGTGACGTTTTGATGAATGGAGGCAGGACATGAATCCCCAATCCTTCACGCGCAGGCGTCTTTTGCGGGGCGCCGCCCGGATGGCCTCGCTCTCGGCCGCGTCCGCGCTTATGCCGCCCAACCTGCAGAAACTGCTGGCGCAGGAGCGCAGAGGCGCAAGCTCGTTGCGCGAGATCAAGCATGTCGTGCTGCTGATGCAGGAAAACCGGTCATTCGATCACTATTTCGGCATGCTGTCCGGCGTTCGGGGATTCGCGGACCTTCAGGCCGTGAAGCTTTCAAGTGGCCGCGATGTCTTCCATCAGCCGGACACCGAAAATCCGCAAGGATTCATGCTGCCCTTCCATGTCGACAGCTTCTCGACATGCGCGCAGAAACTGCCCTCCACCAGCCATGCCTGGGCCGTGCAGCATCATGCATGGAATGGCGGAAAGATGGACCAATGGCTGCCGGCACACCGCGCCGCGGACGGCGCCAACGGCCCCTATACGATGGGGTACTTCAAGCGCGAGGATATTCCTTTCCACTATGCGCTGGCCGAAGCCTTCACCATCTGCGATGCCTATCATTGCTCGGTGATGGGACCGACATGGCCCAACCGGCTCTACTGGATGACCGGGATGATCGATCCCGAGGCGACGGGCGGCGGTCCGGTCACGATGAACAAGGCGCCCGCGCAGGGGTTTCGCTGGAAGACCTATGCCGAACGGCTGGAAGAGGCCGGCATCAGCTGGCGCGTCTATCAGCATGGAGAAAAGGGATATCCCCGCAACCTTCTGCGTGAATTCGCCCGGTTCAGAGACGCGCCGTCCGGCTCGCCGCTCGGCATGAAGGGGGTGCCTGCGGCTTCGGACGGACTGTTCGAATATGACGCGCTGCACGATCGCCTGCCGGCGGTGTCGTGGATATGCCCGAGCGCGGAGGCATCGGAGCATCCCGCCTATATGCCCGCCGCCGGCGCGGAATTCATCGCCAGCAAGCTCAACGCCATCGCCGCCAATCCCGACGTCTGGGCCAAGACCGTCTTTATCGTCAACTATGATGAAAATGACGGCCTGTTCGACCATGTCCCGCCGCCGGTTCCACCCCAGGGTACGCCGCAGGAGTTTGTCGAAGGACTGCCGATCGGCGCGGGCTTCCGCGTGCCCTGCATTGTCGTCTCGCCATGGACGGCCGGGGGCTGGGTTTGCAGCCAGCCGTTCGACCACACGTCGATCCTGCAATTCCTGGAGCGGTTCACCGGCGTCAGGGAGCCCAATATCAGCGCCTGGCGGCGAAAGACGTTCGGCGATCTGACGGCCGCCTTCCGCTTCGACCAGCCGCGGAGCAAGCCTCCCGCCGTTCCCGACACCGCCGCGATGCTGCACATGGCACGCTATGCCGCGGACAACCTGCCCATGCCGCCGATACCTGGCGCCGGCCAGAAGATGCCGGCGCAGGAACGGGGGAACCGCAAGCGGGTGGCCGGGCCTTCCAAGGGATAAGCCGCCATTCGGCGCTGTTGCCGGCAGACCTGCAGCCGGTATCGGTCAGGTCCCACGCGGTTGACTTTCATCACTTGCCTGTTTGAATACCCCGCTGCGCATCGCTCCAATAAAGCAAAAGAATCGGGCGGAACGGCATGGGGAGGACAGGCAAAAGCCTGGCACTGGCGGCCGCGCTGGCAAGTCTGGCGGTCGGCGGCGGTGTCTGGGCGAGCTTTTACCGGCCGGATCGTGCCGCGGTGCAGCAAGTCGACTTCAATCGCGACATCCGCCCGATCCTCAACGGCCATTGCATCACCTGTCATGGCGGAGTGAAACAGGCCGGCGGCGTTTCCTTTGCCTATCGCGACCAGGTGCTGGGCCGCGGCAAGTCGGGGCGCCCGACGGTGGTTCCGGGCAGCCCGCGAACTTCCGAACTGATGGCGCGGATCACCTCCAAGGACCCGGAATACCGCATGCCGCTGCACCAGCAGCCGCTGGGCGAGGCACAGATCGGATTGCTGCGCCGCTGGATCGCCGAGGGCGCGCCCTGGGAGAATTTCTGGGCCTTTGTTCCGCCAAAGCCCCAGTCCCTGCCCAAGGTGCAAAATTCCGCCTGGGTGCGTCGGCCCCTGGATCGCTTCATCCTGGCGCGCCTGGAAAAAGAGCATCTGGCGCCGGCCCCGGAGGCGGACAGGGCGGAATTGCTTCGCCGCGTGTCGCTGGACCTGACCGGGCTGCCGCCCACGCCGGCGGAACAGGCGGCGTTCCTCGCCGACACTTCCAGGGACGCCTATGAAAAGCAGGTCGACCGGCTGCTTGCTTCTCCCACTTTCGGCGAGCGCTGGGCCTCGATGTGGCTGGACCTGGCGCGCTATGGCGATACCAAGGGCTTCGAAAAGGATCGCAGCCGGCCCGGCGTGTGGACCTATCGCGACTGGGTGATCGGTGCCTTCAACGCCAACATGCCCTATGACCGCTTCGTCATCACCCAGATGGCCGGCGATCTTCTGCCCAATCCGAGCATGGACGACCTGATCGCCACCTCATTCCATCGCCAGACCCAGGCCAACGACGAAGGCGGCACCGACGACGAGGAATTCCGCCTGGCCGCCGTGATGGACCGCGTCGCCACCACATGGTCGGTGCTGAACGGCGTGTCGTTCAACTGCGTACAGTGCCATTCGCATCCCTACGATCCGATCCGCCATGTCGAGTATTACAAGTTCATGGCCTTCTTCAACACATCGCGCGATGCGGACATGGCGTTTGACACCTCGCTGCCCGACGACTGGCCGGTACTTCGGGTGCCCACCGACCACCGCAATTTCGATGGATCGCTGCGTATCCAGCAGCGGATCGCGGCACTTGTGAACGACGTCGCAGGCGCCAGCCGCACGATGGAATCAAAGAGCGCCTGGTCGCGGATGGACATTCTGTCGGGCAAGGTGTCGGAGATACTGGCCATACAGCGCGCCCTGGCCGAACAAAAGGAACAGGGCGCGCCGCCGCGCCGGAGCGCCGGCCTGCGCGAGCGTTTGGCTGTCGCCGTCCGGGAGAAGGCGCCGCGCGCGGGCTTTCGCATTGTGGCGGGGTTGGCCGAAAAAACCGGTACGGTGCCGATGAACTCGGTGTTCGAGTTCATGCTGAAGACGCGCGCGCCGAGCCTTGCGGCATTGCGCATCCAAGTGCCGCCCGCCAGCCCGGCCCAGGCGCGGCATTCGCCCGAAAAGGGATTCATGGTCAACCGCATCGACCTGTGGGCGGTGCCGCCGGACGGAAAGCCGCAAAAGATCGGTATCCGCCTCGTGGCGCCGGACAGCGGCGAGGACCTGGAAGCGAATTTCAACCGCCTGTTGCGGGACGTGAAGCAGGCGCCGCAACCGGCACAGGCGATGGAGCAGCTTGCGGCGCACAGCGGCTTTCTGGCCGATCCCAGCCTGTTCCGCACCGACTGGGTGGTGGTCGTGCCGGCGTCACCGATCGTGTTGGCGCCGGGCACGCAGCTGAAGCTTCAGCTTACCCAGACCGAGCCGATCAACGCCGAATCCTCGCCGCCGCCGCGGCTGCGATTTTCGGCCAGCGCAGATGCGGCCTGGAACCGGCTGGCGAACGACCGCGGGCTGGAGGGCAAGATCGTCGAGATGGACGCGCTCAGGCGGTCCTTGCAGGCGATTGCCAGCGTGCCGCTTCCGGTGATGGAGGAGCAGGCCGGCTTCCAGCGCCGTCCCACGCTGGAATTCGACCGCGGCAGCTTCCTGACCCAGAAGGGACCGGACCTGGCCGCCGACACGCCATCGCTGTTCCCGAAATTCCCCGCGCACGCGCCGCGCAACCGCCTGACCATGGCCAGGTGGTTCTTCGAGCCCGGCCAGCCGCTGACCGCGCGCGTCGCGGTCAACCGCTTCTGGGAGGAACTGTTCGGCACCGGCATCGTGGAGACGCTGGAGGATTTCGGCAGCGCCGGCGAACTGCCCAGCCATCCGCAATTGCTGGACTGGCTGGCGCTGCATTTCGCCAACGACCTGCACTGGAACATGAAGGCGCTGCTGCGCGAGATGGTCACCAGCGCCGCCTATCGGCAGAGCGCGCGCACCACGGCCAGCCTCAGGCAGAAAGATCCGCGCAACCGGCTGCTTGCCCACGGCCCCGCGCAGCGGCTGACGGCGGAGATGATCCGAGATCAGGCGCTGGTGGCCAGCGGGCTTCTCGATCCCGCGATGGGCGGGCCGCCGGTGATGCCCGAGCAGCCTGAAGGGATCTGGAACACCGTGGCCAACAATCCCGAGCGCTGGAAGAACGCCACCGGACCGGGCCGCTATCGCCGCGCCGTCTATACCTACATCAAGCGCACCGCGATCTATCCCAGCTTCGTCACTTTCGACGCCGCGGATCGCCAGCTGAGCGCGCCGCGCCGGATCGTGACCAACACGCCATTGCAGGCGCTGGTGACGCTGAACGATCCTGTCTTCCACCAGGCGGCGCAGGCGCTGGCCCGGCGCATGGAGCGTCAGGCCGGTCCGGGCATCGGCGACCGGCTGGACCGCGAACTGGATTTCGGCGCGCGCTGCGTGCTGTCGCGGGACCTGACCGCCGACGAGCGCAAGGTGCTTCGCAAGCTGTACAAGAGCGCCGGCATGACGGCCGTGGCCAGCGCCCTCTTCAACCTCGATGCCGCACTGACAAGATGACCATCATGGCGGACCTTCCCTTCCTCGATCATCTTCGCGCCGAAGCCGACACCAGGCGCCGCTTTCTGGGCTGGGGCATGGGTGGGCTGGGCGCCTTCTTCCTCAATTCGGCGCTTGCCTCGCCGAAGCCGGCGGCATCGGGCCCCCTCGATGTCCGCCATGATCCGACCGCGCCATTGAGTCCGCTTGCCCCGCCTTTCGCGCCGAAGGCGCGGCGCGTGATCTATCTGCACATGGGCGGCGCGCCCAGCCAGTTGGAGCTGTTCGACCACAAGCCCGAATTGACGCGCTACAGCGGCCGCGACTGCCCCGAGCGCTTCCTGAAGGGCAAGCGCTTTGCCTTCATCACCGGCGTGCCCCGGCTTTTGGGCACCATGTTCCCTTTCCGGCAGGCCGGCCACAGCGGCACCTGGATATCGGATCGCCTTCCCCATCTTTCCGGCCTGGCCGACGACATCTGCGTGGTCAAATCCATGCGCACCGACCAGTTCAACCATGCGCCCGCGCAGCTTCTGGTGCAGACGGGCGATCCGCGCCTGGGCCACGCCTCGCTGGGCTCCTGGGTCACCTATGGCCTGGGCTCGGAAAATCAGAACCTGCCCGGCTTCATTGTGATGATGTCGTCCAGCAGCCTTACCGCCA
>Ga0209915_1002679_pt1 | contig 17555 bp, 16 predicted proteins | sample ThiBiot_750_plan_FD_183952 | JGI IMG/M metagenome (GOLD analysis project Ga0209915, IMG submission 183952) | Wastewater bioreactor microbial communities from Cape Town, South Africa - Thiocy_cont_750_plan (SPAdes) | ecosystem: Engineered > Bioreactor > Thiocyanate-remediating > Anaerobic-Aerobic... | reverse complement strand
TGCTGTTACAATATCTTGGAGAAGTCATGGAATGTTCAAGTTACCTGAGTCTATCAAATAGTGAAATTGAGATGTTTATTGGAAAATTCAATTCTCATATTCTAATCTTATTTATGCTTAGAAGAAAATTAGAATTTATTTGCTTAATCTTTATTTTTCTTGTTTAAATTTATTTGAAATGATTCGATAGAAAAATGTTTAAAAAAAGCGCACGTGTTAATACGATTAATGGATTTTGGTTGAATATTTCTTCAACAAATAATACATTCTTTTTTTCTACGCTCGAAGTGTTCTGGACAAAATATATATTTTCCACCAGTACCATTCGGCGCTTCCATGGCATGTGCTAAACATAATAAAAGACCACATGGGAATCCGACATTCGCTCCATAATAGCATTTATCAACAGCTTGCGCACCACAAATAAAGCAACCATTTCTATTTGGAATAACACCGATGTTGTGTGATCCTCCTTGTAAAACCATTGAAGGTGGGATCGGTTGATTAGCTGGTGTTAATGTATAGAGAATTGATTGACCACTTGGATCTAATAAACAAATTTGTTTTGGATGAGAAGATGGATTGTATGAAACTGTTAAAAATTGAACTTGATTTTGATTATCAATAGATAGTTTATTATCTGTATCCGACATTTATTGTTTTCAATTGAAAGATTTATTTTATATGAAATATTTCTTTAGAGGATTTAAGAGACTTTTATAGTGCGATATTCTATTGTAATTGCATAACAGATTTTATTTGCTCATATTTTTTTGCTTTTATCAACTTTATTCTTTGGATTTATTCAGAAGTCACGAAGAAGAGAACATAAGATAAGATATGTTACATACAAGGAAGCGTAAATATCATGAAATAGAAAAAGATTAAATAATTTCCTTTTTTAGAAGAAAGGGTTATATCGCGAAAATTCGTACTGAGAAAATTCATAAATGTTTGTCTCTATCTGTCTGTCCAAACCAATCAGAATTCAGCATTACAAAACGTGATATGTCGAAGGGGTAAAAGAGATAAAAAAGTTTCTCAAATGTAATTGCGATCTAGCAATTTGCACTCTAAAAGAAGTTTTTTTTTCAAAACTTAAAAAGGTTTTTCGCCTGGATACACGGGAAGATCTTTTAAGGTTCCGTACGAAACACTTTCCACAAATATCTGAACTGGTTTCGCATACACAGTTTCGTACAGAACCTCTCAGAACCGAAATACTGAAATGGTTCCGTACAAAACCATCTTAAAAGCGTGCAAAACTACAGAAAAGGTCTTTAAAATACCTTTTTTTAAAAGAAATTAAAGATAATATGCCAAATGTCAAAGCCAATTTCTTTCCTTTTGAATCTGAACTAAAGAAAAAGCTCGAAAAAATTTGGAATGCTAAAAATCCATCACAGTCGAATATCATCGATAATCCTTTTTTTAGAATTCAAGTCAGAAATAACTAAACCATTTCAATTATTTATTTTTAATATTTTTATTTTTATTAAATTAGAGATTTTCGTGATGAAATAGTCAAAAAATTTTCTATATACACAGAAAATTCTCCTGAAGTACAAAATCGACGTAAATAAATTATTATCTTGAAAAATAAATGTTTTTTCTTTCCCTCAGAATGTTTATTAAAATTTTTTTTTTCTGTTAAAATAATATTATTAAATAGATAAATTCAAAATTAAATAAAAAGAATTGTTTTTATGATCGATATTTTCTGTTTTTTATTGATTATTGATAGTTAGATTGTAATCTTTATCATAATAATATTAGGAAAAAATATGTTTTTTAATAGATAATATATCCACTATGTTGTTTTTGGTCGATCAATATTAAAAGAAAATACTCTTCAAGATTTAATATTAATATTAAATAAACATCGATTCAGAATGATGTTCTACATATTTATTTTTGTTTGTAAATATAAAGTCTAAGCAAAAGAAAATAAATATAGTATTTTATACGCCAAAAATAGAATTACTTACAGTAACGATGCAAACAGCATTAGATAAAATATACCTGAAATTGAGTGATTGAATTAGGAATGTTTCAATACCAATACAATCTTAATCACTCAATTTCAAATGAATTAATGTTAAATGAAAAAACTTAAACTTAATTTTAAACGTTAAGTTTTTTTTTTATCAATATTTGCTTTTTTTACTTAATTAAATTAAATTTAAAAAAAACCGTCCGCCCCAGTTCTGTATATAAAACATGTATCAGAGTCTAAATAGATAGTTTTTTTTCTTATTAATATCGATATCGATTTAAATAATCAGACTGCATCGACGATTTTTCATTATAATCTTCTGATCATCATATTAATGGTTTAATGAATAAATAGTTAAACGATCTTCTTTAGATAATAAAATATTATATTAAAATCAGATACTAAACTCTGATAGATTTTGACTTTAAAAAATAATCATATATATATTGTAGCATCAGTAAAAATTCTTTGATTAAGGAAAGAAGATATTCTTAAAAGTCTTGTTCAAACTATCAAAAACTGTTAATAGTAGAGGGAAAATTAAAGCCAATAAACTGTCTTTAAATGTGACAATTGTTCACAGAATTCATTAAGAAATTCGAAGTTGATCATCAATCAATTCTATTATTGTTTCTATAATATCAAAGGTTAAAATGCAGCTTGGGAACCTCCAGCACCTGCTTAGTACCTGCTAAAAAAATTAGGTACGAGGATCCTACATTTACTAATATCTATATGGTAGACTTGATTATTTTGGTAACTTATTCTTTCTATTAGCGTTTCATTAGGTGATTTTATTTCTCATGAAACAAGAAAAAAAAATGAAATCATCAATATTTAAAACATTATAATTGATTAATATGATTTCAAGTAATCAGCAACTACTTCACCAAGTTTATTGTCACCTTTTAAATTGGGATGTAATGGATTAGATTCAGTTAAACTAGTACAATATGGATCAGCTGAATACATTTCATGACCAGCAAATGATGTTGTGACATTTTCAATAAATCCAATATTTGCTTCTGCTGCAGCAGCCTTAACCATATTTGAGTATACTTGCATCACTTGATGAGCCTGATCTTCATTGGGAATCTTATTTCCAACACTGATGAGATCAACATAAGGTATGCCGAATATTTTGGTTCCTGGACGAACAGCATTTTGAATGATTTTATAAGTTGAAACAAGTTGAGGTTGAAGAGTCCAAATTTTCGCTTCGACTTCCTTAAAACCACCCTTCAAAATAACATCCATGATAGCATCTTTCACATTGAGATCATTACCACTCGTTGTTAAAACAACATGAGTTACATTTGACAACAATGATCCAGCCTTAGCTAACTGACCTGATACGGCACCCATTCTTGATCCAGGAACAGCAAAATTACTTCCTGACCAACCGAGGAGGTTAGCAGCAATAAGTGGATAGGATTGTTTTCCACCGCCTGATGTATATGAATCACCAAGGCCAAGCAACAAGTTGTTAGCTAATTAAACACAGTAATATATATATATATATATATATATTGTTAGATTCTGATAAAGTCCAATAAAGAAAAAAAGCATCTAGAATCTTTTCATTTTTTTTCTCTGTTGTTATGGATTATCTCTCTGGAAATACCATCTACAATCAAGAGAAACACTCACGTCAACTCTATACAGTTTTTCAACGATTTTATTTAATAAAGCAAGAGACTCTTATGATTAATGCTTCGTTTGAACTACTTACATTGTTGAGAAATAACGATGAAATTGCATAAGATAAAAATGACTAGCCACAGCATTCTTGTACTTTCCACTAATGTTGATGATAATAACCCAAGAAACACTATATATACCACACTGAAAATCTTTCTTCATATCGATCTTATTTATAATATCAATACACATGTTTATCACTAAATAATACATCTGTATGCGGGTATATTTTTCTCACATATCGTGCGTAGGATTAAAAGCAGGAGCTTAGTGTGAAAATGTTTCGATGTCATACGAAAGTCAAACAAGTGTTTTGTGAGTACAAGATATTAGTACGATTATAAATAGTTAATTTTCATTGTATACATTTTTTTCTGTGGCTTCTCTTATTAAGTGAAAGATAAAATATATACTAATATTCATTTTGTTTCGTTTTTCTTTTTTTTTTGAAAATATTTCAATTAATGAAAGTTACATAGAAAAAAAAAGATTTTCAAAGTAAAATCTCCTAAGATCATATATTTTTAATAATTATATGACAAAAAATATTTTTCGTAAACATAAATATCAAAATCAATTTTTATTCTAAAGATAATTTCAATCTAATTCAACATCAAATTTTTGTATTCGATTATTGCCCCAGTCAGCGGCATAGAGATTACCTTGTCGATCGAATGATAAACCGCTAAGATGATTGAATTGATTTGATCGTCGTCCTTTTCCATTTCCACCAACAACAATACAAACTTCTCTAGATTTTGCCGACCAACGCATTATTCGATGATTAAAATTATCAGCTACATAAACATTACCCCAATGATCAACAATCAATCCTTCAGGACGATCTAATTGTGATAAACTATTTCCATTATTTTTTCCACCAGCAATGACAATTCCTTCTTTTGCATCTTTCATCCATTTCATTACACGATGATTTTTCGTATCTGATATATAAAGTGATTGATCTTCATCAACAAAAATATAACTGGGAGTATTGAGTTGATTATTATACTTTCCTTTTCCATTACCACCTGCGACTAATATTCCATTTTTATCTCCTATTCTCCATCGCCTTACTTCGTTCTTCCCATCGTCAGCGATATAAAGATTTTCGTTGTTATCCATTGCCAGACCATTACAATTAATATTCGAGATAATTGTTTGCCCTTTTGTACCATTTCGAAGAGGCCATTGTACTATTCGTTTGTTATCTCGATCACAAATGAAAATCGAATTATGTTTTTTATCAATGATAATATCTGTTGGATAATTCAATTGATTCATTCGATCTCCTTCTCCATTTCCACCTGCAATCACTTGACCATTATCTGCACCAAATTTCCATTGAACAATTCGATGATTATAAGAATCAACAATATATATACATTGATTATCATCATCAACATAAATACCATCAGGATGAGAGAGTTGATTTAATTGATTACCTTCCCCATTTTCTCCAGCAACAGTAAAACCATTTTGTTTAAATTTTACGTTGATATTCATTTTCATAGAAGAAGCGGCTTGTCCTAGAAAATAAATCTCAATAATTTTTTTCTTTCTGAAAAGAAAATGAAAAGTAGCTCTATCTATTTACCTTTATTAAATGATTTTTCAGACATATGCATATCATTATCATCAATTTCAATTAAATGTACAACATTTACAATACCATGATGTTCTAATGAATTACTTTTAACACGAAATTGTGTTCCTATTGTCAAAATAACTTCATCTTCATTTTCGAATTCTGTATAACCAGAAACTCTTTTCCCATTTTTAGCTTCAATTAAAAAAAGTGTTGACTTTTTATCATTTCGAAGAAATGTTTTAATAATATCAACTGATGATGAACATGAATTTATAGTCCACCATATAACTAATTGATTTTTGGTAAAATTTTTTCCAATATCTAGAGGAACACCTCGCCATATAACTTCTTTTACAGTAGGTAATTTATTCAATGCTGTATCAAATAATTTTATATATGGAAACCATACTTTTAATTCTTGTCGATTTTCGGATCGAAGTGTATTATTTAAAATATGATAAAGACTTGTTTCACCCCATTCCATTGTATAAATATAAATGGCTGCAGATTCATCATGTGTTAAATTATGTTCAGAAGGATAATGACAATGACGTTTAGCTATTTTAATATAACGAGGTAATTCATCAATTTCTGGTAAGAGAAATTCTAATGCATTTTCAAGTGAAACAAGTTTTTGACCATGATAACCATAAACAGGTGGAAGTCGTTTAAAAGAACAATCGATATCACTAAAACGATTCATCATTTACTGATGTTTTCGTCTCCAGTTAATTTTGATTTTTGCTTTCTTGTTCGAGAAATGAATGAATTGAAAACAAAAATGAAATAAGTTTATTTGTCATTCAATGTTTTTTCTTGATTCAACATAATAAAAAAAATTTTTTTCTTCATTCATCAAGATGAAACATAGTTGCAATAGCAACCGAAAAGAATATCTTCTCACCGATTCTCGATAAGTGCATGTCAAAGAACACCAAAATAAAAACGTGATCATGAAGTGCAAGAATTAAATTATTTTATATGGAAAAAATCTTTTTAAAATGTTTGTCAGTGTGATGAAAAAATAGAATGATATGATTGATCAAAACATTGTATGAGTCATCTACTTCCAATTGTTAGATCATCAAAACAATCAATTTGATCCTATTTCTCACTTCAATCACAGAACTTCCACCATCATTATTTTAGCATTATAGTTTTCAAAAAAGAAACCAGAATATTTAATGAAATGTTATTATTAATTAATATATAATTTTTGGAAGAACATAAACAAATAGACAGAAAACCTTGGTTTGTTCATAAGTCTTCAAGAACTTCGTTAATTTGCGTCTAAATTGAAAATTCGAAATAGTTGTACTGAAAACTATGGAAATTAGAACAAAAAATGTCGAACCTGAACATCTCCCAAGGTGTAATGTCCTGTTCTTCTCAAAAGCTTCGTCGCTCTATTTTCATCTTGAATATAAACTCTCAAAGCGTACCAGAGTACTTCAGTAGTGACGAACCAAACTTCTCGACCACTTCTACGAAAATTATTCAAGAAAGCACCGCAATAAACAATGGATTATGCAAAACGAACGCACTTGGCAATTCGATATTCTCGTGCAATTTCAAATCCTTGGATATCATCAGGAATAACCCAATCAAGTGCGGCTCGCGTTGTTGATAGAAAAAGTAAACATGCGAATGCCATACTAATTAGATGTGTCTGTTGAATCTTACAAGATATCTGAGAAAATGCGTCAATGTTTACAGCAGTGTCCCATTTGAAAGTTGAATTCAGATTGCAAATTCGACATATATGAAAGAAAAACGAAATCTTATGATTTATGAATTCGCCGTGTGCAATAAATCGATTTTGAAGTGTATCATAAAATAGGTTTTTTATACGTTCTACATTTATAAACCTTTCCCCCGTTGATTGAATTTAATGAGACTTCTATTTTTGAATGCTGATAGTGAAAGAGAAACCTATCATAAATCCAGTCTGTATTTGTGACGTTTCTGAACTAGTTTTTTTTTTTAAAAAGAATCCATGATTCGATTGTAGGAGAGATAAGATGACATCAGAGTTCACATGAATCACTTTGCTGATATGGTCATAGCAAACAAACTGATAAGAAACTTTCATATAAATACATAAACCAACCTATTCCTCTGCAATAAATATAATTCTTTGATAAATCTGTTCTATAAATGGCTGAAATCGTTGGTCACATTCTCGGTCGAGTTGCTATTGAACTTGTTGGTGCCGCTATTCAAGGAGCACTTCAATCTAGACAATCTCATCCGAAGAACTCCACTAAATCATTAACAAACACGAATACTTCAAAATCTCGTGCTGTTCTACTCTCATCCAGCAATATAGAATTTGGTAATGCATGTGAACGTCTGATTAATATTGCTTTTCAAACAAGTCAAAGTTTTCCAACAATAATGTCAACTTATGCTGATATTACTCGGTATTTATGCACAGAACTTAGTAAACAATATCGTGATGTACATTTTCAAATCATTATCGGTCCAAATGAACAATTTGGATTTTCAGTTGATGAAAATCAATATTTTGCCGAGATTGCACATGAAAAATATCGAGTTTTGATCTTTTCAACAACACAAAACTCGAAATCAAAGTTCGATACGAATGAAACCAATTGTCAAATGTTATTAAATTGGAAATAAACGTTTTATTTTTTATACAGAAAAAAAAATACATTCAGTAAATAATATTCGGATTTGTTTGTCCACTTGCATTATCGAGCACAGTTGCAGTTCCACTTCCTTGTTGACTCGGTGTATCTCCACCAAATTTTTCCGCTTGTAAATCCGAATCTTTTTGCGGTGAATTTGTTTCGTTGAGAAGTTGTTTATCTTTGCTCGTTAATTTCGAGTCTGTTGCTTCTTTATAATGTTGACTAACAGCTGAATCCATTTTGAATTGAGCTGTTTTTTTCTTCTGATTTATATAGTTGATTCGAACGTTCTCGATAAAAAAGAAAGAGAATCAACTCTTTCACCCTGCCAATTTCTTTTTTCTTCAAAGTGAAAATGAATCAAAACTTGATACTCAATAACCTGTTACGTAGTTTTCATTATGAAATCATATCTGACTGAATTTTTATTCAACTCTATAGAAAAAAAGGTACAAATTGAAACGCAAAAAATAAGAATAGGACGAATTGTTCGTTTGTTTTAATCGATTGTTGCTGTTGTTGATGATGAATCGAATTCATTTATTGTCGTTTGAACTGTTGCTGATTGTTGTTGACCGAGTTCTTTGTCTTTTAATTGTTGCTGACCTTCTCGTAGGCCAGTGATTTTATTTAAAATATCTTTTGCTGCATTTTTCACCTCGGGAAATTCTAAACATTTACGTGCATAAGAACAAGCTTGATCGAATTGACGTTTTTTAACGTGATAATTCGCGAGAAATTCAGCAGCATGAGAAAATTCTGTATAGTTTTTAACCTACAAACAAAATACCGATCGTTCATATCCAAATGTGTTTTGATTTTCAATTTACTTGTCGTAATTCTTGTGTTCGAATAAATTCCATGTAGGCACGAGCTGCCGTTTCCTCGTCTTTCAAATGATCGCAAACGCTAGACGAAAAAGCAAAGTTTCGAGAATGAAAGTTTTTTTCTTGTCTCTACTGTGCATATTTAGCCAATGCATTTCCTTCGATATCTCCGACACAATACGATCGCCAGTAGCATTTTTTCGCTTCATGTAATTTCTGCGTTCGTTCATAAACTTCACCGAGTGCATTCGAATAACGTGAATCATTTGGTCTATTTCAACGACAACAAAAAAAAATCGTGTAAATTCAAAAATTCGTCAGATTTTACTTCAGAGCAAATGCTTCTTTGAAATAATATAAAGCATAATTGTACATTTTGATTATTTCATAGGTTTCACCAAGACCGTACCAAGCACGATGATCGCGTCGATTAAGATCTTGAAAATAAAATCAAATACAAAGTTTGTTTTTCGAACTCAACTAACCTAATGCTTCTCGATAGGCATTGATTGCAGCAGCATGATTTTTGCCTTCAACAAATTCATGACCTAATAAAATCCATGCCGCTGGATAATCCGGATTCATACGTAAAGCACGAGTAAAGTACTGTATCGCACGGGCATGATCATTGCGTATACTGTAGAAATTTCCTAGAAGATCGACATTTTTTTTTGGGAAATAGATGAATTTATTCGATTTTCGTACCAACAACGATACATGTTTCGAATCGATATTTTTCGATTTCAATACACTTTTGAGCTAAACCAGCTAGAGCGTGATAATCTTCCTGAAAAAAAAACACAGAAACAACTTAAATTAAAAACTCAATTCGATTTACAAGAACAAAAAGAATATTGGAAAAAACATCCATTGAATCGAGATTATATGGATCGATTAAACGAGCATCTTCGCAACATGTTCGTGCCAATTGTAATTCTACAATACAAAAAAAAACAAATGGAAACAATTCAATTTGATGTATCTATCAATCTACCAGCGCCTGTTTCGTAAGCTTTGGCTTGTAATAAAAGAATATACGTCGAATTTTGAAAGCCAATTTGTGTTAATTCTTTGCAAATATAGACGCATAATTCTGGCTTATGTAGTTCGACATAACAACGAGCATAGAATACATTTCTTATCCAATGTTTCGGCAGATCAAGACTATGAAGTTTCTGTTCACTATCGATTAATGTAACAAGATCTTCCCATGCTGACCAAAGATGAGGAATAGCTTTGACTGTACGAACAAAATAAGGTAAAGCTTCATTGAGTAGACCCAATCGTTTTAAAACTAACGCATAACTAAATCAAGAAAGCATTGAATTAAAAAACAAAACTCGAAATTAACCTACACATAACAACTGTATCCATTTAATGGTTGATTTTTTTCACTTGTTGTCAATTCGGTACGAAGACGAATGAGCCAAGCATTGTCGAGCGATGCTTTTGCTAATAGAAATTTTTATGAATTATTCAATTCAATAAAATCAAATCTACTTGTTGCTTGTCGTTGATTATTCGCTGTATCAGCTATTCAACAAATAATCAATAAATATATTTGAAAAAAAATAAAAACTTACGAAAAACATCAACGAAATCATCCGATCGATGTTTAAGTCCATCCTAAACAATAAAAATTCTCTATCGAAACACGATCTTTTTATTTTGTTTTTACAAGATATAACGCATAAAGTCGAAGAAAGAAACCGTAACCACTCGTACAATTTCTTAAATGATGTGCACATCTTGTATATTCTCTCAGATCAAAGTAACTTTTCGCCATTAAATACAAACTCGACGATGTTCCCAATTCCTAATCAACAATTCGATCAATCAAATTTCGATTTACAAAAAACAAGAAAACAATCTACTCGAGCTGTAACATTCAAATGAATACCATCTTCGAGTTCTTCGGTTACATTTCCTTCGATAGCTGTCGAACCTAATGTAATGCATTGTAACATTTCACAACACCTATGACAAACGTCAATTTATCGAAGTTGATCAAGAAAAACCTTTTCAACAAACCATTTTCTACTATGTACAAGTCCAACAAGATCTAATTCCGGTATCGCTTTTTGCAAATCATTGACAACAGTTTTCGGATCAAATGAGAGATAATTAATATCTCGTTGTTCATCGAATGACATCGAGAATTGATTCATGATTAAATAGATTTCAAATCTGAAAAAAGAAAACAAAGAAAAACAACTGGATTTGTTTATTTCACATGTCAGTCAATAATAAATCAAAAGAAAATAATCCTATGAAAGACTTCAGTAGTGTCTATCCATTGAATGGATTGGTTCCATCTTTTTTTTGATGCGACATTGGCGATAATAAAATCGAATTTAATAGATTTCTCACTGTATCACGTCGTTCACGTTCGTTGACTTGTTGTTTTTTATTAGTCGTTTGATTACTTGTTAAACGTGCCTTATACGTATTTAATAATTCCGTATTTAACTGTGGTATACATTCATGAAAAGCAATATCAAGTTGTTGAGAATATCGTTGAAACCAAAGTTCATACATATGACCAATTAAACTGATTAAATTCGTATTCACACCTTCGTTTTCATTGTGTCGTTCGAGAGATTTAAGTAGACATTGAAATAAATATTTAACATCGATTAATAATGATGGATTGACATGTTTATCGAGAATATCAGTAAAGATTTTTGTTACAGGAAGAATAATCGGAAGAAAACGATTGAGACAATACGCATCGGAAAATGTTAAACATTCGAAAAGAATCTTTATCAATGAACTGAATAAATTCAATGCTAATGGTGAATCTAAATTTGAAAACAAAACAATCAGCTGAGTCTTTTGTCTTTTAAAATCTACCTTGTCTTGCCATTTTAACCATATAGGAAAACAAATCACTGTATTCCTGCGAATTAGTTAATCGATTATTTGTTATTGATTGTTCGTCACATTCATCGATCTGTTCGAAATCACCATTATTCTCTTCGCACATATTCTCACTTAGACTTCTTTCAGTGATAGGTTTCGATTTTTTCTTATTGGCATTTGTTTGTCCCGAAAGATTTTTATAGATAAAATACCGAATAATATCATTGAAATCTCGTGTAATCAAAACGCAGATACATTCTTCAATAACTTCATCCGAACATTGATCTTCACGAAGATTATGAATATTCGTTGATGTTGTTTGAAGATTTTTCCACATAATATTCAAACGTTGTTGAATATAGGGAAGAAAACTATTTAAAAAACTAAGAAACAATTCATTGAGTTCATTGGAATCGTTCGATGAGTAATTTTCAACAAATAAACGACAAAATTGTCGAAGAACAATACGTAAACGAAACGATGGCAATGTATTGAAATTCTCAAAGAGAACCTTTTGTAAATATGTCGTGACAAAATAATTTTCATTGCTCAATTTTAAACTGTACAGTTCGTGATCATGTGCAAAGAACATCCCGTTGATTTGATAGGATATATCGAATAAACGATGAAGATAATCACGAAGACGTTGATCTTCAATGATTGCATTGGTCGTATTCTGAAAACGAATGTAACTCACTGGAAGACTCGATGGAGCAATTCTAAAAACAAACGAAATCAAATGAATTTCGATCATATAATTGTCAATTACGTTGCACCGATTGTTGCTTTCGACATGTTATTACTCTCGTAAGTTCCTAAATACAATTGTCGTTCGGTATCACTGTATGTCAAATTGGTTTTGAGTAGTTCATAGAATGGATTGATTTGTGCGTCGAATAATTGATTACAAAATTGCGTGACTTTGACAATATGTTCGAAGAGAATCGTTCGAAGACAGCCGCAAGTTTTCATTTGCAGATTGACATCGAACGGTTGTTCTTGTTTCGAATTACGTAGCAATAAGCAAAGACAATGAAGAGCAAGCATAAGATTTCGTCGTCGATGTCGAATGACATTGACTGGTTGCGTTCGTTTCGAACACAGATCGAAATATTCGATAAACTCAGTCAATGAATCGACAGACAACGAAATCTTGAGAATTTCATAGATTGGCGTGACTAATTCAAGGAAATCATCGTATTGTTGAATGTCGATTTGATTCGAATGGCAAGCTTTTTGGTAGAAAAGTATTTGCGTTCCATCGAGCAGTTTCAATGTTGGCGATGTTTGCTCATCGACAGTCATTGAAAACGAATGTCTCGTTAGTTCGAATTCTGTTTTATATAATTGACAAAGATAAGGAAACAATTCCGCATAGAATTCAAGGATTTTCGATGGGAAATTTTTGCATAGATAGAGAAAAGCGTGCGATGATTGAGTACGAACAACTTCACATTCGTTTGGGTTTGTTCCAACTAAAAAAAAAAACATAGAAAATTAAACAAACAAAGCGGAAATTCTTCGTATCTACCGATTAAATGCTGTTGATAGGATTGAAATGTTGTGAGAAGACGTTGAATGATATCAACGGCTAATTGTTGTTCATGTTGAGCGATGAAAAATAAACACGAAAGAAGATTTAAAACATGTCCATGGATATGTTCACTTAAATTCGGTGTAAATTGAAGTAGGAATTTCGTTGTACGTAGAAAATGTTCGGTTAGATTCGATGTTAAAAGTAGATTTCGACATTGTTCAATCTGCGGTCGAATACTTGTGCTTGGAAACAATGCTTTACAAACAACGAATAGAACATGATCAAGCAACAGATAACAAGCTTCCCATTCGATGATTAAATATGTCGATTGAAGTGACAAATTTTCTGATTCAATCGAATGATTTGGTGTTCGTTGAACAAGTGTTTCAAGGTAGATAAAAAGCTTTTCTAAGATCGATTTTAATGTCAACATATTCAACACAATTCGCTCTAAAATGTCAATTTTTTCATCATACATATTTCGAATGCGTAGTTTGTTTTGTTTTTCTCTACCTGAATTTGTCTCGCTAAAAAACAGACTCATAAATGATTTCATTAATTTCTGTAATTCACTTCGATATTGTGAGAAAAATTTCCAGAAAAATTGCTCTTCACTATCGTATTCAAACAATGCATAGATAAAACATTGTTGATTATGATAGAATTTCTTCATAAATTCTTCATCAGTCGAGCAATTGTCCGCTGGGAGGATCGTATTATTCACCGGGAAATGTATTCGATGTAGTGATTGTTTAACATTGAAGATTAATTTCAAACAAAATTCTTCGTTAGCTAATAGCGTTGGCTGACGTACGAGAAAGAGATTCAATGATTGATAGGAATTCAAGGATAGTAAATGAAAACCATGTTGATTGAGAAGAAGAAGATACTGAAGAAATGCATTTGTACGTTCATTGATATAGATTAAAAATTCATTATCATCAACAATTTTCGTTGTTAATTGTTGAAATAATTGAAGAATATAATTCGAAAGTTTGAGAAGAAATTGTCCGAACATTTTCAAACAATTTATATGATCATTCGTTACAATTGAACGAAGATGTTCAAGTGAATCAGTTGGATTTATAAGTAAACGATAGAACATTTCCAATGTTTGATCACCGAGAACATAATTCAAAAAGATTCGTTCCTGTTGACTATTGAATGGTACTGTTGATGCAATGCGTTTATTTCGTTGTTGTTGTTGCTGTTGCAATTGTTTACGTGCCAGACGTTTATTAACTAAACTGAGAAGACATTCGAATGAAGCATGACGAATTTTAATTGAAGTTAATTGAAAAAATTTGAGAAATAATTCGCAAAGAAAATATTCGTATTGTTCGAAATGATTGTATTCGACCCATTGAAGAAAACTATTGACGGTTAATAGGGAAGTTTCAGTTAAACGTTCGGGACGAGTTGGTAATGTTAGAAGATCATTCGACAGACGAATGAGACATGGAAGAATGTCGTTTAAACGTTTTTGAAGTTGATTGAGAATTTGTCGACGACGTTGCGCTTGCATCGAATGAGAATATGTTGTTAAATCTTCGTTTAAATACCGAAATACGAGAAGAATGAGTTCGAGTTGACTGGAATTTGTATCGTGAATTTGTGTCATTTCTTGTATAGTCACAATGAGTTCATCGAGAGTTGTGTTGGTCTTTTCGAAACAATCTCGTTTTATTAATTCAATTAAACATTTGGCTAATGAATTTCGAATGTGTGTTACATCGAGAAACATTTGATTTAAATACGAATTTCGTATGACGAATAGGAGCTGTTTTTTAAGTAGATTTCGTTCTTCATTTTTTAATAGATTCCATTTCGATTTGAGAATTGATTCGATTAAATGTAAACTGTAATGATAGAGTATCGCTTGTTGATTTGTTTGCCGTAGTAAATCAAATGCAATGGATAGACAAATCATAGAATGATTTTCTTTTAAATCTTCGAGATATTTTAATGCATTTTGTTTTTCGTCGTTGGATGTCGATGCATTGAATGAACAATGAACGGCAGCTATTACTTTTTCGAATGTTTCAGGAGAATATTTCTTTTCAATCTATGTAAATTGTCTTTTGTATGAAAAACTAAAATTTCGAAATCTTTGAATATCTACTTGATCGTCAATGAAATTATTCGTTTTTATTGATTGATTTATCATGTTTGTTTTCCTTGGATCGATGAAAATCACAGACAATAATCGACTTATAAAGACTCGGGCCGATAAAATTTTGAAATGATGATGAAAAAGAAAACCATTGCATTCTGTTCGTCATTGAATCGTACCAAAGAAAAATCATATAGAATAAACTAAATTGCATATCAGCGCCCTCTCTCTTTTATCAAAAACATTATCAGGACTATTTTTCTATTCCTTCTTCACGTTACTACTACTATTACAGGGAGATTTATTTAAATTTTCTGTTATAACGAACTTAATTCATAATATACAGTATAAGATACATGCCGCAATCTGAATAACAATCTAACGTATATATGGAGCTGCTCAGTTATATATATCTTAAATTAAATGCATCATCTGAATTAAACAGATTTATTTAGCATCATCAGAAATAACTGAACATTGGATATATGTTCGGTGCTTAACTAACGGATTACGAATTAATTTATGAATTTATTAGTTTCATGATCAGGCCTTAAGCATTCGTAACACCATCAAGAATGCTAAGCAGTTATAGTCAAGCTACCAATCATACAGAGAGCAGTATTGTGATAATTTTACTCCAGTTCAACGTAAGACGACACATGCATCACAGAAAAATCAAAGTCAATCCAGCCACAAGGTTACTTCGAAAATTTAAAGAGCTTGGTTTACAAAACTAGTTTCAACATCCATTCAGCTCGATACTATTCAAGGAGTAATGTCTGAATCAACAACAAGAAATGAATCAATAACCGTGCGATGCAAAAAAGTTACATAATAAAACTAGTTAAGATTTCAAGTTTCAACCGTTTCAAAAACACTGTTCTCCACGAATGATGGCCCATAATGCTTCCATCTTCTTTTTGGACAAACCATTATGCGAAATACAGTCTAGAGTTTATTGTTAATAAAAATAAGATACAACATAAATTCGTATTTTCTTCCCTGATAAGATTTTTTGGCTTCAAAGTCAATAGTTGTAACATCATCAAGTGACATCTGTTGATAATATTTTCAGAAAAAAAACACAAAGAACCGAAATCTTTTCGATTCGATTATTTTTTCTGAAAAAATATTTTTTCTTCAATCGACTCGAAATAATTTTTCAAATCTAATTCTAATAAACAAAAAATCGAATCAATTTGTCAATAGATTTGATACAAAATTTGATGGTATTATTACATTCTTGCCAAAAGAATCGTCTTATAGTATGGTCAAGAATCACTAGAGAATGCAACAGACATCTTCCAATAATGATTCATCGAATTCTACGATAAATATTCAACCGGAAAGCTCAAGTAAAACTTTTCAATCGCTAAACTATTTCGAATCTATTTTCGACTCATAGAAACTAATACCGATGATTCCAATTTACGATTATTACATCGAGCTTTCTCAACAGTTTCAGCTAATCAAACACTTGTAAATAATCAACGAAATCTTCTAGCTAAAAACTATCGTCGTACATCGATCAACGACGATATCGTCACAATCGATCACGATGATGCCGATGCTTTGTTTATTCTTCCGAATTTATTCGAACTGTCCGATCCGATTCGAAAATACGTCATGGAAAGTCTCATCGATTTTCCCACGATGAACATTTTAGAAGAAACAAGTAAACTAAATTCGGTTTCTTTTTCAAAATTTATTTATCCGTTCGATTGACAGAACGACTCAATTGGTGGATAAATCAAAAATTTTCATGCCCTAAATTATATCCATTATTGACAATTGGCGATGGAAATTGTTTACTTCATGCAGCGTCATTGGGTAATTTCATCGTCTTGTTTTTTTATGACGAAAAACAAGTTTTTTTGGTTTTTTTAAGCTATGTGGGGCTTCCACGATCATGCTTTATCGATGCGTAAAGCATTAAATGAAACATTGATAACATCGAAAGCCAATAATTCGCTTTATCGTCGTTGGCGTTGGACACAATCCGTGCAAAATCGAAAAGTAAATCGAACAAACGAACGACAAAAGCAAATATTTCGAAATGACGTTTTTAGTATAATCTTGTTTTCTCTGAACAAGAATGGACCGACGAATGGAAGAATTTCCTTCGTTTATCCTCAATCGAACCACGAATTTCGCAAACGAAATTATCCTCCACCGATTCTTCGACGAACGAGTTCGTTCGTCTTTCACTCTTTTCAACTCTAATTTTCGTTTTGTTTTTCCAGATCAAATCATCAAAAATCCTGTCAAAACAGT
>Ga0209915_1002674_pt1 | contig 17609 bp, 11 predicted proteins | sample ThiBiot_750_plan_FD_183952 | JGI IMG/M metagenome (GOLD analysis project Ga0209915, IMG submission 183952) | Wastewater bioreactor microbial communities from Cape Town, South Africa - Thiocy_cont_750_plan (SPAdes) | ecosystem: Engineered > Bioreactor > Thiocyanate-remediating > Anaerobic-Aerobic... | reverse complement strand
AAACAAAATGGAGACACTTACAAGGTGTATCACTGATGGAACAAAGGATAAGCTCAATAATGATACCACTGTCTGTTTGAAGAATAATTCGAGTCAGTTGACGTAGTTTGTTGTATATCTTGTCGTGAAACTGTGCAGCACAACGAACCGTTTGACATGAATAAATGGGTAGATAGTGTAGCTGAATATTAAATACTAATGCGGGTGTGGGACCATCAGCTTTACTCGACAAATCACATGTAATTCTAGCAAGGAAGTCAACATTAAATATAACATACAACATACGAATAAAGATTAATATTTACTCTCGACGGTGTGTATTTCTTCGTTTTTTCCTGTCGTTTACGGTTTCCCTGATGACTTCGTGGACATCAACAGAATATGTGGGAACATCTTGGATAAGATTTTCCAACTAGAAAAAAAAATCACAGATAGTAGTAATCGCTCAACACCCTCAATTTACTTGTCTAGCCAAACGCTGATAATTGTTGAAAGTCAAATCGTCTGCTGTTAAGTTATTGCTACTTAATTTATAACTGATTGCAAATTTCTTAATTGCCGTTTCTAATGATTACAAATCTTTGTGTAGTTTCATCGAATAACATATACAGACTTACCATTGCTTAATGCAAATTGTCGTGATACATCATGTCGTGGTAGATAGAGAGGTATCAATGACAAAACGATGATCACTGGAACTCCAATTGTAATGATACACAAACCGCATATACATGCAAATGTCCTATAAGAAAACAATTGGACATCCACTAATCCATAATAGTCAGATGTATAATCTTTTACATACCATTTGCTCCATTGGAAGGACCTTTGATCATGATTTCCGCCTGCATCGGTGATTATCATTGTAGATATACGAGCTTATGCAAATACTGACTCTTATCACAGTATTTATAGAGCTTTGAAATCACTGTCGCATGACTTAAGCATGATAAAAAAAAATTATCTTGATTAGACATAATTTCATCACACGGTAAAAAAAATATCGGTACACTTCCTAGGTATTTTTCCAGCCACATTATGCACTATTAAAATTTACCGAGTTTTAGTCATGCCTATAATTTTTTCTTTCATCGATTAGGCATGTTTATTGTATTTGGATAAAGTCGGAGAATAATTTTTGTCCATATTAATAAATAACGAAACAGAAAAAGGAAAAAAACATACTAAAGATAAACGACAGCTATATTTTCAGTACTTTTGATGTGTATGTCTACCTGTATGACAGGATCGGATATTTTTCATCGGTTTAATTATAAAAAACATGTTCAAACATTCACTGATAAGATAAAGAAAAAGACAAGTTGACAGAATTGATTTCATGCATTTGATAAATGTCAATTGTAGTGAACAGTCGATTTTTTCATTTTTTTTTATTAATTCAATGTGCTTTGTCATTGGAATGTCTCTATCCGTGCAAATATACACGACAACTTTCATCGGCATTTTACGTGCCGGGCAAATGTGAGGCTATAAAGACGAAAGAAGCGCATGCTTGTTTTGCTGAACTTGAAATTGATTATCATAATGGGATGGCAACGATTATTCGAAATTTTTCTCAATCATTACCGCCTCAGTTCAATAAACAAATAGGAATATTTACTCAATTGACAAGTACAATTGATTTCAAACGAAATCATGTCTATCACAAATTTACTCATCACTGTTCGTTTAGTGAGTCTTGTACGAACGTATTCTTATCAGATTATTTTTACCAATATCGAGATTTATCTTATACATTATTCATTGACGAATTGCGTCGATTGCTATATTTAAATAATACACTATCACCTATTCAATGTTTCAATACAAATGAAACTGTAGAAGAGTGTAGCAACGGAAAATGTTTTGCATATTCTTCACTATTTAAATTGATTCGCAAACAAGGTTGTGCGACGGATTCGAAAGAATTTCCTATGCCACTTATAATAACTACTACGGATGTAATTGGGTGGATTAGTTTTTCCTATTATGTTGAATGTTATGGGTCATTATGCAATAATTTAAATCTAGTAGAAAATATCGATCGTTTAATTGCAAATGGTTTGCATACATCAATGGAAAAAACGACAACAACTAGTACAACAATGGCAATATCACATATAGACATGTTGACTACGGAATTTGAGTCAACAACCACAACAACAACAACAACAACACTTTTCAATTCTTGCGGAACATTTGATCGAAATTATTTTTTTGTAATTATTAATCTAATCTTGATCTTTTTTTAGATATAATGAATTCTTTCATTTTATTACTAATTATTATTTACTCGTCTATGAATATTCTAGTATTGTCATATCCATTTATTTATAGTACTCATAGAAGCAATGAAAATCAATTCGAATATGATTGTGTAGATTTGAGTATTTTGAGTGAATCGTCTATATATGACGATCGATATCAATATGATGGATCATCTCAAACGATTCCATATTGTATTCGGCCTTCGTATAAATTGGACGATTATTCATCGATGACAGAATTCAGTAAAAACAAATTTTATGAGAAGAAAATTATGACGTTTGAGCAGCTGCATCATGAATTACATTTAACAGCCAACGATATATTGAATGGCTTGGGATATACATCGATTGAAGTTATCGAACGATATCAAATCTATTTAGAAACATTAGATGAATCAATGTCACAAGAGAAAGTGTATAAATGTAAACGACCATGGTTTGGTACTGAATGTCAATATAAATTCCTTAGCGAATCTGCAATTATTCCTATATTAGATATACAATCATATTTCACTAAACATTCAACTTCATATACTCGTTCATCAGATTTATCTTTATTTAAAATGACATGTTACACACATATAAGTTGTAATCGTGGACCACCACCAGCTTGTTTAGATTGGCGTGAAATTTGTGATGGCAAAATCGATTGTGCAAATGATAATGGTATCGATGAACGTTTCTGTGATTCATTCGATAGAATAGTATGTAATGAAAATGAATATCGTTGTCAAAATGGTCGACAATGTATTCCAAAAGAATTCTATCGAGATGATCCGATGAATCCCGATTGTCAAGATGCGTCTGATGAAATCTTAAAAGAGTATAGTGTATACGATCCCACCAAGATTTTTCCTAACGAATGTGATCAAGATGCTTCGATTCGATGTGAAGAACGTTCGTGTCCACCGAATACATTTGCTTGCGGAGATGGGCAATGTGTTACATCCTATAGTGGTTGTCATAATAAACGAGGAGAACTAATCTTCATAGAATATGGACTATACAAAAATACTCTTTCAACTCCAGTATGTCAATCCTTGTTAGCAGAATGTTCGACACATATTGAAAATATTGACGATTGTGAAAATTTACGCTGCCATTCGAAAATACAAACATGTGCGCCAAGTCTAGGTCAACTATGTGCATCAACCATTTTCAAACATTCACCATCTCGTTATCGACCCAATGATGAAATGTACGTTTTCTATAGTGATCATCCAGTTCCAGGGAAAAAATCTTGGTATTTCGTTCCACATGATAATTGTTTCAATGATACACATTGTGAAAATACGAAGATTTTCTCGGATAAACCAACATTTTCCTGGTGTCAAACTAAACAAAATTCCCTATTGTCTCTCATTTATATTGGCACATATTCAAGAAGAAACTTGACAGAGACTATTGAACGATTAACAGGATCCTGTTCGAAAAGACCAAATCATATGCAAATGAAAAACGTTGTAGATCATAAATTGGATGAAAATTTACTTTTCTTCGAATTATGTAATGGAAGGAAAGATTCCCATGTCATACGTATTAATAATCGTAATGAAACAGATGAAACAGAATGTGATTATTGGCCATGTAACAATGTTTATACTCGATGTGATGGATATAAAAATTGTCCAGATGGAAACGATGAATGGAATTGTACAATTCAAGATTGTTTATTAGACAAAACACCTTGCATTCCTCTCATAACTACCGACAAATTAACATGCATATCAGGAAGTCAATATAGAAATTTTAAAATTGATTGTATGGATGGTTGGAAATTGATATATCAGTATCATTTAGCAGATATTTACTTGTCACATGAAACTCAATACTGTAGTGTTGTTTCTCAACATGATCAAGCAAATGATGAAATGTTTTGTCATTCAGATTTATCTGATCTAATTCAAAAAGCTATTAACCACAGTATAAACTCTCTCCATCGTTACTTAAATTACAAATCTTCTCCGAAACAACAAATCAATTCAGTGCCTATTCATGAACCGAAAGATCCACATGATAAGAATATTTTCTTTTGTCATCGTGGTCTCGATGCCTATGCTCTTGACGTGTCAAATATAACTTTGTATAAACGAGTCTGCTTTTGTCCTCCAGCATACTATGGTAATCAATGTCAATATCAAAGCGATCGTGTTAGTCTTACTCTCCATGTTCGATCCTCTATCCATCGACAAGCAGTATTTATGTTCTCGCTTACATTACGAGACGATCAATATCAAATTCTTTCATTTGTAACTGCTGAATATCGAATACTGAGGGATTGTGCTACAAAATTTAATTATTATTTACTCTATTCAAAGCCGATGAAAGATCGTCAAAAGACCTATTTCGTTCATATTGATTTAATCATGCAAGATGATTTATTACACTATGCTAGTTGGTATTTTCCTATTCAACATCATTTTCTACCTGTCACTCGAATTTCTACTATTCTTAACATTCCTGTCGAACGTACTTTACCGATAAAAAGAACTTTTTGTACAATTCCGTGTGATCAAGGTCAATGTATAAAATATGTTAATCGAGATACGTATTTTTGTCAATGTAAACCTGGTTGGTCTGGTAGATCGTGTTCTATTGAACAGCAATGCGATTGTTCTAGTGATTCTCTTTGTGTGGGTTGGGCTAATGGCCGATCGATATGTATTTGTCCAGTTCAAAAAATAGGACCTCGTTGTCTTTTTCAAACCCCATGCACTCAATCATTATGTCATAATGGTGGTCTATGTGTGCCTGAATACATACGTCAATATAGAACGCGAAGAGACTCTTATCGATGCATTTGCACAGATAGATTTGAAGGAGCCCATTGTAACATATCAAAAACATTGATTACATTTGGATTTATTGACATTGAACGATATGGTTTCATGAGTATTCATATTTTATCGTCTGTTATTAATTTCAGACGAGATTCACAAGAGATTATTTTCAAAAGATTACGTTTAAAAAGTTCAACTGAAACTGTTTTTATTTCTTCGTATTTAGAATTTAACTTTGTATTTGTTCAAATGAAGGAAATCTATTATCTTGCTGTTGTTAAAGATCTGTATATGGAAGTAGAAAATATTTCGGCAATTGTCTCACCTAAACGTCAATGTTCTCATATCAATCATTTATTCAATCAATCTTTTATTCAACTGCATCCCTTTCGACGTTTAAAATATTATCCAAAATTATGTCGTGATTATGAAGATCTTGTTTGCTTTCATGATGATATATTCATGTGTCTTTGTACACAAGACAGATTTTCGAATTGTTTTCGATTCGATTTTAAGAAAAACTTCACTTGTCAACATGTGAATCCATGTGAAAAATATGGACACTGTTTGGAAGATCATCCCGAATGTCGTTTAAAAATCGAATGTATTTGCCAAGAATGTTATTACGGTAGTCGATGTCAATTTTCTACGATAGGTTTAGGTGTGTCTCTTGATGCTATACTTGGCTATGAAATTCTACCGAAGAAATCTCTTTTCGAACAAACAACATCTATACAAATTTCAACGATAATTATATTGATCTTTTTTCTCTTCGGATTTCTAAGTAATCTAATGTCATTGATTACATTTCATTATCGAGGTCAAACATGTATGGTTGGATGCGGTTATTATTTGTTAGTTTCGTCTGTAACTTGTCTATTGACAATGATTTTCTTTGCATTAAAATTTACTTTTCTTCTTCTTACTCAAATGTCAATAATTACGAATTCAAAATTTCTCTATTTCAATTGTTTACTAGCAGATGTAGCAACACAAATTTGTCTTACAACAAGTAATTGGCTTAGTGCATGTGTTGCCATTGAACGAACGATTTGTGCTATTCAACAGACAAAATTTAATGCCAAAAAAAGTCGACGAATTGTCGTTTGGGTTGTATTTACTGTTATCATTTCTGTTCTACTAACTCATCTGCCCGATCCTATCTATCGAACAGTGATCGAAGACGAAGATGAACAACGTCGATGGTGTATTGTTCGATATCCTTCGTCAATCGAACGTTTCAATTCGATTAATTCAATGGTTCATTTTGTAACTCCATTTGCTATCAATGCTCTCACAGCAATTATTATCATAGTCGTAAAAACACAGTCGATCTTTAAATTAAAAAAAGAAGAAACCTATTTTAAACATTTACGTAAACAATTTCATCAATTTCGACATCTACTTATTTCACCCATTATTCTTGTTCTACTGTCAATACCACGTTTAATACTTGCATTTTTACCGGGTTGTATGAAATCGAATGAAGATCTATGGATTTATTTAACTGGTTATTTCATTTCTTTTCTTCCTCCGTTACTTACTTTTCCGATTTTTGTTCTCCCTTCTGATTTCTATAAACAAGAATTTGTCAAACAAACAACATTTTTATTCAATAAACTTCGAAAATGTTGTTATCATTGAAAATAGGAAAAAAACTCTTTATCACATCCGAGTTACTTATCTAGTCGCTCTTTTGATATCTATGCAAAGTGGTTTTTTCTTACATTTCATCATTTGGATAAAAACATTGTGTCTGTCATATAAATACATGACATGAATACATTAAAAAACTACATTAAACATGCGACGATCATTATGTATTAGTTTAGCATTACTTGCTGTAATGTTGATTGGTGCAGGTGTTGCAGTAGGACTTATATTCGGTCTGAAAAGTCAAGATAAAATTCCCGATTTATCAGCCTCTGTTCTTTATTCGAATGTCAAAGAAACTGAACTTATGAAAATCAATGATGTACACGTGTTCGGTTTGAAAGATTACAATGGAAATGTACAAGGTATACATGCAATTCAAGTATCGAATGTAACCTATACGATAGATAACTATCGTCTTACTCAAATACAATCATCTGAATATACATTTCAATTTAATTATAATGATACAAGCAATGCATATTATATTATGGTTGTATCAGAAAATAGTTCATATCAATTATCATCTGTATACAACGCACCACTAGTGAACTTTCCACAATTCGAATTTCAACCTTCGCTCGATGCAAATATATCAGATCCATTTACAGGCATTCTCATCGAGTTAACAGATAGTACTTCACAACTGCTTATCCCTGATGCTACATTACATCTTAAATATCGTGATAGTCAATATGGTAATCGAAGTATTACTATGATTAATATTAATGCTGGACGATATTATGCTCTTCTACCAACTAATGATATTGATACACAAAAATATTTCGATACAAAAAATCTACACAATTCCATTCCTCAACAAAGCAATTCGTTAATCGAACTTTTTCAAAGTTATCCTATGGATGACATATGTTCGAATATATCACAAATGGTACAATCATTTTGTAATAACATCAAAGAAGATATGAACAATAAGATTGTTGATGCATTACGTACAGCATCGAAATATATTAGTCATGTTCCACTGCAATCTGAATCATCAGACAGTACCATGGATCAATTTGAAATTGAAATTCGTATTCCAGGTGAAGTCGTAATCATCGAACCGTTGGACGATATAATAACAATAAATCCAACTACTTTGACATTTATCTCAAAACAAGCAAAAACATCAAAAGGTAGATGTAACGAACAAACAGTAGCTGGTGCTAATACACCTGATGATCGACGTATAAATATTGGTAAAGGACATGTAGCCATCAATTTTCACTATGAAACATATACAGTCAAAGATCAAATTGATGTATACTATACAGATGAAGAAATATTTTCAAGTGGATGCGTTGGAACTCAAGGAGAACGAGTAAAAACATTACGATTAGATGACAATGAAGCGTATATAAGAGTTAAAGTAACACCAAATTGTGCCGGTGGATCTGATACAGAATGGTATTATACAATAGAATGTCCAAGTCATGATTTAATTTGCGATAAAGATTCTTGTTACTGTGGAATTCGTAAAAGTCCGTCTCGACAAGTATTACAACCGACTGTTGATGGTTGTGGTAAACATCGTCAGTGGTATCTCTATTGGCTTATTCATTCACTAGGCACTCTATGGCGATTCACACCAACTTGTAACACACATGATGTATGTTACGGTACATGCAATACGTACAAACGAACGTGTGATAATACATTTTGTGCTGATTTGAATACGTCATGTCAAGTGAACTGGGGCTCTAGCATTACACGTTATTATACATGTTTAGCATCTGCAAAAATCTTTTGCTCAGCTGTGAGAAATTTCGGATCATCAGGTTTCAATGATGCACAAAATGAAGACTGTTGGTGTGATTAAGATTTTATTTTTCTATATTATTATTGTTGTTGTTGATCCAATTAGATCCAATTAATTCTCTAAGAAAATTTTCTGTACACCATTCTTGTTTGCCAATATATTTATCAATAAAATCTTGTCCATCTCCAATTTCACATCGATCAGCTGTCCATTCAGGTGCGATCACGCTCACTATAAATGCAAATCCATTTTTTCCTGGTCGTAATTTCAATGCTTTCGATGCAATTGTACCCGGAGTTGCGACTATAGGTAATTCTCCTGAAGTATAATCATGACCGAGAACTTTATGTTCAACATGACCATCCTTATAGAATAGATAATAATCGACACTATCGCCTTCTACTAATACGTGTAGATCATCGCCATGATTGATTCGATGTAAATAGTTATAGGGTAGGCTAGATGTTAACATGTAATAGATATGACTTTGCGCACGTAATCCTGCATTCGATATTTCTAATGATGAACGATCAACAGTTTGAAACAAACCACCTTCTAATGGAAGTTCGATTAAATTAAATTGTTTAATAATCTCATTCAAACGATTTTGCGCGATAGGCAATAGAGACATTGAAACGAAAAATAAAGAGAGAGAAAGAAAAAGCCTTTCAAGTATTTATTTTTATGATATCTTATCTATACGATTACTTTTTTTTTCTTCTTTTTCTCTCCTCTCCACCTCAATAAGAGCAGTCAGTTGAAAATACATTCGCCGTTTTCATATTGACAAAACGAACGCATAAAATGTCCGCAACCAAACAATGGCCCGAATTAGTTGGACAAACATTCGAACAGGCATCTCAAGCTATACGTGCTTATGACGCCAGTATGTACACGAATTTTATATTCAATTTCACATTTTTATCGAACGATTATTTTCTTTTTTCAGCTTTAAATCCTTATAATGCAAGAAATGGCATTCAAAATCGAATGTTCGATCCAAAACGTGTTGTATGCGTTACTAATGACAGTGGCGTTGTAACTGCACCACCACATTATACTTCTCGAGAGTAATTTAAATGACATTTGTCTTCTTTCTTTTTCGGTAGTTACAATAAAACAAAATTCTATTCAGTATAAAAAACTAAAAAAACTGCGTGTTCGATGATGATTAAAAATCGTTGGATAAGCTCTGACAGATGATTCACCCCATTGTGATGGATCAGGATACATTGTTAAATTCCATTTTGTTGCTAAAATACTCAAAATCGATTGATCATGTCGATGTGCACGAAAATCTGCATAATTCGGTGAATTCATAACATTATCATCATCTGTAATCACACGACTATCTTGTGCATACGTTAACCATTCAGATACGAATGCCATACTCATTGGACTCTTCTTAATGAGCAAATACGACGCAAGACTAGCCGATGTATTTGTATATTCTGATCGATCAGCATTCATAATAATAAATGTATCACGTTTCGTCCATGTTGAATCCTGAATAGAATAGAAAAATGTGTATATACGTATATATGTGCATATCGTCACATTTTACTTTCATGCCAGCAAGTTGAAAAATAATAATATCTTGTTCGTTAGTAAGTTTTGTTAGATGTGAAATATTGGCAATAAAATCAACTAATGAATCGGAATAGACAATAATGTCTCCATCTCTAGCTAAATATAATTCTTGAAAGAGAATGAATGGTTTCCATAACCAATAGCCAGCACCACGTTTTCGTCTGAGAATTTCTTTATTACGATTTTTAAAATCAGGATAATTATCAAAAAATTGTTTATTGTACAATGCACATTGACGAATGCCGTATTTTAAACCAGTTAAACAATTATTTTGCTGTTCTTTTCGACAACAACCATGAGCAAAATTAATAAGAAGAGGATAGCAACGTGGTTCATTGGAATGAGTTTGTAAATTACACGAATCCAATTCGTCCGTTGCTGTAATTATCAATGGTATTCTATGATTTGAAAAAAATGTTCGATGCACATAAAAACCAGCGACGAATAAAAGTACACAAAACATCAAACGACTTAATATTCTCCAAAGGAATTTTGTATACTTGACTGCTGTGTATATAAATGCTGAAATTTCCATATCAAGATCAATATTATTATAATAATAGTTTGAAGTAAAAGCCATTATCTTTGAGAATTACAACACGTGATACAAAAGAATGTTTTTTTTTCGTTGACCTATAATCACTCGAACATATAAGAGAAAGAAAGAAAAATCAATGAACCATAAAATTTATATGTCTACGCATATATTCAACACAAAAGAAAAGAATCAATAGAGAGATTAATTTTCTTTTGTCAAACACCTCAAGTTACCTAGAAAATTGATACCGATATTTAATCTGAAAACATAGCTAACGAATATTGACAATATGAGAACGTGCTCAATTTTAAATAATAAGATAGCAAAAAAAAATGATCTTCAGCTATAATTTATCATTTATACTGACGCAATGATGACTGGAAAATTAATTCTTATTTTGATGATAATAATTAATCCATGTAGAAGTTTTATACTCGTTTATAATACCGAAGATACTAACTATACAGGCGAATCAGATTGTGTTTATTTTCAAGAATTTTCTACAATTAAATATTGTGTACGATTGATGCAAGCAAACCGTGCAAATAAAAATATGACTATGTGTGTACATGGACAGAGATGGAATTTTTCTAAACTTCTAGAAAAACAAATTTCACCATGGGATGTTCTATCGTGGAGTTCAAGCGTAGAAAAAGCTGATAATTATGCACGCATTTTCTATAATCATTCGAGTGTATTCGAAGAAGATTCATTTCTATGCAATTGTACTGCAGGTTATTTTGGAAAATGGTGTCAATTTGGTTTAGGCTCCGATATATTTTTATTTAGTACTGCTTTAGAAAGATATTTTCAAGGACGTACAAATCCACAAGCTCATCAAATGTGGGGTCAAATCATTTGCTACAATACATTACAATGTGAATATGGAATGCTTTGTCTCGATTGGAGAAATATTTGTGATAAACAACAGAATTGTATGAATGGAATAGATGAAGAACATTGCGATTTATTAGAATTTAATGAATGTGACGATAATGAATATCGTTGTAATGATGGTATGTGTATACCAGACGAATATTGGCTTGATGGTAAGTTGACAAAGAGGATATCTATATTATGAATTTACGTATGTTCAGGTGTTCCGGATTGTATGGATTGGAGTGATGAAAGATATGACAATGAAGGAACAGTCTGTACCAATGATAAACAGCTTATCATGATTTGCGATGATCATAAATGTCCTCCACTTCTGTGGTCATGTGGAGATGGTCAATGTATTCATCATTCAAGTCGTCTTATATATGAAACATCATCTGACGATGTAATACATTGTTTTAGTCGAAGAGAATTTAATTTTATATGTGAACTATCTGTTCAATATTCATTATGGACAAAACCCAATGGTCTCTGTGCTGAAGCAGGTTATAATGACGAGTCTCCTATACAGAATGCATGTTTATATCTCATGCGATGTTCACTTTCAAGAGGTGCTGAAATTTCATGTCCATGCAACGAAAAAAACTGTAGCATACTAATGGAATATTTTTGTAATATGGCTATACTGTATGGATATCCATCCAAAGGTATTATTCGTCCATGATTACTTCCGTATTATTATCCGAATCGAACACATATTAAACGGCCAACAGTTACGTCTATTGTTGGTAGTTTTCGATGTCGAGGATATGCAGCAGTTTATTCGACGGCAGATTATCAATTTATGACGTTGTCTGCAGATTCGCATACTGCTTTTGAAGAGTATTTATGTTCTGGTGTTTTATTGAAATATCGAAATTTTAGTTCGCCCTATCGATATTCTGAAACGTGTTGGAATCATTCGCTGACATTTAATCAATAACCCTATGCTTTTTTCGACATTTGTCCTCGATCGAAGAATTGTTTCTCACAATATCGAATTGCTGATGGATACAACGATTGTACACATTGGGAAGATGAAACGATTAATTATACATCATCACAAAATATGAGTTACTGTGAAAATATTCGAAAATATCGTTTTCAATGTTCATCAGATCAACAGACTTGCATTACATTGACACAATTAGATATTCGTGCTGCATATGGAGAGAAAAGTATTTGCGATAATAGTTATGATACAAGAATTAACGGTTACAAACGACATATAAGTGAAATTATTTGTACAGATCAGACGATTCATACTGATTGTGCATTACTTCGATATTATATTGGTAATTCATCGATTATCAATTCAACATTTACGTATACGGACGATGAAGATACTCTGACGACTAAAGTTCCTCTTAGACATTATTGTGATACATTTTGGGATGAACCATCACCACACAATGATGAAAATCCTCACTTTTGTCAAGTATGGATTTGCCGTGAACATGAATTTCGATGTCGAACTGGTCAATGTATTCCAATAGATTGGGTTTGTGATGGTGAATGGGATTGTTCAGATGCTAGCGATGAATTTGGATTGCCAAATGAATGGACCGATCATAACGAGCCTCTATCTCAACAGTTAAATGAACGAAAAAAGTTCTGTTCAGAAAATTATAAAATATTACCCTTTCGAAATATCTGTAATTTTACTTATGAACACCCGTGTTATCGAGCATCCGTAGATAATCCATTGGCTATTTTCGTACATAGACCATGTATTAATATAACTCAAATCGGTAATCATATTGAAGATTGTTACGGAGGTATTGATGAAAAGAATACGTTCGAAGATTGTGGAGGAAATATGTTGGGCTATACGTTACGTTGTGGTGATAAATGTACAAGTTATTCGAGAAAATGTGCAGCAAATTTTGAATGTAAAACATCTTTACTTTGTTCGTATAAGAGTCGAAATTCATCATGGTGTAATGGAGACAATGATGTTGTTTGTCTCAATGGAACTTGTGCATATAATGCTCGTTGTGATGGAGAATATCAATGTACTCATGGTGAAGATGAACATTGGTGTTTGATGTCAAAATCATGGTATGATCACATCGTGTATCGATATTCAAAACGATCGATTCGAGATAAAAATAATCAGCCGATCGATGTACCAGCTTTTCCTAATGTACTGCAACGAAAACAGATCCAATCAAAACAAGAAGATCAGAACATACTACTGTATATATGCAATCGAGGTTTTCCTTTCTTTGATACACATTTACAAAAGCTTTACTGTGCTTGTCCACCTGCATACTATGGAAATTTATGCCAATACTTTTCTGATCGTATTTCGATAATAACACATTTAGATTTAACGACATTTCCAAATTCATTCTCAACAGATTTACTAACAATTGTTGTTCGTTTAAATTTCCATGAACATGTTATTGATCATCATATATTTCATGTAAATCCTTTGTTAGAACTGAATAATCCTATCAAACATAAGTTTTATTTGATTCATTCTCGATTGGATAGTTTAATTCAATTCAAACGATTGCGTCATTCAGATCGAATGAATATTATTAATTCTCATCCATTTTCAGTTCATTTCGATATTTATTCATTAACAACAAATGAAACAATCGAACTCGGCTCATTTTATCATCCGATTTATTTTGATTTTCTACCGGTTTTTCGTTTAGCTACTATTTTGAAATTTCCAAATCAGCATGATCCATGTTCTGATAATCAATGTAATGAAAATTCAATTTGTAAACCTATTTTCAATCGTAATCAGTCTTATTATTGTTCATGTAAACCTGGTTACAGTGGAGAAAATTGTGAAAATAATCAATCCAATTGTTTGTCCTATTGTAATTCAAAAGCAATTTGTCGACCAGGATTTCGTGGTCTCGCTGGTAATATGGATAATCCGCTGTGTATTTGCCCGTTAGGACATTTTGGTCCTCGTTGTTTTCTTAAAAATGAAGCTTGTAAATCAAATCCTTGTGGTTCAGGTTCAACATGTTATCCATCCTATGATCCAAGTGGAGAAAATCCAATTATTTGCCAATGTTCCGAACAATTCTATGGAGATCGATGTCAATTCGAAAAAGTTAAAATTTACATTCGAATCAATATGACAACGAAAGCAACAGTTAGTAATGTTCAATTCTATGATAACATTCATTCATTGGATACATTACATTTGTATTATCAAAAAATAGGACATGGTTTACCGGATATCGTTCGATACAATCATGAAGGAACACGAATACCATCGATAGGAATTCTCAAAATCTATCAAGAACTAGTCAACGAACCAAAGTATTTTCTACTCTATTATCGAAGATCGAATCAATCGATTAATCTTACTGTAACACCTGAAGAATGTTCTTCTTCGTTTACAAAAACAGCAAATGATAGCATACCGATCGTTTTTAGATATCATAGAATGTGCAAAACTGATTTGAATCGTATTTGTTTCCATGATTCGAACTATTTATGTTTCTGTGATCGTTATCGTTGGGCAAAATGTCTTGGACATAATACTCGAATCGATGAATGTCACGAATGTCTAGCTGGTGGTCGTTGTGTAGGAGACACGACATTAAAACAATCGAGTGATTTTATATGTATCTGTCCTCATTGTACTCAAGGCAGTCGTTGTCAATTTAGTTTGAAAGCATTCGGTTTTACGTTTGATTCGTTACTTATTTTCGATAGGAAAGCAATTCAATATGTTTACATTGGCCTAGCAATTTGCATTTGTTTTGTTGGTTTATTCAATAATTATTGTTCATTTGTAACTTTTAAACGTACACAACCTCGGAAAGTTGGTGTCGGAACTTATATTTTATTTGTCACAATTCTAAATCAATTCAGTCTAGTCATTCTTCTATTAAAATTTATTTTCGTTGTTCTTGGATCGATAGGAATTGCAAGCGATTATTCATGTAAAATCATCAGCTATCTTCTATCTGTTTCGACAAGATCAACCTATTGGTTAACAAGTTGGATTACCATCACTCGACTTCTTACTATTCTATATCCAGTTTCTACTCGAGTCAAAAGTCCACGTTTAGCAATCTATGTTAGTTCGGGCACATGTCTTATTCTATTGTTCATGCATATTCATGAGCTTCTATTCTATCAAACAATTCAACAACCGAATTCATCGGTTTCGATTTGTGTAACTAATTTTCAAAGTTCAATCTTTGACATTTACAATCGAGTTACGACTCTCGTTCATTATCTTTTGCCATTTTGTATTCAAATTATTTGTATAACTTACCTACTTATTCTTACGGCTCGTAGTCGAGCAAAAACAGTCAAAAATCAACAAACATTTCGACAAGTTTTCAAAAAACAAGTATCCGCACAGAAAGAACTATTTCTCACGCCAACAATTATCATTTTTTCTGCTCTACCACAAACCATTCTCTCGTTCAGTTTAGCTTGTTCACAATTGAACATTTGGCAACGACATTCACTTCTCGTTACTATTCTCCTATCATATCTACCGCAACTACTTGGCTTTATCCTCTATGTTCTTCCTTCAAGTGCATATAAGAAAGAATTTGGAGAAACATTGATCGCAAAAAAAATGTTTAAAACAATAAATCGTGCTTAAAATTGCTTTTATTTATTTGTTTATTTTCGTTTTTTAATATTTGCATACATTCCATATTTAGGAGACATAGTCACACCTTTTGATTCGGGTACAATCACTTGTCCAGGTATCAATTGAAAATCACATTGTTGTAGAAACATGGCAAGTATGACTTTTGCTTCGAGTATAGCAAAATTTTGTCCAATACAATTTCTTGTGCCTTGAGCAAATGGTATAAAAGCATAGGGATGAGATAGTTTCGGTTTAAGTTTTGTAACTGGATCACGTAACCAACGTTTGTAATTGAATTCATTTGGATTCGACCAATATTTTTCATTTCGATGTACAGTATAGACACTCACAAGTACATGAGTACCAGTAGGAATGTAGATTTCTTGTTGATTATCTGGTGTATTTATTGTATGAGGTTCCTTGCATTCTCGAACGAAGATTGGTGCTGGTGGATAAAGACGTAAACTTTCATAGAGAACAGCTTCGATTATTTGTAGATCAGCAAGATGTTCAAATGTTGGACTTGTTTCATTTCCTAGAACTCGATCAATTTCTTCTCGACAATCTTTCAGAACTTGTTCATGATGCATTAACAGATAAATAGTCCATGTTATTAAATTTCCTGTTGTTTCACTTCCAGCTAAGACAAATGTCAATGCTTCATCTTTAATTTGTTGATCAGTAAATGGTTGACCATTGTCATCGACAGCTGATAAGAGAAGATCGAGTATATCTGAACCAGAACATAAACTAGTCGATTCACCTGTTCGACGACTTTGTATCGATTGGTCAACAAAGTTGTTTAATAATTTCGAACCTTTGTCAATCAATGGTCGGCCCCAAAATGGTAATCGATCAAGAAAATCATTTTGATTAATCAATCGAATTGTTCGATATCCAACGATATCTTTAATTTCATTGAATATATCAGCAAGCGACTTATCTCCGTCGGGTTTAACATCAAAACTTCGACCGAATGCACTTGATGCAATTATCGATAATGTTAAAACATTGAATTCACTATCAACACGGATTTTTGTAGTTCCTGATGTCGATGATAACAAGGACTCAATCGATTTTAATGTTTCATTGGACATAATCGATACCATTGAACGTAAATTAACAAAATGAAATGCTGGATTAAGCATTTTACGTGAACGTTCATGTTCTTTATCTTCACTGACTAATAAATTATGTTCACCAATAAATGATTTAACAATATTATTTAATTCTTTTGGCTTTCGATAATAACCACCTTTGGTTCGACCTAAAACTTCGCCAATTAAGTCAGGATTAATAACAACGAAACGTACAATCGGTCCCAAACTACACAAATAATGATCACCGAATTTTTTCGATAAATCACGGAAATATTCAACACCTCGGTCTTCTTTATCTGCACGTAACGCGTCAGAAATTTGACCAATTATTGGAACAAATGGTTCACCAGGAATACCTTGTGCTTTCAATGTGTCATAAACATATTTTTGTCGACGAACTAATTTTACATAGATATAAACACAACACGTGATTATAAATATTAAAATTGAATAAA